>Ga0209415_10013124_pt1 | contig 13710 bp, 9 predicted proteins | sample PeaSoiSIISIP2007_FD_187696 | JGI IMG/M metagenome (GOLD analysis project Ga0209415, IMG submission 187696) | Peat soil microbial communities from Weissenstadt, Germany - SII-SIP-2007 (SPAdes) (version 2) | ecosystem: Environmental > Terrestrial > Soil > Wetlands > Peat | place: Germany... | reverse complement strand
TGCCGGAACGGCCTTGTCCCCATTGGCACGGTCGTCAGTGTCAAAATCCGTAGGGAAGCTGGGGCGGTGCATCCAGGTTTAGCGGGTGTAGTTGACGCTGCTTTAGGTCTTGGTCCGCTTGGCTCTTGCGCCTGTTACTAACAGGACCTTACAGGTGCCTCTCATAGGCATGAATAAACGCTGAACCCCAAGGTCCGCACTCGATCGCCGGCGATTCACGATAACTCCGAGCAAAAAAGACCATAAAAGCGGGGCCCGGTCGTACCGAGGTGGGCTCGTGCGCGCATGAAGTCGCGCGCCGGCAAGCGAGCCGGCGATGGCACGGCGAGCACGATAGGCACAAAAGCTCGTGCCAAATCTCCAGGACGCCTATAGGCGCCTATAGAGGATGTCCCAGGCCAGCACCTTCGAGGGTTTCTACCGGCTCCAGTAGCTTTGCATTGCCCGGGGAGGCTCTAAGCGCCCAGCGCCTGGGCGACATCAACCAGTCGACGCCACATGCGAGGTCCTTCGAGGTCATGGAAACCGAAGTGGCGGCAGAAGGCGGTGGCTCGGTCGTCGATCGCGTCGACGACGACGGCCCTGGCTCCGAGCTCTTGGCCGCCCCGGATAGGTTTTCGAACTCGTCAGTGGGAGTGCAGGCTCCCCGAGTGGCGGTCGAGGAAGCTATAGACGTCGGTGAGGTCGACCCCGAGATGCGAGCGGAATTCCACCGTGTCGCTTGGCAGTCCGGACACGAAGTGGCTGTGGTCGCGTGCTGACGGCCACGCCATCTTTGCCCAGCGCGCCTCGGCCTCAGGCGCCGGGCGCCGGCAGCACGACGGATCCGGGCAGGTCGATACCGCCCGAAGCGTGGTGTCCGAACCGCGGAACCAGTGAGCCGCCGCCTCCGATGTGCCCACTGTGATTGCGTCACCTTCATTGCGGTCAAGGTCGACGTGGGTGACACACCAGAACGTCCCCGTCACCGTCTCGGTGTACTGGTAGTGCAAGGCGTACGAGTCCTCCGACTCGAACGTCCGGCGTGAGCTCCACCAGCGGCACAGGCGCTGGCCCTCGATGGTGCCGTCGGTATCGGACGGCAGGAGGACACCGTCGTTCTCGTATGCCTTCCAAAGCACCCCATCGGGATCGGACCGCTGGAAGTGGACGCGGATGCCGAAGTGCCGGGTGATCAGGTTGGTGAGCCGGTGCGCTGCCATCTCGTAAGAGATGTAGAAGACCTCGCTGAGGTCCTCGACCGAGATGTCCTCGCGAGCCTTGGCGTCGCCGAGAACCCGAACGGCCGCCGCCTCGGGGGCGAGCAGGGCGCCCGCGAAGTAGTTGGCCTCCACCCGCTGGCGCACGTAGCTCTCAAAGTCGGCAGGTTCCTTGTGACCGAGAGCGAAGTGCCCGAGCGTTTGGGCGAGAACCGACCGCGACGAACGCATCCCTCCGGACGCGTTGCGCTGCGGGACGTAGATGACCCGGTGCCCGACGTCGCTGATCGACCGGGTGGAGGGTGGCAGGTCTTGCACCCGGGCCACCGTGAACCCGAAGTACTTAGCCACGTCAGTCAGGGTGCCCTCGGGTACAGCGCCTGGGCCGCTGTAGCCGACTGCGGCGAGCCCCTGCGAAGCCGCTTGCTCGATCTCCTCAAAGTAATTGTCACGATTGCGCATCTCGTGCCGCATGGCGGCGTTGGCGGCGCGAGCCCCGCGCGGGCCGGCCCCCGGGGCACCGCTCGACGCAGTTGGGGTATGCGACGACGACAGTTCCCGGACTCTCTCAAACAAGGCGACCACGTGTTCTAACGCCGCGTTGTCGAGACGGGCGCTTGGCCGGAGGTAGGGCAGCTGCAGCGCCTGGTAGCGAGGGTCGTCCTGCATGTGCGCCAGCGCAACCTCCAGCTCAGCCCTCCGGCTCGGAGTGCCCGCTGCCAGCAGGTCGCTAGGGCGGCAACCGAGAGCGGCTGCAAGCTGGTTGACGGTCGACAGACGCGGCTCGCAGCGGCCGTTCTCCAACTGGGAGAGGTATGAGGGCGGCCGTCCCACTTCCTGGCCCAACGCCGCGAGGGTCATTCCTGACTGGCGGCGCAGGTGCCGGAGGCGGTGCCCGAAGACAAGCGGGTCAAGGTCGTCAGAGGTTCCCACTACCGAAAGTATTGCATTAGTTTGGGCAAAACACAAATCTTCGAGATGTTTACGCGATAGGAAGCTGATTTTTCGGCACCATGTGCGTTATGCCTAACACGCGAACCATCGGGTACACGCCTCATCCCGACGCCGAGCGGGTCCTCACGCCGGAAGCGGTCGAGTTCGTCGCCGGCCTGCACCGGACCTTCGAAGGTCGCCGCCGGGCCCTGCTCGCGGCACGAGCTGAGCGCCAGATCGGCTTCGACGCAGGGGAGCGCCCTGACTTCCTCCCCGAAACGGTGGGTGTCCGCAACGGGCTCTGGACAGTCCCCGAGGCACCCAAGGCTCTGTCGGACCGACGGGTCGAGATCACGGGGCCCGTCGAACGAAAGATGATGATCAACGCCCTCAGCTCGGGTGCCAAGGTCTTCATGGCTGACTTCGAGGACGCCAACTCCCCGACTTGGGACAACGTCATCAAGGGGCAGGTCAACCTCCAGGATGCGGTCCAGGAGACCATCGAGCTGGTTACCCCGGAAAAGACCTACAGGCTGGCCGAAGAGACCGCGACGCTGGTCGTGCGACCACGAGGCTGGCACCTGCACGAGAAGCACTTCAAGGTGGACGGCGAGCCCGTCTCGGCCAGCCTGTTCGACTTCGGTTTGTACCTGTTCCACAACGGGCGCGAGACGTTGTCCCGGGGTTTCGGGCCCTATTACTACTTGCCCAAACTGGAAGGCCACCTAGAGGCTCGGCTGTGGGACGACGTCATGTCGGCCGCCGAGGACGCTCTCAGGCTGGACCGTGGGTCGATCAGGGCGACCGTGCTCATTGAAACGATCACTGCCGCGTTTGAGATGGACGAGATCCTCTACGAGCTGCGAGATCACATCTGCGGTCTAAACGCTGGCCGCTGGGATTACATCTTCAGTGTCGCCAAGCGCTTCCACCGCGATCCCGCCTTCGTGCTGCCGGACCGGTCGCTGGTCACCATGACAACCCCGTTTATGAGGGCGTATAGCGAGCTCTTGGTTAAGACCTGCCACATGAGGGGTGCTCACGCAATCGGCGGTATGGCCGCCTTCATCCCGAACCGGCGCAAGCCGGACGTAACCGAGACGGCGCTGGCCAAGGTGGCCGAGGACAAGAAGCGCGAAGCCGCAGATGGCTTCGACGGGACCTGGGTTGCGCACCCCGACCTGGTACCTACCGCTATGGCCGAGTTCGACGCCGTCCTCGGTGATCAACCCAATCAGCTGGACCGCCAGCGGCCCGAGGTCGCTGTCGGCCGGGCCCGGTTGCTCAGGGTCGACCACCCGCGGGACGGCATCACGGCTGCCGGGCTCGCGACGAACGTCTCGGTGGGTCTCCGCTACTTGGCCTCATGGCTCTCGGGGACCGGTGCCGCCGCCATCGATGACCTGATGGAGGACGCCGCAACCGCTGAGATCAGCCGAGCCCAGGTGTGGCAATGGGCCCATCACCGCATGACCCTTGCCGGGCCGGACAGGACCGAGGTCACCAAAGATCTGGTTCGCGACCTCATGGACGAGACCGTCGAGAAGCTCAACGCCGACGGCAGGTACGACGCTGACCTGCTGGACCGAGCGCGCGACGTGTTCGAGCGAGTGGCACTGGCCGACGACTTCCCGCCATTCCTGACCCTGGCCGCTTACGAGCTGCTCCCTTGACGCCCTGAAACTCCGGTACTCGAGCCCTCCGAAAGGACCAACCCTCCTATGACCACGTTGAAAGGCCTTCTCCGAGGTGAGGAGCCAACCGTCACCCCGAAAGGACCAACCCCTCCCATGAACACTCCCTTTGACACCGCCGTCGCCGAGATTGAGCGGCAGTGGGCTGATGATCTCCGTTGGGCCGGCATAAAGCGCACGTACGGCCCGGCTGACGTCGTCCGCTTACGCGGCTCGGTCCAGGTCGAGTGCAGCCTGGCCCGCCAGGGCGCCGAGCACCTGTGGTGGTTGCTGCACACCGAGGACTACATCAGTGCCCTCGGCGCGCTGACCGGCGGCCAAGCCGTGCAGATGGTCAAGGCCGGCCTCAAGGCAATCTACCTGTCGGGCTGGCAGGTTGCCGCCGACGGCAACCTTTCTGAGAACGTGTACCCCGACCAGAGCCTCTACGCCGCCAACAGCGTCCCCGCCGTGGTCCGCCGCATCAACAACGCCCTTCGCCGCGCCGACCAGATCGAATGGGCGGAACAAGCCGGACGTTCCGCCCACCCGAGCAGCGCCTTCCACCGCCGCTGGATGGTGCCTATTGTCGCCGATGCCGAAGCCGGCTTTGGTGGTGCTCTCAACGCCTTCGAGCTCATGAAAGGCATGATCGAAGCGGGGGCCGCTGGCGTGCACTTCGAAGACCAGCTGTCCTCGGAGAAAAAGTGCGGCCACATGGGCGGCAAGGTCTTGGTCCCGACGTCGCAGCACATCCGTACCCTCAACGCTGCCCGTCTCGCCGCCGACGTGTACGGCGTCCCGACGCTGGTCGTGGCCCGCACCGACTCACTCGGAGCAAACCTGCTCACCAGCGACGTGGACGAGCGCGACCGGCAGTTCTGCACCGGCGAACGTTCCCCCGAAGGCTTCTTCTACCAGCGGCCGGGGATGGAGGTCGCCGTTGCCCGCGCCTTGGAGTACGCCCCATATGCCGACCTGATCTGGTGCGAGACGTCGACGCCCGACCTGGGACAGGCGCGTCTGTTCGCCGAGCGTGTCAAAGCCGAGTACCCCGAAAAGATGCTTGCCTACAACTGCTCCCCGTCTTTCAACTGGAGGAAGCACCTAGACGACCACACCATTGCCCGCTTCCAGAAGGAGCTGGGCGCCATGGGGTACACGTTCCAGTTCGTAACTCTGGCCGGTTGGCACGTGCTCAACGCGTCGACCTTCGAGCTGGCCCACGGTTACGCCCGCCGGGGCATGAGCGCCTACGTGGAACTGCAGCAACATGAGCTCGACCTCGAGGAGGAGGGCTACACCGCCACACGTCATCAGCGCGAGGTGGGAGCTGGGTATTTCGACGACGTGATGACAGCGATCACCGGCGGGTCGGCGTCAACGCTCGCCCTGGCTGGCTCAACAGAGGAAGCTCAGTTCCAGACCACCGCCTAACCGACCAGCTATTAGCCGATTCCCAAAGAAAGCAGGACCGACTTTGACGAGCACCTATCCACTTAGCACCAACGGCGAGTTGCTGGAATGGGTTGACCACTGGGCACGCACCTGCCAACCTGACCGAGTCTTGTGGTGCGACGGCTCGGGCCAGGAATACCAACAGCTCTGCGACCTTTTGGTACGCGCCGGGACCTTTACCGCTCTATCCGGGGACCGGCGCCCTCGCAGCTACGCGGCCAGTTCGGACCCAGGCGACGTGGCGCGGGTCGAGGACCGGACGTTCATTTGCTCCAAGGTGGAGGAGGACGCGGGGCCAACCAACAACTGGGCGGAGCCGTCAGAGATGAAGGACCGGCTGCACCGGTTGTTCACCGGCAGCATGAAGGGCCGCACGATGTACGTCGTGCCGTTCTCGATGGGCCCCCTCGGTTCGCCGATCTCCCAAATAGGGGCCCAGCTGACTGACTCCGCCTACGTGGCTGTCAGCATGGCCGTAATGACCAGGATGGGCAGGGACGTCCTGGACGTCCTCGGTAGGGATGGCTCGTTCGTGCCCTGCGTCCATTCCCTGGGAGCGCCGCTGTCGCCTGGCGAGCCGGACAGCGCCTGGCCCTGCAACCCTGACGCCAAGTACATCGTCCATTTCCCCGAGACCCACGAGATCTGGTCGTACGGGTCTGGTTATGGTGGCAACGCCCTGCTAGGCAAGAAGTGTTTCGCCCTGCGCATCGCTTCGGTTATCGCCCGGGACGAAGGTTGGCTCGCCGAGCACATGCTAATCGTCAAAGTAACCAACCCCGAGGGACGGTCTCACTACATGTGCGGTGCCTTCCCGTCTGGGTGTGGCAAGACGAACCTCGCCATGCTGGTCCCGACGGTCCCTGGTTGGAAAATCGAGACGATCGGCGACGACATCGCCTGGATGAAGATCGGGCCCGACGGCCGCTTGTGGGCGGTCAACCCCGAGGCTGGTTTCTTCGGCGTCGCCCCCGGGACGGGCATGCACACCAACCCCAACGCCATGACGATGTTGTCCCACGACACGATCTTCACCAACACAGCCCTCACCGATGATGGCGATGTGTGGTGGGAGGGTATGACTGACCAGCCACCCGAGCACCTGACCGACTGGCAGGGCCAGTCGTGGGCTCCCGGCTCGGGGCGCAAGGCTGCTCACCCGAACGCCCGCTTCACCGTCCGAGTCACGCAATGCCCGACGTTCTCCCCCGAATGGGACAATCCTGCCGGTGTCCCCATCTCAGCCATCCTCTTCGGCGGCCGGCGCTCGGACGTGGTACCGCTCGTGACCGAAGCGCGCAGCTGGTCGCACGGCGTGTTCCTCGGCTCGGTGATGGCCTCGGAGACTACAGCCGCACAAGCGGGGGCGGTGGGGAAGCTACGCCGGGATCCCTTCGCCATGTTGCCGTTCTGCGGCTACAACATGGCCGACTACTTCGGCCACTGGTTGGACGTGGGCGACGCCACGTCGCCGGATGCCCTACCACTGTTGTATTACGTCAACTGGTTCCGCAAGGGTGCCGATGGTCGGTTCCTATGGCCTGGCTACGGCGAGAACAGCCGGGTTTTACGCTGGATCTTCGAACGCTGCGAAGGCCGAGCCGAAGCCGAGGAGACGCCGATCGGCTTTGTCCCGGGATCCCTGGGCACCGACGGGCTCGACGTCGATTTGGCCGCACTGTTGGAAGTGGACCGCGAGAAGTGGCGCGCCGAAGTTGAAAGTATCGAGGAGCACTACGCCGTCTTCGGGGACCACTTGCCAAAGGTTCTGGTTGGGGAACTCCACGATTTGCGCAGCCGACTTACTGACGACTCGCTCAAGTTCAAGCCGCACACCGAGTACAAGTAACCCTAGCATCGGCCTGGTGCCGGGGTCTCCCGCCGCTTGTTCGGAGCGCCATGCCCAAAGCTCTGCCGTCCTCCGCTCGCCCGCTGGCCGCAGGGGCGCGCAACAAAGCCACCTCGAGCGATAGTCGTTGCGGCGCAGGCAACTCCCCGACAAAGGTCGTCGGCCAGCGGCGCCAAGAGGTCGCCGAGCGGCGCAAAAGCGAGCATGGTTCCCGCCTCGACCGGGTTGCAAGACACCACAGTCAGGCCTTGACCTCTGGCCAGCTCGGCGCCCACCCGGCACCGCGTTGTCTTGCCGGTCCCCGGCTCTCCTTCCATTACCAGGGCACGGAAGGAAGTGCCTCCCTCGGTCACGAGCCGACCTAGCGCGGCGAACTCGTCGTCGCGACCTACCAGCCGGTCCAGGGCTGGAGCAGCCGACATGGGAGCGAGACGACTGGTCTTGTTTTGGGCAGTCGGTTAGGCGATGACGAAGAGATCTGGGCGGGTGACCCACGGGGTGGGGGCCCGGTCCGTCAGCCGGTCGGGCTACGTTTAGCCGCCACAGGCTGGGGGAGAAGGACCATACGTGCCGTCTCCGGTTCGATCAAGAGCACACCCTGGCCGGGCACACGTCGCCACACGCCGTGTTTTCATGGCGGTTGCGTTGGAGCGATCCGGCTGGGCCGTAGGCCTTCATCGCTTTCGGCCACCAACGAGGCGAGGAGCTCAGCCAGTTGGCCCGCCCGAACCGGAGCTACCGTGGCCTGGAGGACCTTAAGAAGGGGGTGGCGTCGGTGAAGAGCCTGCGAGACGTGATCGAGGCAGAGGGTGTCGCGTTCGGGGCCTGGTCTCTCATGCCGGCGCCGTTCGCGACCGAACTCCTGGCCCGCTCGGGGTACGACTGGATGTGCGTCGATATGCAGCACGGCCAGGTCGGCTCGGTGGAATCGCTCATGCCCTTGCTCCAGGTGATCAACGCGCACGACGTCCCGGCGTTCGTCCGGATCCCGTGGAAGACGAACTTTACTGCGGCGATGCACGCCGTCGACTACGGCGCCCAGGGCGTTATTGTCCCGATGGTCGATACCGCAGAGGAGGCGGCCGATATCGTACGGGCCCTTCGGTACCCGCCCGAAGGCGAGCGCAGTTGGGCGCCCGTACGCGCCAGGCTGTTGCTCGACAATTACTCACCGGCGAAAGCCAATGAGCACGTCTTTTGCTTCGTCATGATCGAGACTCGCTCGGGTTTGGACCACGTCGACGAGATCCTCTCGGTCCCCGGTGTCGATGGCGCCTACGTCGGGCCGAACGATCTTTCGGTGTCCCACGGTGGGCCGCCATTGCCGACGTCGAAGAACACGTTGCTGTCCGAGTTGGCCCAACGGGTCCTCGATGCCTGCAAGCGTTCTGGGCGTGTAGCCGGTTTCCATGCCGATGGTCCTGACGAAGCGCTCTACTGGGCGGGCCGGGGGTTCCAAGTCGTGAATGTCTGTACCGATACCGGATTGATCGCGGCGGGATCTGCGGTCAATGTGGCCAAGATCGCCGCTGGGCGCCGGCAAAGGGCGTGACGGCAGGATCTAGCGCGTTCCCGTTATGCCAGGGGGTAGTCACCGTTGTAAAAAGGGAAATGAAAGCAGCCGTGAAGGAGGTCTGCGATGGTCACAAGCACAGTCCAGACAGAGATAGAGAAGTTCCTGGGCCAGGGGACAGTCCCGCTTTACATCGGGGGCGTCTGGAGGGCTCCACATGAAGGCGCGGTCCTCGAGGTCCAGGATCCCGCCGACGGGACCTTGCTGGCCGAAGTGGCCGCCGGCCTGGGCGCCGACATCGACGATGCTGTAGCCGCGGCCAACCGGGCGCTCCCGGATTGGTCCGCCCTGCCTCCTGCCGACCGGGCTGCTCTGCTCCACCGTTACGCGGACGCCATCGAGGACAACATCGAACTCCTGGCCAGCCTGGAGTCGCTCGACGTGGGCAAGCCGGTAACAGGGGCCATAGACTTCGACATACCCTTTGCGGTCCAAGCTTTCCGGTACTTCGCCGACCTTTCGGTGCACATGCGCCGGTCCGTACCACTCCCAGTGGCCCATATGGAAGCGCGTCAGGTCCAGCTGCCCTACGGTCCCTGCGGTTTTATCTTTCCGTGGAACTTCCCGTTCCTCTTGTACGGGTGGGGCGTGGCCCCGGCCTTGGCGGCTGGGAACACCGTCGTGGTCAAACCCGCAGAGCTAACCCCGCTCAGCACCCTCTACGCGTGTCATCTGGCGGAGCAGGTGGGCATACCAGCGGGCGTCATAAATGTCGTGCCCGGGTTGGGAGAAACCGCTGGCGCCGCCCTCGCTCGCCACACGGGCATCCGTCGCATGTCGTTCACGGGTTCGCCCGAGGTCGGCCGGGAGGTGGCCATGCACGCCGCCCGCAACTTGGTGCCCTGCAAGCTGGAGCTCGGGGGCAAGGGCGCGGCGGTGGTCTTCGATGACGTCGACGTCTCCGACACCGCCCGCCGGCTGGCCAATGCCATAACCGGCAATTCAGGCCAGGTGTGCTGTACGGCTACCCGCTGGATGGTCCATGAAGACGTGCTGGACCAGTTGGTCTCCGAAGCCAAGGAGGCGCTGGGAGAGGTCACTATTGGCGCCGGCTTGGACCCCGCCACAACCATGGGGCCGTTGGTTAGCGAGCGCCAGCGTCGTCGTGTCCTCGGCTACATCGACAAGGGCCTGGCCTCGGGAGCCACAGCGCTGCTCGAAGGGGGCGAGCTCAGGCCCAAAGGGCACGAGGACGGGTACTTCGTGTCACCGGCCCTCCTCACGGGAGACCCCGCCAACATCTGCGCTCGCGAAGAGATATTCGGCCCTGTGGCCTACGTGATCCCGTTCCGAGACGAGAACGAGGTCGTGCAAACGGTCAATAGTTCCCGCTACGGGTTGGCCAATAGCGTTTGGAGTGCCGATTTGAAGCGGGCCGAGCGGGTCGCCGAGCGCCTTGTCGCCGGCAACAGCTGGATCAACGCTCATAACGTCTTCGCGTACGGCCTTCCGTACGGCGGCGTAAATCTGAGCGGCTACGGGGGCGGTGTCAACAGCCCTGAGACACTTATGGACTACTTGCGCCCGCAGACGATCGCCCGTCCGCTCGCTTGAGGACCGAATTACCGCCGAGAGCCCGATTGCAGGTACCGGTTGAGAGGTCGGAGGGGCTATGCGCGAAACCGCGAGCGCGGCGGGTTGCCGTGACCGTCGCTGTTGGACGGGGCTTCTTCTTCGACCTGCCGAGACGGCAACGGACAGAGACGGCAACGGACAGAGACGGCAACGGACCACATGGATCTGGATGGCGCGACAAAGCCCCGCACCCGCCCGGCCTACGGTGAGAAGATCTTCTTGAGATGGGCGACTTGCACGAAGAAGACCGGGACAGGGAACGACCGGGACAGGAGGAGATAGGTCTCGTCAGGGACATCAGAGCGGCTTTGTCAGCGCTGGGCGTGAGCCCTTCGTTGCTGACGCAAGCCGAGAGAGAAATTCTCGATGAACAGGGTTACCTACCACTGCAGGGCATCCTGGATGCCGGGCAGGTGGCGACCTTGGTCCAGCGCTTCGACGAACTCGTCAGCGAAGAGGGCGACCGGGCCGGCTTGGAGGCACACCAAGAGCAGGGGGCGGACCGTCTGGCCGACCTGGTCGACAAGGACCCCGCCTTCGACCTGTGCTGGAACAACCCGAAGCAACTGGCGGCCGTCTCGCACGTCCTTGGTTGGGAGGAGTTCAAGGTGTTCTCTCTGAACGGACGGGCGGCGCTCCCTTCGCAGGGTCACCAGTCTCTGCACGTCGACTGGGGTTCCGCCGTGGCGCCAGGGGACTACCAGATCTGCAACTCGATCTGGATGCTCGACGACTTCACTACCGACAACGGTGCCACGCGCGTCGTACCAGGGTCCCATCGTTGGGGACGACTGCCGCAAGATGACATGGCCGACCTACGCCAGCCCCACCCTGATGAAATCCTGCTGCTCGGCTCAGCCGGTACGGCCGTTGTCTTCAACAGCCACTTGTGGCACGGAGGCACGCAAAACCGCACCGACAAGCCCCGCCGTGCCCTTCATTCCGCGTATGTCCGCCGTGACAAAAAACAGCAGACAATATTTCGCAATTATCTCCTGCCTGCGACCTACGAGAGGCTGAGCGCAGCGCAACGCTACCTCCTCGAGGTCTAGGGGGGTCATGAGGCAACCACAGTCGCCGTCTAGGGCACCTGGTCGGTCAGCCGCCAAATAGTGCCGGACCGTTACCACTCGTCCCACGAAGGAAAATGCCAGTCGTCGGTCCTGGGACGGTCGCTACTTTGGCGAGGGTGAGCGCTGACAGGACCGACGATGCTGAACACTGCTCTGACGCATGCGGTCCACCTGTGCGAACGCCGGGGTCGTACTCCTTTCAGGAGGCGGCTCCGTTGACTGCCTTTACAAGCTTCAGACATGCCCCACCGAGGGCTGGAAGACAGCTCGCGCGACCTGGCGCTAATCGGGCAGCTCACAGGCGGTGCCGTCCCATATGGGGAGGCCAAAGGGCCTGCTAAATCGTCCTTTCGTTCGCCGGCGCTAGTTCAAGTCCCCGGTCCGGGCCCCCAACGCGGGTCTACCCCATTGCCTGACCATCGGGATGGCCACGGTCATTGCTCCGGAAGTATGCTCCGAGATGAGCATCTACCCCTAGACCGACGAGCGGCTTCGGGCAGAAGCACAAACTCGCCCACCTTTCGGAGAGCACATGCACAGTAGGAAGTCGGTCGTCGCTGCCGCCGTGTCCTTGTTGGCCCTCGCTGGCCTCCCTCCAGCGGGCGCTTGGGGAGCCGGTCTGACGCATGCCGCGGTGCCGCTCGGCTCCTTCGGCGCACCGACCTCCCCCTACCCGTCGCTGGCATCGTGCCGTCAGACGGTACAGCACGAGACGTACTCGAGGGGCGTGCTGACCGTGGCGACCGACGACCCCGTGTACGAGCCGTGGTTTGTGAACAACACACCGTCCAACGGGAAGGGTTACGAGTCAGCGGTCGCATACGACGTGGGTTCCCTGCTCGGCTTCGGCCACGCCCAAGTGAAGTGGGTCACCGAGGCCTTTGATTCCAGCTATGCGCCGGGGCCGAAACGCTTCGACTTCGACATTAACGAGGTCTCTGTCACACCGGACCGGTCGAAGGTCGTCAGCTTCTCAATCAGCTACTACGCCACGACCCAATCGATCGTGGCCCTGACGTCCGACGCGATCGCGAAGCACCATTCCCCGGCCGAACTTAGGACCTACCTCTACGCTGACCAGATCGGCACGACGGGGCTCGCGTACATTTACGCACAGATCCATCCGACACGTGAGCCGCGTATCTACAACACCTTGGACGAAGCGGTGGCAGCGCTTCAGACCAAGCAGGTCGACGCAATTGTCGTGGACACTCCGGACGGCCAGTACATGGCCTCCTCCGAGGTGAAGAACGGGGTTCAGGTGGGCCAGTTCCCGAGCACCGGCGAGCATTATGGGTTGTTGTTCAGCAAGGGGAACCCGCTCGTTCCCTGCGTCGACTCGGCGCTGACAGCGATGACGAACGACGGCGCGCTCGCCAAGCTCTCGAAGCAATACCTCGGGATCTACAACTCGATACCCGCCATAAAGCCGTAGGCGTCGCGGCGAGCCTGGGAGGCGGTGGTGCTGCCCGTACTGGGGCCCCCCGACGCCGTAGGCGGCCCAGGCGACGGCGACGAGGAGCCGATTTCGCTTTACTCGAGCCACCGACCTCGTCTGCGCGGTCGGGCCGGCACAGCGGCCAGCACCGTATCGACGCTGGTCGTCATCGCACTGGTCGCTCTGATCTTGGCCTCCCCCGCGGCCGCGGCCTTCCGCAACGGTTTTCTCAACGTCCATCAGATGTGGATCGCGTTTGCGGGCCACCCGGAGAAGGGCATCCTCTCGGTAGGGAAGGGCTTCCTCGTCAACATTTGGCTCTCGCTAGTGTGCGAAGCGATCGTGATCGTGCTCGCGCTCGGCCTGGCCAGCCTGCGGCTCACGAAGGGGCCTGTTCTGCTCCCGTTCCGTGTTCTCGCGATCGCGTATACCGATTTCGCTCGTGGCGTGCCGGTCATCCTCGTCATGCTCTGGGTGGGTTTCGGTGTACCGTCGCTCAGCCTGGCCGAGGTATCGACGCAGTCGCCCATCGTTTACGCCGGCTTTGTCCTCGTCTTTGCCTATACCGCCTATGTCGCCGAGGTCTATCGTGCCGGCCTCATGTCGGTGCCGCGTGCACAGGTCCAAGCGGCCCGCAGCCTCGGGCTGAGCTCTCGTGCGACGCTTTCTCGAGTGGTGCTCCCACAAGCCGTGCGCAACGTCCTCCCGGCGCTGCTCAACGACTTCGCTTCGCTGCAGAAGGACACCGCGATCGTCTCGACGCTCGGAGTTGCCGAGGCGGTCCATTCCGCCCAGATCGCCGGGGGCGTGGAGTTCAACTATTCCGGTTTCACCATTGCGTCCCTGCTCTTCCTTGCGGTCACCGTCCCGCTCACCCGCTACACGGACCACGTCATGGCACGTGACCGGTCGCGCCGGCTTGCCGGGATGGCGTGAGCG
>Ga0209415_10013122_pt1 | contig 13711 bp, 11 predicted proteins | sample PeaSoiSIISIP2007_FD_187696 | JGI IMG/M metagenome (GOLD analysis project Ga0209415, IMG submission 187696) | Peat soil microbial communities from Weissenstadt, Germany - SII-SIP-2007 (SPAdes) (version 2) | ecosystem: Environmental > Terrestrial > Soil > Wetlands > Peat | place: Germany... | reverse complement strand
TGCATCTGCCCCGAGAATCGTACCGATTCGCGTCGTGTCAATGGCTAATTTAACGCCTATGGGGCTTTGCCCCCTGGCGGGTTTCAGGGCGGAGCCCTGACCTTCCTTTGGTTCGCCCGATTGCCCTGCATTCGGCGCTTGGTTTATCAGCGGGTTCCCGCCTATAGTTGCGGTATCAGACGAAGCAACGGTCCGCGAAGGGGTCAGACGGGCATGGCGATCGCCGCCAGAACGCGTGCCGCCGATATGCCAGCCCAAGGTGGCGGGCGGCTGGCATCGCCCGCCATCATGGCGCTGCTGCGCCAACGCACGGCGCGGCTGGGGGGGCTGGCGCTCGGGCTGCTGGGCCTCACCTTGCTGGTGGCGCTGCTCAGCTACGATCCGCGCGATCCGTCGTTCGACACGGCGACCACGCGGCACGCCGCGAATCTCGCCGGCCCGGTCGGCGCGTTGCTGGCCGACCTGCTGCTGCAGGGTTTTGGCCTCGCCGGCGCGTTGCCCGGCGTTGCCATGCTGGCCTGGGCCTGGCGGATTGCCTCGTATCGCGGCATCGGCGGCGTGACCGTGCGGCTGGCCGCGATGCTGGCGGCCCTGCCGGTCCTGGCCGCGGCGCTGGCTGCCGTTCCACTACCGCAGGGCGTGGCCTGGCCGACGGTGGCCGGGCTTGGCGGGGCGATCGGCGCGCAGCTTGGCCGGCTGGCGATGGCGGCGGGACGCAACGGCCTTGGCCCGACGGGTGCGCTGCTGGTCTGGGTGCTCGGTGTGACGCTGGCCGTGACTTTGACCCTGCTGGCGCTCGGTCTGACCGCCGGGGAGTGGCGCGCGGCCGGCCGCACCGCGGGACGCACCGCGCTCGGCGCGGCGCGGGCGTCGGTCTCGGGCGGGCGGATCGCCTCCGGCCGGCTGGCGTGGCTGATGCGCGGACTGGGCCGGGTGCGCGCGCTGTTCCGCCGCCGCGCCGACCGGCGCGCGCACCACGCGGACCCCTATGGCTCGACGCCGGAGCACGGGCAGTTGTCGGCCGGTCAGTTCTCGACCGGGCAGTTCTCGACCGGGCCGGGCGCGTCCCCGTTCGTCGCGCCGCCCGATCATGTGCCGCTTGTCGATGCGCCGCCAGGTCCAGCCGGGGCCCGGTCGTCCACCGGGCGCGGCGCCGGCTCCCGCGGGGGGCGCCCGCCGCGCCCGATCCAGGAGAGCCTGCCGCTGAACGAGCCGCGCTGGCGCTTCCCCTCGCTGAGCCTGCTGAAGCCGGCGCCGGCGCGCGCCACGACCGGGCCGAGCGTGGAGGCGCGCGCGGCCAACGCCCAACTGCTGGTGGGCGTGCTGGCCGACTACGGGGTGCAGGGCACGATCGACAACAACCACCCCGGGCCGGTGGTGACGCTGTACGAGCTGGTGCCCGCCGCGGGCATCCGCAGCGCCCGGGTGATCGGCCTGGCCGACGACGTGGCGCGCAGCCTGTCGGTGACCGCGGTGCGCATCGCCACCGTGCCCGGCCGCAACGTGATCGGCATCGAGGTGCCGAACGCCAGGCGCGAGACCGTCTACCTGTCGGAGATCTTCGCCAGCGAGCCGTGGCGCACCTATCAGGGCCGGCTGCCGCTGGCGCTCGGCAAGGACATCGGCGGCGAGCCGGTGATCACCGACCTGTCGCGCATGCCGCACCTGATGATCGCCGGCACCACGGGGTCGGGCAAGTCGGTCGGCATCAACGCGATGATCCTGTCGCTGCTCTACCGCATGCCGCCGGAGCAGTGCCGGCTGATCCTGATCGATCCGAAGATGCTCGAACTCTCGGTCTACGAGGGCATCCCGCACCTGATGGCCCCGGTGGTGACCGAGCCGGCCAAGGCCGTCACGGCGCTGAAATGGACCGTACGCGAGATGGAGCGGCGCTACCGTTCGATGAGCCAGCTCGGCGTGCGCAACATCGGCGGCTACAACGAGCGGGTGGCGGATGCGCGCCGCAAGGGCGAGATCATCTCGCGCCGGGTGCAGACCGGGTTCGATCCGGACACCGGCCGCCCGACCTTCGAGGAGCAGCCGCTGGCGCTGGAGCAACTGCCGTTCATCGTCGTGGTGGTGGACGAGATGGCGGACCTGATGATGGTCGCCGGCAAGGAGATCGAGGCCGCGGTGCAGCGCCTGGCGCAGATGGCGCGCGCGGCGGGGATCCACGTGATCATGGCGACGCAGCGCCCGTCGGTGGACGTGATCACCGGCACCATCAAGGCGAATTTCCCCACCCGCATCAGCTTCCAGGTGATCAGCAAGTTCGACAGCCGCACCATCCTGGGCGAGCAGGGCGCCGAGCAACTGCTGGGCCAGGGCGACATGCTGTTCATGCAGGGCGGCGGGCGCATCGGGCGCGTGCACGGCCCCTTCGTCTCCGACGACGAGGTCGAGGAGGTGGTGAAATACCTGCGCTCGCAGGGCGAGCCGGCCTATGTCGACGAGGTCACCGAGCCCGACGACGACGATGGATCGGCGCCGCTGCTGGGCGGGCCGGCGGCGGGGAGCGATGGCGAGAAGGGCCTGTATGAGCAGGCGATCGCCGTGGTGGCGCGCGAGGGCAAGGCCAGCACCAGTTTCATCCAGCGCCACCTGAACATCGGCTATAACCGCGCTGCCAAGCTGATCGAGCAGATGGAGAAGGACGGCATCGTCGGCCAGGCGAACCATGTCGGCCGCCGCGACGTGCTGATCCGCCACACCGCCGATGAGGATTGAGCCCCCGCCGCAGCACTCCCTCCCCCCTTGAGGGGGAGGGCTGGGGTGGGGGGTTCCACACACCAGAAGCTGCGTGCGGCGCGACCCGCCTCGTGCCCGCGCCGCGGCCCCTCTGTGCGGTCACGCCGGGTGGGCAATGCACCGGTTCGCATGGCGCCTACCGTATCAGAAACGGAACTCCTTGCTGTCGGCCGCGCCGGGAAACACCCGAACCGCGTGATTGGCGTTGGTCGCGACGTCATGGCTGAGCGCGGCCGAGACATCGCCGGCCCACACCGTCGTTGCTGCCGGGAGCGGATCGGCCGGCTGATTCGCGGTGTCGGCCGAGCGCACGGCGAGCGACACCCGGCCGAGCCGCATCGCGACGGAGACGCGCTCCGCCTGGTCGCGGTTGACTTCGAGCGTCACCGTGCGCGCCGGCGCCGCCGGACTTCCAGGCGTTGCCCCCTGCACGAGCTGCTGATCAATCGCGATCACGCGCAGGTCGCTCAACACCGTCTCGGCCACGACGCGATGACCCGGAGCAGCGGCGGCGTCCGACATCTCCTGCGTCAGGATCAGGTCGAGCCGATCGCCCGGCCAGATCAGACCCGCGGCACCGGTGATCCCATCAACGCCGACGGTCAGCGCACGCGTCCCCGGCGACAGAGCCGCGGCAAGGTCGCCGTGTTCGCCTGGATGCAACGCATCCGCGGTGGCGCCTGGCGCGATCCGCGGCCGGATGACGGCCGGGGCGGGCAGCACCGCGGCGGCGCTCGGCGGCGCGGATGCCATCGGTTTGGCCGGAGCGGCAGTGTCGGTCGCGTGCGGGAGCGTCAGCGTCGCATCCAACGCCGCCACGGCGGTAGCGGCCGGCGGGGTCGATCCCGACGTGGCGGATGCTGCGGCAGCGGATGGCGACGCGGTGGATGGTGCGATCGGGAGCGCGACCTGCGAGGCGGAGCTCGCCCCGGAACGCGCGGTCGTCAGCGTCAGCGACGCCGGGGGCAGCGATGCCGGGGACAGCGACGCCGGGGGCAGCTTCCAGGCGGCCAAAAGCCCAGCATCGAGCGGGACATCCCGCCGCACCGTGCCCAAGGCTCCCAGCGACGGGATCGCCGCCGCGGCGACCAGGGTGTCGGTGCCGCTTGCATTGCCGGTGCCAAGCCCCATGTTCGACCGCGCCACCGGCCGGGATTCGCCGGGATGCTGGGTGCGATTCGGCAGCATGTGTCCGGACTTGTCGCGAACCCGCATCCAGGTATCCGCGGTGGCGCTCAGCGCGATCCGCGGCTGGGTGGCGGCCCGCGGCGCCACCGGCGACGCGGCACGCGCCCCAGAACGCGCGGTCGTCATCGGCCGCGACGCCGAGGGTAGCTTGCCAGCCTGCTTTGGCATCCGCTTCCGCTCTGCTGCCGGCTCGGCGTTCGGGGTCACGGTGCTCAGTTGCACCCTCGGACCCCCACTGGCCGGCTGGGCACGGGTCGGCCCGGCACTGGCCAACTTGCCACTGAGCGGCCTGCCAGCTTGCGCCGCGGATGGGCGCGGCGGTGCGCCGGCACTGTGCGTCGGGTCGGACAACGGGCTTGCCGCGATGAAGATCGAAAGCCTCTGTCCGACCTGATCCGGCGGCAGATCCCGGGCGAGGCTGCGCTGCCCCTCGCTTCGAGCGCCCCCCATGGCGGACACTGCCGCCAGGTCGTGACCTGGCGCGCGCGGCGCGGTGGATGCGCTGGCCAGCGGCCGCGACGGTGGCGCGGCGCCATCGGCGCGGCCGGTCATCGCAAGCGACATGGCGAGATTGACCTGCGCGCCGGTCATCGATGCATCAAGGTCCACGGCCTGCCGATATGCCGCCTGCGCCTCCTGATGCCGTCCGAGCAGATCGCGTGCGATGCCGAGATCGTTCCACGCCACGGCATTGCGCGGATCGCGTTGCGACGCTTCGAGGAACAAGCTCTCCGCCGCGCCCGGGCTGGCGGCGAGGCGGAGCCGCCCCAGGCCGATCCGTGCCACAACCGATCCGGGATCGGCCCGTAGCGCGTCAGTATATGACTCCGCAGCCGGGCCGGACCGCTGCAATGCGGCTTGCGCGTCGCCGCGGTTGAGCAGCGCCGCGACGTTGCGCGGATCCTTGGCCAGGATCGCATCGTCGATCCGCAGGGCGGCCTGCGGCGATCCGTCGCGCAACGCCGCCGTGGCGGCGTCGACGGTGGGCTGGCCATCACGCTGGCCGAGGCCCCCGCCATTGGCGCAGGCGGCAAGCAGCAGCATGGCAGTTACGGGCAACGTGGCGCGCATTGTCTCACCTGTGACTGATAACCGGGGCCATCTGGATCATCGCCGGCCGGCCGGCGATCGGGAACACGCAGGGCGGAACGCGGCCGGAACACTGCATCGGGCGGTGATGTTGTCGTAGAGCGGGGCGTAGAGCGGGGTCGTAGAGCGGCGTCATAGAGCGGAGGCGTAGAGCGGGGTCATAGAGCGAGGTGGTAGAGCGGGATCGTAGATCTGGATGTCGAACGCGGCTGCGTTGCTCGAAGCTGGCGGTAATAATCAGCCGCACGGCGTCAGGCTTGGCGGTGTCCGACCGCATGCCGGCGCACGGCCGCAGCCCGCCATCGATGAACGTCCGCATGGCCGGCGGGGACCCCGAGGCCGCCATCGCGCGCTCGAGCGCCACCGTCGCGCGAGTCCCCGACGGTCGCGTCCGGCGGTCGCACCATCGAGGTTGGATCGGCCGAGTCCATTGGAGGGCTGCGATTTGCATGCGACGCATCATCCGCCTGTGTCTGCGGAGTGATGCATCGGCAAAGCTTACCGCATGGTTACGAAACGCCTAATTCCAGGGATTTGTCACAATGTCTTAGATTTCATGTCACATTGTTTATACACAGATCATATGACGATACGACTTGTCCCTCCACGCACCCAGTCCATTTTATCGCTCCCGGCAGCTTCGCCGCCACGCCGCCGACGGTGGCGCCGACTCCGTCCCGCGTCGCATGGGGCCTTTGCGCGGTGCGGGCACTCCACTGTCTGCTGTACACCACACTACTATAGGTGGCCATGACGGGCGGTCAGGCCGCAGTCCGGTGAGCTTCGCGATGTGCGCCAGCATGCGTGACCCGAGTTCCGCTCCGTCGTGGACTGCGAACAGGTAATCCCGCCAGTCGGATCGCGCCAAAATACGGGGCGAACCGGACTGCCGTTACCTCGGCGATCCAGCGTCCGTCAGCTTCCCGCTCAACCTCGATCGTCAGCATCGGAGGCTCCTTTGGCGCGAAACTGGAACCGGCGCCGTGCCGATGCCATGGGAGCTGCGTGCGCTGCCCACAAGCAGGGCAACCCTGCCGAGTTGAGGATTGATCCCCATCGCCCTCTCCGCCACACCCCTGCCCATGAAGTTTCCCGCCTGGCTCCCTGCCCTGCTCGGCTTCCTCATCGCCGTCGGGCCGGCCGCCACCGACATGTACCTGCCGGCCTTCCCGGCGGTGGAGGCCTCGTTCCACAGCGCGCCCGGCACCGCGCAGCTCACCCTCGCCTCCTGGTTCGCCGGCCTCGCGGTCGGCCAGATCACCCAGGGGACCGTCTCCGACCGGTTCGGCCGTCGGCTGCCGCTGATCATCGGCACCGCGGCGTTCACCCTCGCCTGCCTCGGCTGCGCCCTGGCGCCCTCGATCGGCTGGCTCGCCTTCTTCCGCGCGCTGTCCGCCTTCGCCGCCTCGGCCAGCATGGTGATCCCGCGCGCCGTGGTGCGCGACCTGGCCGACGGCCACGCCGCCGCCATCCTGATGTCGCGGCTGATGCTGGTGATGGGCGCGGCGCCGATCCTGGCGCCCTCGATCGGCGGCCTGGTGCTGCTATTCGCCCATTGGCGCTTCATCTTCGTGATCCTGGCGCTCTACGGCGCGATCGCCTGCGCGCTGGTCTGGCGCTTCCTGCCGGAGACGCTGGGCACCGAGCACCGCATCCAGCTCGGCTTCGGCGACCAGTTCCGCCGCTACGCCACCATCCTGTGCGAGCGCGGTTTCGCCACCCATGCGGCGATGGGCGGCTTCGCCAGTTTCGGCATGTTCGCCTATCTCGGCGGCTCGTCGCCGGTGTTCATCCAGGGCTTCCATCTGTCGCCCTCGGTGTTCGCCCTGATATTCGGCCTGAACTCCGTGGGCCTGATCGCCTGCTCGCAGATCAATGCGCGACTGCTGCGCCGCTACAGCCCGTCGCAGCTCCTGGCGATGGCGCAGCGCGTGTCGCTGGGCGCCGGCGCGGCGCTGTGCGTCGTGGCATTCGGCGGGTTCCACGTGCTGGTGCTGGTCATGGCGCCGGTGTTCGTCGCGATCAGTTGCATGGGCTTCACCACCGCCAACGCGACGGTGGGCGCGCTGTCGCGCCACGCGGCGCATGCCGGCAGCGCCGCGGCATTGATGGGGATCGGCCAGTACAGCCTGGGTGCCACCAGCGGCCTGCTGATCGGGCTGCTGACCGACGGCACGCCGCGCGGCATGGCATTGCTGATGTGCGCCGGCTCGCTCGGCTCGGTGATTGCGGAGCGCTTCCGCCCGCGCCAATAGTTGTGCCTCGAATCGCAGAAGGCTCGCGCGCGATGGACTTCCCCACGCCAGATATAATCGTCGGCATTCCCGCCTGCGCCATCGAGGTGAACGGCCACCCGCGCCACGACACCCCGGCGCGCTATGCCGAGGCGGTGCTGGGCGGCGCCGGCGCGGTGCCCGTCATGATCCCCCCGCTGGGCGAGGCGATGCTGGCGGTGCTCGACCGCATCGACGGCCTGCTGATCCCCGGCAGCCCGAGCAACGTGCACCCGCGCCACTACGACGGCGGCGACAGCAAGACGCCCGACCTGCACGACACGGCGCGCGACGCCACCACGCTGCCGCTGATCCGCGCCGCGATCGCGCGCGGCATGCCCGTGCTGGCGATCTGCCGCGGCATCCAGGAGCTAAACGTCGCCCTCGGCGGCACGCTGCACCAGCAGGTGCACGCGCTGGACGGCCGGCTGGACCACCGCGCCGGCCCCGGCACGCTCGAGCAGCGCTACGGGCCGAAACACCCCATTGCCCTCAGCGGCGAGCTGGCCCGCATCGTCGGTGCCGACGCCATCATGGTGAACTCGCTGCACGGCCAGGCGATCGAGCGCCCGGCGCCCGGCTTGGCGGTCGAGGCGCTGGCCGAGGACGGCACCATCGAAGCCGTCCGCGTCACCCCCGGGTCAAGTGCCCGGGGGCAAGCCACAATACGCGCCGGCGGCTTCGCCCTCGGCGTGCAATGGCACCCGGAATGGGGCTATGCCGACGACGCGGCGAGCCTGGCGATCTTCCGCGCGTTCGGCGCGGCGTGCCGGGCATATCGAACGGGAACGAACAGGAAGGCGGCGTAAGATGGATCTGAAACTGGCGGGCAAGCGGGCCCTGATCACCGGCGGCTCCAAGGGGATCGGCCGCGCCGCCGCCGAGGTGCTGGCCGACGAGGGTTGCGACGTGATCCTGGTGGCGCGCGACCCGGCGACGCTGGACGCGGCGGCGGCCGGCATTCGTGCCCGCCGGCAGGTGAATGTGCGAGTGATCCCGGCCGACCTGTCGTCCGACGCGGCGGTGCGCAAGGTGGCGGCCGAGGCGGGCGAGATCGACATCCTGGTCAACAACGCCGGCGCCATCCCGCCCGGCGACCTGCTGACCGTGGACGACGCCACCTGGCGCAAGGCCTGGGACTTGAAAGTGTTCGGCTTCATCTCGCTGTGCCGCGCGATCTATCCGCAGATGAAGGCGCGCCGCGCCGGCGTGATCGTCAACGTGATCGGCGCCGCCGGCGAGAGTTTTCCCTCCGCCTACATCGCCGGCGCCGCGGGCAACGCCTCGCTGATGGCGTTCACCCGCGCGCTCGGCAAGCAGGCGCCGTCCGACGGGTTGCGCGTGGTGGCGATCAACCCCGGCCCGGTGGAGACCGAGCGGCTGGTGATGCTGCAGCGGGAACGCGCCGCCGCCACCCTTTGCGATCCGGAGCGCTGGCGCGAGCTGACCAAGGGCATGCCGTTCGCCCGCCCCGCCGCCCCGGCGGAGATCGGCTACGCGGTGGCGTTCCTGGCCAGCGAGCGGTCCGGATATACGTCAGGCACGGTGCTGACGATCAACGGCGGCGGCTGATGGTGCTGTAGATAACGGCTGATGGCGCTTGCGCCGATCGGGTCATCTGACTAGATTGATGACCAGATTACGGAGGCGCAAATGCACATCTGGCCGGTCCAGGACGCCAAGGCGCGCTTCAGCGAACTGCTGGACACCTGCCTGAAGGACGGCCCGCAGGTGGTCTCCCGCCGCGGCACCGAGGCGGCGGTGCTGGTACCGATCGAGCAATGGCGGCGGCTGCAGCGCGCTGCCCGGCCGACCCTGAAGGAGCTGTTGCTGGCCGATACGCCGCGTGGCGATATCCCGGTCCCGCCGCGCGGCCAATCACGCCGGCGCTCGCCACCCAGCTTCGACTGAGCGCACGGTGTATCTGCTCGACACCAACGTCGTCTCCGAGCTGCGCCGCGCCCGCCCACACGGCGCCGTCCTCGCTTGGCTGCGGGCGGCGGACGATGCCGACCTGCACCTGTCCGCCGTGACGATCGGCGAGCTTCAGGCCGGCGTTGAGGTCACCCGGGCGCTGGACGTTGCCAAGGCGACCGAGATCGAGGCGTGGATCGATCAGGTCGTCGCGAGTTCCAACGTGCTGCCGATGGACGCGCGAACATTCCGTTGCTGGGCGCGGCTGATGCGCGGGCGGTCCGATCAATTGATCGAGGATGCCATGATCGCGGCGACCGCAATCGTCGACAACCTGACCGTCGTTACCCGCAACCTGCGTGATTTCACGCCGTTCGGCGTCCGCACGCTCGATCCGTTCGTCGCCTGCTGATCGCGCACAATACACCGACCGCGCGCAACGCGCCGAGCGCCCTCAATGCGCCGGACGCGCGTCCCTGAAGCGTGGGATCACGTCCTCGCACAACAACTGCAACGACGTCATCATCTGCCCGCGCGGGATCTGCCCGCCGCAGTTCATCTCGGCCAGAATGCCGTCCAGCCCCAGCTCGGCGCGCAGCCCGTTCAGCCGCTCCTCCACCTGGTCCGGCGTGCCGACGATGATCTTGTTGCGCAGCGCCTCGTCATAGTCGATCGACTGCAGCTTCTGCCCGCGCGCCGCACGGTTCTCGATCGTCCGCGCCCCCGCCGAGGTCGCCGACTGCTCGATCCGCTGGCCGAGATAGCGGTAGAAATGCATCACGCTCGCCTCGGGCTCGGACCGGGCGCGCTCGGCGGTTTCGGCCAGATAGACCGGCACCCGCAGGAACACCTGGCCCTGCCCGGGATGGCCGGCCGCCGTCCACGCCGCGCGATAGGCCCGGACCTGCGGACCCAATTCCGACAAATCCCCAAGCCGCGTCGCGCAAAAAATCGGATACCCAAGGGCGCCGATCACGGCGTAGGTGTCGGGGCTGGTGGCGGCGATGCGGATCTCCGGAAACGGCTGCTGATACGGCTTCGGCACCAGACAGACATCTTCGAAGTTGTAGAAGGCGCCGGCAAAACTGAACCGCTCATTGGTGAACGCACGACGCAGGATCTCCAGCACCTCGGCGAACCGCTCGCGGCTTTCGGCATAGGAAATGCCATACGCCTCATAGGTGCGCGCAAACCCACTGCGCCCGACGCCCATGATCAGCCGCCCGTGGCTGATGTGATCGACGGTGGTGACCTCCTCGGCCAACCGCAGCGGATGGCACAGCGGCAGCACCTGCACGGCAATCCCCAGCTTCATCCGCGCGGTGCGCGCCGCGATGGCGGACGCAATGGTCAGCGGCGCCGCCAGCACCGAGCGCTGCGGATCGACATGCAACTCGGCGAGCCACATCACGTCGAGCCCCCAGCGCTCGGCGGCATCGACTTCCTCGAACGAATTCGTAAAAGTCTCGGCCTCGCTCTGCCCGGGCATGCGGGCGAACTCGTGAAACATGCCGAATTCCATCGTCCGTCCCCCTGCGCGCCATACCGCGCGACGCGCCACTGCCAGCGTAGAGACGAACCTGCTTGCGTCAATCCGGCATCGGGCCGACCGATCGCCTGGACCAAGGCAAGGCCGGGGCGTTGCCGGTTGCACAGATTGAGGCCCAGGCCGCGGCCGTCGCATCGGCGATCGCTGGTGCGACGGCGGCGCCGCAGGTCTGCCTCCCACGCCGAACAAACGAGGCAACTGCCGGGTATGGCATCACGCCGCGATGCCACTCGTGCGGTAGGCCGCGCGCAGCGGAATTCGGAAACCGATCGATTCCAGGACCAGTTCGCCCTCGGCGTCGATGTACTGCGGTTCGCCCGGCCACGACGCATCACTCTGGCGGCGCAATACCTCGGCCGCGATCGACGTGGGACGCACCAGCACGATCTCGGTCACCGATGGGATGCTGGTATAGGCCCAGACATTGGCGCGCGTCTCACGCGCGTTGGTCGGCGACAAAATCTCGATCAGCACGACAGGGTCCAGCATGGTCGGTCCGCCCGCCGGCGGCGCGCAGGTCACGCCGAGGTCGGGGACCAGAAGGTTCCTGGTGGACCGGACGCGCGGCACCACCCCAGGCGCGACGCCCAGCCGGCAAGGGCTGCCGCTGTCCGCAAGGTGATTTCCGATCAGGCGTGCCAGCTCGCCCTGGATCATGCCGTGCGCATCGGAGGCAGGCGCCATCATCTCCGGCTCGCCGTCGCGCAATTGCCACAGCGCACCCGTCCGGTCACCAGAATCCCATTCCAGGAATTCAGCAACCGTCATGCCGGGCGAGGGCTTCCGCAATGAAATCATCGACTGAGCCTAGATGATTTCCACCCGGTCCGCCACGATCGTTGACGACACAATCGCTGGGACCGAGGGACGGCCGGGGCTTCGCCCACCGAGCCCGGTGGCGAAACCCTTACCTTCCTTCGGCTCAGGAGAGCGAGTCGTCCGAGCCGCCGCCGCCCGTGTCGACGCTGCCGGAATCACCGCCCGAGTCCGCCCAGGACCCGCTATCGCCGCCCGACGGATCGGGTTGGTCCCAGGTGCCCTGGTCGCCGGCGCCCTGATCGACGCCGCCCTGGGGCACGCCCATTGCCGCGCCGCCCATCGCCGCGCCCCAGGGGCTCGCCCCCGGCATGCCGCCGAATGCGCCGAAGCCGCCGCCATAGCTGGGATGCGGCGAGAACAGGCCCATCAGCGCGTTGCTGACCATCATCCCGCCGGCGACGCCGGCCGCGGTGGTCAGCGCCGAACCGAGGAACCCGGAGCCAGAGCGCTGGAACATCCCCGGCTGGCTGCCCGGCGCGTATTGCGGCGCGTATTGCGGTGGCGGACCACCCTGATTCCACATCGGTCCGGGCTGCGGCGGTGGGGCGGGCCGCTGCCCGCCGCCGAACAGCCCGCCGAAGAAGCCGCCGCCCTGCTGCGGCTGGGACGCGGCCTGCTGCGCCGCCTGCCGCGCCTGCTGCAGCTCGGCCTCCATTTGCTGCAGGCGGCTCTGCGCCTCCGCCAGCGCGTGTTCCTGCACGAACGCAAGCTGTGTCAGGCGGTAGCGCGCGTCCGGGTTGCGGTTGAGCATCTCGCCGATCAGCGCGTCCGCCTCGCGATCGACCGGCGGCAGCGCGGGCTGCGTCGTCGCGGGGACCGACCCGCCCCCGGGGCCACCCCCAGGGCCGCTCCACGGGCTGGCGCCGGGCTGCGCGCCGCCGCTGACGCGGGTGATGAAGTTCGTGATGACGTCGCGTTCTTCGTTGGTCATGAATTTCTACCCTTTGGGGGCTTGCAGTGTTGGCGCAGCTTGCGGCGTTGACCGCATTGCGCCGGCGATGTGGCACCGGTCCGGCCTGGCTTCAATGGCCGAGCCCCAGGCGGCGCGCCTCGATCACCGGACAGCGGTCCATTACCATGATCAGCCCGGCGGCGCGCGCGCGTTCCGCGGCATCCTCGTCGATCACGCCAAGCTGCAGCCAGACGATGCGCGCGCCGAGGCGGATCGCGTCGTCCACCACGCCCCCCACGTGCCGGCTCGCGCGGAACACATCCACCATCTCCAGCGGTGCGGCGGCCGCGAGGTCCGCCACGACCGGACGGTCGTGGATCGCCTGACCGGCCAGATGCGGGTTGACCGGGGTCACGTCGTGGCCCTGGCGCAGCAGGAACGCCATGACATGGTGGGAGTCCCGCCACGGCCTGGCCGAGGCGCCGACCAGCGCGATGCGGCGCGGCGTGGACAGGATTTTCCGAACCGTGGCATCGGGCGGCGGGGTAAAACTCATGGCGGCATCCTGCCCCGGGCCGCCGCATCGCGCCAGCGCGCCGTCCGTGCGGCCTCGACCTTGCCTTCGCTGACGTGGCGGCCTGGTGCGGCCGGCGCGCGCTGGGGGCTTCACCGCGGCGGCGGCCCGGTGCCGGGTTTGGGTGCCGGATCATGGGTGCCGGGTCATGGGTGCCGGGTCATGGGTGCCGGGTCATGGGTGCTGGGTCATGGGTGCTGGGTCATGGGTGCGAGCGGGCGCGCGGTCACGGCGGCGCTGGAGGCTTTCGAGGCGGCGGCGCGCGGCGCGGTTGAGGGGCGCCGGCGGAGCGGGATCAGATGCATGGGGTTTTGCGCGGGCGTGGGCGGGGCGGCTGGTGCAGGGGGTTCTGACCGGCCCAGCGGCCGGATGGCGGGCGGGGCGGCGGCGATGGGGCGCGCATCGGCGGCGCGCTCAAGCGCGTGCAGGTTCGCGGCGAGCGCGGTGAGCAGGCTGGCGATCGCCGGGTGCGGCGGCGTTGGGCGGCGCGGATCCACTGGTGCATGGGGTTCTGACAGGCCGAGCGATGGTGCGTGGCGCGGGGCGTGGCGCGGGCCGGCGGCGTGCGCATCACCGGCGCGCTCTGGTGCTAGTGTTCGCCGTCGTTGATTCTGCGGCCAATCTCTGAATCGATCTCTCTGGCACCGTCGGAGATGCATCGT
>Ga0209415_10013121_pt1 | contig 13713 bp, 14 predicted proteins | sample PeaSoiSIISIP2007_FD_187696 | JGI IMG/M metagenome (GOLD analysis project Ga0209415, IMG submission 187696) | Peat soil microbial communities from Weissenstadt, Germany - SII-SIP-2007 (SPAdes) (version 2) | ecosystem: Environmental > Terrestrial > Soil > Wetlands > Peat | place: Germany... | reverse complement strand
CCCGGCGGGCGAAGGCGCAGAATCGGCAGGCGTAGACGCACTTGTTGGTTGGCTCGAAGTGGATGTTCCGGTTGTAGAAGGCCGACTCGCCGTGCCGGTCGCGACGGATTCCGTCGGCCCGTTCGCGCAACCACGGGGAGGGGGCGTTGGCGTAGAGCCACAGGGCTTCGGCCCCGGAAAGCCGTTCACCGGCCTCCAGGCGCCGTCCGATTTCGTCCAGACCAGGCATGGAAGGGCCAATCTGCAAAATCACGGTCCCGATCGCGTCCGACTTCCTTCCGAGGACCCGTGGATCTACCTTGTGGGGACTATGGCGTACGCATGGCAGCGTGTTCCGGCCCACAACGCGTTCGAGGCGGCGAAGAAACAGCCGATCTCCTTCGACACCTGGGTCCTGGCCCTCTACGACGACCCCCAGCGGCCCTCGTCCGAACAGCCCAAGACCACCGCTTGGTTCATCGGACCCGAGGAGGCCCTCCAGTTCTTCGAGGACCGGTTGCTCCCGCTCTGGTATCCGCCGGAGGAATCGGCCCAACGCGACGTCCTGGCCGCCCATGTGGCCAAGTTGCGGTCCGCGCGGAAATTCAAGGTCAAGGATCTGGAGAGCTGGAGGCGCACCTTCAACGAGATCGCCAAGTCCAAGGGACAGATCCTTTGGCTCGGGACCTTCGACGACCTGCAGAGAGGCGAGGCCTCGGCGGCGGAGATGGGGGCGGACCTCGAATTCTGGCTCTCGGAGAACGGCGTGGAGCTGTCCGAACTGAACCTCGACGAACCGCGCCACCACAAGCTCGTGGTGGAATTCCTGGTCCAGATCGGAGCCTGATCCGGCTGCGCGGGCGCCTCCCCCGCCTCGCGGGGGGACGGGCTGGCTCCGGGCTCGGGCGTTCGCCCTCGGACAACCCGAGGGTTGTCCCTTCGGCCCTTCGCATCCCTGGCGCTGTTTCCTCGCTCCGTGCGTATTTTTGCCGCTCGCCGCCGATTTCGGCCGCGGACACCTGTCGGGAGGGCTTTCCATGGCGCGGATCGGGATCCTGGGTGCGACCGGATACACAGGGGTGGAACTCGCCCTGATCCTGGAGCGCCATCCGCACGCAGAGATCGTCTTCGTTTCCAGCGAGGCCAGCGCCGGGCGGAATCTCGATGCCATCTTCCCCGCGCTGCGGGGATGCTCCAAGGTCTCCGGACTGGCCCTGCGCACCGCCGCCGATTGCGCCTCGGAGGCCGTGGACGCGGTCTTTTCCTGCCTTCCGCACGGCGCTTCCGCCGAGGCCTGCCTGGCCTTCCTGGAAAAGGGCGCGACCGTGGTGGACCTCTCCGCCGATTTCCGTTTGCACGATCCGCAGGACTACCCCCGCTGGTACGGCAAGGCCCACCCCCGGCCCGAAGGACTCGCCAAGGCCGTCTACTGCATTCCGGAACTGCACCGGGAACGGCTGGCCGGCGCCCGGCTGGTGGCCAATCCGGGATGCTACCCCACCTCGGTCCTGCTGCCCCTGCTGCCCTTGCTGAAGGCCGGACTGGTGGGCCCGGGACCGGTGATCGCCGATTCCAAGTCCGGGGTCAGCGGGATGGGCCGCAAGACCCTGCTCGCCAATTCCTACTGCGAGGTGAACGAGTCGTTTTCCGCCTACAAGGCGGGACGCTCCCACCAGCACATGGGGGAGATGCTGCAGGAGTTTTCCGCGGTTTCGCCGGGCGGGCTCCCGCTGGTGTTCACGCCCCACCTGGTTCCCATGGAACGCGGGATCCTCACCACCCTCTACGTTCCTCTCGCGCCCGGACACGCCGGTGCCGAACTTCGCGAGGCGCTCCAGCGGACCTACCGGGAGGAGCCCTTCGTCAAGGTGCTCGGAGAGGATGAAGGTCTGCCCGCCACCGGCCACGTCTCCCATTCCAACCGCGCCCACCTGGCCGTGGTGGAACTTCCCCGGCAGGATGTCGCGGTGGTGGTGTCGGTGCTGGACAACCTGGTGAAGGGCGCCTCGGGACAGGCCGTGCAGAACTGGAACGCCCTCTCGGGGTTCCCGGAAACCCTGGGTCTCGTGCCTTGAGCGCAGCCCCGATCGTCGTCAAGATCGGCGGCTCCATGGCCGAGGACGGCCGGTGCCTGCGCGAGCTGGCGGCGGACCTCGCGCGGTTTTGCGCCGGGGGCGAGAGGGCCGTCCTGGTCCACGGCGGCGGCAAGGACATCAACCGAAACCTGCAGTGGCTGGGCCAGGAGCCCCGGTTCCTGGGGGGACTGCGCGTGACCGACGAATCCGCCATGGACATGGTGGAGATGACGCTGTCGGGTCGCGTCAACAAACTCCTGGTCCGCCTTCTGCACGAAGCCGGGGTCGCGGCCGTGGGGATTTCCGGCGTGGACGGCGCCCTGTTCCGCGCCACGCCGCTGCGCGACGATGGCGCCCTGGGGCGGGTGGGTCGCGTGACCGCCTGCGATCCCGCGTTGCTTTCCGCGTTGTGGGCGGCCAGCTTCTTCCCTGTGGTTTCGCCCGTGAGCCTGGGGCCGGACGGCGAGTCGTGGAACGTCAACGCCGACGACGCCGCTTCGTTCCTGGCCCAGGCCCTGGACGCCTCCAGCCTGGTCTACATCTCCGACGTGCCCGGGGTGCTGCGCGGGGGCGAGCGCATCCCCGAACTGGACCCGGTGGAGATCGAGGAACTGATCCGGACGGGGGTGGCCACGGATGGAATGATCCCCAAGCTGCGCGGTTGCGCGGCCACGGTGGTCGGCGGGGCCGAGAAGGTGATCATCTCCGGCTGGTCCGGACCGGGTTCGTTGGAACGGATCCTCGGCGGGGACACCGGAACCGTCATCCGGTTCCAGGACATCGGTTGAAGATCGTCTTCCTGGGGACTCCCCCCATCGCCGCCACCTGCCTGGAAGTCTTGGCCCGGGACGGTCGCCACCGGATCCTCTCCGTGGCCACCCATCCCGACCGCGTCGCGGGGCGCGGCCTGAGGAGCGTTCCCACCGCGGTCAAGGAGACGGCACTGGGCCTGGGGCTTCCGGTGCTCGAAGTCGCCGACGCCAAGGATCCCCGCTTCGCCCTCGATCTGGCGGCCCTGGAGGCCGATCTCCTGGTGGTGGTGGCCTTCGTGATCCTGCCCGCTCCGGTGCTTTCCGCCGCGCGCCTGGGAGCGGTGAACCTCCACGGTTCCCTCCTGCCCCGCTGGCGCGGTGCGGCTCCCGTCCAGCGTTCCGTGGAAGCGGGGGAGAGGGAGACCGGTGCAACGGTCTTCCGCCTGGATGCCGGAGTGGACACCGGCGGGATCGTGGCGCAGGAAAGGATCGCGGTGGGCCCCGACGAGACCGCGGGCGAGGTGCTCGAGCGGCTTGCCGCCTTGGGCGGACCCCTGCTTCTGCGCGCGCTCGACCACCTGGAGGCGCACCCCCAGGACCGGGGAATCCCCCAGGACCCGAATCTCGCCACCCGCGCGCCCAAGCTGTTCCCGGAGGAGGGGGCGCTGGACTGGTCGATGCCGGCGGCGCGGCTCCACGACAAGATCCGCGCCTTCCATCCGTCTCCCGGTGCGTGGTGCCGACCGGGCGGGTCCCTGGTCAAGATCTGGCGCACGCGCCTTCTTCCCGAATCCGTCGTGGGAATCGCCGCGGGGAGCGCCGTCCGCCTTCCCGACGGTCGCGTCGCGGCCGCCTGCGGCTCCGGTGCCCTGGAACTGGTGGAGGTGCAACCCGAAGGCCGTCGCCGCCAGAGCGGAGCCGACTGGTTCAACGGATTGCGCGCCGCGGGTCCGGTCGTGCTCTCTTGATCCCCGGCTACGCGGCCCGCAGAGCGGCCCTCGTCTCCCTGCTCGCCTTCGAACGCGAAGACCGTCCCGTCGCGGAAACCCTCTCCTTCGACCGCGCGCTGGATCCGCGCGACCATTCCCTGGCCCTCCAGATCGCCTCCACCACCGTGCGTTGGAAAGGTCTGCTGGACCACCATCTGGCACCCTTCCTGCGGGCGCAGACGCCTCCGGAACTTCTTTGGATCCTGCGACTCTCGGTGGCCCAGGCCTACCTCCTCCAGAGGATTCCCATCCATTCCGCGGTGGACCTGGCAGTGGAACTCGCCCGGGAGGCCGGAGGGACCAAGGCTGCAGGGTTCGCCAACGCGGTGCTGCGCCGCGCCGTCCACAACCCCGTGCATCGACCCCTGGGCGAAGACGCCGCGTCCCTCTCCATCCGCCATTCCCATCCCCAATGGCTGGTGGAGCGCTGGCTCTCCCGGCACGGCGTGGAAGGAACCGTCTCCATGCTGCGCGCGGGGAACATCGATCCACCGCTGTGGGTCCGGGTGCGACCGGGAACGACCGACCTGCCCTGGACGCCGGAACAAGTCCTCGAATCCGCCCACTCCGGCCTGTTCGTCCGTCCCGATCTTCTTCGCGACCAGGTCCTCTCCTGCGCGGCGTTCCGGCGCGGGGATCTGGCCCTTCAGGACCCCGCTTCCGGCGCGGTGGCTCTCGAGCTCGCCCCCCACCTGCACCCCGGAGCGATCCTGGTGGACCTCTGCGCCGCCCCCGGCGGGAAGATCTGCTGCCTGCGCGACGCGGGACTTTTGGGGGGCGTTCGCACAGTGGCCCTGGACAACTCCGGATTCCGGCAACGCCGCACCCTGAACGGGTTTCGGCTGCGCGACATCCCGGCCTTGGTGGGTGTGGCCGACGGCCTGGTCCCGCCGGTTCGTCCCGGCCGGGCGGACATCATCCTTCTGGACGCGCCCTGCTCCAACCTGGGCGTCCTGTCGCGGAGACCGGAGGCGCGGTGGCGGGCCCGTCCCGATGATCCCGCACGTCACGGACTCCTGCAGCGCAGGTTGCTCGATTCGGCCCTGGATCTCGTGAAACCGGGGGGCGTCGTGCTCTATTCGGTCTGTTCCACCGAACCGGAGGAATGCGACGATGTGGCCAAGACCCTGGAAGGACGCGCTACCATCCTGTCCCGGAGCCTCCGACTCCCCGGACAGGACGGGTGGGATGGATTCTTCTCCGTGTTGGCGCGGGTCGGAGGCGGCTCGGTGGCCTAGATTGGGGAGCCAGGAGGTGTCCATGCGCCATTGGCTCTTGAAATCGGAACCCGAAGCCTATTCGTGGTCCGACCTCGTGCGCGACAAGAAAGGACGATGGGACGGCGTGCGCAACTACACGGCCCGCAACAACCTGCGCGCCATGGCCAAGGGCGACCTGTGCCTGTTCTACCACTCGGTGAGCGAAAAGGCCGTGGTCGGGATCTGCAAGGTGGTGGGAACCGCCTACCCCGACCCCACCGCGGAGAAGGGCGACTGGTCCTGCGTGGATGTGGCTCCGGTGCGTCCGCTCCGATCTCCCGTGGAGCTCTCGACGATCAAGGACGACCCAGCCCTCGCCCAGATCGAGCTTCTGCGCCTGGGCCGACTCTCGGTGGTGCCGCTGAGGGAGGCGGAATTCCTGCGGATCGTTGAACTGGGTTCCTGACCCCGTTCAACGGACGGGTCAGTTGGACTGGACGCGTCGGAAGAACACCATCATCTGACGATCCACCACCGCATGGTGTTCGTGGAGCCACGGAATCACCTCGCGGCGGAGGATCCCCGCCGCGTGGATGCCGGTCCGATCGACCCGCGCTTCGTGCAGGACCTGGCCCAGGTCGCGCAGGAACTTCTTGTGTCCGATGCGGCTGCTCTCCAGGAGCGGGCAATTGAACGCCTCCATGGCGCCTTCCTCGGCGCGGAACAGATCCATGGCGGTGCTCGCCGTGACCCGGAACTCCTCGATGATCGCGGCGTCGTCCGTGTGGTGCACCAGGAAATCCGAGAGCGAGCGCAGGGCGTCCACCACCTTGAGGTAGGAGATTTCCAGTTGGTCGACATCGTGCGGCGATTCCATCGGTGCGATGCTACCATGGATCGGACAGGCGCGCCAGTCCGGTCCGCCTCCATCTTCGCACCCCGACGGCGTCGCCGGCCGGGAGTTAGACTTCCGACTCCGCGACGGAGGTGAACGATGGACAAATCCGCCCCCCTGGTGGGCGTTGTGATGGGTTCGCGCAGCGATTGGGAGACGATGTCCCAGGCGACGGAGGTCCTGCGCCTGATGGGGATCCCCTACGAGGCCCGCGTGGTCTCCGCGCACCGCACGCCCGACCTGCTGGCCGAATACGCAAAGTCCGCCCGGAAGCGCGGCCTGCGGCTGATCATCGCGGGTGCAGGCGGTGCAGCCCACCTTCCGGGGATGCTCGCCGCCTTCGGGCCCGTGCCCGTCCTGGGAGTGCCGGTCCAGTCCAAGGCGCTGTCCGGGGTGGACTCGCTCCATTCCATCGTGCAGATGCCGCGGGGCGTTCCCGTGGCCACCTTCGCCATCGGTCCAGCCGGGGCCGCGAACGCAGCGCTGTTCGCCGCGGCGGTATTGGCCGCGGAAATGCCCGAGGTTCGCGAGGCGTTGGACGAATTCCGCGAGAAGCAGACCCGTTCCGTCCTGGACGAGGCTCCGCTGGAGGGAATTTGAGTTCCTTCCTGCCTCCCGGCTCCACACTGGGCATCCTGGGCGGCGGCCAACTGGGCCGTTACATGGCCATCGCCGCCCAGCAACGCGGCTACCGCGTGGCCGTGCTGGATCCCGAACCCGACGCTCCCGCGCACCAGGTCGCGCACCGTGCGATCACGGCTCCCTACGACGACCCCGAGGCGTTGGAACAGCTGGCTTCGCTGTGCCAGGCGGTCACCTTCGAGTTCGAGAACGTCCCGGCCGCTTCGCTGGAGCCGTTCGCCCGTCGCGGTGTGGCCATCCGGCCGGGACCGCGGGCCTTGGCCGTGTGCCAGGACCGCATCGCCGAGAAGACCTTGGTGGGATCCTGCGGAATCGAGACCGCCCCCTGGCGCCCCATCCGGTCTGGGAACGACCTGGGACCCGCCTTGGCGGCGCTGGGTGGATCCGGGATCCTCAAGACCGCCCGATCCGGCTACGACGGCAAGGGACAGGCGCGGGTGGAGTCGCTCGCCGCCGCGCGCGAAGCCCACGCGCGTTTTGGATCGGTGGACTGCGTCCTGGAAGGAATCGTCCCCTTCGCCCTGGAATGTTCGGTGCTGGCCGCGCGCGACATCCATGGAGTCTGCGCCACGCATCCCGTCTGCGAAAACGCCCATTCGAGGCACATCCTGGATGTCACGATCTGTCCGGCGCGGGTGGGGGAGGCCTCGGCGGCGGCGATGCGGGAACGGACCGCGAGGATCGCCGAGGAACTCGGATACGTGGGACATCTCGCGGTGGAGTTCTTCGTGCTTCCGGACGGGGCGGTGGTGGTCAACGAGATCGCGCCGCGCCCCCACAACTCGGGACACCTCACGTTGGACGCCGCCGACAACAGCCAATTCGAGCAGCATGTGCGCTGCGTCCTGGGCTGGCCCGTCGCGCCCTACGGACAGACCGCCCCGGCCGCCGCCATGGCCAACCTCCTGGGCGACGGATGGATGGCGGGCGAACCCCGCTGGGAGGCGCTGACCGGCATTCCCGAAGTGCGGCTGCACCTCTACGGAAAGGCCCAGGCGCGCCCCGGACGGAAGATGGGACACCTGACCGCCACGGCGGAATCCGTCGAGCGGGCGGAAACGCTGGTGCGCAGCGCCAGACAGGCGTTGTTCGGCTAGGAGCCGAAGGCCAGGCGCCTCCAGGCCTTGGTGTACCGTTCCAGGCGACCGATGTCGGATGCGGACACCTTCTCCAGGCGGCGGATGTCCAGGTTGGACTCCAGGTCGGAGAGCTTGACCTTGCGGGCGAGCGGATGCGCCGCCGCCCTCTCCACGGCGTCCTCGTAGGCTTCCCCGTCGCGGCGCGTGAGGGCGTCGACGCCGTCCACGATGTGGGCGGGAAATCCCTGTTCGCGCAGTTCGCGCAGGGTGAGGGAGGAGTCCTCCACCACGTCGTGCAGCGCGGCCAGGGTCGCGGCGTCCAGGTCCTCCTTGCAGGAGGCCACCACCTGGAGGACGTGCAGGAGGTAGGGCCGACCACCCCGGTCCACGTGTCCGCTGTGGATCTGGACGGCCAGGCGAAGGGCCTTGTCCAGCATGTGTTCCGGGGCATCCATGCGGAGCCTGCGCGTATCCGAGTGCACGGGGAGCAATCTAGGTTTGTTTCCCGAGGATCGGGCGCGCCCGCCCGCTGGGATGGACGCCGGTTGACATCCGTCTCCCAACCCCCTAGTTTCTCTCCAGCATCCCTACCGTCCAAGTATGCTTAGGAGTCGATCATGCCCGTGTTCGGAGACAACAGTCTATCCATCGGCCACACTCCGCTCGTCCGCCTCAACCGCGTGGTCGCGCCCAGCGGCGCGAAGGTCTACGCCAAGATCGAGGGCCGGAACCCCGCCTATTCGGTGAAATGCCGGATCGGCGCCAACATGATCTGGGATGCGGAGAAGCGCGGCTTGCTGAAGCCCGGGGTCGAGATCGTCGAGCCCACCTCGGGGAACACAGGCATCGCCCTCGCGTTCGTGGCGGCCTCGCGCGGCTACCCCATCACCATCGTGATGCCCGAGACCATGAGCATCGAGCGCCGCAAGGTCCTCAAGGCCCTGGGTGCGCGCATCATCCTCACGGAAGGCCCCAAGGGCATGAAGGGCGCGGTGGCCAAGGCCCAGGAGATCGCCGATTCCGACAAGGCCAGGTACTTCATCCCCCAGCAGTTCGAGAATCCGGCCAATCCGGAAGTCCACGTGAAGACCACGGGTCCCGAGATCTGGGACGATCTGGACGGCAAGATGGACATCTTCGTGTCCGGCGTCGGAACCGGAGGAACCATCACGGGCGTCTCCCGCTACTTCAAGCAGGTCCGGGGCCGGAAGATCGTGTCCGTGGCGGTGGAGCCTTCGGAAAGCCCGGTGATCACGCAGTTCCTGGCCGGCCAGGAGATCAAGCCGGGCCCCCACAAGATCCAGGGGATCGGCGCGGGCTTCATCCCGAAGACCCTGGACGTGTCGATGATCGACCGCGTGGAGCTCGTCGCTTCCGCCGAGTCCATCGAGTTCTCGCGGCGTCTCACCGCGGAGGAGGGCATCCTGTCCGGCATCTCCAGCGGTGCCGCGGCGCTGGTCGCCGCGCGGCTGGCCGCCGAGCCGGACAACGCGGGCAAGAACATCGTGGTGATCCTGCCGGACGCCGGCGAACGCTACCTCACGGGACCGCTCTTCGAGGGCGTCTTCGAAGGGATCGAGACCGCGGTGGCTGGGTCCGTCCTCTGAGGACTTGATCCCCGAGCCGCGGTTCAGGCCACCAGTTCGGGCCTGAGGCGTCGCACCAGGGGAACGAGCGAATCCAACATGCTCTTGCGCGAGATGGGCTTTTCCAGGAAACCGTCCATCCCGGCCTCGATGCAGCGCGACCGGTCCTCGGCGAAGGTGTTCGCGGTGAGGGCCACCACGATGGTGCGCGGATCCGAACGGCCGTGTTCCAGTTCACGGATCCTCCTGCAGGCACCCATGCCGTCCATCCGGGGCATCTCCATGTCCATCAGGACGAGCGGACACCGTTCCCCCTGCCAGATGTCCACCGCCTGCAGGCCGTCGTCGGCTTCCAGGCACCGCATGCCCAACGCGAAGAGCATCCTGGATGCGACCGCGCGGTTCGTGCGGACGTCGTCCACGACCAACGCGCATCCGCGCAGCACCCCCGGGGCTCGAACGTCCGGGGCCGAGGCCGAGAGGACCGCGGTTTTGGCCCGGGTGTCGGGCGGGACCACATCCAGTTCCAGGCGCACGGTGAAGGTGCTGCCCTTGCCCACCTCGCTCTGCACTCCCACGGTGCCGCCCATGGCGCGTGCCAGATCCCGGCAGATGGACAGGCCCAACCCGCACCCTTCCGCGTTGCTCCGCAGTCCGCGGTGGACCTGCGTGAACGGTTGGAACAGGTTCCCGATGCGGTCGGAAGGGATGCCGATCCCGGTGTCGACGACCTGCAGTTCGAGTCGTACCCGGCCGGCGGAGGGCGTTCCGCGCAGGACCACCTCCACCGATCCTGTGTTGGTGAACTTGATGGCGTTCCCCACCAGGTTGATGGCGATCTGCTGGAAGCGTTCCGGATCCAGGATCGCCGTGGGAACTTCGCCCATCGGCGAGAACCCCAGGCGCAGACCCTTCTCCCTGGCGGCGGGTTCGAAGATCGCCAGCACGTGGCGAACCAGATCCTCCGGCCGGGCGGGTTGCGGACGGAGCACCAGGAGGCCCTTCTCCATGCGCGAGAAATCCAGGATGTCGCCGATGATGGTCCGCAGGAGGTTTCCCGATCTCCGTGCGCTCTCCAGGATCTCCGCGCGGTCGGATTCGGGAACCCCGTTCGAGAGCAGGTCCATGTTCCCCACCAGACCGTTCAATGGAGTGCGCAGTTCGTGGCTCACCATGGCGAGGAACACCGTCTTGGCCCGGCTGGAGGCGTTGGCCTGCGCCGCGACTTCGCCCAGGAGGCGTTCGGAGGCGGATTGGGCGCGCAGGAGGAAGAAGAGCGGAACCAGGAGAAGCAGTCCTGTGGTGGGGACGATGCAGGCCTGGAACAACAGGATCTGTCCGTGCGTCAGGGGATAGGGGTGGACCAGGCGGTAGCCGAAGAGGTGGAGCGCGATCCAGACCGCGCAGGGGATTCCGATCGCGAAGGCGAGCTTGCGGATCTCGCGGACGGAGAAGAAGAGGAACGGAGCCGTGACCCCGTAGAAGAAGGTCGTTTCCAGCCGGCTGGGCTCGCCCAGCAGCGCGCAGAAGACGCCGATGGAGACCGCCACCGCCCCGAGGACCAGGAACCGCGCCGTATCCCAGCGGCCCATCCGGGAGAGCCTGTCCGCGACCAGGTAGGACAGGCAGAGCGGGAGCGCCAGCAGCGAGAGCGTCCAGGCCCCGTAGGCGGCGAACAGCAGGACGTAGGGGAAGGTCGACAGGAAATGCAAGGGGCAGGCGAGGCGCAGGGCGAAGTAGCAGCGGCGCAATTCGGTCGAGGCATCCCGGGGGATGCCGCGCCGGAGGCTCCGCCAAGCGGGGACGCGGATGCTCCGGAAAATACTTTGGACCCGACTTCCCCGATGCATCGGCGGATTATACACCCTGGTCGGAAACGATGCCGCCCGATCGATGCGACGAGGCGGGACTTCCGAGGCGGCGGTGGAGGAGGACGATGTAGAGGTTGTCGATTCCGAAGGCGATGGTTCCGAGCGCCTGGACCAGATGGTTCTCCGGGTAGTGCAGGAACATGAACCATGTGTTCATCGCCGTGCCGTAGCCCTTCAGCACCGCGACCCACATGGAGAAGCGGCGCTCGGCGGGGAAGGAGACGAGGACCCAAAGGCACGCCCAGGAGAGGATCAGCTGGCAGATGTAGGCCGAGGTCGCCCCGATGGGTTCGTCCAGCCCCTGTCGCACGAAGAAGTAGTAGAGGATCCCGAAACCCGCGATGCAGACGACCCCGATGGCCCGGAAGTGGCGGCGCACCCGGTCCTGCGGGAACTGCTCCGCCCCGAATTCGAAGGTCTTCCAGATGATGAGGATGTCCAGCAGCCACCAGGCCCGGTAGGTGTACACCAGGAACCATCCCATGTCCGTGCGGTTGGGCCAGGACCAGACGAACTCCCAGGCGAAATTCGAGAATCCCGCGATCGCCGCCATGTCCACGAACCGCAGGCGGAAGGCGTTCCGCACGATGATGGCGTAGGCCACCACCCAGAGGACGCATCCCCCCGCGAACAGGAAGAGCTGGAACCGGGAATAGGGGACGCAACGGCTGTCGACCAGGTTCAGGAAGTGGGCGGGACTGTTGGAGAGTCCGTCCGGGCAGAGGACGACGCTCACGGCCCGCCTCCCTCGGTGACGGTGCCGCGGGGACCCATGGCGGTGGGGAGCCGGAAGGGGAGGCTCTTCCCTTCCGCCCAGTGCCGGTCCAAGCCCTCCATCAGCTGCAGGTGGATCCCTTCCACCAGCTTCTCCACGGGTCCGGACGACTCCAGGAACCGGTCGGCGAGGCCCAGCAGCGGAACCACGAGCCGGACCAGCCGGATCCACCAGCGCTCGCGGGGCAGGCCCAGGCATCGGGCCGCGACGTCCGGACCCATCAGCCAGCGCGAGAGCGCGAGGTTGATTCCGGACAGAACCTGTCCTGGAACGAGTTCGTCCAGGAAGGCGACGTGGTCGCGCGCGAGGTCGCGGCCCTCGGGGGTGGGGGCGAAGTTCCGGCTGGAAATCCGTTTCCAGATCGCGCGCGCCTCGGGCATCCGTTTCGGGATCCCCTCCGGGTCGACTCCCAGGATCGCGCCCACCACGCCCCAGGCGTGGAGCAGGTCCTCGGCCTCGGCATCGGAGAGGCGCGAACCGAGTCGGGCCGCGTTGTCCACCGCCAGGGAGGAAAAGGAGAGCAGGGTGCCCAGGAGTTCCTCCTGGTTGATGGGCGCGCCCCATTCCGGCAGGGCGGCCCAGCGTCCGGAGACCCGGGCGAAATGCCGGATGGTGGCGTGCATCAGGCGCACCTTCTGGGTGGCGCGGATCCCCTTGCCCCCCGGCTCCAGGGCCCCGGGCTCCATGACGTCCAGGATGAACCGCAGGGTTTCCGCGGCCCGGCGGCGGTAGTGGTCCTTCAGTTGGCCGGTCATGGCAAGGATCTGCACCCCGCCCAGGGCGCCGGCGTACAGGCTGGGCAGGCTCGCGTACATCAGGGCGACGCCCAGGGCCACTCCGTGCGCCGCGAAGGCGTCCTGGGCGCGGCGGATCCGGTCCGGGTCCGCGTCGGGCGGGAGGACCGCGGTGCTCCCCAGGTATTCCGAGAGCCTGGCGGGCAGGCCCGCCGGCAATTCCTGCGCGTTCCCGGAGAGGTGGTCGAGCGCGTCGTTGATCCTGGCCACCTGGCCCGTGCGGAAGAGGTCCGCCACGACCTCGTCGGCCACGGGGTCGGCCTTCCCGTGCAGTCTGTCCAGGAGGATGTCGAGCGGATGGGACATGGAGCGCGGACCCTTTGACGGAAATCGGTCGGTTGGGAGACTCGGATTCTTCCCTCCACAGTAGCACGAGGGCCCCCGCTCCGTCCAGGATCGACATGGCGGAATACGGAGTCTGAAATCCGTCAATCCCTTCCCGCGGGCCTCCATCGCCACGGCCTCACCGCATCCACCGAACCCGCCTCACCCCCATTCCCCACCTCACCCCCATTCCCCCTCTCCAACAAGTGGAGAGGGGGCGCACTTCATTTCCCCTCTCCACTTGTTGGAGAGGGGTGGCCGCGTGAGCGGCCGGGGTGAGGTGGGTGTCCCAAAAGCGGCCGGGGTGAGGTGGGTGGCCGTTCCAGGGCCGGGCGCTCAGCCCACGCTGCCTTCCAGGCTCACCGAAAGCAGCTTCTGCGCCTCCACCGCGAACTCCATGGGAAGCTCGCGGAAGACCTCCTTGCAGAAGCCGTTCACGATCAGGTTCACCGCGTCCTCCGCGGACAGGCCGCGGCTGCGCAGGAAGAAGATCTGGTCCTCGCCGATGCGGCTGGTGGAGGCCTCGTGTTCCACGCTCCCGGTGTCGTTGCGCACCTCGATGTAGGGCACGGTGAGCGCCCCGCAGCGGTCGCCGATGAGCAGGCTGTCGCACTGGCTGTAGTTGCGCGAGCCCTCGGCACCGCGGTTGAGCTTCACCAGGCCCCGGTAGGTCTGCGACGACCGTCCCGCCGAGATCCCCTTGGACACGATGGTGCTCTTCGTGCCCTTCCCGATGTGGACCATCTTGGTGCC
>Ga0209415_10013120_pt1 | contig 13714 bp, 12 predicted proteins | sample PeaSoiSIISIP2007_FD_187696 | JGI IMG/M metagenome (GOLD analysis project Ga0209415, IMG submission 187696) | Peat soil microbial communities from Weissenstadt, Germany - SII-SIP-2007 (SPAdes) (version 2) | ecosystem: Environmental > Terrestrial > Soil > Wetlands > Peat | place: Germany... | reverse complement strand
TCTTCTCCGTCGGGGTGATGGGCATTGCGGCTACAGCCTTTCTGCGATGGCGTCGCCCACGGCGGTCGTGGACAGCTGCTCGGTGGAGGTGGGGATGTCGGGGTTGGACATGGCGTCGGTCTGCTCGGCGACCGCCTTCACGATGCGGTCGGCGGCGTCGCTCTCGCCAAGGTGCTCGAGCATGAGCGCGGCCGAGTGGATGGCGGCCAGTGGGTTGGCGATGCCCCGGCCCGCGATGTCGTGTGCGGCGCCGTGCACGGGCTCGAAGAGCGACGGCCCGGTCCGGGCGGGGTTCAGGTTGGCCGAGGCCGCGAAGCCGATCCCACCGCTGACCGCGCCGGCCAGGTCGGTCAGGATGTCGCCGAACAGGTTGTCGGTGACGATGACGTCGTAGCGCTTCGGGTTCTCCACCAGGTAGATGCAGGCGGCATCGACGTGGTTGTAGTCCCAGTCGATGTCGGGGTACTCGGCTGAGACCTCGCTGACGGTGCGGTGCCACAGGTCGCCGGCGAAGGTGAGCACGTTGGTCTTGTGCACGAGGGTGAGATGGCGGCCCGGCCGGCGCGCCGCCAGGTCGAACGCGAAGCGCACGCAGCGCTCGGCGCCGTGACGGGTGTTGACGGAGCCCTGGGTGGCCACCTCGTGCGGGGTCCCCTTGCGCAGGAAGCCGCCCTCGCCCGCGTAGGTGCCCTCGGTGTTCTCCCGGATAACCACGAAGTCGGCACCCGCGGCGACCGATCCGGGAATGCCGGCGAAGGGGCGCAGGTTGACGAAGAGGTCGAGGTCGAAGCGGAGTCGGAGCAGCATGCCGCGCTCAAGGGTCCCGGGCGGGACGGCAGTGTCATCGACCGGCGGGCCTATGGCGCCCAGGAGGATGGCGTCGAAGCCCCGCAACTCGGTAAGGGTCTCGTCGGGAAGGACGACGCCGTCGCGCAAGTAGCGCGCCGCCCCGAGATCGAAGTCGGTGGTGTCGAGGTCGACGCCCGCCGCTGCCACCACCTTGAGGGCCTCGGCGCAGACCTCCGGCCCGATGCCGTCTCCGCCGATGACGGCCACCCGATGCCTGGTGCTGCCGCTGCTCACAGTCCTCATTCTCCCTTGTCTTGTGTTCGTCCCGGTGCGCCCGGACCTTGAACCGGGCCGGAAATTGAAAAACCGCCCACTCGGTGGACGGTTCGAAGGCGCGCGGGGGGTGGGCGCGCCTAGTGAATAATGCCTACGAAGAGCTCGGAACGGTGCATAGTCGTCCTAGTCTCCCGCAGCCGGGCCGCCCCGTCAACATCGGGTGCGGCGGCGACCGGCGGCCCCTGCGAGGCCGATTAGCCTTGTCGCTGCCGGCGCGGTGCACCGCTCCGCCGCCCGCACACACGCCTCCCGGAGGACACGCCGTGACGAACGCATCCGCCAACCAGACCCAGACGACCAAACTGACGCAGGCCACCTACGACCGGCTGGTGGCCGAGCTCGAGGACCTGACCACCCGCGGCCGGGTGGAAATCGCCCAGCACATCGAAGCGGCCCGGGCACTCGGCGACCTGAGCGAGAACGGCGACTACCACGCGGCCAAGGACGCCCAGGGGAAGATGGAATCGCGCATCCGTCAGCTCCAGGCCATGCTCAAGGAGGTCGAGATCGTCGACGAGGCCGGTGCCGACGACGGGTCCGTCTCCCTGGGCAGCACGGTGGAGCTGCGCTACGAGGGTGACGACGAGGACGACACCCAGAAGTTCTTCGTGGGTTCCATCGAGGAGCGCCAGGGAGACCTGCCCGTGGTCTCGCCCAGCTCACCGCTGGGCCAGGTGCTGGTGGGGCGCGGCGCCGGGGACACAGTCGAGTACAAGGCGCCCGGCGGCATGCTGAAGGTCCACATCGTCGCCGTCACACGTTGATGGCACCCCGCACGCTCAGCGAGAAGATCTGGGACGCGCACGTCGTCCACGCGACTGAGGGCGAGCCCGACCTGCTGTTCATCGACCTGCACCTCGTGCACGAGGTCACCTCGCCGCAGGCCTTCGACGGGTTGCGGCTGGCCGGGCGCACCGTGCGGCGGCCCGACCTGACCGTGGCGACGGCGGACCACAACGTCCCCACCACCGACATCGACAAGCCGGTCGCCGATCCGGTCTCCGCCCAGCAGCTCAAGGTCCTCAACGACAACACGGCCGAGTTCGGCATCACCTGCTACCCGATGGGCGACGCCAACCAGGGCATCGTCCACATCATCGGGCCCGAGCAGGGCTGGACGCAGCCCGGCATGACGATCGTCTGCGGCGACAGCCACACCTCCACGCACGGAGCCTTCGGTGCGCTCGCCTTCGGCATCGGCACCAGCGAGGTGGAGCACGTGCTCGCCACCCAGACGCTGCCCCAGGTGCGGCCGGAGACGATGGCGGTGACGGTCGAGGGCGAGCTCCCTCCCGGCGTGACGGCCAAGGACGTCGCGTTGGCGGTGATCGGCACCATCGGCACCGGTGGCGGCATGGGTCACGTGATCGAGTACCGCGGCTCGGCTATCCGGGGCCTCTCCATGGAGGGCCGGATGACGCTGTGCAACATGTCGATCGAAGGCGGGGCGCGGGCCGGCCTGGTGGCGCCGGACGAGACGACGTTCGAGTACGTCAAGGGCCGCGACCGCGCGCCGGTGGGTGAAGCCTGGGAGGCCGCAGTGGCCTACTGGCGCACCCTGCCCACCGACGAGGGGGCGACGTTCGACAAGGAGGTCGTGCTCGACGCGGCGGCCATCACGCCGCACGTCACCTGGGGCACGAACCCGGCCCAGGTGACCCCCGTCGCGGGGTCGGTGCCCGACCCGGCCTCCATGGCCGACGCGGGCGACCGGGAGGCGGCCGAGCGGGCGCTCGCCTACATGGGGCTCCGGGCCGGGACGCCGATGCGGGAGATCAAGGTCGACACCGTGTTCTTGGGTAGCTGCACGAACTCACGGATTGAGGACTTCCGGGCGGCCGCCGCCGTGCTCGAGAGCCGGACTGTGCGCCAGGGCCTGCGCGCCCTCGCCGTGCCCGGCTCGCACCGGGTGAAGGCGCAGGCGGAAGCCGAAGGCTTGGACAAGGTCTTCACGGCAGCGGGCTTCGAGTGGCGCGAGCCGGGCTGCTCCATGTGCCTGGCCATGAACCCCGACAAGCTCGCCGTGGGTGAGCGTTGCGCGTCGACCTCGAACCGCAATTTCGAAGGGCGCCAGGGGCGCGGCGGACGCACCCACCTCGTGTCCCCCGCCGTCGCCGCGGCCACCGCCGTGGCCGGGACATTCGCCCTACCGGAGGACCTGTACTGATGGAAGCCGTCGTCGTCGTGACCGGACGTGCCGTGCCCCTCGACCGCACGGACGTCGACACGGACCAGATCATCCCCTCGGACTGGCTGAAGCGAGTCGAGCGGACCGGGTTCGGGGCCGGGCTCTTCTCCGAATGGCGGGACGACCGTGACTTCGTGCTCAACAACCCCGAGTTCGTGGGAGCCACGATCCTGGTGGCCGGGCACAACTTCGGCACCGGCTCCTCCCGCGAGCACGCCGTGTGGGCGCTCATGGACTTCGGCTTCCAGGCCGTGGTGTCCTCGCGCTTCGCCGACATCTTCCGCAACAACTGCACCAAGCAGGGACTGCTCCCGGTGCAGGTCTCCGAGGAACTCGACCGCGCCCTGCTCGACGCCGTGGAGAAGGACCCCTCGCTCGAGATCACGATCGACGTGACGCGGGGGACGATCGAGGCGCCGGCGGCCGGGCTGGCCGGCACCTTCCCGCTCGACGAGTTCACCCGCCAGCGGTTGCTGAACGGGTGGGACGACATCGGCCTCTCGATGCGCTACGCCGACGACATCACGGCCTACGAACGCCGGCGCCCCGCCTTCCTGCCCTCGGCCTGACCGGTCCATGGTGACGTTCCGCCCCATGTCGGAGGCCGACGTGCCGGGCGCGGTGGCGGCCTTCGACAGTGGCCTGCTCGCCATGATGGTCCGCCACCAGCTCCCGGTAACCGGCAACTCCATTCAGGACGAGCGGCGGCGCCAGGACCGCACGCGTCACTTCCTGGGGACGGACCCGGCCGGGTCCTGGGTGGCCGAGGACGACGGCACGGTCATCGGCATGTCGCAGTCCTTCGTGCGGGAGGGCTACTGGATGCTCTCGCAGCTGGGCACCGTGCCAGGCCGCCAGGGCCACGGCGTCGGGCGCGAGCTGCTCCGCCTGGCTCTCTCGCACGGCGACCCGCAGAGCCCTGGGACGATCCAGTGCTCGCGCGACCCCAAGGCGATGGCGCTGTACACCAGCTTCGGCTTCGTCCTCCACCCGGTGGTGGCGGCCTGGGGTGCCATGCGCCCGGGCACGATGGAGCGGCCCGCCGAGGTCCGGCGCTACGAGCCGGACGAGGTGACCACGCAGGAGCTCGACGTGGTCACCGCCATCGACCGCGAGGTGCGCGGCTCGGCGCGCACGGTCGATGTCATCTTCATGCTCGCCCAGCCCGGGAACCGGCTCCTCCTCCAGGCGGACCGGGGCTACGCCGTGGCCAGGGACGAGCGGATCGTGACCCTCGGTGCCCGCGACGAGGAGTCGGCCTCGCTGGTCCTGCGGACCATGCTGGCCGAGGCGCCGGCAGGTGAGACGATCGAGATCAACTGGCTCACCTCCGCGCAGCAGTGGGCCATCCGGGTGGTGGTCGAGGCCGGAATAGAGCTCCAGCCCTACGGGCCGGTCATGGTGCGCGGCATGGACGGGCCGCCGAGCCCCTACATCCCGAGTGGCGGGTACGGGTAGCGGCTCGGGCGCAGCGGCTGGCGACTCATAGGGCCCGCATCCGGTTGTTCCGCGCGTCGTGGGTCACCTCGGCCAGGCCGAGCTCCTCCAAGAGGGGCGGGAGGTACATCCCGAACCTTCCCCGGTAGCCCTTGCGTAGGCCGTACCAACCCCCCAGCGGATTCTCCGGCGAACGAGCCCACGCTTCGACCGTGCCCTCGGCGGCGGGCTTCTTCTCGTCGGCCGCCCCGAGCGGCACCCAGTCGCCCTGCTCGGACAGCCAGGCGTGCAGGTCCTCTATAGCGCGCAGGTCATAGGTGAGCTTGGTGGCGCCGACCTGGCAGACCAAGACTGCCGGCTTCGCCTGCTCGTCCTTGTGCATCGTGTACCCCGAGCTCCCCGGTGGGGTCTTCAGCACCCACGGGTCATCCATGGTCCCTCTCGCCATTTTGCGGCTCCTTTCGCGACGGCCGCCGCATGGTGACCGACGGGCAAACGCCCGGCCCGGTGCGCCCGTCCTACCCGTCGAACCAGCGGTAACGCGTCCAGCCCGCCATGGGCCGGGCACCCAGGCGCTGGTAGAGGTCCATAGCGGGTTCGTTCCACTCGAGCACGTCCCACTCCAGGCGCCCGTCGGTCAGGCCGCGCAGGTGCGCCAGGAGCTGCCTCCCGTAGCCCTTGCGGCGGTGCTCGGGCCGGACGTACAGGTCCTCGAGCCAGATGCCGGTCCGGCCCAGAAAGGTGGAGAACGTCCAGTACCAGAGAGCATGCCCGATCAGGCCTCCGTTGCCATCGTCGATGACGAAGTCATGCGTGATCGCCTCGGGCCCGAACAGCGCGGAGAAGAGGTCGTCCTCGGTGATCTTCACCTGGTCGGAGAGGTTCTCGAACTCGGCCAGCTCGCGGATCATCGCCACGAGCACGGGGACGTCCGCCTCGATCGCCGGGCGGATCACCCCGAACGGGCCCGGTTCGCCGCGGAGACCACCGCGCTGAGCGAGGCGTCGAGGATGGACGAGTCACGCCCCACGCCCCACCAGGTCGTACCGTCGGGGGATGCGCACTCCACGTACGCCACCGCCGAGGCGCCCGAGCCCTCGGTGAGCGCGTGCTCGGAGTAGTCCTTCACCTCCAGCACAATACCGAGGTCGGCCTTGAGGGCGGCGACGAGCGCGTCGATCGGCCCGTTGCCCTCCCCCGCCACCGTCTGGTGCTGGCCGTCGACGAGCAGCTGGGCCGTGATGCTCGTGTGTCCCTTGCCGGTGGACACCTCGCTGGTGATCAGCCGCAGCCCGGCGTCCTCGGGCAGGTAGACCTCCTCGAAGACGTCCCGCATCTGGCCCGAGCCGATGACCGTGCCGCTCGCCTCGGTGATGGCCTGGACGCGCTTGGAGAACTCGATCTGCAACCGCCGCGGCAGGTCCAGCCCGTGGTCCGTGTCCATCAGATACGCCACGCCGCCCTTGCCGGACTGGCTGTTGACCTGGATGATCGCCTCGTACGTGCGCCCCGTGTGCTTGGGGTCGATGGGCAGGTACGGCACCTCCCACTCGTCGTAGTCGTCGCCGATGGCGGCCATGCCCTTCTTGATGGCGTCCTGGTGCGAGCCCGAAAAGGCCGTGTACACCAGGTCCCCGGCGTAGGGGTGCCGGGGGTGGACCGGCAGCCGGGTGGCGTACTCGGCCACGCGGCGGACCTTCTCAATATCGCCGAAGTCGAGCGCCGGGTCGATCCCCTGAGAGAACAGGTTCATGGCCAGGGTCACGATGTCGACGTTCCCGGTGCGCTCGCCGTTCCCGAACAGCGTGCCTTCCACGCGGTCCGCGCCGGCGAGCACCGCCAGCTCGGCCGCCGCCACGGCGGTGCCGCGGTCGTTGTGCGGGTGCAGGCTGAGCACGATCGACTCGCGGTTCTTGATAGTGCGGCCGAACCACTCGATCACGTCGGCGTACACGTTGGGGCTGTACATCTCGACCGTGGCGGGCAGGTTGAGGATCATCGGCTGCTCGGGAGTCGGCTGAATGATGTCCATGACCGCCTCGCAGATCTCGACGGCGAACTCAGGCTCGGTACCGGTGAAGCTCTCGGGGGAGTACTCGTAGCGGACGTCGGTGCCGGGGACCTGCGCCTCGTACTTCTTGCACATCTCCGCCGCCTTGACCGCGATGTCGACGATGCCGGCCTTGTCGAGCCCGAACACGACACGACGTTGCAGCTCCGACACGGAGTTGTAGAAGTGCACGACAGCCTTCGACGCGCCCGCCAGCGACTCAAAGGTGCGCTCGATCAGCTCCTGGCGGCATTGCACCAGCACCTGGATCTCGACGTCGTCGGGGATCAGACCTTCGTCGATGATCAGCCGCTGGAAGTCGAAGTCCGTCTGCGATGCGGACGGGAAGCCCACCTCGATCTCCTTGAAGCCGACGTCGGCCAGCGTCTGGAACAGCGCCAGCTTGCGCTCGGAGTCCATGGGGTCGATGAGCGCCTGGTTCCCGTCCCGCAGGTCGACACTGGCCCAGCGCGGGGCCCGCGTGAACTGGTGGTCGGGCCACGTGCGGTCGCCCAGGACGAGCGGCACGTGCGACCGGTACTTCCCGAAGGGCATGGGTGAGGGGTCACAGGGCAGGCCCAGGTGACCCCGCTCCATGTCGTCACCACTCCCCTTCTGTCCCTCAGCCATGTGTTCCTTCCCTTCTCATCATCGGCCCCAACCGGTACCGGCCCAACAAAAAACCCCCTGGCCATTCGGCGCAGGAGGTTGCGAGCGAACGCGATGTGGCGTCCGCCGTCAGGTAAGCAGCAGGTGGGTCGTCGTGGTCTTCACCATGATGTCGGCAATTCTCCCATCCGAGGGGGCCAGCGTCAAGGCGCGACGGGCGAGCCGAACCGCAGCAGGTTGCCGTCGCCGTCGGTGTGCGCGGCCTCCCACACACCGAAGCCCGGATCGAACAGGTCGGACGTCTCCCCGACGCCCGCCGCCGTCCACTCCGCGTGCAGCGCGTCCGCGTCGTCCACGGCGATGTAGGCGGCGCCCCGCTCGCTCGCCGGGCCCAGGTCCGGATCCAGCCGGAAGTGCAACCGGACGCCGTCACGCGAGGCGGTGCCGTATCCGCCCTCGTGCACGTGCACGTCGAAGCCCAGCACCTCGTAGTGCACCCGCATCGCGTCCATGTCCGCCGTGGGGAAGATAGGGGCGATGCTCTGGAAGGTGGCCATGCCGGCTCACGCTACCGTGGTCGGATGCGTCGTCTCTTTTCGACATTGGTCCGGGCCGCCGTGGTCGTCGCCGTGCTGGCGGTGGTGCGTGCCGTGCTGCTCGACCGTGCGCCCCAACGCGCACTCCACGGGAGCGAGCCCGTCATCGGCAGCCTCGATACGTGGCCCGCGGTGCCCCGCAAACCCGCGTCCTGATCAGAGCGTGACGCGGTGGATGTCGAGGATCCCCTCGTCACCCCGCAGCTGCTCCACGACGAGGTCGGGCGCCGGCGTGGACGTGGAGATCACCATCATCGCCGTCGATGACTCGGGGGAAGGCCCCACGGCCATGGACGAGATGGAGACGCCCGCCGTGCCGAGGGCGGTGCCCACGATCCCGATCACGCCGGGGCGGTCGTCGTTGCGGACCACGAGCATGTGGGTGGACGGCGGCACCTCGACGACGTGGTCGTCGACGATGACGATGCGCGGTTCGGTGCGCAGGCCGACCGTGATCAACGTGCCGGCGACCGAGTGGGAGCCTGAGCGCAGGGTGACGAGCGACTTGTAGTCGTGCGACGTCGCGGTGGTGGACTCGCGCACGGCCAGGCCGCGCCGCTCCGCCAGCTGCGGCGCGTTGACATAGGAGACCGGCTCCTCGGTCGACCCGCCGAAGATCCCCTTGAGGACCGAGAGCGTGAGGATGCCGGTGCTCTCCCCCGCCAGCTCGCCCTGGCACTCAATCTCGATGCTGTCGGGCAGCCCGTCGTGCAGGCCGACGAAGAAGCGACCCAGCTGCTCGGCCAGGCCCATGAAGCCCTTGACCACGTCGGAGACGCCACTCGCCGCCACGTTGACCGCGTAGGGGACGAAGTCGCCGGCGAGGGCGAGCAGCACCTGCTCGGCGATGGTCACGCCGGCCTTGTCCTGCGCCTCCTCGGTCGACGCGCCGAGATGCGGCGAGACGACGACCCCGGGCAGCTCGAAGAGCGGCGACTCGGTGCACGGCTCCTTGGCGAACACGTCGAGGCCGGCCCCCGCCACGATGCCGTCGCGGATGGCCTCGGCGAGCGCCTCCTCGTCGACGATGCCACCTCGGGCCGTGTTGACGATGCGGATGCCGGGCTTGGCCTTGGCCAGCAGGTCGCGCCCGAACAGCCCGACGGTCTCCGGCGTCTTCGGCGTGTGGATGGAGACGAAGTCCGCCTCGGCCACCAGCTCCTCGATCCCCACCAGCCGCACCCCCATGGCCCGAGCCCGCTCCTGGGAGACGAAGGGGTCGTAGCCGATGAGCTCCATCCCGAACGCGTGGGCGCGCTGGGCGACCAGCGAGCCGGCCCGGCCGAGCCCCACGACGCCGAGCACCTTGCCGTGCAGCTCGACGCCTTCCCACTTCGAGCGCTCCCAGCGGCCGGCCACAAGGGCCGAGTGCGCCTGGGGGATGTTGCGGGCCTGGGCCAGCAGGAGCGCCATGGCCTGCTCGGCGACCGACAGGATGTTCGACGTCGGCGCGTTGACCACCATGACGCCGCGATCGGTGGCCGCGGTGACGTCGACGTTGTCGAGACCGACCCCGGCCCTCCCGACCACCTGGAGCGAGGTTCCGGCCGTCAGCACGTCGCCCGTGACCTGGGTGGCCGAGCGGATGATCAGCGCGTGGGCGCCGACCATCGCCTCGAGCAATTCGGCGGGGCTCAGCCCCTCGCGCACGTCGACCTCGTGCCCGGCGTCGGCGAGCAGGTCGAGCCCGCTCCGCGCGATCTTCTCCGTTACCAGAACCCGTGCCACCGCGGTGGCCTCCTTGCTCCCCCCGCCCGATTGTCGGTCAGTCTTGCGCCTCGGCGAAGAGGGTGGCCAGCCGGGACACACCCTCGACGAGGTCGTCGTCCCCCAGCGCGTACGACATGCGGAAGTAGCCCGGCGAGCCGAACGCCTCTCCTGGGACCACCGCCACCTTGGCCTCGTTGATGCAGATCTCGGCTAGCTCCGCGCTCGTCGCCGGACGTTGTCCCCGGAGTGACCGCCCGAGCAGCCCCTTGACCGACGGGTAGGCGTAGAACGCCCCCTCCGGCTCGATGCAGACGACCCCGTCGATGTCGTTGAGCATCTTGACGATCGTCTGGCGCCGGCGGTCGAAGGCCGTCCGCATCATGGCGACATCCTCGAGCCCACCCGACACGGCGGCCAGCGCCGCCCGCTGCGCCACGTTGGACACGTTGGACGTCTCATGGCTCTGGATGTTGGTCGCCGCGCCGATGGCGTCGGTCGGCCCGATGAGCCACCCGACCCGCCACCCGGTCATGGCGTAGGTCTTGGCCACGCCGTTGGCCACGAGGCAGCGGTCCGCCAGCTCGGGCACCAGCACCGGCATGGAGTGGTGCTCGGCCCCGCCGTAGACCAGGTGCTCGTAGATCTCGTCGGTGAGCACCCAGATGCCCTTGGCCAGCGCCCAGCGGCCGATGGCCTCGATCTCGTGGCGCGGGTACACCGCCCCGGTCGGGTTCGACGGGGACACGAAGAGCAGCGCCTTGGTGTTGGGCGTCCACGCCGCCTCGAGGTCGTCGACCGAGGAGCGGAAGCCGGTGGTCTCGTCGGAGGTGACGAACACCGGGGTGCCCCCCGCGAGGGCGATCGCCTCGGGGTAGGTCGTCCAGAAGGGGGCGAGCACGATGACCTCGTCTCCGGGGTCGCACAGCACCGAGAACGCGTTGGCCACCGCCTGCTTCCCGCCGTTGGTGACCAGCACCTGCGCGGGGGTCACCACGAGGCCCGAGTCCCTCTCGGTCTTGTCCGCGATCGCCTGGCGCAATGCGGGGAGGCCGCCGGTCGGCGTGTAGTGGTGGTTGGCCGGGTCGCGGCAGGCGGCTACGGCGGCCTCCACGATGTGCGCCGGGGTCGGGAAGTCGGGCTCGCCCGCGCCGAAGCCGATGACGTGCTCCCCGGCCGCTTGGAGGGCCTTGGCCTTGGCGTCCACGGCGAGGGTCGCCGAGGGCGCGACGGCGGCGGCGCGGCGAGAGATCCGGCGGAGCTCAGTCGTGGAAGGAGTGGTCGTCACGGATGCCATGATCTCATACGTGCCAGACATCCCCGACATCAAGATCCCCGCCGAATTGCTCCCCTCCGACGGCCGTTTCGGGTCCGGTCCCTCCAAGGTGCGCCCCGCCCAGATGCAGGCCCTGTCCGAGGTCGCCGGCACGTACCTCGGCACCAGCCACCGCCAGAAGACGGTCAAGTCTCAGGTCGGCCGGGTGCGCGCCGGCATGCGCCAGCTCTTCTCGCTCCCCGACGGCTACGAGGTGGTGCTCGGCAACGGGGGGACGACCTGCTTCTGGGACGCGGCGACGTTCGGACTGATCCGGGAGCAGAGCCAGCACCTCAGCTTCGGTGAGTTCTCCTCCAAGTTCGCGTCCTGTACCAAGGCCGCCCCGCACCTCAAGGAGCCCCAGATCATTCAGTCGGAGGTGGGCACGCACCCGCTGCCCTCGGCCGACCCGTCCGTGGACCTGTACGCCCTGACCCACAACGAGACGTCCACCGGCGTGTCGATGACCATCCGGCGGCCTCTGGGTGCGGCCGCCCCGGCCGACGGGGGCGGGTTGGTGGCGGTGGACGGCACCTCCGGCGCCGGCGGACTACGGGTCGACCCGGCCGAGTTCGACGCCTATTATCTGGCCCCTCAGAAGTGCTTCGCCAGCGACGGCGGGCTCTGGATCGCCCTGATGTCGCCGGCCGCGCTCGAGCGGGTGGAGCGGATCGTGGCCTCGGGCCGTTGGATCCCCACCTTCCTCGACCTGAAGACCGCGGTCGACAATTCGGTGCTCGACCAGACCTACAACACACCCGCGCTGGCGACGATCTTCCTGCTCGCCGAACAGCTCGACTGGATGAACGGCCACGGCGGGCTGGAGTGGACGGCATCGCGCTGCGACCGCTCGGCCGAGATCCTCTACACCTGGGCCGAGCAGTCCGGCTTCGCCCGGCCCTTCGTCGAGAACCCGGCCGACCGCAGCCACGTCGTCGGCACCATCGATTTCGTTGACGCGGTCGACGCCTCGGCCATCGCCGGCGTGCTGCGGGCCAACGGGATCGTCGACACCGAGCCGTATCGCAAGCTCGGGCGCAACCAGCTCCGGATCGCGATGTTCCCGGCGATCGAGCCGGACGACGTCGCCTCGCTGTGCGGCTGCATCACGCACGTGGTGGGCGCGCTCGCGAGCTGAAGCTGCGAGCCGGAGTCGGGCCTCGAAAGCCTCCGGCCCGCGGGTTCGCTCCTGGCCGGCGATGGCCCCGGCCAGGCCGCGCCGAAAGAGTCGTGGTAGCCCCATGGCACCACCCCATCTGTAATTTAGCGGGTATATAGCGTCCGGGGCGGGAAAGTGGAGGTCAGAGCATGAGCACGGCAACGCTGGCCAACTCGCCTCCGGCATCCGCCGGCGACAGCGAGTGGGCCGTCGAGACCCATGGTCTGGCCAAGCGGTTCGGGGACAACGTCGCCGTTGACGACGTAGAGCTCCTGGTCCCCCGGGGCTGCGCCTTCGGCTACCTCGGCCCCAACGGCGCCGGCAAGACCACGCTGATCCGGGTGCTGCTGGGCCTGACGCACGCCGACGCCGGAACGACGTCGTTGCTCGGCTACGCCGTCCCGCGCCACCGTGACCGGGCGCTGGCCCGGGTCGGGGCCATCGTGGACGAGCCTCGCTTCCACGGCCACCTGACCGGTCGGCAGAACCTGCGGATCCTCGCTGCGGCGCGTGAGCCGGCGGCCAAGGGCCGCATCGCCCCGGCACTCGAGCGCGTCGGCATCCTCCATCGGGCCGACGACAAGGTGTCGAAGTACTCCATGGGCATGCGCCAGCGCCTCGGTGTCGCGGCCTGCCTCCTCGGGGACCCCCAACTCCTGATCCTCGACGAGCCCATGAACGGCCTCGACCCGGCGGGGATGCTCGACATGCGCGACATGATCCTGTCCCTCGTCGCCGAGGGGCGCACGGTCGTGCTGTCCTCGCACCTCCTCGACGAAGTCGAGCGCACCTGCGACGCCGTGGCCATCGTGGACCGGGGCAAGGTCATCCGGCAGGGTCCGATTGCGCAGCTCCTGGCCGGCTCGTCCTTCGAGGTCCAGGTCGAGTGCTCCGAGCCGGACCGGGCGCGCCGCCTGCTCGACGCTGCCACGTTCGGCGCACACGTCCAGGTGGGTCCGGACGGTCTGGCGATCACGCTGCCGGGGGGCACCGGGCGCGACGTCATCGGCGAGGTCAACCGCGTGCTCGTCGAAGGCGGCATCTCGGTGTACCGGCTCCAGCACGTCCAGGCCTCGCTCGAGTCGTGGTTCCTCGAGGTCACCAGCCGTCTGGGGGCACCCGAGTGACGACGATCTCCGATATCGGCGCACCGGCGCCAGGTCCGGCCCCCGACACGATTCCGGCGGCGACGCGGGGCGATCACCGCGGCTCGTGGATCCCGACGTGGGGCATGGTCACCACGCGCTTCATGGAGCTGCGCAAGCGGCGGGGACTGATCATCGCCCTGATCGCCGTCAACATCGGCATCCCGGTCGTCTTCCTCGCCGTGCGCCTCATCTCCCACGCCGTGGACCCCAAGTCCTACGGGCCGGCCGGGGGCTACACCATCTTCACCACGCTGGTGCTCGGCTTCATGTACATCTTCGGGTTCATCGTGGCGGCCGTCGTCGGCTGCACGGCGGGGTCGGTCGACCTCACCGAGGGGATGTTCCGCCACCTCGTGATCACCGGCCGGTCCCGTCTGGCC
>Ga0209415_10013119_pt1 | contig 13714 bp, 8 predicted proteins | sample PeaSoiSIISIP2007_FD_187696 | JGI IMG/M metagenome (GOLD analysis project Ga0209415, IMG submission 187696) | Peat soil microbial communities from Weissenstadt, Germany - SII-SIP-2007 (SPAdes) (version 2) | ecosystem: Environmental > Terrestrial > Soil > Wetlands > Peat | place: Germany... | reverse complement strand
CGCAGACAAACCGTTGAAACGGTTACTTTCCCGTGCGGCCGCTTCAACACCCCCATGAATGGGGGTGTTAATGAGATCACCTGGCACCTCATTTCTTGCGACCCGAAACCAGATAGGTAATCCCGCCATAGGAAGCGTGGAATGTGCCGGCGGCGATTGCGTTCTCCTGTCGCGTGTAGTCTTGGATCAAGGCCGCAAAGGCACTTTCGAAGGCTGGGTCTGTGCCCCCGCCTAGAATGAACAGCCGCCGCAGTTCTTCACGGTCAAACGGCCCTGCCCCTGAGCTCTTCCATTGCCGCTGCTGTTGCAGGATCGCTCGTTGGCCAGCGGCTTGATAGGGTGGGAATATCGCCGGGACTCGATCCGACTGATACACGGCGATGTCGCGGATATCCAACAGCGCAAAGCAGCCGGGCAACAGGTCGCCGACATTATGGTCACCTTGGCCGGCTTTGATTCTGCCCCGGTGGCAACGCAGCCAAAACTGGAACTGGCCAACCATCGTCTCGGTGGGCTCGTCCCGCGTTAAAGACGTAAAGGGCAGGTAGTTCCACAAGTTGCTGGGTTCGACACAGATGATGAGCCCGCCGGGCCGGGTTATCCGCAACATTTCACGCAGCGCGTCCAGGGGCTGCGACAAGTGCATGAGCACCGTCTGGCAGGTGACCACATCAAAGGCATCATCGGGAAGCGGGAGCCGCGTGGCCTCGCCTTGGGTGAAGGTCAGCAGCCCTGGCTCCACCTCGGGGAACGTGTTGCGGAAACGCTTCTCGGCCTCCGTTACCCATCGTGGCTCCCGGTCCACCGCGGCAAACCTGGCCGGCCGCGGCAAATACCGATACAGGAGGCGAGACCAATGGCAAAGCCCGCATCCGATGTCGGCGAGTGATGCGGCTTCGTGCAGTCGCCAGCGTCGAGCCATAAGGTCCAGGAAATCGGCATTCCACCAGAAATCGCGCTGGGGTCCAAACTCATCTTCAGAGTGGGGCTTCGGCTGTTCCATTAGTGACTATAAACCACGCCGTGGCCGGGTTCAACAGGCTCCCCAGTGCCTCCGGCCGACGTACCAGCCGTGTCACCTCATTCTCTGAGGGGCACTGAACCCCGCTAAACGGTCGTGCCACAGGGCCAATTCACGAAAGGGGCGGGGATCCCGATTCGGAATCGGGACTTCCTGTTCCCACGGGCCGTTAGGAAGCGGGGACGAAGCCGTCCCCGCCCCTGGCTTAGCGGCTTCATGAATTGGCCCTGGTCGTGCCATTTGGACTCGAATTTCTGCTTGGCACCGAGAGTTGATGGCTTAAGCTGGAGTACATGAAGCCGAAAGCTATGCCGGTGGCCACCGCGCGTGAAGTGCGGCCCGAAGGACGGCTTTCCAGGGCCCGATCCCCGCGTGAAGGGCGGGCCGGGTTCACCCTCATCGAACTGCTGGTCGTCATTGCCATCATCGGCATTCTGGCGGCGATGCTCTTGCCCGCGCTCGGCAAGGCCAAGGCGGCGGCCCAGCAGACGGCCTGCATGAACGATCTCAAAGAGCTGGGATTATCGGTGCGCATGTACCTCGAGGATTTCCGCAGCTACCCGCCTCGTCCTGTCGCCGGTGACACGGCGCACTGGCCGGCGGCCTTGTACCGCTACTACCGGAACACGAACATGCTGGTCTGCCCTTCGGAAGTGTCGCTCTACGGCAAGCTTCCGGGCAACAACGCCAGCGGCGGCGCCGACTACCCCGACTATCAGGTCGATAACGCCGCTTGCAGCTACATCATGAACGGCTGGAATGACGTCTTTCCAAACGATTGGCAGACGAAGACGATTACGATGAAAGAGGATCTCATGGTCAAGCCGGCTGAAACCGTCATTATCGGGGAGCGAAGGCACTCGGATGTGGACGATTTCTGGATGGATATTCTCGAAGTCGAAAATGGCGGGCTGAACAACCTCATTTACTCCGTCCAGCACTCTCGGCACGGCGGCCACAAGCCCTCCCCCTCCGGCGGGTCCAACTACCTCCATGGCGACGGAGGGGTGCGCTACCGGAAGTTTGGAGTGGACGCATTTCCCGCTAACCAGTGGGTTTCCGGCAATGACCAGGCGCGCGCCCAGAGAGCCGTCCCACTGTCCCAGCTCATCAAGTCTCCCGGGCTTGGGATTGATTGATCCTCGCCGGTTGTTTCCCCGATGAAAGGCATCTTCACCATCCTCGAGGCGGCGCTTATCGCAGCCGGGCTTGCGGGCGCCCACGCTGCCCAAGGCCGCGAGGCCGGCGGCACCAACCCGCCCAACGTCATCATCATTCTGGCCGACGACCTGGGCTGGGGCGATTTGGGCTGCTACGGTCATCCAAGCATCCACACGCCAAACCTGGACCGCATGGCGGCCCAGGGGATGCGTTTCACCGATTTTTATTCCGCCGGAGAAGTCTGCACGCCGAGCCGCGCCGCTTTGTTGACCGGCCGCTACCCCATTCGGAGCGGCATGTGCGACGATAAGTACCGCGTCCTGCGGGCTAACGCGGCGGGGGGCCTGCCGGCCCAGGAGGTTACCATCGCCCAGGCGCTCAAGCGGAGCGGCTACGCCACCGCCTGTATCGGCAAGTGGCACCTGGGCAATTACGTCAACGATCCGGCCCACTCCCCTCGCCGCCACGGGTTTGATTATTACTTCGGCCTGCCGCACTCCAACGACATGAACCCCACGCCCGCCGCGCCCCGAAATGCCACCCAACGGCTCGATCAGCGCGCCGAGTGGTGGGCCGCGCCGCTCTTCCGCAATGAGCAACTCATCGAAGAGCCCGCCGACCAAACCACCTTGACGCGCCGCTACACGGGGGAGGCGGTGAAGTTTATTCACGAGCACCGGGGCGGGCCGTTTTTCCTCTACCTGGCGCACACCTTTCCACATGTGCCGCTCTTCGCCTCGGACAAATTCAAGGGCCAGAGCCGCCGCGGCCTGTACGGGGACGTGGTCGAGGAGATTGATTGGAGCACCGGGGAGGTGCTCGAGGCGCTGCGCCGCGAGGGATTGGACGGCAACACGCTGGTCTTCTTCACCAGCGACAACGGCCCGTGGCTGACCCAAAACGAAGCGGGGGGCTCGGCCGGTCCGTTGCGCGAGGGCAAGGGCTCGACTTGGGAGGGAGGGATGCGCGAGCCGGGCATCGCCCGGTGGCCGGGCCGGGTCCCCGCCGGGGTCGTCACTCACGAGTTGGCTTGCACGATGGACCTGTTCACGACCAGCCTGAAGCTGGCCGGGGCCAAAGTCCCTGAGGACCGCATCATCGATGGGGTGGATCTGGCGCCCGTCCTCTTTGGGTTGGGGCCAAGCCAGCGCGAGGTCTTCTTCTATTATCGCGGCACACGACTCTACGCCGCCCGCAAGGGCCCTTACAAAGCCCACTGGATCACGCGCTCGGCCTACGGCCCGGACTCACCGGTGGTTCACGACCCGCCGCTGCTCTTCAACCTCGGCCACGACGCGGGTGAGAGGTTCGACGTCGCCGCGCTCCATCCCGACGTGGTGGCCGACCTGGCGGCCGAGGTGCAGCGCCACTTGGCCACCGTCAAGCCCGCCAAGAACCAGCTCGAGGAGACCGTCCGGGGCGAAGCCGCCAGGAAGTATTCGCGCGATTAAACACCGGTGGGGAAAGGCCGGCTCTGCGCTTCCTCGAGGACCCACGCCCGAGCCCCGGGCAGTTTAATTATCCCAACGGCGTGGCGGTCGACACCGCGAGCAACCTGTATGCGGCGGACATTTGCAACAACACGATCCGGAAAGGCTTTCCCGCCAGCTCCGTGCCGCCGCCGATTTTCCTTTGCCCCAGGGTGAACTGGGGCGGCGCTGGGTGTCTTCAGCCTCGCCCAGGCCGCGTCGCCAGTGGCGCTGCCAGCGGTGAACGGGGCGGGCGAGAGTTTTTTGTTGGACGGATGCCCCACTGTGCCGCATATTGGGGCAGGTGAATGGCCACCATGAGTTTTTCCTCTGAAAAAATGACGCATGTGATTCTGTTCTTCCTGGAACGGATCAACAATGTTCATCTCGGGCGTAGCAAGTTGATGAAATTGCTCTACTATGTGGACTTTGACCATTACGAAAGGCGCGGCAGGCCCATCACCGGCGCCGCTTATAGGAAGCTGCCCCACGGCCCAGTCCCCACAAGGGCGGAAGCGTTGATCGAGCAGATGGAGCGGCAAGGATTGGTCCAGGAAGTTAGCGGCAAGGTGCGAGACTACCATCAGCGTCGCTTGATTGCGCAGTCCGGATTTGACGCCTCCAGGTTCTCTGGCGATGAGTTGGAAACGCTGGAGGCGGTTGCGGAGAAATGGCGAGATCACAGTGCGGCTGAGATTGAGGCCAGCAGCCACGCGGAGGCTCCCTGGTCGGCCACCATGAACGGCAAACTGATCGATTACGAGTTGGCCAACTATCGGCGGCCTATCGGTGAGGAGGCGATGGATGAAAAGCTCGCGAAGTCGTCTGCGCTTAAACGATACGTCGCCGCGCTCGCATGACGCCCGGCCCTCCGAGGCTTTTTGCTGTCATCGAAACGCCCGCCTTCTCCGTGCTGGTGAGCGGGTACGAAAGGAAGGGGCATTCCAAGCTCCGCGCTGATATTGCGTGGCTCACGGACAAACTGCGGGTGTCGCCAGAGGTGATGGGCGACCGCCCGCCGGGGTTGCAAGAACTGGCGTTGCCTATTTACAAGGCACGCTGCAAGGATAGTTGCCACCGCGTCGGGCAGAGGGCCGGTTGGCGGATTTTTTACGCGGTCAACAAGGATGCGCTCAAGGTCCTGTTGCTATTTCTCTACCACAAGGGAGAGTGTGAGAACCCTGGAACCGAGTTCCTGATCCAAAAACTGGAAAAAGCCTTCGGGCTGGGGACGCAACCCTGATGCATTCGTCCGGCGAAACGGTCGTTACTGCGGAGCCGCTTCAGACCCAGGTGACGCCCAAAGCGCACGCGTCCCCTCGCTTGAGGCTAAACCCCATGATCAGGCTTCCTCCTCCGGCGGCTCAGGGCACGGCCGCGCGGGACTTGCGCTTTGGGCGGTTTTGGTATCTAATCGTGGTGGTTTCCCCGCCTGGAGTTGGAAACGCGGCGTTCCGCGGGTGAAGGCTGGGAGACTCAAGCATGGGCGAGCCGGCGGAACCAGTGGCCCGGATCCTCGACGCCGTTGGGGCCGGGGAGGCGCAAGCGGCTGAAAAGCTGCTTCCGTTGGTCTATGACGAACTGCGGCGCCTGGCCGCGGCCAAAATGGCAAAGGAAACGCCCGGCCAGACGCTTCAGCCCACCGCGCTGGTCCACGAGGCCTGGCTGCGGCTCGTCGGCGACGGACCCCACACCTGGCAAAACCGGGCGCACTTCTTTTCCGCCGCCGCTGAGGCGATGCGGCGCATCCTGATTCAGAACGCGCGCCGCAAGGCCCGCCTCAAGCGCGGGGGCGGCCAGCAACGCTTCGATATCGATGCGCTCGAACTGGCGGGCGCCGCGCCGGACGACAAACTGCTGCTGGTCAATGAAGCCTTGGAACGTCTCGAGGCGGAAGACCCGGAAAAGGCGCGGGTGGTCGTCCTGAAGTTCTTCGGCGGGCTGACGGACCGGGAAGCCGCGGCGATCCTGGGCGTCACCGAACGCACGGTCGAGCGCCACTGGGCCTACGCGAAGGCCTGGCTGTTCCGCGCCATTCGCGCGGGGCTTTGAGCGTCGCGACAGCTTTTTCATTTTCCCTGTCGGGTTTCTCCGCCGGACGGCACATTGTAGAGTGAAGCCTTTCAACCGCTATCATGGACGGCATTAGAAAAACCGAAGAGCAGCTTTTTGAGGCGGCGCGCAAGCTGGCCGGCGCCGCCCAGCGCCGGGCCTTCCTGCAAGCGGCGTGCCAGGACGACCCGGCACTGCGCCAGCGCGTCGAACAACTCCTCGAGGACCTGCCGGCCGCGGACGAGTTTTTCACGGACGCGCGGGTCGAGCCTCCCACCCCGGCGGCCGTGCTTGGGCAGATGACCGAAAAGCCCGGCGACCGCATCGGCCGCTACAAGCTGCTGCAAAGGATCGGCGAGGGCGGCATGGGCGTGGTTTATATGGCGGAACAGGAGGAACCGGTCCGGCGGCGCGTGGCCCTGAAGATTATCAAGCTGGGGATGGACACCAAACAGGTCGTGGCCCGCTTCGAGGCCGAGCGCCAGGCCCTGGCCCTCATGGACCATCCCAACATCGCCAAGGTGCTCGATGGCGGGGCGACCGAGACCGGCCGGCCTTACTTCGTCATGGAACTGGTCCAGGGCGTGCCCATCACCGAGTTCTGCGACAAAAACCGGCTCTCGGCGGAGGAACGTGTCAAGCTCTTCCTCCCCGTCTGCCAGGCCCTCCAAAGCGCCCATCAAAAAGGGATCATCCACCGCGACCTCAAGCCCACCAACATCCTGGTCACCCTCAACGCCGGCGTGCCCGCGCCCATGGTGATCGACTTCGGCGTGGCCAAAGCCACGAATCAGAAACTGACAGAAAAGACGTACTTCACCGACTATGCGACCATGATCGGCACGCCGGCCTACATGAGCCCCGAGCAGGCCGAAATGAGCGGCCTGGACGTGGACACGCGCAGCGACATCTACGGCCTGGGGGTTCTGCTCTACGAATTGCTGACCGGCACGACGCCGTTCCCGGACAAGCGGTTGCGCAGCGCCAGCTACCGCGAGATGCAGCGGATTATCCTCGAAGAGGAGCCGGAACGGCCTTCCACCCGCCTGAGCACGCTGGCAGGCGAGCAGCGCAGCATCGTGGCCAGGAACCGTGGGGCTAGCGAATTGGCCCTGGGCCGGGTGTTCGCGGGCGACCTGGACTGGATCGTGATGAAGTGCCTGGAGAAAGACCGCACGCGCCGTTACGCGACGGCCAACGGTTTGGCCGCCGATCTCAAGCGGCATCTCAACAACGAAGTGGTTGTAGCCCGGCCGCCGACCACGGCTTACAGAGTTCAGAAGACCTGGCGGCGCAACAAACTGGCGTTCACGGCGGCGGCGGTGGTGGCCGCGGCGTTGGTTGTGGGAATCACTATCAGCAGTTGGCAGGCCATCGAGGCCGGCAGGGCTCGCCTGAGGGCAGACCACCTCCTCTATGTGGCCGACATGAACCTGGCCCAGCAAGCCTGGGAGCAGAACAACATGGGTTGGCTCCAGCGCTTGCTGGATGAGACACAGAACTCGCCGGATCGCGGTTTTGAATGGTACTACTGGCAACGGCAAACTCACCGGGCCTTGAAGACGCTGCGAGGTCACCTAGGGTGGGTGACCTCGGTGGCCTTTTCCCCGGACGGCCAGCGGATTCTCACTGGCAGTGGTGATCGTACCGCCAAGGTGTGGGATGCAGCCAGCGGCAAGGAACTCTTTGCGCTGAAGGGGCACACCGGTGAGGTTCATGGTGCGGCCTTTTTCCCGGATGGCCGGCGGATTGTCACCGGTAGTTGGGATGGTACGGCCAGGGTGTGGGACGCGGCCAGCGGGCGCGAGCTGGTCCCCCTCGATGGGCACGGCGCTCCGATTTTGTCCGTGGCCTTTTCCCCGGACGGCCAGCAGATTGCGGCGGGCAGATTTGACGGGACAGTGGAGGTGTGGGAAGCCGCCAGGGGCCATCGACTGCTCGCTTTCAAGGGACACGACGGCCTGACCGTTTCTGTGACCTTTTCCCCGGACGGCAAGCGGATTGTCACCGGGAGTTTCGATGGGACGGCCAAGGTGTGGGAGGTGGCGAGTCAGCGCAAGTTGCTCACGCTCACGGGGCACAGCTCCGGGATCCACTCTGTGGCCTTTTCCCCGTACGGCCAATGGATTGTCACTGGCAGTGGTGATCGTACGGCCAAGGTGTGGGAGGCGGCCAGTGGCCGGGAACGAGTCACGCTCGCAGGGCACAACGCTGCGGTTATCTCAGTGGCCTTTTCCCCGAACGGCCAACGGATTCTCACTGGCAGTGGTGATGGTACGGCCAAGGTTTGGGAGGTCGCCAGCGGGCTCGAGCTGCTCACGCTCAAGGGGCACAGGAACATGATCGTTTCTGCGGCCTTTTCCCCGAACGGCCGATGGATTGTCACCGGGAGCGCGGATCAGACGGCCAAGCTCTGGGATGCTGCCACCGGCTGCGAGCCGCTCACGCTCACGGGGCACAACGATGCGATTGCCTCGGTGGCCTTTTCCGCGGACGGCCGGCAGATTGTCACCGGCAGTTTCGATCAGACGGCCAAAGTGTGGGACGCGGGCAGCGGCCGGGAATTGCTCGCGCTCAAGGGGCACAGCGCCGCGATTAGGTCGGTGGCCTTTTCCCCGGACGGCCAGCGGATTGTCACCGGCAGTTCTGACCAGACGGCCAGGGTGTGGGACCCGAGCAGTGCTCGGGAACTGCTCAGGATCGAGCGGCACAAGGCCCCGATTAACGCGGTGGCCTTTTCCCCGGACGGCCAGCGGATTGTCACTGGCAGTTGGGACCAGACGGCCAGGGTGTGCGAGGCGGGGAGCGGCCGCGAACTGTTCATCCTCCAGGGGCACAGCGGTCAGATCAGGTCGGTGGCCTTTTCCCCGGACGGCCAGCGGATTGTCATCGGCAGTGATGACCGGACAGCCAGGGTGTGGGAGCCGAGCAGCGGTCGGGAACCGCTCCCGCTCACGGGACACAGCGGTGTGATTAAGTCGGTGGCCTTTTTCCCGAACGGCCACCGGATCGTCACCGGGAGCGCGGATCAGACGGCCAAGCTCTGGGATGCTGCCAGCGGCAACCAACTGCTCTCGTTGGAGGGGCACAGCGGCAGTATCTCATGCGTGACTGTTTCCAGCGACGGCCGGCGGATTGTCAGCGGAAGTGCGGACCTGACGGCCAAGGTCTGGGATGCTGCCACTGGCCGGGAACTGCTCACGCTCACAGGGCACAGCAACGCGATTACCTCGGTCGCCGTTTCGCCGGATGGCCAACGGATCGTCACCGGCAGTGAGGATCGGACCGCCAGGGTGTGGGAGGCGTCTAGCGCGCCGCAGGTGGCGGCTTGGCAGAACGAGGAAAAGGCCGCCGCCGAGCGCCTGGCGGTTCTGCGGCGCGAGCGCACGGCCCAACAGGCCGGCCAACAGGACGCGCGCGCCCGCGACCAGGGCGCCATCCGGCGATGGCTCATCCTGGCGCCGATCCCGTTGCCGGCCGGTCAGAGCGGCGCTCAGGGGCTGGATACCGAGCAAATCAAGGGCGAGGCCCGGCCCCGGCCCTCAGCCGGAGACGCCATTTCGATTGGCGTTAGAGAATTGAGGTGGCAGGAGGCGGCCTTGGATGATTACGTGCTTGATTTCAACGCGCTCCTGGGGCGCGTGACAAGTCAGAGCGTGGCCTACGCCGTCTGCTACCTGCAGTCGGAAGCCACGCAGCGCGGGCTCCGGATGCTGGTGGGCAGCGACGATGAGGCGAAGGTGTATCTGAATGGGAAGGAGATCTACAAGTATCCCCGCCCGCGCACCTTCTTGCCGGACCTGGATCCGGTGGCAGACATCACTCTGAACGCGGGGCCGAACGTGCTGGTGTTCAAAGTGGTGAATGAATGGGGCGATTGGCTGGGGTCTATCCGGCTCACCGATGCCCAGGGCAACCCGGTCAAGGGGATCAAGGCGACGCTGGAGCCTGAGGGCAAGGACTCGCGTTGAAGGCGGTGTCGTGGAGCGCTTTATTCCTGCTCGGGTCGCCATGTAATAGAGCGCGTGGTTTGATTTTGAAGTGGTTGCATTGAGGTTCGTCGCCTCGGTCCAGGTTGCCTAAAGCATTCACCCGTGAAAAAGGGAGAGTCACTCCCTCAGGCATGGAGTGTTCTCTGGCGCCGGCAGATTTCGGCACCGACGAACGGTGGCGGAAGCAGAAAAGAACAGACAAAAAAACAAGACTCAGGCGCGCGTCGCCTGGAAACAGAAAGAACAACAAAACACCATGAACGCAAAGAACATCATCACGACAACCAGCAACATAAGCAAACGAACGCGTCAACCCATACAACTCACCTCTCTGGCGCTGATCTGCTGCGCCCTGGCCTCGCTCCCCAAGACGGGCCGCGCCGCCGAACCGCTCTACACCACCACGACAACCCAGACTGGCAGTCCCGGCACCAATTGGGCCAGCTCGGTCATTTGGTACTCGAACGGCACCGGTACTGCCACGGCGCCGGCTGCCGGAAACACCTATGAGGCTCAGTCTAACGGCACCGGCCTCGGCGGCGGCAACGCCACGACTCTCCTGCGCCCGCCGTATAGTGCGGGCACGCCTAACATCGCGGTCTTCCCCGGTGACTCTCTGATTTTGGATACCAACACGCAAATGCGGCTCAAGGCGCTGTCCACGTCGGGCACGTCGCCTGAGGGCCTCAATTACGAGGTTCCCACCAACAGTTTCCCGGGCGCCAACGGCCTGATTGGGCTGGTGCTCAATGGCGGTTGCCTGAACGTGGGGGACACCGGCGATGCCTCCACGATTCTAGGGACGGTGCAAGCGTTCCCCGGGACGCTCTCCTACTTGGATCCGGGCAACACCCTGGCCGGAGATGGAGTGAAGCGGGGCTTGATTATTGCCGCCCAGTTGTCCGGCAGCGGCGCCCTGGCCCTGCTAAACGGCAACGTGACGGTGCCCCAGTTGGTTAGCGGCACCTCCAATACCTTCAGCGGCGGGTGGATTATCAAAGCCGGTTGGCTGCAAGGGGCCGGGGACGGAACCGAGGGCGGGTACAACTCGCTGGGCACCAACACCGCCTGCACCTTCATGGTGGACCCGGACTGGGGGCCGCCTCCGATCTTCGCTGCGAGCGCCGTCTTCAATAATGGGCCGGCCGTGCTGGACATGGGTTCCGCGGCGCTGGCCAACTGTGGCGGCGGCCTCATTCTGACCAACGGGGGCGGACTTTACCTGCATGGCAACGTGGTTTTCAGCGCCGTGACCGTCGAGGGCAACGTGCTCGCCGCGGGCACTTACTCTTATGCCACCCTGGCGGCGCTCTACCCGAACAACTTCCAGACGACCAACTTCCCCACCGGCAGTGGCACCTTGACGGTTCAGCCTTACGGCGCGCCCCCGGCCCCCGCCGTGGTGCCGGTCATTACCCAGGCCCCCATAGCGCGGACGGTTTATCCGGGCGGCACCGCCCCTTTCAGCATCGAAGCCTCCGGCACTCCGCCGCTTTTCTACCAATGGATGGTGAACGGGGTGAACCTCCCGGGCGCCACTGATGCCGCGTTGATCATCACCAACGCCGGCCCTGCCAGCGCCGCCAGCTATAGTGTGGGCGTGACCAACTCGGCCGGCGGAGCCGTCAGCGCCGGCGCAGCCCTGACCCTGACGACGCCCGCCGCCGGTTCTTACGAGGCGGCGGTCCTGGCGTCGGGGCCAATCGCCTACTGGCGGCTCAACGAGAAGAATGGTGACACCGCTTACGACTACCAGGGCGCTAATGACGGGTTCTATTCGAGCGTTACTCTCGGCCAGCCAGGATACTCGCCGCTCGATACCGACACCTCGGCGGGCTTCGACCCGACGCAACCTAGCGCCGTGATCGTCAGCAACTCCGCTCCGTTTGATTTCAGCGGCCTGACTCCAACCTTCTCGTGTGAGGTCTGGGGCAGTTTCACCAACTTGAGCGGCGTCGAAAGGCTCTTCTCGAACCGCGCGCCAGGTTGGGGCTTCGGCGTCGATACGGCCAGCGATCTGCGCTTTACCACCTTCACCGTGCAGGACTTCAACCAAGCGCTCCCAACGCCGTTGCAAGCGGGCACGTGGTATCACATTGTCGGCGTCTCCGAGGGCGGCAATTTCTCTTTCTATCTCAATGGCCAATTGGTCGGAACGATCGCCTATGCGGGCGCGCTGCTTCCCTCGACCGCACCCTTCTACTTGGGTGGCAACCCAAACCAGACGGGAGGGGCCGAGGCGGTCGCCGGCGATCTGGCCGAGGCGGCGTTCTATGACCAGGCCTTGACCGCTGAGCAGATCCTCGAGCATTACAGCGCCGGCCTTCTCGGCACCCACACCGCTCCGTTCATCGTCCAGCAGCCGGCGAGCCAAACGGTCCCGGTGGGCGCCAGCCCGGCGTTCAGCGTCTTGGCCCAAGGGAGCGTGCCTCTCTCCTTCCAATGGAGCAAAGCCGGGGTCCCAATCACCGGGGCCACCAACTCATCCCTCATCCTCTCCAACGTCCCCTACGCCGAGGCCGGGACATTCTCCGTCACCATCACCAACGCGGCCGGCCAGACCAACAGCGCCGCGGCGGCGCTCACCGTCCTGCCCGTCCCGACTTTTGCGAACCTCACCAACGCGCTGGTGCTCCACCTCACCTTCGATGGCAACACCGCCGACACCTCAGGCCGCCAGAATAACGCCTCGGCCATCGGCACGCCCACCTTTGTGGCGGGCAAACTCAACCAGGCGATAGCATTAAGCACGGTTCAAAATGCCAGTTACAACTACCTGACCGTCTCCGACAACAATGGGGATCTCTCGTTCACGGTGACCAACAGCTTCACCGTCGCCCTTTGGTTGAACTTCACCACGGGGTTCAACGACCTGCCCATCATCGGCAACGCGGTCAACTCGACTTACCAGACCGGCTGGGTGCTGACCGAAGACGTGGGCAAATTTGAATGGTCCGCCGTAGGGTCGGATACCGGCTCGGTGATTGCCAACCCGGTGGGCGGCCCCCTCATCAACGACGGCAACTGGCACCATTTGGCCGTGGTCTTCGATCGGAGCGCCTCCAACGCCGTCAGCTACGTGGACGGCCAATGGATCGATACTCGGTCTATCGCCTCCCTGGGCAGCCTCATCACCGGCAATGCGCTGACGATTGGCCAGGACCCAACGGGGACTTACGGCGTCGGCGGCACCTTCGGCCTGGACGACCTCGGCATCTGGCGCCGCGCCTTGAGCGGCTACGAAATCCTCAGCATCTATACCGCCGCGCAGAATGCGGCCGAGAGCTTTGACGTCTATGGTCCCGTCAGACTGTCCATCGCGATGGTCGCGGGCCAACACCTGCTCGCCTGGCAGGCCGGCACACTCGAGTCCGCCGACCAGTTGAACGGCGCCCAGACCGTCTGGACCCCAGTCCCCGGGGCCGCGCCCCCCATTTATACCCTCCCAGCGACCGCGGCGCAGAAGTTCTACCGCGGCCACGTGCGGTGACGCTTGCCCACCTGCCCTCTGATGGCTTTTGACCATCAGAGGACGGGGAAAGACAAAACTCCAAGCCGGTGTGGCAAGCTGACGGAGTTCTCATCGCCGATGCTCGTCCAGGAGATTCACGCGGCGTTCGGGACGGATGGCCGGAGGACGCGCGCGGCCACTGGTCTGTCCTGATTCAGCAAAGCCGTCCGCGGCAGGCGGACGGCTTCAGCCACGGCAGCTTTGCTGAACTTGCCGCAGCCCCAATTCAACCCGCTTTGACGGGCGCGGCGAGCCGCCATTCCTGCGCGTTTTCACGCCCGGAAGCGTAGGCGCCACGGCGGGACCAACTCTTTGGTCAGCCCCAACCCGCCTCAAGGCCCCCAGTTCTACCGCGCCCACGTGCGGTGACAAATCCTCCCAGGCAGCCGGCGAAGGCGGCGCCCTTGGAGTCCCAGCGCGGGGCGCGGGGCCCAGGGCGGATTCAAGAAAACGCTAACTCGCTGGGCGGCAATAACGGAGCGCCGATTTCCAATCGGCTTAGAGCGTA
>Ga0209415_10013118_pt1 | contig 13714 bp, 13 predicted proteins | sample PeaSoiSIISIP2007_FD_187696 | JGI IMG/M metagenome (GOLD analysis project Ga0209415, IMG submission 187696) | Peat soil microbial communities from Weissenstadt, Germany - SII-SIP-2007 (SPAdes) (version 2) | ecosystem: Environmental > Terrestrial > Soil > Wetlands > Peat | place: Germany... | reverse complement strand
AGGCCAGCGCACCTGCACCACCCCCCACGAGTGCGGCCGTGCGACCCGGCGCAGGCTCCCAGGCTTGAATCGCCGTTCCGCGTGCGAGCAGGAACGTTCGCCGCACCCCGTCCACCGTCCCGATTAACGTGTCCCCGACCAGCTTCGGGGCGCGCAGGACCACGGTCGAGTCGTCTGTCTTCGTGACGCGCACGCGCTCGGGCGGATTCGGGCCCCGGAGTTCGTCGGGGTCCACTGGACGCAGCGTAGTACAGGCAGCAGTTACGATCAGGCAGGTTACCAACGACGCCCACAGTCGCTGGGCAAGACGTACGGAGCGCATAGGACCCTCCTCGCCGACTCCTAAGGCAGACCCGGTACCGGCTCACAACCTTCAGGTGTAGGAGCTAGAAGGACGGGGCAGTGAGGGCTTACGCTCGTATGGTTCGCGGACGCCACGGCGTACACGACGAGCCCAGTCCCCGCCGCAACAAAGGCGGTCGCCACCCAGTCGATGCGTCGCACGGATACGACGGTCATATCGGAGCTAGGTACGGTGAACGGACGCCCGTCCTGCACACCGAGGATCGTGTCGCCGTCGACGTGAGGGTTGTCGACGCGGACCGCTGCGGTAGCGCTCGCGACCCAGATTGCCTTGGGATGTTTGGTCGCGATGTAGCTGGCGGGTGCGGGGACATCGGTTTGCCTGGTGCAGGCACAGACCGGAAGCAGCGCCGCCGCGAGGATGGCGAGTCGCATAGAGCACCTCCCGCTTCTCCGGAAGAGACACCGGGCTCTGCTCAACGATTCGAAGTGGCGTCGGCGGCGGGCGTCAGAGCGAAGGCGAGCGAGGACCGGCCAAACAATTGATACACATTGAACATGGGAGGGTGCCCGGAGGAGTCAAGACCGTTTCGCTTCTTGCCAACCGACCGAGTGGACCGATTGTGTAGAGGCAGGTAAACGCACGACAGCAGCAAGAGCGGGAAGCCTGGCAGGTGCTCCTATGCTCCAACGCCCGTGGGCGGCGCGTCGCAGGCTCGGACGCTCCGCCCTCGTTTTTCCATGATCTAGGAGTCACCCCCTAACCCGTTGCGCCGCCTGAACAAGCCGACGGGCCGACTCACTAGCGGTCCTGAACCACACCTATTGGGTGTGGGGACCCATACCAAGAGCGCCTCGTTAGCCAACCTGCGCCGTGGAGTCGCCAAGAACGGCCGCGAGCCTTCAGCGAGGGCTCGGACCGTTCTACCTACCCATTGAAAAGTGGGCGAAGGGAAGCTGAGGTCAACGACTACGCGGGAACTGGGTGTACGTCACAGGAGTAGAGAAGAGGGGCCTTCGCGCCCCGGGAGGACACCATGCGCCCCGCTCTTCGCTTCCTTCTTGTCTGCGCGCCTTTCGCTTTCGCCGCCTGCACCGCGATCCAGACCGTGCAGCCAGCCGACTTGAGCCCGCCCAACCCGCCGACCCGCGTCTGGGTGACGCGGGCGGATCACACCGCCGTGGTCTTCGATTCGGCGCGCGTAAGGGGCGACAGCCTCGTCGGCGTGGTCAACGGCCAGGTGGAGCGCCTACCGCTCTCGGAGGCAACTGTCCTTCGGGTCAGCGAACCATCACCGGATCGCACCGCGGAGCTTGTGTTCGTCGGCGCCACCGCGGCGTTGCTTGCTTGGATACATCTCAGCAACAACACGTCGACCGGCCCCTTCGTATGCGTAGCCGATTGTCCGTTGGGCACCGAGTGCTGCAGAAGCGGCTGCTGCGCCGTGTAGAGCCGAACCTCGGGCCCGGCCGGTTAGATCCCCCAGCTCCTCATGATTGGGTGGATTGAGGAGGGCCCCATGCGCTCCCCGCTTCGCTCCCTCCCCGGGGACGGAAAGCTGGTCAAGTCGCTGTACTTCGCGGTCGCGGCAATCGGGCTCGGGTGTCCCGCAGTCTCTCCAGACGTTCATGGCTCAGGCGTCCGGACCATGGCCCGCGCCCAACTGGCCCGCGAGCTGTCCCCGGACGGGATCAACAACATTGTGGCGTTCCTCGAGAGCCTGACCGGCTGCCGGAATCCTTCGCCCGCGCGCCGATCCTCGCTCCACGTCCGGTCCCTGACGAGGCTAGCTCGCCTCGCGTGTCGCTAGACCGTGGCGCGCGTCCGGTTCGTCACCCCAGCCTCTTCCAGCGCTGCTTGCGCCGCCGCGAGCCGCGCGATGGGCACCCGGAACGGGGAGCATGAAACGTAGTTCAGCCCGCTCCGGTGGCAGAACTTGACCGAGCTCGGCTCGCCCCCGACCTCGCCGCAAATCCCCACCTTGAGGTCGCTCCGAGCCCCACGCCCGAGGCGCACTGCCATGGCGATCAGCTGGCCCACGCCGTCCTGATCGAGCACCTGGAAGGGATCGTGCGCGAGAATCCCGTGCTCCACGTAGAACGGTAGGAACCGCCCGGCGTCGTCGCGCGACAAGCCGAACGTCGTCTGCGTCAGATCGTTCGTGCCGAACGAGAAGAACTCGGCCTCCTTGGCGAGTGCGTCGGCGGTCAGCGCGGCGCGGGGCAGCTCGATCATCGTCCCCACCCGATACGGGACAGCCCTTCCCTCGGCGTGGAAGACTTCTTGGGCCACGCGTCGCACGAGCTCAGCCTGCCGTCGCAGCTCCTCCACATGAGCGACGAGCGGGACCATGACTTCGACCACGACCTGCCGGCCTCGGGCCACGACGCGGCACGCCGCCTCGAAGATCGCCCGTGCCTGCATCTCGGTGATCTCGGGGAAGGTGATGCCGAGCCGGCAGCCACGGTGGCCAAGCATCGGGTTCACTTCGACGAGCGAGCTCACCAGACGCTTGAGCCGCGACACCGGGAGCTTCATGCTCTTGGCGAGGCGGGCGATCTCGGCGGCCGTGTGCGGGAGAAACTCGTGCAGCGGCGGGTCGAGCAGTCGGATGGTGACGGGGAAGCCCGTCATCGCCTCGAAAATGCCTTCGAAGTCCCGGCGCTGCATCGGGAGTAGCTTGGCGAGCGCCTGACGTCGGCCGGTCTCGTCGGGGGCCACGATCATTTCTCGCATCGCGGCGATGCGGTTCCCCTCGAAGAACATGTGTTCGGTGCGGCACAGGCCGATCCCTTCGGCCCCGAACTCGCGGCTGCGTTTCGCGTCCTGCGGCGTGTCGGCATTGGCCCGCACGCCGAGCCGGCGTCGGGCGTCCGCCCAGGCCATGAGCTTGGTATAGTGGACGCCCACCTTGGGGAGGGCGAGCTTCGCGGCGCCCAGGATCACCCGGCCGGTCGTCCCATCCACCGTGATGAGCTCGCCGCGCTTCACGACCCGGCCGTTCGCCCGGAAGCGCCCCCGTAGAGGATCCACCTCGATCTCCTGCGCCCCCACGACACAGGTCTTCCCCATCCCGCGGGCGACGATCGCCGCGTGGCTCGTCATCCCACCCCGCGCGGTGAGCACCGCCTGGGCGGCGACGATCCCGTGGAAATCGTCGGGGCTCGTCTCGGGCCGCACGAGGATGACCCGGTGGCCTTTGTCCGCGAGCGTTTTCGCTGCGTCGGCGTCGAACACGGCCTCGCCGATCGCGGCTCCGGGGGACGCCGGAAGGCCGTGGGCCACGACCGTCACCGGGGCGCGCGGGTCCACCATGGGATGGAAGATCTGGTCCAAGTCCTGTGGCGGCACGCGCTGCACCGCCTCGTCGGCGGAGACCAGGCCTTCCTCTTCCATCTCGACCGCGATCCGCACCGCGGCGATCCCGGTGCGCTGCGCCCGCCGCGTCTGGAGCACGTAGAGCTTGCCTCGCTCGAACGTGAACTCGATGTCCTGAACGTCGTTGAAATGGCGCTCGAGCTTGGTGGCGATCCGCGCTAGGTCTCGATATACCTTCGCCAGGCGTCCGCGCCTCATCTTGGCGAGCGGGAGCGGGGTGCGCGTTCCCGAGACGACGTCCTCGCCTTGCGCGTTCGAGAGGAAGTCCCCGTTGAGGACGTGCTCGCCCGTGGAGCAGTCGCGCGTGAAGGCCACCCCGGTCCCCGAATCGGTGCCCATGTTGCCGTACACCATGGCCACGACGTTCACCGCGGTGCCCATGTTGTCGGGCACGTTGTGGATGCGGCGGTACTCGATCGCGCGTCGCGTGCGCCAGCTGCGGAACACGGCCTCGATGGCGCCCCACAGCTGATCCGTCGGACGTTCCGGGAATGACTTGCCCGTGCGCGTCTGGATGAGCGTCTTGAACTCCCGGACGAGGGCGGCGAGATCGTCTGCTGGCAGGTGGATGTCGCGCTCTACCCGGCGACGCTGCCGCGCCTTCTCCAGCACCGCTTCGAACGCGACCTTGCCAAGCTCGAACACCACGTCGCCGTACATCTGCACGAAGCGGCGATAGGAGTCGTAGGCGAAACGCGGGTTCCCCGAGCCCGCGATCAGGCCGAGGACCGTGTCGTCGTTCAGGCCGAGGTTGAGGATCGTCTCCATCATCCCCGGCATGGAGACCGCGGCGCCCGAGCGCACGGAGACGACGAGCGGGCGGTCGGCATCGCCGAACCTCTTACCGCTCGCGCGCTCGAGCTGCTTTAGGTGGCGATCGACTTCTTCGCGGAACTCATCGGGGAACGTGCCGGTCTCGAGGTAGCGGATGCACAGCTTGGCCGAGATCGTGAACCCTGGCGGCACGGGCAGACCGAGGTTCGCCATCTCCGCAAGTCCCGCCCCCTTGCCGCCGAGCACGTCCCGCATCGCGGCGGAGCCGTCGGCCCGGCCGTTCCCGAACGCATACACCCACCGCTCGAGGGAAGGCACGTTGGGTCAGGTGGGGAAGAGGGCGAGGTTCGCTGGCATAGGGACTGGATCACGCCCCGGTTCGTGTCGCGCAGTGAGATCGTCGGGGAATGTCCCCAGATTCCAAGCGCGCCCCCATGAAGGAATCGGATGTGTCCGGAAGGACGCGGTGCCGGCATGGAGCGCGCGCAGATAGACCGACGGCCGCCTCAACCGCGGCCATGGCGACGCCACAGAGACACACCCAGAACACGCGCGCGGAGAGCACGATTCAACTTAGCCCGGCGAGCCCGCCTGCTTCACGGTCACGACCACGCCTTGTGGAGTGCTTGCCGCGACGACGCCGAGACGGTGACTCTCCCGGTCACGAACACGCCGGCTCGCCACTGGGCTTGACACGAAAGACGGTGCTGGAAATCACCCCCCACCCCCAAGCGGGGGCCGCAAATTCAATTGCGCCCCAAGGCCGACGATCGTCGTGTGCCCACCGCCCGGCCGTTGTTCGACGTCCGCGGCGGCATGTACGCCGAACACCCCGACGCTCACGGTGAGGCCGCCGGCGATCCCGAACTCCGGTTTCTGTTGCGACGCGCTGGTGCCGGTCGCCCCGACCGGATTCACCCGGACACCTGGCGCCACCCACGGTTCAACGCTTACGCCGGGCGTGGGGACGCGGACGGAAAGGCCCACCGCACCCGTGTAGCGCGTGCCCACCGTGCCGAAGGCGCTGGCGCGGCCGAAGCCGCCTTGGAGGTTCACAGCCACGGGCAGCCGCGCTCCGCCAATGAGCCGATACGCGGCCGTGCCACCGTACTCGGTGAGCGACTCCGAGCCGGCAGGCTTGTTGGTGCCGAAGCTCGCACTCAGCGTCAGCGCGTGGACCCCGAACGCCACACGCCCGTCGAGGGTAGTCCCGATTTCGCCGGCTGAGTCCGGCCGACCGACATCCCCAGCGATCAGCAACCCCGTCCCGGCACGAGGGCTATTCCACACCGGCATCCCGTTGAGCTGTGCCGCCGCTCCCGAGGGTGCTACGAGCACGAGCGCCACAGCGCCGACGAGGACAAGCCCCAGCTTCATTACAGTTTCCCCTCCCCGCCGGGCTGGTGAGGACCGCCCCCACGCCGTGCTGCGCTGGATCAAGGCGAGCGCCGAGGAGGCTCGCCGCGAGCCCGCCCCGCTATGTGAACGCGACGTGGGGCCGCCTGCATATGCGCGAACATCTGGTCGGGACCGACGAGGCCAATGGATGGCGTCCGCCCGACTTTCTGAACCGCGCCGGGCTCTGGCATATGGTCTTCTCCATGCGACAAGGGATCGTCTGGCAGGTACTCCGCACCGGGCAGGGTAGCGAAAAGACCTTGAACGAGGCGCAAAGCCGAGCAGAAGAAAGCTTCACGCGGCCGAAGCCGTCGGGCCCCGCTTGGTCGGGTTCCTGTTAAAAGCTACGCATGAACCGCCTTCGGTGTCTTCTCGACATCGACCCGGAGCGCGTCTGGAACCACGTGACGGACGCCCAGGTGCCGAACGCGACTCGCAATGCCCGAATCGGCGGGGCGCGCTCTTCCCTATTCCTTTCACCTTGCCCGGGATGACACCGGTTCGGTGGACCTTTAAGCCGTGCATTTGCCACACGGTCCCAAGGGCGCCATCCGCGAAATCGTTGGGATCGCGGGAGAGGGCATGCCGCCTCAGCTGCTCCGCCGAGGGATGCGCCTACGTTCGTCCCTGTGATGTAAAGCGTGCATGCACCGGGATGCTGAGGCGTACGGAAACCATTGTGTCCTTCCCTCGCGCGGGTTCAGCGCGCAGGGGCGGGGTGTGGCCACCATCGACAGCGAACGACGGCGCTGAGTCGCCCCGATCCGTTCGGGGAGGGGCGGGCCGCTGGGGCCGGGGTGGGTCATTGTGCCGCCAAGCAAGGCAGGGGGGGTAGGGCTGGGAAGGGCGACCACCACCCTGGGAGAAGACTGCGACCGCGGCGGACGGACTGGGCGTCAACGTGCGCGGCCCCTCCAGAGCGCGAAGATGTGAAGAATGTCTCCGGCGCATTTCGCTCCCCCCTTAGCCTTCCCGTGCGAGACTTAGTTTCGAGGCTACCGGAGAGGGACCTATGGGCGGCGGCATGAGCATCGAGATGTATCTGGCCGAACGCGAGGACCCGGGCTTGGATGCAGCCTTCCAGGAGCGCATTTGGGAGGAGTTTGGATGGCAATCGGGCTTGGATGCGTCACACCTTTCAGTGGACGTTACGGACCGGATCGCGACACTCGGCGGGACCGTGGGGAGTTATCCCCAAATGCTCGAGGCAGAACGTGCTGCCCGACGGGTGGTCGGGGTCGAGGCGGTCCATAACCTGATCAAGGTCGGTCTCCCGCCTGAGGCACAGCGCAGCGACGAGGAAATCGCTGCGGAGGTGCGACAAGTACTCGCCGCGAACGGGCGGGTTCCACACTGTGGGGTCGAGGTGACTGTGGGCGGGGGCCGTGTCTACCTCGCGGGCGCAGTCACAAGCGGACGGGATCGCCGCGCCGTGGAAGAGGCGATCGAAGTCCTCGTGGGCGTGCGCGGCATCGACAACCTTATCGCGGTGGAACCCGGTACGAGACCTGCACGCCTCACGGAGCGGGTGGACGAGGCACTCCACCGGGACCCGGCGCTGCGGGGCGATCGGATCAGCGTCGATGTGCTGGAAGACGTCGTGGTCTTGGGCGGGCGGGTGCACTCCCTCGCCGAGCGAGACGAGGCGGATCGCACGGCCTGGTTACCCGGTGTCCGCGCCGTGTCCGACCGGCTCGAGATCCACGCGTAGGCGCACGGCTGGAGGGCGGGATTCGCTGCGTGGTGTTGGTAGACGCTGCAGGTGACGAGACGAGCGCAGGGACTTGGTAGGTGCTGTCCGAGTCATGAGACCTTGGGAACCGCTAGGACGCGCAGATGGTCGACGTGATGATTGCTTGGTTCGCAGCCAGTTTGGTGTTCGGCCTCGGGTGGGCTTTGTCCGCACGAATGGCGTGGTCGGCGGGACTCGTGGGCCCAGCGCTGCACGAAGGGGGAGTGCCTCAACCGAACGCGAGCCACCCTCTGAGCGCGGGGCTCGCCAGTTGCTCGGGCTTCCGCGAGCACGGTCGGGATCTCGTACGGCCGCAATGGCGTATAGTGCTTATGTGCCAGTAACGACCAACGGGGGAGCGGCGGTTACGGGCTAACGACTACTGATCGCGTCAGCATGACCCGCGTGACCGGTGTCCGAGGCGCGAGGATGCTGCTCGCAACTTGAAACCGTCACCGTGGCCGATCCGGGTTGGTCGAACTGCATTACGCTCGCACTGCGCGGCTGGTCGGGGATGACGTCCGCTGGACAAAAGGCCGCAGGGCTGTATTCAATCATCCAATTGACTAATCCGCCATATCGAGCGAGGTGAGTCAAGTCCACTCCGAATCGTTAACATTGACGCGGTGATTTCGATCGCGACCACGGGCCGCTGTTCACCAGAACAGCATGAACCGCCCCTCCAGACCGCGAAGCCAGCCCCGCCGAGTAGAACCGCCGACGGTATCCACACCTAGTCCGAGGGAGAACGAATAGCGGTCCCTCGCCCGCCAGCCGCCCTCCAACCGGATCTCGTCATTGTCTTCTCCGAGCGAACCGCCCGCGCTCGGCACCTCTCCTGACCCGCGAAGCACATCTCGCAGGTCGGCGTCCCATGCGACACTGCCCGTAAAGCCGCTGTTCGGTCGGTAGTCGAGGGCCAGCTGCTGGTCCCAGGCGGCGTCCTCATAGTCAACGTTCGGTGCGGCGTCGCTCCGGTAGACTTGCCACTGGGGGCGCCAGTTGCGCGCAAGCCAGCCCTCTAGCGCCCAGCGCGCTGCGACCCGCGCGAGCACGCGCACACCGGCATCTGCCTCCCGTTCCGTCAAGCGATAATCGTTGATGATCCCCCCCTCCGGCAGCGGCGTCCGGTCGGTAATCGCTTCGATGTACGTGGCAAAGACACCAACCGTTAGCCAGTCGGTTGGCCGATGCTCAACGAGAATCCCCGCGAACTCGTAGTCCTCGCTTTGGCGAAACCCTGAGTCAGGGGAGGTCTGCACATACGCTCGAACGCGAGACGGCAGCACCATGCCTGCGTGACCCTCGATGCGCCACTTCGGCCCGACCGACTGGTCCAGGTTCGCGCGGAGTGCGATCGGCTGCTCCTCGTAGTCGAGCGCGGTGTCTGGCTGGACCTATAGCGCCCCCGATTTCCCTGGACACGCATTTGGACTAATTCTGAGGGGTCCAAGGAGTGAGGGCGATGACCGTGGTCAGCGAGCAGGAGGGTGGGGCCGAGCTGCCGGAGCGGTGGAGTGCGAAGGCGAAGACGGACGTGGTGCTGCGCTTGTTGCGGGGAGAGAGCGTGGACGCGGTGAGCCGGGAGATTCAGGTGCCCGCGCATGAGCTCGAGGCGTGGCGGCGGACGTTCCTCGACGGTGGGGCGGACGGGTTGAAGCGACGACATGGAGATCCTGAAGCACGGTTGCTGAAGCAGGCGCAGGCCAAGGTGGGAGAGCTCGCGATGCGGTTGGAACTCGCCGAGATGCTCCTCGAAAAAAGGGGGTACGCGGAGGAACTGGCGAGGTTGAAGAAGTCGCGGGGCTTCTGAGCCCGGCCACGGGGCGGCGGTATCCGGTGGCGGTGGTGTGCGCGGTGTGGCGCGTGGCGCGCTCGACGGTATACGCGCGGCGATTAGGAGAGAGGCGTCTCCAACACGACGCGCGCATTGGCCCTGAGCGCGACGATCGCGGAGTGGGGAGGGATCCTAGTGCCCCCTCCGTCCCCCACGGGACGAAGCGCGGGCCGCGGACCCCGCAGGACGACGCCGCGGTGCTCGGCGCGATCCGCACGGTGCTCGCGGCGAGTCCGTTTCACACCGAGGGGCATCGGAAGGTGCGCGTACGGCTGCGCGCCCGCGGGGTTCGCGTCGGGAAGGCGCGCGTGCTGCGGCTGATGCGCGCAGGGCGGCTCCTGGCCCCGACGCGGCATGGCCCGGCGCACGGGGATCGGACCCACGCGGGCCGCATCACGACGCAGCGGCCGGACGAGCTCTGGGGGACCGACGCGACGCTGTTCTACACGCAGCGGGACGGCTGGTGCTGGTTCTTCGGGGCGATTGATCACTGCGTCGAGGATGTCGTCGGGTGGCACGTGGCCAAGGTCGGCGACCGCTGGGCGGCGCTCGAGCCGATCCGCCAGGGCGTCCGCCAGACGCACGGTGGGTATGCGCCGAAGATCGCGCTCGGCCTCGGGCTGCGCATGGACCGCGGGCCGCAGTACACGGCGCACCAGTTCCTGGGCGAGCTGCGCTGGCTCGGGATCCGCCCCACCCCGAGTTATGTGGGCGAGCCCGAGTGCAACGGGATCATGGAGCGCTGGATTCGGACACTGAAGGAAGAGTGCGTGTACCTGCACGACTTCGCGACGCTCGAGGAGGCGCGGCAGGTGATTGGGGAGTTCGTCGAGCAGTACAACCGCGAGTGGTTGCTCGAGCGACACGGCTATCGGACTCCGGTCGAGGTCCGCCGAGCGCTGACGCGGCGGGCGGCGTGATTAAGCCGCCCACTTGTCCAGAAAACCGGGACCGCTACAGACCGCGCCGACGGTTCCTAGATCCTGATAGATGAAATTGTTGAACACATCCAAAATGCCGATAAAGAAGGACACGGTTCGACCTGGCTGCCGCCAGCCAATCCCGCCTTCCAGGCTCGAACTCGGCTTCGCTGGCTCGAGAGTGCCTTCCAGGGAGGCGAAAAACCCGTTCGGCAATGCGCGCGTGCAGCCGATGCGGATGAGGTTCCGCGTCACCTGAGGTGAGTCCTCCTTGTCAAAGTGCACGTTCACCGCCCAATCCGCTGCCAAGGGAGCCGACTCCTTCAGGTGGAATCCGTCGAGCAGGTCTACGCTGTTCCAGCTGCCGCCGGCGTAACGCACACCGTTCGTCTGGCGGGACCATTCGAGGTCGTCGAGGAGGCCGAACTCGGTGCGGATGGTGTTGATCTGGTAGAAGGCGTCGATGTTTGGCAGGAAACGTTGCAGAATGCCGTCACTACTTAGGCGACCGCCGCGTGCGGCGTCTCGATCCAGGATCGTAAACCAAGCGTCATCCGCCCACGTGGCGAGTGTCGAATGCAGGCCGGCGGAGTCGCTCTGCGCGAAACCGCGCGTGAAGGCCCCGAGCGTGACGATGACGAGCGCCGCAGCGGCGCGCAGGGGGGCGAACCGAGCTCGGGCGCGCACGGGGTCGCACGGCAGCGGCTGCAATGGGTTGAACGCTATCTGCCGCCCGTGGCAGGCATCGTTAGGGTCTTTTGGGCCTTGAAACGAGATCGTGAGGACGCGAGTGTCGATCCAATAAGGAATAGTCTCGATGACCGGAATAATCCAAAACAATCCCGGTCCTTGAAGGGCGCGGAACTTACCTAGCCGCAACACAACCGCCTTGCTCCATTGATCCGCAACTTGAACTGCGGACGAGACGATGACGGCAAGGACAAAGGCCCCACGCAGCATCGATAATCCTTCGAAGTCCGTGCTAACTCCATGCAGGGCGTATGCGAATGCCCTCGCCGAGGCTTAGAATAACGTTCAATATCAATACCGGAAACTGCTTTTGCGCGCTGCCGCTCGTTCCCCGGTTAAGTCGATCCGGCCAAGAAGGCTTGCGCTCATAGCCCCCGACTTTCGACAGGTCATGGCTCTGGCGGGCATGGTCCTCGACGGTTGATAGGCAGAGGGCTACGATGGCCAGAACGGCGTGGTGATTCCCCCTGGTCCGCCCGGAACAGAGTCGACGCGTCCGACGCCGAAGAACTGTACCGCCTGCCGTAGGAAGTGGTACCGTTCACTATGCGCGCGATGCGCGGACTCTCTCCCTCGGGTGGGTTGAACATTATGAGACACGCGCTGCGCACTGCAGGCCAGCGCTTCACCGCGCGGCGCATGCTGCGGAAGTACGTCTGGCAGCACTGGGTGCAACCGATCACGAGGCAGGACGCAGCACCTGCCCAGGTGGGCTAACTGTCGTGTGGCACGCGGTCCAGACCTCCCTCCACGATCCCCAGCGGCGCGACCCTGTGCCGGAGGCCGCAGTGCCTAAGGCGCAACGCCTTCTCATCCGCGGCCTCGTCGCTGGCCTCGTTGGGGCCGTGGCCGTCGCCGCTTGGTTCCTGCTCCTCGATCTCATTGCCGGCCATCCATTCCGCACGCCTGCGGCGCTCGGGGCCGGGTTGCTTTACGGCGCGCGCGACGGGCAGGGCCTGATGCCCAAGCCCGGGATCGTGGCCGTATACACGGTGGTACACACCGCCGCTTTCTTGGTGTGTGGCATCATCTTTGTTGCCCTCACGGAGCAGTTCGCGCGCTGGTCACCGCTCGTCCCGCTCACCATTCCGCTCGGGATCGTGCTTGAGGCGGTAGCGGTCGCAGCCATGGCGCTCGGCGGGCGAGCGGTCTTAGGCTCGCTCGGTTTCTGGGCGGTGTTCGTGGGGAATGTCCTTGCCCTAGCATCGATGGGGTGGTACGCCTTGCGGACTCAGCCGGCGTTCCGCGACAGACTGCAGGGTAGAAGACGGTGAGGAGGCGATCCCCGGCGGTGTTCTGGAAGATCGTGAACGCCGCGCCCGCGCACCTGGGGCCCGCGTACGTGACCCTCGAGGCGACGGGACTCAGGGTCGGAGAATTCCTGCGGCTTACGCTCGCCGACCTCCGTCCCGCGAATTATGGGCTTCGGGTTCGCGGGACGAAAACAGCGGGCTCAGACGATGCGGTCGTGGTCGGCGACGCTTGGTGGCCGTTGGTGAAGGACGCCGTGCCCCACCGCTGGGCTACGCGTGGCTCCGCAGGCATTGGAATCGCGCCTGTGCAGCTATGCACGTGACGGGCCTGACACTACATTCGCTGCGCCACTGCCGCGGGCAGTGGGCCGTGAACGCTGGCGTGCCAGAGGTTCAAGTCCAGGCGGCCCTGTGGCATGAGACCCCGGGCACTACACGGATCTACATGCTCCAGAAAGCACGGGGGAGTAGCTCGGGTGCTCGCGAGCGTGCTCTTGCCCCGCGGTTCGTCCCGCAGGGCCCGGTGAGCGCTCCGCGTGGTAACTTGTTTGGGGCATGGTAGTTGGACCCGGTAGCTCAGCTGGTAGAGCAACGGACTTTTAATCCGTAGGTCGCGGGTTCGAGACCCGCCCGGGTCATTCTAGGCAGGCCGCACTAGGGTAATCGTTTCAGCACTGCTGGACCCGTGCCGTCGGATCGCAGTCGTACGTTTGAGAGGGGGAAACCACATGATGTCTTCTGCACGCTCGCTGCCGTCGCTCACAGTCCTTGCCCTTGTCCTCCAGGCGGCTGCCGCCCCAGCATCAGCCCAGACCAAGTTCAAAGTCGATGGCAAGACCAGCCTCGCCTTTTGGCAGATGAGTCCTAACTTCGACCATTTGTGGGCCACAACGTGCCCGGGGGACCCCGACTGGCGGCCTGGCGACTCGCGGAGCGGCGGGTGGACCATCAACCCTAAACTCAAGCTCCCCGCAACGGCCTGGGCCGACACCGAGGACACGGTCCATGTTCCGCTGTTCCCGCGGCACGTCGTGGCGCCCGTGTGCGTCGAGGCCGTCCGGGGGGAGATCGACGTAGCCGATACGGTTCATTGGCAGGGTGTGCACGGCCTGGTCGCGGTGCAGAGTGGCGCGCTGATCTCGGGCTCGGAGATGAACGACGTCCTCATGCACCGCTTGATGGGGTCGACCCAAGACCCCGAACTCATCTTCACGCTCGATAGCCTCATTGACGTGAAGATGAACGGCGATACCGTCACTGGCCGCGCGATCGGGACGATGAAGATCATGACCTACGTGGCTCCCGTGAACGCCGTTGTGGAGGCCTTCCACGACAGCGCCGGGATGCGCGTGCTGACCAAGTGGATGG
>Ga0209415_10013117_pt1 | contig 13715 bp, 12 predicted proteins | sample PeaSoiSIISIP2007_FD_187696 | JGI IMG/M metagenome (GOLD analysis project Ga0209415, IMG submission 187696) | Peat soil microbial communities from Weissenstadt, Germany - SII-SIP-2007 (SPAdes) (version 2) | ecosystem: Environmental > Terrestrial > Soil > Wetlands > Peat | place: Germany... | reverse complement strand
CCCCCCCGCCGAGCCCGACGCTGCGGCGGGCGGAAACGGCGCGGCCGACCTCCTGTTCGAGGGTGGCGAACAGACCCGGGCCGATGAGGAGCAACAACGCCCACTGCGCCGACAGCCCGGCATAGGCCCGGGGTCCGACGGCTCGGGCCGACTCCAGGAGATAGCCGTAAGCGGCCAGGCCGCTCACGATCTGGCCCAGGGCCACGACGAAGGTCCCCGGGGGCAGGCCCGAAGGAGATCGAGGTGCGCGAGAGGTCGGATCGGGGTTCATGCGACGGAGAAGACGGGGCCTATCGTGCCTCGCCCGTGCGGGAGGGCCGAGGATGGGGTCTCCGACCCGCTCCGGGATCACCGGGCTGACGGGGGTCGGCCCGACCCCTCGCAACGGCGGACGTGCCGGTCGGGGTCACCCGGTGGTAAGCCCTGGGGTGTGCGGAGATCGCGTCGACGGGGATCGACCGCAGGTCAGTGCGGTTCTGGTCGCTGGCGCGGTACGATCGGGCACCATTGCCGAGCTCGCCTCGCCCCGACCTCGTGGCCAGGGGGTCCCGGCGCCACCGTGCCCCCGGACCGGGCGTGGGGCCCTGGACGCCCGACCGTGCAGCGGTGTCTCCACCGGGACACGTGGTCGCCGGGACGGCCTGGACATCCCCCCGTTCGCCCGGACCTTGGAATAGGACGTAGGCCATGTCAGCACAGACCGAGAGAGAGCGAGCGCCCGTCCCGGGGGGAGGTCGACACCCCGAGGTCCGACGCGGGACTGCTCCGTCGGTGCCCGGGGGCACAGGCCGACCCCGTACGAGGCCGGCTCAGGATCGCTCCGGTGCTCGGGTGGCCAGGGTGAGAACCCACGATCGTGGCGGTGACCTCCTTCAGAAGATCCCTCAACGTGGAGAACAACGACGATGAACTCTGCTCTTGTCTGTGGCGCCGGCGGATTCATAGGTTCGCATCTGGTGAAGAGGCTGCAAGGGGAAGGCTTTTGGGTTCGTGGCGTCGACCTGAAGCCACCCTCGTTCGGCGACTCGCCGGCAGACAGCTTTGTCATCGGCGACTTGACGGATCCTCGATTCATGACCGAGGTGATGGACCGCCCCTTTGGTGAGGTGTACCAGTTGGCGGCCGACATGGGCGGCGCCGGCTATATCTTCACCGGCGAGCACGACGCCGATGTCATGCACAATTCGGCGTCCATCAACCTCAATGCGGCTCGCCAAGCGGTCGCCTCGAAGGTCGGGACACTCTTCTATTCGTCCTCGGCATGTATCTATCCTGAGCGGAACCAGCTTGATCCGGACAATCCGAACTGTGCCGAGGAGTCGGCATATCCGGCGGAACCGGACAGTGAGTACGGTTGGGAAAAGCTCTTCAGCGAGCGTCTGTACCTGGCCTATCGGCGCAATTACGCCCTCAACGTCAGAATCGCCCGCTTCCACAACATCTTCGGACCCGAAGGAACCTGGCAGGGGGGGAAGGAGAAGGCCCCCGCGGCGATCTGCCGAAAGGTCGCAGAGGCTGAGCCCGGCGGAGAGATCGAGATCTGGGGTGACGGTAAGCAGACCCGCACCTTCCTGTACATCGACGAATGCCTGGACGGTGTCCGCAGACTCATGGACAGTGACTTCACCGGACCGGTCAACATCGGGTCCGAGGAGATGGTCAGCCTTGACGGACTGGCCGACATGGTCATGACCATCGCCGACAAGAAGGTCACCGTCAGGCACATCGACGGACCCCTGGGAGTGAGAGGTCGCAGCTCGGACAACAAGCTCGTCGAGGTGGAACTGGGGTGGAAGCCGTCCTTGCCCCTGCAGGCCGGGTTGACAGCGACGTACACATGGATCGAGCGTCAGGTGAACGCCAGGGCCCTCGCCGGCGCCTAGGGCACCGATCACAACTCCCGCACCTCAACCTCGATGAATCCGATCACCATCTCCGTCGTCACGCCGTCCTACAACCAAGCACAGTTCATCGAGCGGACCATCGAGAGCGTCCTCAATCAGGACTACCCACTCGTCGAGTACATCGTGATGGACGGTGGATCAACCGATGGAACCGTCGACATCCTCAAGAAGTATGGCGATCGCACCATTTGGCAGTCAGAGAAGGACAACGGACAATCCGAGGCAATCAACAAGGGTCTCCGGATGGCGACGGGGGACGTCGTCGCGTTCTTGAACTCGGACGACACGTACGAGCCACACGCTCTGTCGAACGTCGCCGACTTCTTCCAGAAGAACCCGGACACGATGTGGGTTTATGGGAAGTGCCGCATCATCGACGCCGAGGATGCCGAGATCAGAAGACCGATCACCTGGTACAAGAACATCCTGCTGAGGAAATACAGTTACCCCAAGCTCTTGAGCGAGAACTTCATCTCGCAACCGGCGACCTTCTGGAGACGTAGCCTCCACGGTGAGATCGGATACATCAACGAAGACGAACACTACGTCATGGACTACGAGTTCTGGCTGCGAATCGGGCAGAAGTACCCGGCCGGCGTCATCGACAGCTATCTCGCCAATTTCCGGATGTACGACTCGAGCAAGAGTGGGAGCCTGTCCAATCCTCAGTTCGAAGATGAACTGCGGGTGGCAAAGACCTTCAGTAACGGAGCGCGGTTCCCGATCCTCCTCCATCGAGTCAACTACTACAAGATTTTGATCATCTACAAGCTCATGGCGACTTTGAGACAAAGGAAATCGAAATCGAGACTCTCAAGGACAAGAAGGTACTCGTAACCGGAGGTTGCGGTTTTATCGGCGTCAACCTCGTCTCCGCGTTGCTCGAGCAGGGTGCGATCGTCGCTGTGCTCGACCAGCCGTCTGCGGACTGGAGTCGACTCCCGAGCGGGGTCGGGCACGTGAAGGCTGACATTCTTCGACGGAGCGATCTCGTCGGAACTTGCGACGGTATCGAGATCGTCTACCACCTGGCGGCCCGGACGGATCTCGACGGCGCCAGCCGCGACGACTACCGCGTCAACTTCGAGGGTACGCAGAATCTCATCGACGAAGGGGCAAAAACACAGCAGTTGAAACGCTTTGTCTTCTATTCAACCCAACTGGTGGTGGGACTGTTCGATGAGACGAGATTCATAGACGAAGGCGAGCCGTACCGGACGAAGACGCCCTATGGGGAGTCGAAGATCGAGGCCGAGAGAGTGGTGAAGGCTTCCTGCGGAGCAGCCGACATCCCATTCACCATCATACGGCCGACGTCCGTCTACGGGCCCTGGGGAGGGGCGCCGTACAAGGAGTTCTTCGAAACCATCAAGAAGGGCCGCTACCTTCATGTTGGCCGAGCCGACAACCTGGTCAGTTTGGTCTATGTGAAGAATCTCATCAACCTTACGATTCTGACATCGCTCAGCGTCCACGCCGAGAACGAGGTCTTCTTCGGCAACGACTTTCATCCGTACACGATGCGGCAGATCGTCGACGTGGCTGCGGACTACTACGGAGTCAGAATAAAGACGATTCCGAGCGCGGTCATGACATTCATCGCCTACGTGGGAGGCGTTTGTAAGCTTCTCGGTATCAACGTACCGATATACCCGTTCAGGTTGAAGAACATCAAAGCGAACTACTGTTACGACGTTCATAAGAGCGTTCGCCTGGGCTACGATCCGCACTACGATCTCGTCGACGGAGTGAGAGAAACGCTTGACTGGTACGAGAAAGCGGGGAGGTGACCACCGTGTGCGCCGAAAGCCTGGAGACGAGCATGAGAACTCTGACGAGTTGCCCGTTCTGTGGCGGCGTCATTGTGGAGAAGTACGCCGGGCTCGAGGACAGGTTGGAGACGACGACAGAGACGTTCTCCGTCGGCGAATGTGCCGCATGCCGGGTGGGCATATTGAATCCCAGACCGACCGGTGATCTGTCGCGGTTCTACCCGTCCAACTACCTGTCCGGGGAGCCACAGGCAGGCCAGGCCTTCGACCGGAGGGTGGACCTCGAGAAGTGGTATCGCTACAACCAGTACAAGTACGACTTCAAGTTGCTCGAGCGGGCGTCCGGTGTGCGGCTGAAGAACGCGTCGTCGTATATCGACATCGGCTGCGGAAGTGGCGAACGTGTGGCCTTCGCCGCCGACCAGGGCTGCACGAGAGCGTCCGGCGTGGACAAATTCGACTTTGCCAAGAGCTCGTCAAGGGCGACTGTGAGCCTGGTCAACTCGGAGATCCTTGATTTCAAGCCGAGTGAGAAGTTTCAGGTTGGTTCACTCTTCCATGTTCTCGAGCACCTGGAGAACCCGGAGGAGGTCTTGGTGCACATCAGGGAGAACATCCTGGCGGATGGTGGAGAGCTGGTGGTGCAGGTCCCGAACTACGCCTCGTTGGAGACGAGGATATTCAGGCGAAGGTGGTACAGCCTCGACGTGCCGCGGCACCTGTGGCAATTCAATGCCGAAGCGTTGGTCAAGCTGCTCAGGCAGACGGGCTACACGGTCCAGAGGTCGTATCAATTGAACGCCCCCCTGCATCCCGTGTCCATCCTCCCTTCGATCTACAGAGAGCTCGACATCCAGCGCATCTGGGTGAAGCGAGCGCGCGGTGACGCACATACGACCTTCATGACGATGATGTGGGGGGGATTGACGATTCTGGCCGTTCCGCTCGTCGTCGTTCAGAACATGCTGAGAAGGTCGTCGATGCTGACCATCGTGGCCACGAGCGCCGTCTAGGTATTCGCCTTCCGTCGGCGGGACCGGCGCCTTGTCCGACCGTGCGGCCGGCGGCGGCGGCCGTGGGCCACGACGACAGAAGGGCCGTCCGGCCGGGACCGGCGGGTGGGCTCGAGGGGCCGGGGCGGGCCCACCCGGCGGTGGGTCGACCGCTCAGCCGACGCCAGGGCTGGCCAAGCATCGAGGGTTCATGCCTAGCATCCGGGGGTGCCGATCTCCGATCGCGTCCTCATGGGCCCTGGACCGTGCAACCCCTACCCCGAGGTGGGTGCCGCCCTGGCGCGTCCGCTCCTCGGTCACCTGGATCCCCAATTCCTGGCCCTGCAGGACGAGACGTGTGAGCGGTTGCGGACGGTCTTCCGCACCGGCAACGCCCTGACATTCCCCGTCAGTGGGACGGGATCAGCCGGCATGGAGGCGGCCTTCGTGAATCTGGTCCGGCCCGGTGACGTCGTTGTCGTGGGCGTGAACGGCCTGTTCGGGGCGCGCATGGTGGAGGTGGCCCGGAGACTCGGTGCCGACGTGGTCGTGGTCGAGGCCCCGTGGGGGGAGCCCCTCGATCCGGCCGCCGTCCTCGCTGCTCACCCGGCCCCCGCGCTGATCGCCGTGGTCCACGCCGAGACCTCGACCGGTGTCCGCAACGACGTGGCGCCGCTGGGCCTCGGCAAGGGTGATGCTCTTCTCCTCGTCGACATGGTCACGTCGCTGGGGGGTATCGATGTGGAAGTCGACGGCTGGAACGTGGACGTCGCCTACAGCGGGACCCAGAAGTGTCTGGGCGTACCGCCGGGACTGGCGCCGGTGACGGTGGCGGACCGGGCGCGCCACCGCTTCGTCGAGACACCGTCGTCCTGGTATTTCGACATGGGCCTGATCTCTCGTTATGTGGAATCCGGTGGCGGGCGGATCTATCACCACACCGCTCCCGTGGCCATGGTGTACGCCCTGCACGCCGGCCTGGGAGCGCTGCTGGACGAGGGACTCGAGAACTCGTGGGCGCGTCATGAGACCTGCGGGCGCCTCCTCCAGGACGGCCTCGTCTCCCTGGGTCTGCGTCTGGTGGCGCCCGAGGGGCACCGGTTGCCACAGTTGACGACGGTCTGGGTCCCCGCCGATCTCCCCCCGGGCACTGACGAAGCCGCGCTGCGACAATCGTTGCTCACGGATTTCGGGATCGAGATCGGTGCCGGGGTGGGTCCCCAGGCCGGGAAGGTCTGGCGGATCGGGTGCATGGGGCACACGGCGCGGCGTCGCAACGTGACCCTTCTCCTGGCCGCTCTCGGCGAGGTGCTGGGGCGATGAGCGCCCGGGGGGCCAGGGTGAGCCCGCTCGAATTGAGCGGTCGGCGGGTCCGACTGCGGACACTGACCGACGACGACTACGGCGAGTGGTTCGAGGTCCGATCCCGGTGCCGGGACTGGCTCGTCCCGTGGGAACCCCGTCCCGAGGGTTCTCCCCCCACGCCGGAAGACCGGGCGAGCTTCGTGGCCCGGTGTGCCGCCCGTGAGCGAGAGCGACAGATGGGGACCGGGTACGGGTTCGGGATATTCGTCGAGGGTCGGTTGGCCGGCGAGATCACCTTGTCGTCGATCCAGCGGGGTCCGTTCCAGAACGCCTTCGTGGGTTACTGGGTCGACCAGGCCAGGGCCGGCCATGGCCTGGCTCCTGAAGCGACGGTGGCGGTGCTGCGTTTCGCCTTTGAGGAGCTGTCCCTGCATCGGATCGAGGTGGCCATCGTTCCACGGAACCGTGCCAGCCGGCGCGTGGTCGAGAAACTCGAGCTCCGTGAGGAAGGTGTCGCCCTGCTCTATCTCGAGATCGACGGTCGCTGGGAGGATCATGTCCGGTACGCCATCACGACCGAAGAGTGGACCTTCAGGCGAGCAGAGCTGATTCGGTCGTGGATCGGCCCGTCGTGAAGACCGTTCCGTGCGACCGTCCCGGCGGAGTAGGCGCTAGGCGTCGCCGGAGACGTGGACCACGGCCGAGGAGTGGCGGAAGAATTGCTCGATGTCCTGCTCGTAGGTGTACGACGCAGGTGGCTTTCCCACGCTTCGACGTAGTCGAAGGGCGCGGATGAAATTGTCGACCGTTCCCGCCGACGTGTAGCGGCAGTTGAATCCCGTCTTGGTCAGGCGGGACGTGTCGACACCGCGTCCGTAGCGCAGGAGATCCCCCAGCTCCGGTGGGAAGTCGACCAGCCCGAGGCGCACCATCGGGGCGGCCATGCTCTGGGTGGCCAGCGGAGGGAAGGGGAGCAGGCGCGTCCCGCACATCTCGGCCACCTCGCTCCAGGGGAGCCTTCCGGCGCCGGCGACGTTGTAGAGCCCCGGGATGCGGTGCCGCGTGACGTGTTCGAGGCAGCGCACGACGTCGTCTTCTTCGACGAATTGGACGAGCGGGTCGTATCCCGCCACCGACGGGCACAGCGAACGTGAAAGATTGGCGCTGATCGGGGTCACGATGTCGGTGCCCAGGACATTGGCGAACCGCAGAACGGTGACGACGGTGGCCGGGTTGTCCTCAGCGAAGTCCCGGACGAGCCCCTCCACCTCGAGCAGGGACCTCTCCACCCTGGTCCGCGCCGGGGAGGTCCGTGACATCTCCTCTCGGAACCACATGGGGTCGGTGGAAGCCGATCCGTAGACCAACGTCGAGGACTTGACGACCACCTGGCGTACCGGCGATCCGGATTGCCCGGCCGCCGCCAGAAGGTTCATGCTCCCGATGACGTTGATCTCGTGCAGGGCCCGTCCGGATACGCGGGTGGAATCGACGACCAGGAAGGTGTGGACGATCGTATCGACCTGGGTGGCACGGACGATGCGGGACAGGATCGAGTAGGTCTGGTCGGCCCTGACGAATTCCGTGCGCTCGAGGGAGACGGACGGTTCACGCGTCCCCATGCCGAGGATCATCTCGACTTCCGGGTCCGACTCCAGGGCCTGCGCCATGCGACCACCCCAGAAGGTGTCGAGCCCGGTGATGAGGACACGCCGGCCCACGGCGGTCAGCCGAACCAGACGCTGCGTCGTTCGCGCAACATTTCGTAGAGAGTCTCCTGGAGGTGCATGCGGATCGTCTCCGCCTCCTCCATCACGCGGCTCTTCGAATACCGCTCCTGAGCGGCGGGCACGTTGAACGTCACGGGATCGAGGACCCGTAACTTGAATTTGGTCGGAAAATAGAGTCCGAGTCCCAAGGGCCCGAAAGCCATCATGTTGGCCGTGACCGGGAAGTAGGGCACGCCGAGCGCCCGGGCCAGCCGGGGGACCCGGAAGAGGATGGGCATCGACTCTTCGGCACCGACGACGGCGATCGGGATGACGGGGACGCCCGCACGCATGGCGATCTCGATGAAGCCGCCACGACCGAATCGTCGGAGTCGGTACCTGTCCGTGTAGGTCTTGGACGGCCCCTTCGTCCCCTCGGGGAAGACGAGGACGAGCTCTCCCTGATCACGGAGGATCCGGCAGGCGTTGTCGGGATGAGCGGGAACACCGCCCACGCGGGCCCACATCGTCCCCACCCATGGCGCCTCGCGGAAGAAGTAGTCGGCCAATCCGTAGACGGGTCGCCCCAGCTCCTCCTCGATCCCGTGCATGATCACCGGGGCGTCGGACGGGATGGCACCGGCGTGGTTCGCCACCAACAGGGCCCCCCCTGTTTTCGGGATCTTCTCGAGCCCCTCCCATTCGACCCGGAACCAGTACTTGTAGAGGGGCGCATACAGCTTCCGGGCCAAGCTCCGCATGTGCTCGGAGCGGCCCCACTCGTCGACATCCGACAGGCGCTCACCGACGACCGTCTCGTCGTCGGGGCGGGGCAGAGGAACGAGAGCGGCGTGTGGCTTGCCCTGAGCTGTCTCTCTGGCGGTGGCCATCGGGGTCATGGTACCCGGCGACCCCCCCGGCCACGACGAGGTCCGGCCGGGGGTGGCGGGCCGGACCTCGAGAGGGTGGGACCGACCGACCTCAGGGTCGTCCGGCGCCCACCAGCCCGAAGTACCAGATCGGGTCGAACTCCACCACCGTCCCGGTGTGGGCGGCCTGGATGATCGTGTCCGCTCCGTAGGGGCCCGATCCCACGTACATCACGACGTGGTCGATGCCGTCGCCACCCAGGTCGTAGAAGAGCAGGTCGCCGGGCTGGACCTCGCCGAGTGGCACTGGGGCCGATTCGGCCCGCTGGAGAGCCGCCGAGTGCACGAGGAGGACGCCCGCCGCTTGCCAGGCCAGCATGGTCAGCCCCGAGCAATCGAGACCGCTCATGCTGTCGCCGCCGAACTCGTAGGGCACCCCGAGGTATCCCTCGGCGGCCGCCAGGGCGATCGCCCCGGCACCCTGGCCGGACTGAGGACTGCCGGTGCCGACGACGCCGGAGGACCCCGCTGCCCCGGCCGCCTGATTGGCTGACGTGGTGGCCGCCTCGGCGGCCGCCGACCCTCCGCCGACTGTCTGGGCGACCTGTGCGTCCTCCGCCGCCTGCTGGGCTGCCCTGCGCCGCGCCGCCTCGTTGGCGGCGGCCGCCGCCGCCTCCGCCTGCTGCGCCGCCTGCTGCGCCGCCTGCTGGGCGATCATCTGGGCCAGCCGTCCCTTGACCTCGGAGAGCGTGGCCTCGGCCGCTGACGTGGCACTCTCGGCGGCCTGTTCGGAATGATTGACGGCCACCGTCTCGGACTGGGCTTGCAGGGCCTCGGTACGCAACCTGCCCTCGGTCACGACCAGTCGATGCTCGTCCGACCGGACGGCGGCGACGGCGGCGTCGATGTTGCCGATGGCCGTGTTCTGGTACTCGTCGTGCAGCGTGCCCGTGCTGGACGTTGAGGAGAACAGTGTGCTCAGTTCGGTGGCAGGCGCGTCGTCGACGTACGCCTTGACAGCATCCTCCTGGAGTTGCCGGTGGGCGGCGTCATAGCGCGCCCTGTCAGCGGCCAGTCGGCCGCTGATCTGCGCCAAACGCGTCCGCACCTGGCCCAGGTGCACCGTCGACTGGTCGAATTGCTCGGAGAGGGTGCTCACCTGCCCCTGTTGCTGGGCGATCTCCGCCTCGATGGCGGCCACTTGGGCCTCGGTGCCGGCCACTGCCGTACCGCTCGTCGTCACCGGTTCGGCACCGTCGGTCTGGGCTCCGGGTGAAGCTGCGACGGGACCCGTCGAAAAGAGCACGGCGGCGACCACGGTGGCGCCACCGGCGACATGGCGCCAGAGGGCCCGACGGCCCCTCATGTGGATCCCCCGCTGGTCACATCTACCACTCTGATCACAGTAGCCACAGCAGCCGGCGACTGAAAAGGGCCGTGACCGGCTTTTTTGCCCGAGAATCGTCCGATCGGGCCCGCCGGGAAGGGTCGGGCGTCCCGCTTGCCGGCCGGATTCCGATGACGGCGTTCCGATTCCTCCCGGCCGACAGCTCGGGCGGGACGCCACGTCGACGATCGCCGCCGGCGTGTCGTGGGAGAATCCCGCGTCGCCAGTTCGCTCGCCCATGAGGATCGTCAGAGATCCGCCATCGGCGAGGGCGGGAACGCAGTGGCAATGGGGGTGTAGCCCAACCGGCAGAGGCAGGGCGCTTAAAACGCCCACAGTGAGGGTTCGATCCCCTCCACCCCCACCGGGCGATGCGGCGGGACCGTCGGGGGCTGGTGTGCTCGTCGTGTCGTTCTGCGATGCAAGCTCGGCCTCTGTCCCGGACGTGGCGCGGGCGGACGGTGCGGTCAACGACAGCGCCGGCCCGTGGCACCGCTCTGACGGTGAGCGCGCCCCGAAATCTCAATTAGAGTCCGATTCGTGGGCTCGTTCCTCGGAGGGTGGGACAATGGCGAGACTTAGGTCGATACTGGGGCGTCTGCCAGCGGCATCCGTCACCATTGTGCTGCTGCCGATTATCGCCAGGGAGTACTTCCAGCGGGAAACGGGACGACAGTACGGCTTGACACTCTCACGAAAACTGGCGCTCCTCGTCAGGATGGTACGTAACAACGTCAGGATCGAGTCGGCATCCAACTTCATCTCTCATCTCTTGATGGCGGCGAAGATCATGAACATCCCGCCCGACGTCCCCGGCGTCCTGGTCGAGTGCGGATGCTTCAAAGGAGGCAGTACCGCCAACCTCTCGCTCGTTGCCGAAGCCTGTGGCCGCACCCTTCACGTCTTCGACTCGTTCGCTGGATTGCCCGCCCCCGACGATGTCGACGACAGCCATCTGATCGTGGCCGACATGGAACTGCGCACCTATGAGAAGGGCGACTATTTCGGAGCGCTCGACGAGGTGCGGGAGAACGTCCGCCGCTACGGTGCAGTCGGTGCCTGCGAATTTCACGTCGGCTATTTCGAGGATACCCTCCCGTCCTTTCACGACCCCGTGGTCTTCGCCTTTCTGGATGTCGATCTGGTGTCATCGGAGGCGACGTGCCTCCGGCATATCTGGCCTCTGCTCGCCAATGGGTGCCGGGTCTTCACCGATGAGGCGCAGCATCACGCCATAGCCCAACTCTTCTACGACTCGCAGTGGTGGCGCCAAGAAATGGGCGAAGAGCCGCCCGGCTTGGTCGGCGCCGGGAGCGGTCTGGGCCTGATGATCCAGGCCGGTGGTTTCCGCAGTTCGCTGGGCTACACGGTGAAGATCGAAGATCCGAAGGTCGTGCTGGACCGGCGACCGGGATAGCCCTGCCGACCCCCCCTCACCATTAGCCGGACTGTCTGGCCAGCCAGGCGTAGATGTAGACGGGCCCTCCCTCGTACGAGGGTTTTGCATCGAGCTTCAGGCAGGAGTACGTGAGAGGGGTCTGGGTGACGACGAAGCCGACGGCGAGCTCGCGGGCCACGGAACTGCACGGATTGAGCGTTATCTCGACCTGGTCCGCCTGCGGCAAGGTGAGCGTTGCCGACGTGTTGCTGGGGCCGGGAGCGAACGTGAGATTGGCGTAGCGATCCCACACGGCGATCGAGAGCTTGTGGGGATCGAGCACGGCCCACGCCTTTTGATCCGGGTAGATGTCGACGGCGTTCAGGGTATGGAGGCCGGAGGCTCGGAGCTCGTCGGTGACCGCCGTGCTGGCGAAACTGAGCCAGCGACTATGACCGGGGCCGCTCGCTCGGGCCGACACCTTGGTGAAGACAGGTAGAAGCGGCGACGAGGTCAGGACACCCAGACCGCGGTAGAGGGGATTGACGGGAAGAGCGACGACGGCACCAAAGAGGACGAATGCGATTCCTCCGGCGATTGCCCTCCGTGCGCTTGTCAGCAGAACGACGACCGAGGCGGCAGCGCAGGCCAATCCGGCTCCGACCAGGCTCAACTCGAGGGTCGGAAAGCCGGCGACGAAGCGTCGGCCGGCCCAGAAGTACATCACGAAGGCAGCGGCAGCGCAGACAAGGGCACCTGAGTTGACTCGACGCTGCCTCGCCCGAAGCACGGTCGAGACCATGTCGACGTCGTCTGTCCGTTGCTGAACGGGTCTGAATTCGGCGGCGCACAGAAGGGCCATGAGCAGGATTCCGGCGACGCCGACCCCGATGATCGCCCGATATGGCGGTACGCGGTTGAGGAGCAGCAGGGAGGCCAAACTGGGTGGCAAGCTGATCAAGAACCACGTCGTCAGAATGACGAAGGCCGCCGCTGCCCCCAGCAGGAGCACGCGCCACCGGAACACCAGATCCCGCATGCGTAGCCTCAAGAGTTGGAGCAGGGCGAATGGCCCGAGCATCAGGAAAGAGGAGATCTCCGACTGGTTGGTGCCGCTGATCCCCGATCCGTTCTGGGCCAGGGACAGTCCAAAGGGAGCGGAAAGGAGCTGGAGCATGGAAGTGCCTCCTCCGCTCACCCGCCGATGACCCGGATAGACGGTGCCGTTGAGCCCGGCGATCGCCACTCGGGCATAGACATAGTACGCAACGACCACCACCCCGACGACGAGGATGACTGCACCAAGGTTGGTCGCGATCCGCCGCCAGGTGATCCCGAGCTCACTGTGCCGGCCGATCAGCTCGCCGACACCGATGGCGATCATCACCAGCGCCACGGAGATCTGGAAGGGAGGATAAAGAATGAGCACGAATGCAACGGTGGAATACGCCGCCAAGCCGAGCCAGGCAACGCGGCGCGTTGCCGTCGGAGCTCGAAAGGAGTAGAGGAATGCCGCGAGAGCCAGCATTCCTAGACCGACCGAGTCGAGAGATGACGACGCGTACCACCATTGGAAGAACGGCGACAGCCACAGGCCCAGACTGAAGAGTACGGCGATCCCGGTGCGGTCCGTGAGCTCCAAGAGGAGCAGATAGGAACCGAACAACAAGAAGAAGGACATCAGCCACCAACGGGCGGCAAACCCGTGCTCGAGGTTCAAGACGAGTGCCGGGAGATCCCAAGGCTTGAACAAGGTCGTCCAACCCCAGATCGGGACGTCGAATACGCTCAGGTCCTGCGGCCCGAGACCATCGACGGTGTACCGCGGGTATCCGTCACGGCTCTGCGCCACGAACAGAGGGGCGATGACGTGCCATTCGTCGGACCGGATCGGCCGAGGAGTGCCAACGATGAGATTGGGGTCTGGCGCCGCAGTGGGCGAGCTGGCGGCGAGCACTCCGACGGACGTTCCCGACCAGCCCAGTGATGTGAGGACCACGACCGCGATGACAAGGACAGCCGGGTACACCATTCTGGTCGTTGGGGGTCGGATGACCCTCCCGTCAGCATCTCGTGCCAGGCCGGCGAACCGGCGCAGCCGCCCCGACGGACGACGGGCTTCTCTCACGACGTGACGGGCCTGGGTATGGAGGTTGGTCATGGACGATGAAGGCCCGGGAGCGCCCCGTCTCGGATCACCGGGACCTTGGCCGACTGCTGCGTCGCGGCTCCGGGAGATTCTGCGTGATACCGGCACGTTAGGAGGCGCCATTCACCGCTTGTTCCATCGTTGAGACCAAGTCCAAACATGCGACACTGTAGAGCAGCGAACCAGCGTCGTGGTGTCTTGAATCGGCGGCCGGGCGGGCCCGGGGCTCGACGGCGGCCCTGCGGCTCGG
>Ga0209415_10013115_pt1 | contig 13717 bp, 13 predicted proteins | sample PeaSoiSIISIP2007_FD_187696 | JGI IMG/M metagenome (GOLD analysis project Ga0209415, IMG submission 187696) | Peat soil microbial communities from Weissenstadt, Germany - SII-SIP-2007 (SPAdes) (version 2) | ecosystem: Environmental > Terrestrial > Soil > Wetlands > Peat | place: Germany... | reverse complement strand
TCCGATTGGACCGGCGCCGCCCAAACCTCCACCGCAGTCCCGGTATTCGACCAAAAAAACTGCATGTACACGCCGCACGTGCTGGCGATGGACGTAGGCCAGACTTTCAAGGTCGTCACCAGCGACCAAACCACCCACAACATTCACCCACTGCCTAATCCGATGACCGGCAACATCCCGTGGAACCAGTCGCAGCCCCCGGGAGCCGCTCCCGTCGAGAAGAGCTGGAAGTCTGTGGAAGTCATTCCCGTAAAGTGCAACATCCATCCCTGGATGAACGGCTGGTATGTGGTGGTGAAAGGGCCATATGCCACCACCGACGCGAGCGGGAATTACACCATCGAGAATGTGCCGCCCGGAAACTACACCGTAACCGCGTGGCAAGAAAAGTATGGCACGCAGACCGCAAAAGTGACGGTAGCGGCCGGCAAGGCCGGAACCGCCGATTTCACCTTTAAGGCAAAGTAGGAAATGGGATCGATCTGAGAGCCGCAGGGCAATCCTGCGGCTTTTGAAATAAAAGCAGGCAACGCTGGGGGCGAAGCACATGGCAAAATTCTTTGCAGTCACCATCGTAGCAATCGCGATCATTTCCGCGATTCCGATTCTGCGGCATACCTGGTGGATGGCAGAAGACATCTCGGCTCACGGCGCGCCGATCGACGAGCAGATGTCGGAGACCATGGCGGAGGCGGGAATTTCCTTTGTGGCTTCGCAGATCATCCTGGCATTCTTCATCTGGAAGTTCTCCAACCCGAAGCCGGGCGATAAGGTCAAGAATTTCCCCGGCGGCGCCAAGGCCATGGTCTGGGCAGCGATTCTGCTGGTCGGCACCGAGGTTTTGGCCCTGGGCGTTTTCGGTGTCAAGGCCTGGGCGAACGTTTATTTCACTCCACCTTCCGCGGACGCGATGCCCATTCAAGTGCAGGCTGGGCAGTTCGCCTTTTATTTCCGCTACCCCGGTCCCGACGGGAAGTTTGCGACGGCTCACCCTGACATGATCAGCGAAGCCAACCAGAATTTCTACGGCTTGGACCTCGATCACGATGCGGACGCCAAGGATGACATCGTGACCGCGCAGATGGCGGTACCTGTGAACCGGGAAATCCATCTGCTCATGCACACAAAAGATGTGGGCCATTCATTCTTCGTTCCCGAGTTGCGGGTGCAGCAGGATTTCGTTCCCGGACTGGATCTTTCTCTGCATTTCACTGCGACGAAAATCGGTAAGTACGAAATTGTATGCACGCAACTGTGCGGCCTTGGACACTACAACATGAAGGCCTATATCTCGGTGTTGTCGCAGCAGGACTTCGACGATTGGCTGAAGAAGCAAGCAGCTATGCAGTGAAGGGTGACGGAAACGCTGTTCGCACCGCGTACGGCACAAGATCTCCTGAGGTGACTTCATGCACGATATGGCTCAACACGACGCCGCTGCACATCACGCGCCGACCAGTTTCATCTCAAAGCATGTTTTCAGTCTCGACCACAAGGTCATCGGCAAGCAGTACTACGGCCTTGCCCTGCTCGCTGCACTTGCGGGGATGGGGCTTTCCTGGTTGATGCGCCTCCACTTGGGATGGACGAACTATGCCATTCCGGGCCTGCATTTGCTCACCAAGAACGGCGCTCCCGGTGACGTGATGACGCCGGAGTTCTACCTGCAGTTGATGACCATGCATGCCACCATCATGGTCTTCTTTGTGCTCACCACCGCGCCCTTCGCGGCCTTCGGCAATTACTTTTTGCCCATCCAGGTCGGCGCCGAGGACATGCCTTTCCCGCACTTCAACATGATGTCGTTCTGGGTCACGTTTGTTGCTTTCCTGGTTTTGATGTCTTCGTTCTTCGTCGGCCAGGGCCCCACGCTCGGCGGTTGGACCCAGTATGCCCCGCTCAGCGCATTGGGTGAGGTCGGCGGTCCCGGCGAAGGAACCGGCGTCGTTCTCTGGGCGGCTTCCATTGGCATCTTCTGCATCGGCCAATTGCTCGGCTCCTTGAACTTCATCACCACCACGCTGGATATGCGGACCAAGGGCATGAGCCTGTGGCGCTTGCCCATCAGCTCCTGGGGATGGTTCATCACTTCCTGCATGGGCCTGACGGCTTTCGCCGTGTTGATGCCTGCCTGCATCCTCCTGATCCTCGATCACGTTGCGGGTACCAGCTTTTTCGTGTCCAGCAACATCGTCATCAATGACCAGATGCAACCGCACTCCGGCGGATCCACTTTGCTCTGGCAGCACCTGTTCTGGTTCTTCGGACATCCTGAGGTGTACATCGCCATCGTGCCCGGCATGGGGATCGTTTCGCATGTTCTGATCACGAACATGCGCAAGCCCATGCTCAGCCATCGCGTGTTGATCTATTCCTTTGGCGCGCTGGCCGTCCTGAGTTACATGGTCTACGGCCATCACATGTTCGTCAGCGGAATGAATCCGGTTTCGTCGCTGGCGTTTTCCTTCCCCACGCTGGTGATCACCATCCCGTCCACGATTGTGGTGCTGATCTGGCTGGGCAGCCTTTATGGAGCGAAGTTGCGCATCAATGCAGCTTCACTTTTTGGCTTGGGATTCATTTCGATGTTCATCGCCGGAGGCGTGAGCGGCTTCTTCCTGGCACAGCCCTCCACTGACATCATGCTGCATGCCACTTATTTCGTGGTGGGGCATTTCCACCTGGTGATGGGCGTGGCGGCGATGTTCGGGATTTTTTCCGGAACCTACTTCTGGTTTCCCAAGATGTATGGCCGCATGATGAACGAGACCCTGGGCAAGATTCACTTCTGGTTCAGCTTCGTCGGCGCCTACGCCATTTTTATGCCATTCCACTACCTGGGTCTGGCAGGCAACGTGCGCCGCTACCAGGCGTTCACACCCGATTACATGCAGAAGCTCATTCCCTTGCACCAATTCATTACGGTGGCGGCGCTGGTGACCGGCGCTGCACAACTCATCTTCCTGTACAACCTGATTTACAGCCGGTTCAAGGGCACGCCCGCTACTGACAACCCGTGGCAGGCTACCTCTCTCGAATGGAGCACGCCCACCACGCCACCCCCTCACAATAACTTCGGCGATAAGCTCCCCGAGGTCTTCCATGATCCTTACCAGTACGGAGTGGAAAGCTCGGTGGGCGATTATGTGATGCAAACCTCCCCCGAAAAGGTCAAAACAGACAACGACGAGGCGTAATCGACTCAGGAATTGGAGCACACTGGTTTTTTATGGCGACCACTGCACACGAACCGCCGAAAATCGAAGGACGTCGTGACTCTTCGCGGTCAACCGGAAACTCCGGCAATGGTGGCTGGCGGAACATGGTTCCGGCGAACGGGAAGCTACCGGCCGTGAAGGATTATTCACCCCCGCCGGCTTCCACCGGAATCTGGGTCGTGCTCGCATCCATCGCCATGACCTTCGCGGCGTTCAGCAGCGCCCTGATTGTCCGCCAAGGGGGCGCGACGGATTGGCATCATCTGACTCTGCCTCCACTCCTCTACCTGAATACGCTCGTGCTGTTCGCCAGCAGCATTGCGCTGGAGCTGGCGCGCCGCCAGGTGGGTGCGTTCATGACCGGGCGCAAGGATAACGATCAGGCCGCCAAGCCCGCTCTCTGGCTGTATGTTTCCCTGGCTCTCGGCTTGCTTTTTGTGGCAGGCCAGTACGTGGCATGGATGCAACTGCGCGCCCAGGGTCTTTTCCTGAACACCAATCCCAACAGTTCTTTTTTCTACGTACTCACCGCAGTTCATGCGCTGCACGTGCTGGGCGGTCTGGGAGGCCTGGCCCGAGTGATTCGCCGGCTGAATCTGTCGATCCTGCGGAAAAGCACGCTCGACGCCACTGCCTATTACTGGCACTTTATGGACGCGCTTTGGGTGTACCTGCTGTTGTTGCTGTGGATGAAGCTCTAGCATTCTCGGTCGATAGGAGGCACCGTGAGCCAAGCGGACGTGACGATGGGGGCGCATTCAGCCCTGATGGAAGAACCGGCGTTTCGAGTTCCTGCCAAAAAAATGGCGATGTGGTTGTTTATCATCGCCGACAGCGCAACCTTTGCCGGCTGCCTGGTGGCCTATGGATTCATCCGCAACGCCACTCCCAACTGGCCGCGGCCCTTTCACGGCATCACCAACGTTGCGCTGATGACCTTGATCCTGCTGACCAGCAGCCTGACCATGCTCTTTGGAGTGCGCTCGGCGCAGCAGGGCAACAAGGCCGGAGCCGTCCGCTGGACCATGATCACAGCCGTGGCCGGAACTCTGTTCGCCATCCTGCACATTCGTGAATGGATGTCGATGATTGGGGAGGGTGCGACCCTGTTCCACAATCCGTGGGGCACGCCTCTGTTCGGGTCTCTGTTTTACAGCATTACCGGCCTGCACCTGCTGCACGTAACCAGCGGCGTGATCGCTCTGATCGTCGTCGGATTGCGCTACCAGGGCGGCCGGTACAAAGCCGACGACCTCGAAATCACGGGCCTGTACTGGCACTTTGTCGATCTGGTTTGGATGTTCGTTGTGCCGCTGGTGTACCTCTTGAATTTGGCCCACTGACAGACGGCAGACTGAGAGGGGCAGGAGAAAACGACTATGACCGCAGCTACCGAGCAAAATGGAGTGAAGAAAGACCTCATCGTCTATTTTTGCATTCTGGCCCTGGCCGGGATACAGTTCTTCATCGCCTATCAGGACATCAGTGCGTCACAAATGTTTGTGCGCATGCTGATCGTGGCCATCGTCGAGGCTGCGTTGGCCCTTCTGTTTTTCATGCATTTGTGGGAAAATCGCGGACTCAAGTGGTTTGTCGTAATTTTCACTGTGGCCGTGATCCTGGGGATGCAATACGGCTGGACCGACAGTTTCCGCCTGGTGGACGGTGTACCGTGGGCAAAGTAGCCGGGAACGGCAGTGGTTGCTCCGGAAGAAGGTATTCATTGAAGTCCTGGCGACAAATCGGGATGCTCGGGCTGGTACTTGCAGGACTTGTCGTCCTGCTGGCGCCCGTACCGGCTTTTTCTCAAAGTTGCGCGCTCTGCTATACCCAGGCCGCTTCTTCGGGTTCTCGAATGATTCAGGCGCTGAAGAGCGGCATTCTGATCCTCATCATTCCCCCCACCCTCGGATCTATTGGTATGATTTTCGTTGTTTACAAGAAGAACAACCAGGTTCGGCGGACGGAAGACGCGGAACAGCAGCCTGAAGAAGAAGACGGAAACCGATAAAATGGCGACCCCAGACGTGATGGCCCCGAACGCGATAACGACGCCCGCGATAACAACGCCGGCTCCCCTTGCAACGCTGAAGTCCAAGCTTCGGGACTACTATACCCTCACCAAGCCCGAAGTGAACCTGCTCATCCTGATGACGACCTCAGCGGGCTATTATCTTGCCTCCCGGGGGCCGTTCCGCATCATCGGTCTGATCAATACGCTGCTGGGAACGCTGCTGGTGGCCAGTGGAACCGCCACTCTCAACCAGTGGATGGAACGCGTGTGGGACGGTCAGATGCGCCGCACCGCTTCTCGCCCGTTGCCCTCCGGCAGGCTGACCAGCCGCGAAGCGCTGTGGTTCGGACTTCTGTTGAGCGTCGCCGGGGGCCTGTATCTGCTGGTGGCCGTCAATGCCTTGGCCGCTCTGTTGGCGGTTTCGACGCTGCTTTCCTATTTGCTCGTTTACACGCCACTCAAGCGCAAGACGCCACTATGCACGCTGCTGGGGGCGTTTCCGGGCGCAATGCCGACGCTGATCGGCTGGGCCGGAGGTTCGGCCGCCATCAATCGGCAAGCCTGGTTTCTCTTCGCCATCCTCTTTCTGTGGCAGTTTCCGCATTTCCTCGCCATCGCCCTGATGTATCGCGACGACTACAGTCAGGCTGGCTACCACATGCTGCCTGCTTTCGATCGCGACACACGCTTTACTCGCCTGGAGATTGTGGGCTTCACGCTGGTCTTGATTGCCGCGACGCTGGTTCCGCTGGTGGATCGTGCTGGCTGGCTTTATGGGACCGGGATGTGCGTGTCAGGGGCGTTCTTGCTCTATCACGTAGGTAAGCTGGCGAGAGTTAGCTCGAAAGTCATGGCCAGCCGCCTGCTCCACGCCTCGGTGCTCTATCTGCCTGTGGTTCTGGTGCTAATGGTTGCCGCGAAGAAGTGAAGAAGCTGGCGGTTGCCATGCGGCCGTTCAAACTCTGCCTCTCCGGGAAATTTCATTCTGCTGATCCGCCCTTGGTGCGCGGAGGGAAGCTCCGCGTAAAGCTTGCCGCGGCCCTGATTGCGGCTGCCTTGCCCGCAGCCAGTACCGTTAACGCCCAAGTTCAAGCGCCGTCGCTGGGGAAACGGCGGGCAATGCCGGTTACGAAGTTCTACGACACTCCGCACCCCCTGCCGACTGGTAAACCAGGGGAATTGATCCGGTCGCAGGAGTTCTCGCAGGAGTCTCCGCAATACGAACTCCCCTTATCTGTGGACTCCGTGCGCATTCTGTACCATTCGCGTTCTGCTACTGGGGAAGACGTGGCGACGTCGGGCGTCGTTCTGATTCCATCCGGCAAAAATCCTCCTGCTGGGGGCTGGCCGATCATTGCGTGGGCCCACGGCGCTGCCGGAGTGTCCCGTTCTTGTGCTCCATCGCTCACCAGGAATCTAGGCCACGGTCCGTTCCTCTCGATGTATGTAAACCTCGGCTATGCCGTGGTCGCAGCGGACTACACGGGGCTGGGAACAGATTTCCGCAATGCCTTTCTGGACGGCCCGTCGAACGCCGCTGATCTCATCGCTTCCATTCCGGCAGCCAGGGCCGCTGTGCCATCCCTGGGCACGAGGTGGATCGTGATGGGCGAAGCCGAGGGAAGCCTCGCGGCCGTGGCAGTCGCGGAAAAGGAGAACGAGATTCGCGATCCAGGCTACCTGGGCAGCATTGCGATTTCAGGCCTGGCCGATGTGCGCGAAACCTACCAGCACGCGCCGGATCCATTCATGCTCACGTCCCTGGCCTATGGGATCAAAACCGTGTACCCGCAGTTTCAAGTCGCCGACATGCTGACAGCAGATGGGCTCGCCCTCTATCGCCACGTCGACCAAACGTGTGGGACCGCAGGCACGACCGAGGCCTTGTCACCATCTGAAACTGTGAAGCCCGGCTGGGTCGACAATGCTTTCGTACGTCAGTACTTCGTACGCAGCAGTCTGGCGCAGACGCCGGCGTATGGCCCTATCTTGGTGATCAGCGGGGATGCCGATCCATCCATCCCGCCAGCGATGACTGCTCAAGCCATTGCCCGCATGTGCAAACTGGGGGATCGAATTCAATGGCAGCGATATCCCCTCGACTCAGGAAGCGTGATTGGAGCCTCCGCGAGGGATCAGATCGCATGGATCGAAGCCCGGTTTGCCGGCCGCCCATCCCTGACGAACTGTCAATAACTTGGCCTGATCTGAGCTGACCCTGAAACAGTGCGAGGCGCCATTCGACATGGCGCCCCGCGCGGTTCCTGAATCCGCCCAATCTCGAACGGTTTCTCTGTGTCAGTGCACCGGGTTGCCGTCGGCGTCGACCTTGTGCACTTCGCCCAGGTTCAGTTCACGGATGCCGGCCTCGACTTTGCCCATATCTCCCACGACCACCCATACCAGGTGGTCTGGCAGAATGTACTTCTTGGCGATTTCGTTGGCCGCGTCTGGCTTCAGGGCCAGAGCTTTTTCAGTGAAGGTGTTGTAGTAGTCCTCCGGCAAGCCGAACTGAAGGATATTGCCATAGGCCCCGCTGAGCTGCTGCACAGTCTCAAAGCTGCCTGGCAGCGCGAGGGTCGCGTTGCTTTCCTCGTCCTGCAGTTCTTCCGCCGTAATCGGCTTTCCGCCCACAATGTTGTTGTATTCCTTGACCAACTCCACCATGGATTCTTTTGTTTTGTCGGTTTGCACTGCCGAGACGCTTATATAAGGACGCTGCCCGCGCGTAGCCGGCATGATCGTGCGCACACCGTAAGACCAGTGTTTATCCTCGCGCAGGTTCATGTTGATCCGTGAGCTGAAGTTCCCGCCGAAAATCGCATTCACCAGTTGCAGGGCGATGGCGTCCGGATCATTCTGCGGCGGCGCCAGTTGCGCGCCAAAAATCACGCTCTGTCCGGACCCTGGACGGTCAATCAAATAGACCACGTCCTTTTCCGGTTGCGCCACGTGCGGGACCGTTCTCTTGGGCACGTCGCCCGGCTTCCACGAAGCCAGAAGCTTTTCCAGCCTCGGTTTGATGTCAGCCAGAGTCGTGTCCCCCACCACCAGCAGCGTGGCGTTGTTGGGTTTGAACCAGGTGTCGTGGAACTTCGCCAGGTCCTCGCGTGTCATCTTGTTGACGCTGGCTTCGGATCCCGTGCCGGTAAAAGGAACCGCATACGGATGTCCCGTGCCATAGATCAGTGTCGGTACGACACGCAGCGCCATGGCCTGCGGCGTCACCTTCTCGCGCTGAATGCCGGCAATCCGCTCTTTTTGCAGGCGCTGGAATTCTTTCTGTGGAAACGCCGGATGCAGAATCAAGTCCGCGTAAATCGCGAGCGAGGGGTCCAGCGTGCTCTTGAGCGTGTTGAGGCTGACCAGCGAGTAGTCGAGGCTGGCGCCAGCGTTAAAGTTTGCGCTGAGAGACTCCAGTTCTTCGCCGATTTTCAGCGAATCGCGCGTCGGCGTGCCTTCTTCCAGCATGCGCTGTTCGAAACTGGCAGTGCCCGTAGCACTGGCCGGGTCGGCAGAGTATCCGCTATCCACCATCAACGTGAAGTTCACTACCGGAGCCGTATGCCGCTCCGCCAGCACCACCTTCAGCCCGTTGCTGAGCGTAGCCTTCTGCAACGGAGGAAGATTGAGCGACATGGGGCCGCCCGGCGCCGGTTCCTTGGACCGGTCCAGTTTCGCCTCCGTCTTGAAGGAAGTGGGATAGGGGTGCACCTCGAGCAAGTAATCGCCGTCGCTGAGCCAGTCATCGGCGGCTTTCTTCACCGTCGCGGGCGTCGCGGCCTTCACCCACTTCAGATAGTCCTTGTAGCAATCGGGATTGCCCTTAAAGCTCTGGCAGCGCGCCAGCAAATCGCTCTTGCCCCCAAAGCCGCCAATCCGCTCCACGATTCGCGCGTACCTTCCCAGAATCTGCGTCTTGGCCAACTGCAACTCAGCCGCGCTGGGACCGTTCTTGAGGAAGCTCTGCAATTCCTCGTCTGCGGTTTTTTCCACTTTGCTCAAGTCTCCGCCCGGGACTGCCGTGAGAGTGAAGTCGAACTGTCCGCCGATTTCATTCGTGTCATTATTTGCGGTCGCACTGGTCGCAATCTGATCTTTGTAGACCAGGCGTTTGTAGAGTCGCGACGTCTTGCCCTGGCCCAGCACTTCCGCCGCCAGGTCCAGCAACGATTCTTCGGGTGAGCCATATTCCGGAACGTTCCATACCCGATAGAGCCGCGCCTGTGGTACGCGGTCCTGCACCCAGCCGCGGTGCGAGCCGGTGCGCTTCGCAATCCATGCTTCCTGTTTGGCGATGGGCGGGCCGGCCGGAATCTCGCCGTAATATTTCTCGACCTTTTCCCGCACCACTTCCGGCGTCACATCGCCGGCTACGACCACCGTCACATTGTTAGGACCGTAATAGGTCTTGAACCACTCCTGCACGTCACTTAATGACGCCGCGTCCAGGTCCTTCATCGAGCCGATCACGGTCCACGAATAAGGATGGCCGACGGGATACGTATTCTCCGCAAGGAGTTCTTCGGTAACTCCGTACGGCTGATTTTCGCCCTGCCGTTTCTCGTTCTGCACTACGCCCCGCTGCAGGTCGAGCTTTTTCTGGTCGAGCACACCGAGCAGATGCCCCATGCGGTCGCTTTCGGCGAACAGGACATAGTCGAGCATGGAAGTGGGGACGTTCTCGAAATAGTTGGTGCGGTCGTTTTCGGTGGTGCCGTTCAGGTTCGTGGCTCCAACCTTTTCCATGGCGTTGATGTAGGTGTGATTGAAGTCGTCGCTGCCGCTGAACATCAGATGCTCGAAAAGGTGGGCAAACCCGGTCTTGCCCGGCTTCTCATTCTTCGATCCCACGTGATACCAGGTATTCACGGCCACGATCGGGGCCTTGTGGTCCTCATGCACCAGCACGGTCAGCCCGTTGCTGAGCACAAACTTGGTGTACTTGATGTCTGGAATCGGGATGTCCACGCTTGTGGCCGCCGCCGGTGCTTTTTGGACCGGGGCCGGTTGTGACTGAGCCACGGCGGAGATCGGGTTGCCGACCATCCACCCCAATACGACAAGCAGACTTACGACACAAAACGCCAGTTTATTTCTCAAGATTGCCTCCAGATAGTCAGATAACGGCCGGGAAGTTCCGCACAACACTCTACACAAGAAGGATGCCCGTCGTCACCCATGCGCCGGGTGAATGCCAGCGCCCCGGAGGGGGCATCATTTATTCGAAGATTCCCTGAAACGATCCCCGCCCCCACCGCACTATTCCAATACGTGGAGGACATCGGCTGGTAAGCGATGAAGCCACAGTTCAAGAACTCGGCCTGACAACGATGGCCCGGTTCTAGTAAGTGCCGGAGTCGATCCGGGGGGAAGCGGCTCCGGCGCTTCTGAATTCAGACTTCCCCAGCAAGGTTTCAGCCTCATCATTCGATTTTTGTTCGTAGGAGCATACTCCTCCCAGTGCCGAGCGCCCGGCCCAACCCGCCCGCTGTTTGCCGTCGTAGCCGCCTCTCCCTCGTAAAGCGGCCCACCGCGTCCGCACCCAGTCCTGAAAACCGCAGCAGCGACCCGTCCCCGGTGTTACACTTCCTCACACTTCAGAATGTGCGGGGCAAGTACTTGCAGTTCCAGCCATTTGACGAATCTTATCTGAGCCGCCTGCGAGCCGAGGACTTTCGCACGCAGGAGCATTTCTCGGCCTATTTCGGCACGCTCATCAAGATCAAGCTCGGCTCTCGCCTGAAGTCGCCCGAAGCTATCGAGGATGTACGCCAGGAAACCTTTGCTCGGTTCTTTGTCGCCTTGCGCGACGGGAAGATTCTTCAACCCGACCGCCTGGGCTCGTTCGTAAACTCCATTTGCAATAACGTCCTGCTGGAGCATTACCGATCGGCTTCCCGCAACACTTCCCTGGACGAGGAGGAAGAGAAGAATTTTCCTGCCTCGAACGTCGATCTACTCGGCGCGCTCACAGCAGCCGAACAAGAAAAAAAGGTGCGCGAAATCCTGGACAAACTTTCCGAGCGGGACCGCCGGCTGTTGCGCGAAGTTTTCCTGGAAGAGCGCGACAAGGACGAGGTTTGCCGTAATTTCGGCGTCGATCGGGAATACTTGCGCGTCCTGTTACACCGCGCCAAGCAGGCTTTCAAATCATCGTATCTCAAGCATACGGGGAAGAATCCCCCAGATTTTGCTTCTGCTTGAGATCGACCGAACGAGCCGCCATAACAGGCGCTCGCGATGTATGAGGGGGGAATAAACCATGGACCACACAGCGGTGGTTCGAGAAAAAATGACGGAAAGATATCTGCTCAACGAGCTCGGCTCCGATGCACGGGACGAGTTCGAAGCACACTTCTTTGACTGTGCGGAATGCGCTCTGGACATTCACGCGGGCTCCCAGTTTGTGGAGCACAGCAAACTTGTCCTGGCCGAAAGTTCCCAGCCGGCTCCGGTCCGCGCGGCCTCTCGCCCGGTTTCCCTGGGATGGTTTGCTTGGCTTCGCCCGGCGTTCGCCGTGCCCGCCCTGGCGCTCCTGTTGGCGGTGGTCGGCTATCAGAATCTGGTCACGTATCCCAGGTTGCAATCAGAACTCAGGCAGCTTCAGGTCCTGCCTGCGGTTTCGGTAAACCTGGGGACATGGGGCGCGGGCGGTTCGCCTACCACGGTGTCCAAGGGCAAGGGCCTTCTTTTGTGGGTGAGAATTCCCCCGGACGGCGCCTATGTACGTTACACGGCGGAGCTGTATAATCCCGCCGGCAAGCTGGAAGGCACATTCAACATCGCCCCCGCCGAAGGTCAGGACCTGTGGCCGGTGACCGTCCCTCAGATCGATCGGACCGCCGGAACCTACACGCTGGCCGTACACGCCTTGACCACGGGCGGCGCAACCAAAGACCTTGCGACCACGTCCTTCCAATTACAAATTCAATAATTTGTTGCCAAGGAACGGAGGTACACTATGGCCACTATGACGGAAATACCTGAAGCAGTGAAACCCTCCCACGATTACCATGCGGAAGCCCATGTGCTCAGCGGACACTTGCAGCGCCCGATCGAGCAGAAGATCGAACCGCAGGCGCCGCTCACTTTGAACGACCGCAGGGGCGGTCACCTCGTCCGCTATGCCGACGACGTCAGCGTTGAAGGGCTCATTTCCTTCACCAAGGGCCAGACCCGCGTGTCGGGCGCCCGCAGCCTGAAGACGAACGGCTGGGTCACTCTCTCCACTTCGATTCTGGAAGGCCTGAACATTCTCGAAGTCATTACCGCCGACCGCGTCGTCTCGCAAGTCTCCACTGAGCATGCCTACGAGAATGGGCATGTGCCCCATGTGACTTTTCTGGGCACGCAGTTCACCAACCTCCGGGTTGGAGGCTTCCCGGTCACCTTGACTCTGAGTCTCGGCATCTGCGGCGACCGCCCGGCCGGCGACAGATCTTATCTGCAGGACTCAGGATTTCTCACCCGAGTGAAAGAACAGACCGAAAGCATCGCCAACGCCACCGGCCTTCCCAAAGAGCTAAAGGCAAAGTACGATGAGAAGCTTGCATACATCAACCAGCTCATCAGTACTAGCGGCGCAAGCGACGAAAGCAGCCACGATCCCATCACATGTTCCCTGGTCCAGAGCATCGGCGACATTCCCATCCCCGGACTGAAGAAGTTCGGTCACGTCCTGGTGATCCCGGAATTTGGCAGCGTGGCCCTGGGCGAGGTCGAAGTGGGCGAGAAGATGTACGCGGCCTCACCCAGGCCGAGCGTCTACTTCGAACTGACGGCCATCAAGACGAAGTTGGGTTGCTTCGCCGACGGAGCCGTCAACGCAGGCACCAGCAAGTCCAACGGCCAAACGGCACCGTAAAGCGCGGCAGCCATTTCGATAGCACGGCATTCCGGACAGGGTGCCGAGGCCAGCATCGAGTTCTTGCTATTGGCCTTTCCTTGCTGATCCTCACTTGCGGGCTCGCGTGCAGTCACCGCGACAGCCCGCAGGCGGCGTTCGATCATGCCCGCCTAGCCTTTCTTCATGGCAATCTGAAACAAGCGGAAGACGAAGCGGAGTACAACTGCCAGCGCTTGGGCCCCTCGGACCCCGAGTGGGCATGGAGGTTCAAAACACTCGAGGCGGAAGCGCTCTTGTGGCAGGGCATGTACGCGCAGGTCATAGAGTTGTTGCAATCCGACCCCGCTCTGCCCGCCGACAGAACGACCATTATCCGAATTCTGGCGCTAGAAGGCGCGTCCAACGCTCGGTTGCACCAGTTTTCCGATGCTGAGAGTCACCTCAGCGAGGCAGAGCGCCTCTGTTCGGAGTCTGCGGCCGGAGTCTGCGGCATCGCCATCGTGGCTCGAGGTGTTCTGGCCAATCAACGAGCCCAATCGCAGCAGGCTCAGGCATACTTCAAGCAGAGCCTGGTGTTCGCCCACGAGCATGGTGATCCCTTCCTTGAAGCGACGGCAGTTCTCAATCTGGGTGCCT
>Ga0209415_10013114_pt1 | contig 13718 bp, 11 predicted proteins | sample PeaSoiSIISIP2007_FD_187696 | JGI IMG/M metagenome (GOLD analysis project Ga0209415, IMG submission 187696) | Peat soil microbial communities from Weissenstadt, Germany - SII-SIP-2007 (SPAdes) (version 2) | ecosystem: Environmental > Terrestrial > Soil > Wetlands > Peat | place: Germany... | reverse complement strand
TGATCGCCGCCCTGGTGCCCTATCCGCAGTGGTATGGGGGGGTCCCGCCATTCCTGGGACCACCCATGGGAGACACCTGGTACGATTCGCTGCAGGTGAAATTCACCAAGCGTTACTCGCACGGGTTAACCGCGCAGGCCGCCTACACCTATCAGAAAGAACTGACTAACGGCGTCAACTCCAATACCTCCTATCTCACGCCCAACGCCCCGCTGATCAACGACGTGTTCAATCCCAAGCTGGACAAGCAGCTTTCCGGCTTCGATATTCCACAGGAACTGATCATTTCGTTTAGCTACACAACTCCCAAGATCGCGGCCGAGAACACGGGTATGAAGGCGCTTTCGTGGTTCGCGCGCGACTGGACGTTGAGCGGACTGCTGCGATACCAAAGCGGCGTGTTGATCCGGACGCCACCGTCGAACAATAATCTTCTTACCGACTTGGGCATCGGACCAGCCAACAATCCGGCGCTGTGGGGCGGCGGCACGACATTCTACAACCGCGTGCCGGGACAGCCCTTGTTCCTGGTGGATCCAAATTCCCATTTCGATCCGACCAAGCAATTGGCGCTGAATCCGGCGGCCTGGACGGATGCGCCACTGGGGACGTTCGGCGCGTCGACGGCCTACTATAACGATTTCCGCTGGCAGCGCCAGCCGGCCGAGTCGCTGGGCTTCGGGCGCATTTTCCGAATCCGGGAAGGCATGACGCTCCAGGTGCGGGCCGAGTTCCAGAACATCTTTAACCGGCTGTTCTACTCCCTGCCAGCCGATGCGGTGGGCATATTCGGCCAACCGACCACCAGTCCCGCCACGGCACCGGCGCACGCCAACGCCCTCGGTACGGCGACCGGTCTGCTGTCGGGCGGCTACGGGTATGTCAACTGGGTCAATGGCGCCGGCGCCCAGCCCAGGAGCGGCCAGTTGGTGGCGCGCTTCACGTTCTAATCTTTTGCGGGGGCAGGATGACAAACTGCCCCCAAGAATCTACGCATTGGCGAACGCGGCCTTCACTCGCTCGGCGGTGAACGGCACGGTGCGCAACCGGACGCCCGTCGCGTCGAAAATGGCGTTAGCCAGCGCTGCGGCCACGGGAGCGCTGGATGCCTCGCCGGCACCATAAGACGGCTGGTCCGGGCGGTCGATGAGCGCAACCTGCACGGCGGGCGCTTCGGGAAAAGTGAGGATCGGATAGCTGGCCCAGTTCACGCTGGTGACGTGGGCCTGATCGAAAGTCACCTCTTCGTGCAGCGTTCGGCTCAACGTCTGCACGATGTTCCCCTCCACTTGATTGCGCAGACCATCGGGATTTACCACCAGTCCGCAGTCGTGCGCGCACACAATGCGCCGTACCGCGATCTTGCCCGTCGGCTTGTGAACCGCCACGGTGATGCCGATGGCTACGTAATTTTCGGCTTGTTTGTAGCGCGCGTATGCGATGCCGCGCCCGACCAGCAGATCGCCTTCGGCAGCGTGGGGATTGGGTGACAGGCGCGTCTGCCAATCCAGCATTCCGGTGGCCCGCTTGAGCACCTCGATGGCGCGCGGGTCGGTCAGCCCGCGCAGGCGGAAAGCGACAGCGTCCATTCCGGCGGCGGCAGCCAATTCGTCGGCGAAGCTCTCCACCGCGAAGACGTTGGCGATCTTGCCCGGCGCGCGGAGATTGGAGAGCCGCAACGGCGTGTCTTTCAAATGATGCGACACGACGCGGAGATTCGGAACGGGATAGGGCGGATCTAGATTCAAGGTCATCAAGCCGGCGCCCTGCCCGTGCGTCTGCGCCATGGCCGCGGACTCAGGCCCGAGCAGCGCGCGGTTTCCCTGCGGGCCATCCGGCACCCACAACTGCGTTTCCCAAGCCGAGATGTTGCCGCTCGCGTCTAGCGCGCCGCGCAATTCGTGAAGCTGCGCCGGACCTTTGGGATCCCAGCCATGCTCGTCCTGCCGCATCCACTGCACACGCACCGGCTGACCGGCGGCGCGCGATAGAAGCAACGCATCGGCGGCGGCGTCATCGGCTCCATTGGTTCCATACGAGCCCGAGCCATCCATATAGACCACGCGCACCTTGTCATGGGACATGCCGAACACTTTGGCAAGATTGGCGCGCAGACCGTACGGATTCTGAGTGGCGCTCCAGATGGTTGTCCCAGAGTCCTTCACGTCGGCAACAGCGCACGAAGGGCCAAGCGATGCATGACTCTGGTAGGGCCAGAAGTAGGTTGCGGACAATTGCTTCGCGGCCGAAGACAGCGCCGAGTTCACATCGCCACGGTTGGTGATGGTTTGGTCGCGATCCACGGGAGCTTGCCGCACATAATGATCGAGTCCATCGCTGCCGGGCAGACCCCGCCAGTCGCTCCAGGTGGCTTTGATCTCTCTCGCGGCGCGGACCACCGCCCATTCATCTTTCGCCACCACGCCCAGAAAGCTTTCGACGCGGATCACACGAACATCCGGGATGGAGCGAATGGAGGCTTCATCCACCGAGAGCAGCTTCGCGCCCAGAGCTGGGGGCCTGACGACACGGCCGTGCAACATTCCCGGCAACGTGAAGTCCTGCAGCCAGGGATGCCTGGCGGTGCACTTGCCGGGGACATCCGAGCGCAGGATTGGCTTGCCGACTACGGTGTAGGTAGCGGGATCTTTCAGCGGCGCGTTCGGGTTGACTTTGCGGCCCAAACGTTTGCCTCCGATGAGGGATGCGACGGTGGCTCTTTGTCCGCTGGCGTGAATGACGTCGCCGCCGGAAATCGTAAGTTCCGATGCGGGCCGGTTGAGTTGCCTGGCCCCCAGATCGAGCAGCGCCTGGCGGGCCGTGGCCGCCGCGCGACGGATATCGGCCGCGCCTCGGGGAATGCCGGAACTTCCGCCGGTTCCACCGTGATCGGGCGTGAGCGCGGTGTCACCTTCGATCAAGTTGAATCGCTCGATGGGGATGCCGAGCTCTTCGGCCGCCGTCTGTCGAAACGCAGTGGCGAGTCCGGTGCCGACGTCGACTTTGCTGGTGTAGATGGTGACCGATCCATCAGCATGGATGACAAGAAAGCTATCGACCTCGGAAGGGTCGAGCGGTTTGGAAGCATCGCCGCCGGCTTGCCCGAAGGCGAAGGGCACGATCAGCGCACCCGCGGCCATTTTCAGGATTCCGCGGCGGGACAAAGAAGTAATGGTGTCCATGGCCGTGTGCTCCTAAACCTTCGCCACGCGCATGACCGCGCTCAGGATTCGAGTGTGGGTTCCGCAGCGGCAGAGATTGCCCGCGAGACCTTGTTTGACTTGGTCGAGCGTTGGATGAGGCGTCTGGGCAAGGACGGCGCTGGCGGACATGAGCATGCCGTTGGTGCAATAGCCGCACTGAGCGGCCTGCTCGGCGATGAAAGCGGCCTGAAGGGCATCCGGTTTCTCCGGTGTTCCGAGGACTTCGAGAGTCGTGACAGCGCGGCCCGCGACCTGTTTGATGGGCGTGATGCAGGAGCGCACGGCTTTTCCGTCGACCAGCACGGTGCAAGCGCCACACTGGCCAAGCCCGCAACCGAACTTTGCGCCGCGGAGCACGAGCGTGTTGCGCAAGATGTAGAGAAGAGGCTGGTCGGGATCCCAGGAATCGACTGTTACCGGGCCACCATTGACGCGGAATTTGTACTGCGGCATGGGATCATTATCCGCCAATTGGAGGCGGCAGATGCCTCTTACTTCTTCTTCGCCGGCGGGGCCGGTGGCAGCGCGGGCGGGAGGTCGGAGTTAAAAATGTCGGCCACGGTCTTCCACTTGGCGTCGGGCTGTTTTTTCCACACCTCGACGAGCTTGCCATGGTCGGTTACCGGCTTGCCTTGGGGATCTTTCGAGGTCATTTGATAGACCCCGATCAGATAGGCGAGATCGCTGGAACGCGCGACCTCTACCTTGCTGACCGACCACGATATCGAAACGCCCGGGCCGAGCATCGAAGCCCATGAGGCGCGAATGGCCTGCTTGCCGACGGCGATAGGGGCGTTGGGAGGCAGCAGAGAGGCGTCGTCGCTATAGAACGAGACCGTGCTCTCAAGATCGTTGGCGCCGGCCGCCTTCGACCATTGCGCGTCCTGATCGCGAATCGCGCTTTCATCGGCGGCACGGGTGTCCGGCGGCGTCGGTTGGGTGCAGGACGATGTAAGCAGGAGCAGAGCGAGACAACCGCAGAGGGCAGCCATGGATCGTCTTTCGCAGCGACTGATCATCGGTAAATTCTCCTATTCTTCCGGCGTGAACGCGAGCAGGACATTGCCCGCCATGCCGCCGTTGCGCGCGTAACCCGAGTTGACGAACAGCATGCCGCCCACGATCACCGGACCAGCGCCGTCGAGGGAGCCGCCCTTGGCGCGCACTCCGTTCGCGGTTGAATAATCGCGCACCGTGTCGAAGTCCCACAACACCCGGCCGTCCTCGGTAGCGTAGGCGCGCAGGTGCCCGTCGTCCGATCCGGAGAATACGACGCCGGGAATGGCCGTCACAGCGGCGGGCTGCGCCGGACTGCACTTGGCTCTCGACCCACAGGGCTGCGGCGCCGCGTACCAAACTTTCTCGCCGCTGGATATTCGGAGAGCGGTGAGTCCGCCGCCCTGCGTGGGATCGGGCGGCAATCCTACCTGGACGATAGTGCCCGGAGGAGCCTTCCTCACGAGATCGGAAACGGCCGCGTAAACTTGCTGGCCATCGCTGGCCATGCCCCATTGCACGCCTCCGTTGGTGCCACCCTTGCCGACGCGAGTCTGCCACAGGATCTCGCCTTTGCGCTCCGGATCAAGCGCATAAACTACGCCGGATTTCTGTCCCGCAAGCAGGATGTCACGGCCGTTGGGGAGCTTGTCACTCTTAGGCAACCTCTCGATCAATACCGACGACCCGAAGTCGTGGTCCGGGCCGGGACACTTGGCTCCCGTGCAGGCGCCGCTGTAAACATCGCCCGGGGTCACTTGTTTGGACCACACGATTCGTCCCGTCTTCAGCTCCAGGGCCATTACCGAGTCGCTCATATCGGTGGCGGGCGTTGAGAAATTGTCACCAGTCGCGATGTACAGCAAGCCGCGTTTGTTATCCACCGTCGGCGATCCCCACACGCCCGCGCCCGAGGGTCCCCAGGTGCCGACGCTGCCTGGACCTTTCTCGATTTCCTTGGCTTTCTCGCGAATGGTGTAGGTCTTCCACACCTCGGTCCCATCCTTGGCGCGCAACGCCGTCACGCTGCCACGGAACGTGCAGCACGGATACTCAGGATTGCTCGAGCGGGTTTCTTCCCAGGAAGCGGCCGGGATGAAGACCACTCCGTTGTGGACGGCCGCCGAGCCCGTCAGGCGCGTGGATTCATGCGGCTCGGGTTTCTTCTTCCAGAGTAGACGGCCGCTCTCGGCCTCCACGCCGTAGGCCCATCCGGTGAGATCGGTGAACACGAGAACGTGCGTTTTGCCGATGGGGACTGCGACCATGGCGGATCGCACTGGCCCGCTGGCCTGATACACCCAGCGAACGCAGCCTGAATCCGTATTCAACGCCTGCACCGCGCCACCGGCGCTGCCAACGAACAATGTGTGGCCGAGCACCGTAGGCGCGCCAAACGCGCTCACGTCGCCGTCGAATCCATAGGCCCACTTCAGTTTGAGTTTGCCGACTTGATTGAGCGTGATGCCGCTCGAGGTGGTGTAGCGGGTATTCGAAAGATCGGGACCCCAGCCGTTCCAAGTAGGACTCGGTGACGCGCCGATGTTCACGGTGCGGTCCGAGCAGTAGGCCTTCGCGGGAACCGGAGCGTCGGGCCGCTCGACACCCAGGTACTTCGCCACGGCCTCACGCTCCTCGCGGTTAAGCACGTAAGCAACGTTGATCATGACGCCGAAGTCCAGTGTTCGCAAGATTCGCGCGACGGACAATTGTTTCAGCGCGTCGCGAGGCGGAGCCGTTTCACTGGCGGAGTCGTGGCAAGAGGCACAGCGCCTTTGATACACTGCAACGCCCGAGACTGCCGCAGCGCAAGGGAGGACCGCGCCGGCAGTCAGCAGCGCCAAGGTGGGGAGAGTAAGCCGATCAAGCACGCGGCCTATTTTACATGAATCAGGGCAGGTGGAGGATTTCCAGGGACGCTTCCGATAGGATGGATCGGTGGGTGGCGAAAGAATCATGAAACGTAAGCTAAGCCTGTGCTTTTTCCTGTGCGCCACGTGGGCGGCTGCACAGCCGGTAGTGCTGAAGACTTCAACGATGCTGGATGGCCAGGGGCACGTACTGAAGAACCGGAGCATCGTTATCGAAGATGGCAAGATCGTAAGACTTTCGGAGGCCAAAGAGAAGGCCACTTACGATCTCTCGGGGTTGACCGTGATGCCCGGCTGGATCGACACGCACGTCCATTTCGCCACGCATTTCGATGCGAACAATCGGGTGGAGAGTGGCGGCGCGGGCAGCAAGGAGGCTCCGGAACTGAGCGCGCTGTATGCGGCGGCGGGCGCGTATACGACGCTAATGGGCGGGTTCACGACGGTGCAGAGCGTCGGCGCCGAGGTGGATGGCCATGTTCGCGATCTGATCAATTCGGGTCAGCTACCAGGGCCGAGGGTCATTACGTCGTTGCGAGCGATTTTCGACAGCACCGGCACTCCCGAGCAGATCCGCGCGTTTGTGCGTAAGGCCAAAGCGGATGGCGCCGACGTGATCAAGCTGTTTGCCACCGCATCCATTCGCGATGGTGGAGCGCAGACCATGTCCGACGATCAGATTCGCGCGGCTTGCGGCGAAGCAACCGCGGCCGGCTTACGGTCGGTAGTTCACGCGCACGCGTCCAGCGGAGCCAAGGCCGCGGTGCTGGCGGGCTGCACGTCGATTGAGCACGGCATATTCCTGGATGACGAAACTCTGCACTTGATGGCCGAACGCGGCGTGTACTTTGATCCAAACTTCCTCGTGTTGCATAACTATCTTGAGAACAAGCCGAAGTTTCTGGGAATCGGCAACTACACCGAGGAGGGCTTCGCCTACATGCAGAAAGCCATACCGCTGGATGCCGATGTGCTGAAGCGCGCCATGGCGCAACACGTAAAAATCGTCCTGGGGACCGATGCTGTAGCCGGATCTCACGGCCGCAACTCGGAAGAATTCATTTATCGCGTGAAGGACGGCGGCCAACCGGCCATGGACGCCATTATCAGCGGGACGTCGCGGGCAGCCGAGGCTCTGCGGCTCGGGGATAAAATCGGTTCGCTGATGCCAAACATGGCGGCTGATATCGTCGCGGTGGATGGAGATCCGCTCAAAGACATCACGGCGGTGCGGCGGGTGGTGTTCGTGATGAAAGGCGGAAAGGTCTACAAAAACATTGCGCCAGGAGCGCTGAAGTAACATGCCCGAATCGAAAACGGTCGACGTATCGGAAATCATCGAACGCCAGAAATTCGGCGGCTTTCTCCTCGGCTTGGTGGTCGTCTCCTGGATCATCACTTTCTTTGACGGCTTCGACACCAACCTGATCAGCTTCGCGGCCCCCTACTTTGCGTCGGGTTATCACCTGAGCCGGGTCCAGCTTGGAAACATCTTCGCCATGGGACTGCTGGGCACGCTGATTGGCGGATTCATCTTGGGCTACGTAGGCGACCGCATCGGCCGGCGGCCAACAGTGATCCTTGCTACCGCGGGTTTCGGGATACTCACGCTGTGCTTCACGTTCGCCAGCGGTTATTGGTCGCTCTTCAGCCTGCGGCTGATCAATGGCATTCCGCTGGGTGGCATGCTGCCGCTTGCTTGGGCGCTCAACATGGAATACGTGCCCAAGCGATATCGCTCCACTGTCGTGACCGTAATCATGATGGGATTTTCGGTGGGCACCGGTTTCGGCGGGCCGATTGCGAACTGGCTGATCCCCAAGTTAGGCTGGCAAGCAGTTTTCGTACTGGGCGGGCTGGCCGCTCTGCTATGCTCCGCGATCCTGTTCTTCGTGCTGCCGGAATCGATTCGTTTCCTGGCTAGCAAAGGACGCGAGCCGGGCCGCATCGCTGGCATCTTGGGCCGGATCGCGCCTGGCCAAAGCTTCTCCTCGGAAGCGACGTACGTGGTCGCCGATGAGCCTACCGTCAAGAAAGATTTCAAACCATCGCTGCTGTTTCTGGGCGAGCTGAAGAAAATAACGCCGCTCATCTGGCTGGCTTACATCGCGAGCTCTTTCGCTGTCTATTTCCTGGTGAACTGGACGCCGCTGGTGTTTGAAGCGCTGAAGTTCAGCCGGGGCGAGGCCGCTACGGCAGCATCGCTCATTTCGCTGATGGGAGCCATTGGCGGCCTGCTTCTGATGCGCTTCACCGACCATCGCGGCGCCATGGCCGTAACGGTGATGCCTGTGATGACGCTGATCCTGCTTCTGGTGGCCAGTTTCGTGGACGTTCCGCATCGCGCTTTTCTGGTGCTGATCGCATGCATCGGCTTCTTCCTGGTGGGCGGACAATTCGGCGTGATCAGCATTTGCGGCATTTTCTATCCCAGCGCGTATCGCGCGAACGGCGCTGGATGGGCCAGCAGCGTGGCCAAGATCGGCTCGGTGATGGGCCCGCTGGTCGGCGGCTGGGTTCTGTCCACCAGCCTGCCGGTGCGGAACATTTTCGCGGTGCTGGCCATTTGTCCGGCTATCTTCGCGATCTGTATCTATATGGTTGGGAAGATGCACAGCCGCATGCTGGGCCGAGAGGCGCTGGAGGAGTTGGGGCAACCGCTCGGGGCGGCATCCGGAGTAGCTCATTGACGCGCGAGCTTCGCAGCAACAAAGTCAACAATCCGATGCGCCGGGCGCAATGGTTGGCGCTGGGGATTTCCGACCAGGACATGAACAAGCCGAAGATCGCGGTGGTGAATTCATCTTCCGAGCTGGCCATTTGCTTCAGCCACCTGGATGGCATCGCCAAGGTGGTGAAGGACGCGGTTCGGGAAGCCGGCGGCCTGCCTTTTGAGATCCGCACGATTGCGCCGAGCGATTTCATCATCAACTCTGGACGCGGCGGAAACTACATTCTGCCGAGCCGCGATCTGCTGACCAACGACATCGAAGTGGCCGTGGAAGGCGCGCAGTTGGATGGAATGATCTGCCTGGCGTCCTGCGACAAAACGCTGCCGGGACAGGTAATGGCCGCGGCGCGGCTCAACATCCCGACCATCATCGTGACTTGCGGTTATCAACAAAGCGGTGAATCGAGAGGCGCGCACTGCGACATCGAGGATGTGTTTCTCGCGTCGGCTCACGCGGCGATGGGCCGGATCACGCCGGAAGAGTTGCGCGACATGAGCGCGAACGCGATTCGTAGTCCCGGCGTATGTTCCGGGTTGGGCACGGCCAACACCATGCATTCGGTTTGCGAGGCTTTGGGGATGTGCCTGCCGGGAGCTGCGCCGGTGCGCGCGAATAGTCCAAAGATGTTCGAGTACGCGCGGCGATCCGGAGCGCGAATTGTGGAGATGACCTGGGAGGATCTGCGGCCGCGCGCGATACTGACTCCCGATGCTTTCGCCAACGCGGTCGCGATAGTGCTGGGCATTAGCGGGTCCATCAATGCGATGAAACATCTGCAAGCGATCGCCGTGGAGGGGCAAGTTGACATCGATATTTACCGGCTTTTTGAGCAGCTAGGTGAGCGGGTGCCCGTGCTCTGCGCCATCCGTCCCAACGGCGATTATCCAATCGAGGCGTTCGAGGACGCGGGAGGCGCGAGAGCGGTGCTGAAGCAACTTGAACCGCTTCTTCGGACCGGCGCGCTAACGGTGACCGGGCGCGCGATGGCGGAAAACCTGGCGGGTGTGAGGGTGGATAACGAAGAAGTGATCCGACCGCTGAACCGGCCGTACTCCGACCAGCCCGCGATCGTCCTACTGCGCGGGAGTCTCGCGCCCGCGGGCGGCGTGGTGAAGATCGGGTTGCGGCATGAAGGCCGTCCCACTCAGCTTCGCGGGCCTGCGAAAGTCTTTGAAGATCGGCAGCCGGCGCTGGAGGCCATTCGAACCGGCAAGATTCAAGCCGGCGATGTGCTGGTGTTGCGCGGCGATGGAGTGCAAGGCGGCCCTGGCATGGGCGGAGCTGCGAACATGGCAGTCTTCGCTCTGGACGGCGTGGGCTTGGCGCTCAGGGTCGCGGTGGTAACGGACGGCCAGATGTCCGGACTGGCGAACAAGGGTTTGGTGGTAGCTGAAGTGGAGCCCGAAGGAGGAGTAGCCGGGCCGCTGAGCGTGATTGAAGACGGCGATATGGTTTCGATCGACCTCGGGAAGCGGAGCATCGATCTCGAGATACCGGATGCGGAGCTGCAGCGCCGACTGGAGCACGCGCACGTTGTCGCCAAACCGGCGCGCGGCTGGCTGTCCATCTATCGCCGCACGGCGCTGCCGTTGTCGCAAGGGGCGGCGCTGGTGTCCCCGGAGCCGAGAAATGACTAACGAACAACGCAAATCAGTAGCACTCGAATACCTGCACGCACTGGACAACGGTGGCGTGACTTCATCCGGCGGGTCGGTACTCGATCTGTTCGCGCCCGACGCCCAGGTCTACTTCCCGAAGTGGGGCGTGGCCAAGGGAAGGCAGCAAATCGAGAAGCTGTTCGGCGACTTGGGGAGCACGCTCAAATCGATCACGCATCACTATTCCGGCTTGAATTGGATATTTTCGGGCGGCGATACGGTGGTGTGCGAGGGCACCAGCCACGGTGAGCACAAGGATGGTCCGTGGAGCGCGGGCAATCCGGAGTGGGGCGCGGGCCGCTGGTGCGATGTGTTCGAGATCCGCGACGGGCTGATCCAGCGCTGCTTCATTTATCTGGACCCGGATTATGCGGGGAAAGATAGCAACCGTTATCCGTGGATTGCGAAGGGCGCACTAACGTGAGTTTTGTAAATGCGGACGGCGTAAAGCTGTACGTGGAAGAAACGGGGAGCGGTGATCCGATCGTTTTTGCTCACGAATTGCATTCGGACCATAGGGAATGGGAAGCGCAAGTCCGATGGTTCTCGCGCTTCTATCGTTGCGTCACGTTCAACGCGCGCGGTTACCCGCCATCGGACGTACCGGCCGATCCCAGCTCGTACGGCTTCCCCGTGGTGGTCCACGATATCGCGGCAGTCTTGCGAGGCCTTGGCATTTCGAAGGCCCATGTGGTTGGGTTGAGCCAGGGCGCGTACGCCGCGCTGCACTTCGGACTCATGTATCCGCAGATGGCGAGGTCGCTGGTTGTTGCGAGCGTTGGATCCGGCTCGCCGGCCGCGGATCGCGCGACATTTATCGCGGAAGCCGAAGCCACAGCCCGGGCATACCTGGAGCACGGAGCGTATGCAGTGGCCGAAGTCGTCGAACAGGGCCCCGCTCGCACGCAGCTTCTGCGCAAGGACCCGCGCGGATTCCATGAATTCATATCCCATCTGCGGGAGCATTCGGCGGAAGGCAAAGCGCGGACGCTGCTGGGATATCAGGCCCGGCGTCCCTCGCTCGAGGACTATGAGAAGGAATTCTCGGCTCTACGGATCCCGGTGTTGTTGATCGCGGGCGACGAGGACGTGCCTTGTCTCGAGACGACGCTCTGGCTCAAGAAGATACTTCCGAACGCGGGACTTTGGGTTTGTCCGAACAGCGGCCATGCCATCAACCTGGAAGAGCCCGCCGCATTCAATCGCATGGTGCATGATTTTTTGCATGCGGTGGAGCGCGGGCGAAGGTAATGACATGCAAGGCCTGCAAGATCCCGATGAAGGAACTCAAGGGGCACATCTACCACAAGAAACGAAAATGGAAGTGCCGGAAGTGCGGCAGGGTCAAGATGCAAGGGCAAAAGTCTGCTTAGAATTCCGGGGCCTTGCCGGGCAGGTGGGGCAGGTCTTTGTTGTTCTCGTTGCAAATGAACTCCTGAGGTTCCCAGCCGGGCCGCAGATGAGCCTCTTCTGAAACCTTCCAGGGACTCGTGTAGGCGCCTGGATCGTCGATGGTGATATCGATCTTCATGTGTCCGTAGTCGACCCGCCGAAAGCGCTCGATCACATGCATGCGATCGCTGGTGGGCCGTCCCAACTGGTCGAGCCAGGCTTTTCCATTAAAGCCTTTGGTGTCCACGACGAACGTGTCGCCCTCCCACTTGCCGGTCGAATATCCCATCCAGGTGGGATTCGCGTCGGGGTTCATCTCGCGGCCATCGGTGAAGATCTGGCGCCAATAGGTGAACGTCTCGTAGATGATCACCACCGAAATCGGGGTCTGGATGAACTTCCACGGATAGGCAACCGCATCGATTTTGGGAACGCCTTGCGGGAGGCAGTGGGCGTCGGGGTCTTCCAGCGAGTGCAACCCGTCCTTGCGCTGGTCGAATAAAGCTTTCGCCCAAGGCTGAAAGGGCACGTCGTCCGGCTTCATGTCTAACGCGATGTCGCGGAGATACCGGTTGTCATCGGGCGACCAGGAACCGGAAAAGTCCGGCTTGCCGTTTGCCAGCCGCGGGGCAGGCGAGGTCAGTTTCGGCTCAGGCGCGGCCGGAACTTTGATCCATTGCGCCCAGGATGGCATTCCGGCAAGCGACAAAACGCTCACCCCAGCTATGGAAAGCAAAGTCCGCATGCATGGATCATACCTAAGTGGCAGTGCCCATCTGTGATAGCGTAAGAATCCAAAAGGAGGAATCGGCCTATGCGCTCGCAAGCAAGGTTGTTCCTGGCCTCGGTGGCCACGCTGCTGCCGCTTCTTTCACAGACCGCGAAATCAACCCACGATCGGGCGGACGATTGGCCGACCTATAACCGTGACTTGGCCGGAACGCGCTTCTCGCCGCTGGCGCAAATCAACACGGCGAATGTCGGGAAACTCGCGCTGGCGTGGTCGTTTCGCACGCCGGACATCCAGGGCCAGCCGCCCGGCGGTGGCATCAGCGGCGAGCCCGAGATCACGCCCCTGGTGATCAACGGCGTCATGTATCTGACCGCGCGCGATCGAGTGGTGGCGCTCGATCCGGAGACCGGCCACGAGATCTGGAGCCATCCGATGGAGAGCGGCCAGCTTGCGTCACCTCGCGGCGTGGCCTATTGGCCGGGCGACCGCACCAATCCGCCGCGCATCATTTTCACGGCGGGCCAGCCGAGCTTGGACGGATATAAACGATTGATCGGGCTCAATGCGAATACCGGCAGAGTCGATCCCGGCTTCGGCAAGGAAGGCGAAGTGGATATGGCGGTGGCCTACCGGGGCGCGCCCACCATCTACAAGAACGTGATCATGCTGGGAGCCTTTGCCCTGGAACATAATCCACTCGGTAATCCTGGCGACTCGCGCGCTTATGACGCCCGCACCGGCGCCAAGCTGTGGGACTTCCATTCGGTGCCGCGCCCCGGCGAAGTCGGGCACGAGACCTGGGACGGCGACAGTTGGAAAGATCGGTCGGGCACGAACATGTGGGGAGTGCAAGCCACGGTGGACGAGCAGCGGGGCATCGTCTACATGCCGTTCGGCGCGCCGTCTTCGACTTACTATGGCGGCGACCGCCACGGCAACAATTTGTTCGGCAACGCGCTAGTTGCCATCGACGCCGAGACCGGCAAGTACAAGTGGCATTTCCAGGTGGTGCATCACGACATTTGGGATTATGATCTGCCGCCCGCCCCGGGCCTGATCGATATTGTGCGCAACGGAAAAAAGATTCCGGCGCTGGCGCAGATGGGCAAAACCGGCTACATGTTTATTCTCGA
>Ga0209415_10013113_pt1 | contig 13718 bp, 26 predicted proteins | sample PeaSoiSIISIP2007_FD_187696 | JGI IMG/M metagenome (GOLD analysis project Ga0209415, IMG submission 187696) | Peat soil microbial communities from Weissenstadt, Germany - SII-SIP-2007 (SPAdes) (version 2) | ecosystem: Environmental > Terrestrial > Soil > Wetlands > Peat | place: Germany... | reverse complement strand
TCCCTCCCGGTGTGCGGCTCCTGCGCCGGGCGGCACCACCCGTCCGGCGCAGTTCTTACAGAGCGTCAATGAATCGCGACGACTTTGCCCATCTCCTGCGCCCTAACAAAAAAGCGCCAGCGTCCGCTCGGCAGGAGTACCGCACCCTGCCCCGGTGCGAACACTGGCGCCCGGTCGGACGCCCTTCCCAACGTGATTCTAGCCTATTCGGCCAGACCGCACAATGCCCTTGCGAAACGGTCAGTTCGTTCGGGATTATCCTCACCAAACGACTACTGAGTCAACGATATTATTGCCCAAGGATGACCCGGCGGTTTGTGATCGGGCCGGTTATATTATTACCGAGTTTTTCCGTCAGGCTGCGGGCGCGGTCAGCAGGCCGGGGGACGTGTCCTTGCATCCCGCATCCTTGCCACGGTCTTTCGGGTCGCGCGATCGCGCCGGTAGCGGAGCCGGAGCGACCTGCGGAATGCCATCACTAGAAGTGGTCGTCCCTCGACCGTCCATCGTCGATAGGTGCCGACATCGAAGAGCGGCACCCAGCGGTGACGGCGACAGTAAGTCACGGTGCCGACGCGGGCTTTCACGCCGCTGGCGCGGTCAGCAGGTCGTGGTACTCCTGGACGTTGTTCACCGGCTGGTCGCCGGCCGAGAAGTCCCGTAGCCGGTCGTACACGCCCCGCGAGCGCATGAAGTCCTCGACAATCGGTAAAAGAATATGCTCGCATCTGGGGTGCAGCGGCGGCGTCACGTCGTCGGTCAGCGGCGGGAAGTCGGCATGGGTGCCCGAGATCGAAAACACCTTCCCCTGCCAGGGCAGGCAGATCGGGCAGCTCCCCTCGTGGACCGAAATCTGCACCAGGTCGCCGCCGAACTGCTGCGTCATGACCAGCACACCCTCGGAGGCCGCTTCCCGCGTCGCGGTCCGGCCCACGGTTTCGGCGTACCACCCGAGGTCGTAGTTCCGCGCCTTCCCGTCCTTGCCCACGATCCGGATCAGCCGGCCCTCGGCCGTGGCCTCGAGGTCGGCCCGGAGCTGCGGGTCCACGACGTCCCCGAGCCGGAGCCTGGCGGCCGCGCCCTCGCGGAAGGCCGCCGCTAGGCGCTGCGTGATGTCCCGGATCGTCAGGCCCCGCACCTCGGCCACGCCGAGTTCCTGCATGAGGCGCTCGTAGGCGATCACCGTCTGTTTGGCCCGGATAAACACGGAGCCCGCGAACGGGGCGATCGACGCGAGGGCCTCGCCGTCGAGTGACGCCTCGACCTCCGCGGCGAGTGCCGCGACGCTCGTGGCGTGGATCCCCGACATGGTCGGTAGCGGCCGGTTGAACGCGCGCGCCGCGAGTACGGCACCGGCGGCGTAACTGTCGGGCAGCGTCCCCATGATCCACGAGTGGGCGGACTGGCGGAGCTGCGCCACGATGTCGTCGATTTGCCCCACGAGTTCGGTCGAGCGCGCGACCTGGAAATCCGTCGCGTTGACGGAACGCAGCACGGCCAGCAGCTCGCGCCGGGCCCGCTCGAACACCAGGATCAGGCGTTCGATCTCGCGGCGCTGAAAATCGGCGTCAAGAGAGGGCATCGGTCAGGTGAGCGAGCGCATCGGGGGACAGCAAGTCGGCCAGCTGTCGCAGCGCGCGCCGTTCCGCTTCCCGGCGCGCGAGGAATGCCTCGTGGGCCTCAGCCGATGCGCCGGCGGTCCACCCGCAGTAGCAGAACAGATGCCCGCCTGCGGTCTGGCCCTCGACCACCGGGTCGCCGCACCACGGGCAGAGGCCGAGGATCGTCATGCCGCAGAATGCGATTCGTTCCACCATTTGATCGCCGACAGAGATTCGGCGAGTTCTTCCACGGCCGCCACGCATGGCACGGTTAGCCGAAAGTCCGCCCCCGCGAGGTTCGACCTCAGGACCTCGGTTATGCCGTTCGTCCACGTCACGCGCAGGATGTAGTCCACTCCTCACCTCCCCGAGTTTCGATCTCACGGCGCTGAAAGTTGGCGTCAAGAGAGGGCATTCGTGCGGTCGGTGGTCGCGGTCTGCGTCAGGCCCCGTTCCATCGTCACGTCCATCGCGGCGCCGAAGATCCGCGTCCGGCGCCCGGCGCGCCGCAGGCCGCGTCGACCGCAGCGCGGGCAGCGGTGCCGGTGGTGGTGCGGCACGAAGATGGAGCAATGGCCGCAGTAGTGCGCGCCCGGTTGCCAGCCGGACGTGCGCCAGGTACGGGCGATGCGCTCGATACGAGCGAAGGCCTGCGGTCCGACCACGACGTGAGGCGGCTCGATGACGGCGTTCGCCGCATAGGCGGCGATGTCGCGTCGGAAAGCCTCGGGGTCGAACTGTGACTCGGTCACGCGCTCCACGGCTTGCCGGTCAGCCACCAGTGGGTCGCGTACCACGGGTGGCGCAGGAACCAAGCGATAGCCGCGAGTCGAGGGTACCCGTTGATCTGGAGATAGGTGTCAAACGCCATGCCGCCGGTCCGTTCGTCCATTATGACCACCTCCCGAATTTTGAGCCCACGGTGCCCCCACCGTGCTCCGTGGAACGAGTGCGGCCACCCAAGACAGACCATCGGCTCGCCGCTTACCCGACGTCCGTGCCGCACACCCCTAGCGAGGAGGCGGGCCTTTCAGCCCGTGCTCCCTCCGAACTCTCAGAGACCGCGGTGCGCCCACCCAGCGTCGTACAGGACGTTGTCGACCCGCTGCGCGGCGGGGAAGTCGCTCACGATCTGCGTGAGCGCCGGCAGCGAGACGTCCGACAGCGGCCACACCACCCACCCGAGGCCGTTGTAGATCCCGACCTGCCCGATCTTGGTGGCCTGCCCCGATGCCGCCGAGTAGACGACGGCCGGCGCCTTGACGGCCTGCCAGTACGCCTTCGCGTGCGCGTAACTGTCGGGCGCGTTGATCCGTAGCATCCGAGCACCCCTCCCCTCGTTATCCGGGCTGTGTCTGCGGCATCGACGGGTAGAGCCGGCCGCCAATGCCGAAGATGTTCTGCTGCGTGCCGGGAAAGTCCATGAACCCGACGGCGAAATAGTGCGGCGGCGCGTCGCGGTTCTGGATCGCCTTGAGTTTGTCCGAGATCGACGTGCCGCCAGCCCACCACCCCTGCGCCGTCACGATCCGGCGCTCGTCCTGGTAGATCTTGAACTTGAGTTCGAGCGCCTGCGTGATCCGCTCGTCGAGCGAACCGAGCCGGTAGCTCGGCGTCTCGGCCATCCGGGGCTGGATGGTGCCCTGCACCTGGAGGGCGCAGCGGCGCAGGTCCATGTCGCGCGGCAGGCCGGGGTCGGTGGACGTGATGTTGAACGCCAGGAGGAACGAGACCAGCTCCTCGTCCTCGAAGTGGTAGTCGTCCGGGTCGACGTCGCGCAGCACGAACCGGAGCGCGGCGAGCTGGCTGTCGGCCGGGTTCCCGGAGTAGCTAAACGACACGGTCGGGCTCCTTTCGTGACGCAGGTTCCAGGCGGCTGGGCCGGATATCGATCACACGCCCGTTGTCGAGCCGCACCCGGAGGGTGTAGCGGCCCACGCCCTCGACCACGCCCTCGGCTCCGTCCAGGTCCTCGTGCAAGGTCGCCATCACTCCTCCCCGCGCCGCCGCAGGCCGAGGTCGGTCATCACCCGGGCCGCCTGGGCGCGTTCGCGGGCCGCAAGCTGGACAGGGGCCTCCGGCTGCCGGCGCGCGGGCCTAGCGGCCCGCCTGGCGGGCCGTGCCGGCGCCCTGGAGGCGGGCGCCGCCGGGCGAGCCGCGCCCTCGACCCGCTCCGCCACCTCGGCGATGGTCCGGCCCCGCGGGCGGTCCGAAGCGGCCGGGACGGCCGGCGCCGAGGTCCGTCCCGCCGAGCGGGCAGGTGGTCTCCGGGTCGGTTTCCGGGCCCGCGCGCGTGCCGGTCGGACAGCCGGCTCCGGCGTGTCGGTGGCCTCTTGGCGCACCGGGACCCGCAGGATCCCGAGCGCATCCAGGTCGCCGGGGTCGAGTGCCGCCGTGAGACGGAGCAGCACCCGGCAGGCGTTCACGATCTCGGTCCCGCGGGACTCCCGCGGGAGCCGGGCAATGGCCTCCGCCTCGCCGGGAACCGGGGACTCGAGCAGTTGGCCGAGCCCGTCGAGCACGGAGGCCGGCGCCTTTCCGCGCGCCGGCGCGGCCGGGCCGTTGCGGTCCGGTTCCACGATCCGGATCCGCTCGAGGCGCACCAGCATGGCGGCGAAGCTCTCGGTGAACGTGCCGGGCGGGACCAGGGCTCCGGGCGCAAAGGTTTTGTTGCCATGCCGGAGCGTCGAGTTCGCGACGCGGTAGGTCGGTGCGGCGGCACCAGGCATAAGCGAAACCTCCCCTCGAATTTGTCCGAGGGGAGGTTCTCGCTCCGGTGGCCGTTCCCCTCCGCCGAGGGCGGCCGTGGTACCGGCAGCCTTACGCGATCGCCTCGTAGAAGAAGTAGCCGAGGTCCGCACCGGTGAGGTGAAGATCGAAACTCATTTCCCCTTCCACACGGTCGGAGCGGATGCGCTCGATCCGGAAGCGCCGAACGATGTTGCCGAACGTCCCGCCGCCGGGGCCGACGCCGGTCCACGCGAACGTGTAGGCCGCGGACGGGGTCTTGATCCCGGGGTTCGTCGCCACGTACTCGAGCAGCGCGGCGTTGCCGAACAGGAAGCCGAAGCTGTTGGTGGCGCCGATCTTCGCGCTGTTGATCACCGCCTTGGCGACGAGGAACTTCTTCACGCCGAACAGGGCGGCGAGCAGGTCCTCGGTGACGACGGCGCGCTGCGTGTACTTCACGCGGTCGAGGATGCTGGGGTTGTTCTTGAGCGCGATAAAGACCGGGTAACTCACCACGAGCGTGTTGGGCTCGTAGCCGGTCTGGCTCAGGATCTGGCCCTTGGCGTTGTCGACGTCGGTGATCGGCGTCGAGGTCGCCTGGTCCCACTGGAGGAACTGACCCGCCGACGGCGCGGTGTTGACGCCCTGCGCGTCCGTGCCCCACACGCCGGTGTGGAAGAAGTTATTGACCCAGACGCGCTCGCGACCGAGGAGAAGTTTCTGGGTCACAAATTGCGTGGCATCTTCATAGGGCCTGAGCGGCACATCCGAGTTCGCCGCCGTGTAGTCGTCGACGTCCTTGTGGTACGCCCACACGTCGGCGAAGTAGCTCGGCGTGTTGTCGATCGTGTAGCCGCCGCCGGCCGACTCCGATTCGGGCGGCCGCACGGCCGCCTCGTCGCGGAACCAGTCGTCCTTCTTGTACACGAAGTAGCGGTCCGACTGTTTGAGCACCGGAATGATCGGCGCCGCTTCGCCCGCAATGAAGTCCGCCGCGTCCTGGATGTACGCGATGCTGACGTTCGTGAGTGGGCGGTCTACGTGGACATCTAGCCGCCCCGGATACGCCGGCATTTATGTGTCCCCCCTCGTTGCGGTGCGATTCGTCGTGTCGGTCACGCCAGTCAGCCTCTGCGTTGTTAGGGCACGTTGAAGGGTCCGGTCAACAGGACGGAAATGGCCTCGAACCCGGTCGGCGTCGCGCTGAGCGTCCCGGTCTCGAGCGCACGCGCGATCGCGCGCTCGCCCGAGGTCGCGGTGATGAGCCGCCCGTTCGTGTCGCAGGTCAGCGGGTCGCCGCGGGCGACCGCGGCCCCGATCACGCCGAGCGCGGTCCCGAGTACCCGCACCGAGATCGACTGGCCGGCGTGCGCCTCGCTGTCGAGCAGGCCGAGCTGGTCCTCGCCGTGGGCGGTCTTCGCGAGGTCGACTAGGCCGTCGACCGACCCGGCCGTCACGATCCGGCACACGAACCCGATGGTCTCGGTCAGCTCCGAGTTCGCCACATAGGCCGGCAGGTCTAGGACGATGATCTCGCCGGGTGCGACTCCAGGCATCTGCTAACCCCCCTCGCTCAAAGTCGGAGCGCCGCGCGCGCCGCCGTCAGTTGTTCGAGTCCGCGGACGAGCGGTTGCGCGCGTCCGTCTCGTCCTGGTACTGCTTGTAGAGGTCCGGGTGCTGGTCGAGCACCAGCGTGACGGCCTTGGCGTGCTTCAGCACCTTGTCGGTGCCCTGGGACTTCAGCACCATGTCGGTCGCCATGCGGTCGATCCGGTCCCACGCGCTCCCGCCGCCCTCGTGGCCCGAGCCCATCTCGCGGAAGGCGGCCGAGTTCTTGACGAGCGCGTTGACGGCCTTGAACGCGGTCCGCAGCGCCTCGGCGAGCGTGATGCGGCCGCCGCTGCCGTCGGCCTTCTGGATGGTGGCCTTCTCCGGCAGGTCGTCGACCTTCATCAGCACCTCGGACAGCTGCTCGGTCGACAGGCCGGGGATCGTCATGCCGGTGGCCTCGCGGATCGCCGTGTCCCGGATCCGCCGGTCGCGCTCGGACTTGGCGATCCCCTCGGCGGCGACCATGCGCTTGTGCTGGGCCGTGAGCGCCTCGAGGGACGCGCTCGCCACCTCGGCGGACGGGCCATCGCCGAGCGTGGACTTGTAGAGCCGCACGACCGTGCCGGCCAGCTCCGGCGCCGCATCGACGAAGTCGCGCAGATCGGTCGGCAGGTCGGCCGCGGCCTTGCGCGCCGCGATGGTCACGGCGTCGGTCGACGTGTTGTCGCCCTGCGGGGACATCGGCCGGCCGAGTTTGGTCACGCGGTCCAGCACGGGCGCGTGCCGGCGGATGTGGGCGGCGAGTTTCTTCATCCGCTTCTCGTAGTCGTCGTCGTCCTCGCCGTCCTGCTGCTCGGTCGCGGCGGCCAGCTTGCGGCCGAACCGCTTCACGGCATCCGAGATGTCCTCGTCATCCGACGACTCGCCGCCGCCGTGGGCGGGCGCCGCCTTCTGGAACCCGAGTTTGCGGAGGTCGTCCAGGTCGAGGGCGGCCGCGATCCGGAGCAGCGCGCGGCCGGCGTCGCCGACCTCACTGTCCGCCGCCTTGCCGAGCCTGGCGATCGCGGCGTCCTCGCCGGCGACGGGCTCCTCAAAGATCTGCTCGACGCTGTCCAGGATCGACTTCGGCATGGTGTCCGCCCCCTTGGTCGTGCGCTTGTCGTTGCCGTCCGGCTTGCCGAGGTACCCGTTCACGAACGATTCCGCCGCCCCGTGGGCGCCGCCGGCCTGCACCCCGCCCCGTCCGCCGGCGAGCACGTTCCGCACCGCCTGAAGGCCGCTGCGCGAGGCCACCAGTTTGCCGTCCTTGACGCGCGCAAACGGCATCTTGTAGGAGCCGAGTTTCTCGGGCTCGCCGGCATCGTAGAGCACGAACCCGCGGCGCAGCTTGCCCCAGTCCATGTCATCCTCGCCGCCGGCCCACGCCCGGATCTCGTCCTCGGCGGCCGAGCCATCCCACGCGGTGTCGTCCTGCAGCGGCAGCCCGCGCGCGCCGCCGACCTTCCACGACCCGTCCGCCTTGAGGAGTGCGAACCGGCGCCGGTTCGCCGCGCGGTCGACGAGGCTGATCTCACCGACCCGCACCCGCTTGAGCCGTCGCAGATCCGGCACTCGCCGCCTCCAGAAAATGACAAAGCGCCCCGGACCAGAATCGGTCCAGGGCGCCCGGTCGGACGCCTTGTCAGGTCGCGCTATTCTAGGGGCTTATGGGGGACTCCTTCTTTTCGCCGGCGGAGCCCGCGGAAGGGGCGGATGGTCCGGGTGCCGTCGGCGCGCCGGATCATGACGTTCCGCGGGCCGCGGCCGTTCCACTGCACCAGGATCTCGACCGGCTGGCCACGCTCGAGATAGATGCGCCCCACGAGGCGACCCGTCAAGGGCCGGGGAAGCGGAGCGGCCATCCGAGCCGGTCCAGCGGTTCGCGCCGGCGTAGCCACGAGGGCCGGAGGCGCCACCACCACATCGCGAGCCGGAGCCGCCAGTCAATGGGGTCGGCGAGGTACCATGGCGGCCAGGGGTCCCAATGTGCCCCAGGGCCCGGCGGTTTCCCAAGATCGACGCGCATGGCAATGTCATAGAATAGCGTTGGGTCAGTACGGGCTTCGAGTAGCCGCATGGCATCCATATTCGAGAGGACGAAAGTACTGGTCATCCACACAGCGGTACGGTAGCGTTCCGCGCATGTGCGGACCGGCAAGTGCCGGTGCCGGAGCACGTCGGCGAGGGTCACCCGCGGTCCCAGACGTATGTCGTGCGTCACCATGCGGTGCCGCCGTCCCCGATGTCGATCGAGTCCTCGTTCCTGGCGCGGAAGTAGGCCCGCAGACCGTCCCGGAGTGCGGGCTTGTAGTCCGTCAGGTAGTAGATCCCCTGGCTGTCGCGCGCGAGGTCGGTCTCGGGGTCGAACTGGTGCTCCTGGATGAGTCGCCACCGAGTATGGTAGCCGCGGTCGCGCTTGCGGCCATGCCAGCGGTGGACCACGAGCCCCGGCACGAAGTCGAGGTTGCGCTTGATATGCCGCTCGGCGAGCGCCTCCCACCGGAGCAGTTTCGCCCGGTAGTTCGGATGCACGGCCCCCGTGACGTCATAGTGCGCCTGACCGGTGAGCGCGCGCGCCATCCGCCAGTCCGCCGCGCCCATGATCTCCCAGTCGATCAGCCCGCCAACCGATTCATAGCCGTCGCGCCGCGCCGCCCAGGCGAACCCGGGATGCCAGTACACCATCCCGGCCGGCGCCCGATAGTCGGGCCCAGGATCGGCCGGCTTCATGCCGCTGCGGTGGCACCAGACCCACCCCTTGGCGCGTTGCAGCACCTCGTGGTCGGGCGAGACGTCGACCGACTCGCTGAACATCTGGACGAATGGCGCGTGCTGGAGGGCGTGGAGCGTCGCCGGCACCCAATCGGGCCGGACGAAGAAGACGTCGGCGTCGATCCACGCCACGTACCGCCAGTCGGGCGGCAGGTGTTGGATCGCCCGGTTGATCAGGCATTCCTTGAGCCACAGTTCGCTCGACGTATGGAGCGACCAGTGGAGCCGGACCTTCAGGTAGTCTTGACCCGCACGCGAGGGCGGCAACCGCTTGGCATCCTGAGGAACCTGCACGTCGAGTTTCGCGTAATCGACGTCCTCACCCAAGCCGTAGGGTGGCGCGTGTTGCGTCACCGCAAACTCACGGTCACCAAACGCCGCCTCGATCGTCACCAGGACCGCGCCGGAATCGCGGACGTGTTTCTGGAATGTGCGGTAGAGTTCCCACCGGGAGTGATATCTCATAGGGTCGAAGACAGTAGTTACCACGTAGAGCGGATGCGGGACCCTATCCTGCGTCGTCCACACGTCGTTCCCCCTCTCAGGTTTCGGAGCGCCAGCTGCAGAACGTCTCGCGTTCGTGCTCGGCGCCAATAAGGTACAGCACGCGCCGCCAGCGCGGGAAGGCCCGGAGGTCGAGAATCCGGCACGAGGTCCAGGTCTCGGCCAGGTGGTACGGCACCAGCAGGCGAATCTCCGCCGCTCCCGGATCGAGCATCATGCCCCCGGCCATTGCGCGCAGGTCGATCGGGAGCTTGTCGGTCAGGGTCGCGAGGACGCGCACCTCGTAGGCGCACACCTCACGGACGCGCCGGCGCCATTCGAGTCGCTGCGGGTAGGCGCGCCGGCGCCGGAGCGGAAGGGTGTATGGCGTGGGGTCGACCGGCGAGCGGAGCATGATCCGGGGCACGTCGTCCGTCTCATCCTCGAGATAGACGCCATGCCGGACCATCCCATGCCAGTAGGTCAGGGCCAGGGGTTCGACCGCCGCGCCGGCGAAGTGCAGGCGCACGCGGCGCAGACAGTACGATGCGAGCGGACCGGGCGCACCCTGGGAGGCCCACGCCGCCGTGAACGATTCCGCCGCACCGAGATCGCCGAGTTCGGCGAGGCGTTCGACGGACGGCGTCTCGAGTGCCGTGCCCCACCAGGGACCGCGCAGGTAAGGGTACATGCGAGGCGGCATCCCGTAAATCCGGCAGGTGCCTCGGAGGTACCCTACCACGGGGAGACCCATGCGCTCGAGCCGTTCCTTCTCGCACCCGCGAATGAGGTCGCAGGCGCACCAGTCCGTCATCGGCAGGCCCGGGTCAGGAGGAGCCACCACAGCAGGGCGACCGCCACCATAAGGAGCGCGCCGCAGAATGCGACTTCGGTCCATTGCCGCCGTCCGGAGGCGAACAGCATCCGGCCCGTGAGCACGGCCGCGAGGTCGGCGAAGAATTCCCTCATACCCGGATGTCGAGCCGCATCTGGGGCTTGCTCAACCAGCGGTCGAGGTCCCGGCGGTCGACCATGATGAGGTCGCCGTCGGGCCGGGCCCGGACGAGACCCAGGATCAGGACGTCGAGCATATGACGTTCGGGGAGTCCGGCGCGCTCGGCAGCCGAGGACAGCGGAATCCAATGATGGTCGCGGCGGCGACCGCCCACGGTGGGCCCCCTTTCCGGGTCATCCCTCGAGCAGGTCGGTGTGCAACTTGCGGATCTTCTTGAGCGCGCTCGCGGTCTCGGCCACCGCGTGGACGGCGAGGGCCGTCGGGTTCGCCTTATGCCAGGTGGCCGCCTCGTTCACGGCATCGATCAGGGCGCGCTGCGCGCGCTCGACCTTGACCACCACGGCCGACTGCGCGAGCGGTCCACCGCGGAGATCCTGCTGTTCATGCCCACGTCCTTCGCCTTCGTCACCCGGAGCTGCCATCGGGGGTCCCCCTGTCGTGCGGTGTCGGGGAGACTTCCCCCAAGGAGGCCGCGCCTCCTGCGCGATCGCGAGGCCAATGCCAGGTCCGGCACTGGTGCTTCAGGCAGTAGAGAATCCGACAGTCCTCCGGCTGTTGGGCCACGAAATCGTTCGGCTCACACCACTCGCAGACCCAGATACGCGAGTAAGGGATCACAGCGGCGGCGGCCAATGGCCCGTGTGGATGAACGTGAGCCATCGCAGGAAACCAGCGAGCGACATAAAGTTCGTGTCGGTCGTGAACGGCAGCAGCGCGGCGAGCACGAGGTGCATCCCGATCCCCCCTTTCATCGCGAGAGCCCGGCGGCGAATCGGGCCGCCAGCTGGCCCGCCTTCTCGGCCGGGACACCCGCGTCCGTCAGCCGAGCGCGCTCCAGCATCAGCAGCGTTGCGGTCGCGTCGTTCCCGTTGTCGATCACCTTCTCCACGGCCCCGGTCCGGGCCAGCACGGCCCACCGCACGTTCCGCGCGCCGTAGCGGTCGCGCAGGAGCCGGACGAGCGCGCCCGCCTGCGCGGTCGTCATCGGCATCGACTTCCAGTCTGCGGTCGTCCGGTGCCGGCGGTCGAGCGGTTCCGTGCTCATCGTCCCCCCACCTTCGGTTTTGGTCATGGGAGGGCCTTCAGCCACACGAACCCGTAGGGACAGCCCGGCCGGTGGGCGTTCACGTACTGGGCGTCCGCCGCGAGCGGCGTCCGTGCGGTCGCGTTCCCGTCGGCGTCGACGCCCCACACGACCGTGTCCTGGGTGCCGGTCACGCCAGCCATGACGAACAGCGCGCCCGCCTCGGCGCGCCACGGCCCCTGGACCCCGGCGCCCGGCATGGACGTCGGCGTCAGGTACACGTCGTAGGCGACGTCGCCCTGGTTCTGGATCCCGATACAGCCGGGCCGGAGCACCTGCGCCGTCCCGGCCTGCGCGAGCACGAACAGAAGCGCGAGCATCACGATCGCGACCGTGGTGCGGGTCATGTCTCATCCCCCTCTCGGATCCGGATGTCGGTCAGCAGGTTGGCGAGCAGCCGCTCGCCCTCCCACCCGCCCTCACGGGCGGCGTGGAGCAGCGCGTCCCGGATGCCGCGCAGGTACCCGTACCCAAACACGGTTCATCGGCCACCCCCCGGTCCGGTGTTGGCCGCCACGAGCCGACGGTTCAGCAACTCGCGCTCCGCGCACTCCAGCGCCGAGACCTCGAGCCGGACGTTGTCGCCGAGTTTGGTCGTCCGCGGGCGCCGGTGAACATGCGGGCACTCCCACACGACCTTCCCCTTGGCGTCCCGGAGCACGGCCTCGTAGGCAGGTGTGGTGGCACCCTCGCATCGGCGGAAGGATGCGAGTAGCGGCACGAGCTGTGTAAGGAGCGCGCCCGCAGCCCGAGCCCGCGCCTCGAGCCGCGGCAGGTCGACGACAGGCGCCGTGTCGAGGGCCAGCTGCGAGGTAGCCCGCACGCCGAGCGTCGGCGCGAAGGGCCGCGCGCGCCGGCCATGACCGTCCGTCGGCAGCGCCGGCAGGTCGAGCAGGCGCCGCAGGGTGGCGTTCCGACCCTCGCCGTTGACCGCGGCGGCCTCGAGGGCCGTCGCCACCTCCGGGTCGATTCGGATGTTCCGCGTCGCAGCGTGAAGCATCGCTATCCCCTCCCGTTGTGTTTACCCATCATGCCCATAGGTTTCCAGCGGTGTCAATCCGTCCCCACGGGGTCGCCACCGGCCGCAGGGTCGCCCCTCGCTCGCCACCGACCGCGCGACGGCCTCGACCAGCACGTCGAGGAGCGCGTGCAGAGGGCCCCGGTGCCGCGCTCGAACTCGCGGCAGCCCGGGTGTGTGCTGAGCAGGTAGGCCGGGGTCGTCGTACCCATCGTCGTCCTCCGTTGGTCGGGCGTTTTCGTTCCATCCACATTATGCCCACAGGTTTCCAGCGTTGTCAACCCCAATGCGCCAGGGGCCGCAGAGTATAGCCGCCGGGCGCTCGCGGCGTCGAGTTACGACGAGGTCCTCCGCATCAGTATGGAGTATGCGGAGTTCGACCTGTAGGCACTCGCCGGGCTTGACAGCGTTGTAAAGGTATGAGAACATGGGTGTGGCGGGGAGCGCATCAGACCAGGGTCGCCCAGACAGGGCGGCAGACCACGAGGCCGACGACAGCGACCCCGCCAAGGAGGAACACGACGATGCAGGTGCGGCAGGCGTTCACGTTCGTGTGTAACCAGTGTGAGGAGATCCGCCGGTGCGGCACCCACCACGCCGCGGCGGTCGAGCAGGCGATGCACCAGGATCGCACCGGCCACCTCGCGGTCCAGATCGTCCCCGCGCACGAGCTGTCGCGGGCATGGTGGGAGGGCCGAGCGTCGGCCAGCACGGTCGACCGCAGAGGGAGGGCGTCATGAGGTACCGTCGGACCTACAGCCGCGATCCCCGGTGGATCGAAGCCATGATCGCGGCCCGGTGTCAGCACCACGAGAACGGCGTCCGGTGCGCGAAAGACTTACGGATGAATCGGTGCGTGGCCATATTCTTCCAGACTTCACCGATACCGAGATCGATGCCGAGGTCGCGACAGGAGGGAACCATGACCGCCGATGAGATCGTGGCCTTCTGGATCAGGTGGTGCCGGAGACCGCACTCCACGGTCGAGCACCAGGACGACATCGACCAGGGATGTCAGATCATTCGCCAGGACCCCGCCTATTGGGCCGACCAAGAGATGTACCGCCTCGCGGATCTGGTCCGTCAGGAGCGGGACTCGCTCTCATAGGGGAGGAGACAGCCATGAAGATCGAGGTGAAGTACCGGCAGTGGGGCTCGTCACACCACGGCGAGGGCGACTACCCGACGTGGGAACTGTGCGCGGAGGGCATCAACGATCTCGCGGACATCACCCTTCAAGGGAAGGCCCTGGATCTTGTGCGCGACATCGCCCGAGACCTGACGGCACGGTTCGGTCCTGGGGTCGTACGCTCCTGATCCGCTATGCGCTCCGCCGGTACCGGATCGGGCGCTATGGACCGGAGTTTGGCCTCTATGTGGTGGACCGCTACCGGCGGCTCGTGGCCCCCGCTCCCACCACGTCAG
>Ga0209415_10013111_pt1 | contig 13718 bp, 17 predicted proteins | sample PeaSoiSIISIP2007_FD_187696 | JGI IMG/M metagenome (GOLD analysis project Ga0209415, IMG submission 187696) | Peat soil microbial communities from Weissenstadt, Germany - SII-SIP-2007 (SPAdes) (version 2) | ecosystem: Environmental > Terrestrial > Soil > Wetlands > Peat | place: Germany... | reverse complement strand
GAACTGCGATGGTCCCGCGCGAGCGGCGAGACTTCTTTTGGGTAGTCCATTACGAAGACCGGGCCCCACAAGTTGGGCTCGGTCGTCTTTTCGTAGATTTCAAGGATTATCTTGCCGGGCCCCCAAGACGGGAGAAGTGGCACCCCGAGCGTGCCCGCACGGCGCCGGAGCTCCTCCAAGGGCATCTCCAGGCTGAGTTCTTGGCCCGAATGTTCCGCGACTAGCTCGAGAAGCGTCGCCCGCCTCCATGGCGGTGAAAGGTCCAGCTTTTTGCCCGCGTAATCGACCTGGGTGCTCCCGGTCACCTCCCGGGCGACATCGGCCACCATCTGCTCGGTCAGGTCCATCATGTCGTTGTAGTCCGCGTAAGCCTGGTACAGCTCGAGCATCGTGAACTCTGGGTTGTGACGCGGGGAAAGGCCTTCATTGCGGAACACCCGCCCTATTTCGAAGACTTTTTCCATACCGCCCACCACCAAGCGCTTCAGGTGCAACTCGAGCGCGATGCGCAGGTACAGGTCCATGTCGAGGGCATTGTGGTGCGTGACAAACGGTTTCGCCGTAGCTCCTCCCGGGAGCGTGTGGAAAACAGGCGTCTCGACCTCGACAAAGCCCTTCGACTCGAGGAAGCGGCGTACCACCGAGATGGCCCGGCTGCGGGCCAACAAGATCTCGCGGCTTCGTTCGTTAGCCCACATGTCGGCGTAGCGCTGGCGGTAGCGGGTATCGACGTCGGTTATGCCACGGAACTTGTCGCCAAAAGAGCGTCGTGCTTCTGCAAGCAGGGCCCATTCGCTCAATCGAAGCGAGAGCTCCCCCGTCTTTGTGCGGACGACCTCTCCGGTAGCCCCAACCCAATCCCCCAAGGAAAGCTTGTTGAGCTCGCCGAACCGGGCTGTCCATTGCGCGCCTGCGAACAATTGCAACGAACCGGTCCAGTCGGTGAGCGTGAGGAAGGTCAGCTTGCCCATCTCACGCCGCAGCATGATGCGCCCAGCGACCGTGGCGATGTGCCCGGATCCCTCACTGGGGCCTAGGTTCGCGAAGCGGGCCTGAAGTTCGGCTGGAGAGGTCGTGACTTCGAAACGGTACGGGAAGTCCTCAGCCATTGGAGCGGTTCCGATGGTAGATCGTGCGCAGGCCATACAGGGTCAGCCAGGGCTCGTAGTAGTCGATGCCCTTCGTTGCCGGCACGATGATCGGGGCGAGCCCCCCCGTCGCCACCACGGTAGCTTGGCCCACCTCGTCCTTCAGCTTCGTGCAGACCCCTTCGACCAGGGACGCAAAACCGTAGAAGATCCCGGACTGAAGCTGTTCCACAGTACTTTTGCCCAGAATGGTCCGGGGCGGTGCCATGTCCACACGTGACAGCAGCGCCGCCCGCGCGGTCAGAGCATTAAACGAGAGCTCCACCCCTGGGAAAAGGACCCCACCCAGGTACTCACCCTTTGCGGACACGACCTCGAAGTTGGTCGCCGTGCCGAAATCAACAACGATGGTCGGCCCCCCGTAGCGTTCGAAGGCCGCCACAGCGTCGGCGATCCGGTCTGCCCCTACTTCCTTCGGGTTATCGACGAGTACAGGCATCCCGGTGCGCACGCCCGGCTCGACGAAAACAGAAGGCACCTTCAGCCGGCGGCTCAACATATCGCGCAGCGCCGTCTGGAGCGGGGGCACCACACAGGCGATCACCGCCCCGGTGACCGTCGAGAAATCGAGGCCGTCGAGGGCAAGTAACTGAGCCAGTTGTAACGCGAACTCGTCGGCGGTGTAGACGGGGTGAGTCGCGACGCGCCATTGATGGACCAGCTCGCCCGTACCCACCGAGCCATTATCGTCGAAGAGCCCGACGACGATCTGGGTATTGCCGACATCGATGGCCATTAGCACAGCTCAGCCTCCCCCGCGCTGGCTGCGACGTTGTCGATCAACCGCACCTTACCGATGCGGCCGGCGATCAACAAACGGATATCTCCTGAGATGGCGCGGGGAACTGCCAGCGACACTGGGTCTGCTACCTCGGCATAGTCAAGCTGGAACAGCTTTTCTCGGCCGGCCACCTCCACCATCGCGGCGCGAACATCGGCGACTTCCGTCACGCCCTGCTCCTCCACGGCGCGTTTCCCCGCAAGCAGGGACCAATAAAGGACCGGGGCGGCATCACGCTCGGTAGGGGTGAGATAGTCGTTACGGCTCGACAAGGCGAGGCCGTCTGGTTGGCGCACCGTCGAACACGGGACCACAACCACAGGCGAGGACAGGTCGGCGACCAGACGACGGACAATTACAAGCTGCTGGTAGTCCTTTTCCCCGAAATAGGCGTAGCAAGGGCCCGAAAGCCCTAAGAGTTTCGTCACGATCGTTGCCACGCCGTTGAAATGACCGGGGCGGTGGTGCCCCTCGAGGACGTCGCCCAAATGCTTGACATAGACCGTAACCAAAGGCTCTTCAGGGAACATCTCGTCGATGTGGGGAGCCAGGACGATGTCGGCGCCCGCCTCCTCCGCTTGGGCATAATCGTTGTCCAGGTCCCTTGGGTACGACTCAAGGTCCTCGTTGGGCCCGAACTGGAGCGGGTTCACGAATATGCTGACCGCGACCACGTCGCACTCCGCTGCGGCGCGGCGGATGTTGGAGCGATGACCCCCATGCAGCGCTCCCATTGTGGGGTGGAAACCAACGCGCTTGCCCGAGCGGCGCGCCTCGTCCAAAAAGGTTCGCAGGTCCTCTGGTTTGTGGGTGATTATCATTTGTTGCTCAGATCGTACCGGCGAGCGACACGCCCGCTCTCATGGCGGCCGTAAGGCGGTCACCCACCAAGTCGGGGGCGAGGTCCGCAAGCGGCACCAAGACGAAACCACGCTCCCACATCCTCGCGTGTGGGACCTGGAGATCGGGCTGGTCAACGGTCAGGTCGCCCACGAGGAGCACGTCGACGTCGAGGGTGCGCGGCCCCCAACGTACGTCCCGGGCCCGCCCGGCGGCAGCCTCGGCCTTTTGGCCGGCCTCGAGCAGCTGGCGCGCCGATGCGCTGGACCAAAGCTCGGCGACCAAGTTGAGGTACCGGTCCTGCCCGGGCGGGCCGCCCACCGGCTCGGTCTCATAGACCGGGGACACCGCGACGACATCGGGCAGGTATGTCAAGCCTGTTCTCAAGTAAGCCAAGCGGTCGCCGAGGTTGGAGCCGAGCCCGACAAAGGCCTTGCGCTTCAAGGCCTGCAAATCCGCACCGCCGCCGAAGCGAGGGCGACCGGCACGGGCGGCCTGAGCTTGCGGACCGTGACGACGACCCCTATGGCGCGTTCGCCGGCGACGGCAAGAGCCCTGGTCGCGACTGCCTCAGCGAGGTGCTCCAGGAGCGTCGCATGTTCGCCCTCGATGACAGCCCTGACGGCTTCGCAAAGTTCGGCGTAGTCGACCGTGGCCTCGAGCGCATCGCTGCGACCAGCCTCGCGGAGGTCCGCGATGAGCTCGAGGTCCACCTCAAAGGGCTGCGGGCGCACGGCTTCGTCAGGAAGGGCCCCATGGGCCCCGATGAACCTCAGGCCACGCAGTTCTATGCTGTCCCGCCAGGTCCCGGGGCGGGCCCCCGTGCCGAGGGATGACAACGGCGCCGGCTCGGCGAGGTCGCCCGGCTCAGGCACCATCTGTGCGGGCTACCGGCCCGGGCTTTGGGAACGCCGGGACCATCGCCACGAGCTCGCGTCCCTCTGGGCCCATCTGCCGGCCGAAAAGCCGCTCGACAATGGCAACGGCCTGTGCGCCTTGGTCGATCAGGCCGCACCAATGCAAGTAGCCGGCCACAACGCCCATCAGGGTGTCACCGACTTCCTCCTGGTGCACGACCACGCGCTGGTCATCCCGAAGCCAGGCGCGCAATTGCTCATAGAGCTCCGGGAGGACCAAGACAGGGTCGTCGTTCTTTGCAAACGGTATGTGAGACCAAGTGAGGTTCTCTTCGTCATACGCATGGAGATTGTGGGGCGACGCCAGAAGCGACACCACTCGGGTGAAGCCTTGGCACTTAATCCAGAGGATCTCTTCGCGTCTCCGCACTTTCCGGTGGTTGCGCGCATAGCCACCGGGTCGCTCGCAAACAGCAAGCTTGTCCTTTATCACCCAGGTGAAGAACCGAGGTTTTATGCCGGCGGCCCACTTCCCTCTCAGGTTGGCTGAGGCGGTCATTTGACGCCGACGAGCTTGGCCGCGTCGACCGTCGCTTTCACATCGTGGGCGCGGACCATGGCAGCGCCGTTGACCAGAGACCAGACGGCGCCTGCAAGGGATCCCTCTAAACGTTGTTCGCCGGGAGCTGGCCGCGTGTCGTCCCCGGATGCGATGGCCCCGGTGAAACGCTTGCGCGAAACGCCGACCGCAACCGGCCACCCCGTCGCGACGAACTCGTCCAAGTGGGCCAGGAGCTGCAGGTTGTGGGAGGTCGTCTTAGCGAAGCCGATACCTGGGTCCACCCAAATTTCACCGACGCCGTCCTGGTTGGCTTTCACCGCCCGCTCGACAAGGAACGACTTGACCTCGCCAACAACGTCGTCGTAGCTGGCAAACGATGCCATGTTGGACGGCTCACCGCGCATGTGCATCACAACCCAGCCTGCCCCGGCTTCTGCCGCCACCGCCCACAAAGATGCAGATACGTCGTTGAGGATACTCGCCCCCGCGTCGAGCGCCGCTTCGGCTACGGCACGTTTGCGGGTATCGACAGAGATCCGGGCGCGCCCCGCCAACCGGCGGCCCAACTCGCGCACGACCGGTACGACGCGTCGCAGTTCCTCGCTCTCGGCCACCTCCGACGCGCCGGGCCTGGTGGACTCTCCCCCGATGTCAATTACATCAGCGCCCTCGTCGGCCATTGCGCAGCCGCGCTCAACGGCGGCTTCCTCGTCCACCCAGAGACCACCGTCGTAGAACGAGTCCGGGGTTACATTGAGCACGCCCATCACTAGCGCCATCGCAGTGCGTCAGCTTATAGGTCTCCAGGTCGCGCCCAGGGTCAGACCTTGGATGTTCCACGCGGTCCGGCCCCTCAAGGGAGGCCAAATCGGGGACGACACAGCTGAGGTGACCGTGGGACCGGGGCCTGGCGCCGCCGGGCCTCCTGCCCAGCCGTGGCAACCCGACCCGGGCGAAGCCGCCGGGCGGGGGACCGGGCGGGGCACCGCCGCGCCCTGGGATCCCCTAGGAGCCCCGGCGCCGACGGTTGCGAAGCCCCCACTGGACCTGGCTGAGAGCTCAGCGCTACCTGACCCCGCGAGCTGGGGGGCCCCGGCTTGGCAGGAGCGCCAGCGATGGATCCCCTGGCTCCGGCTCTGGGCGCTGGTCAAGATGGCCGGCTTGACCTATTCGACCTGGTGGGCCTTGGGGTATTTGCACGAAAATCTGGGGGCTCAGATCTGCGCGTACGGTGCCATGTGCCTCTACACTGCGGTCCGCTCACGCTGGAGCGGCCGACGCTTCCGCCTCTTCGGCCCTGGGATGTCGATCGAGCCGGAGTTCTATGAGGAGCTCGGTCGCTGGTTCTACCGGGCGGGCGTTGTCCTCGTCCTCTGCGGTGGGGCGGTTTTCTTGGCGCAGGGCGTGCTCGGGACAAGCACTACCTCCAAGGACCATCACCACCACCGGCCGGCGCCAGCGGCGCCGGCTGCCGGCACCAACGGCTCACCGGCGCAGCTGGGTCAACTTATATACGGTCACAGGGGAAAAAATGGATTGGCTGCCGGCAGCAGCCGTCTGGCCGCCGCGAGCCCCTTTCGCGCCCAGATCTAGCGGCCGATGAGCCCGAGCACTTCGGCCCGCGCGGCTGCACTCGTCAGGAAGTGCCCTCGCACAGCCGAGGTTACGGTAACTGCGCCGGGCTTTTTGACACCCCGCATCGACATGCACATGTGCTCGGCCTCTACAACCACGAACACCCCTCTCGCTCCGAGCACGCGCACGAGGGTGTCAGCTACCTGGGTGGTCAACCTCTCCTGCACCTGAGGCCGCTTGGCGTAACCGTCGACGAGGCGGACGAGCTTGGAGAGCCCTGTGACGCGACCGTCTTCGTTCGGTATGTAAGCGACGTGAGCCTTCCCAGACCATGGCAACAGATGGTGCTCGCAAACGCTGTAGATCCCGATGTCGCGCACAAGTACAAGTTCGTCATGGTCTGCCTCGAAGGTGGGGACGAGGTGCTGGCCAGGGTCTTCATTGAGACCGGAGAAAATCTCGGCGTACATGCGCGCCACGCGGGCCGGTGTTGCGCGCAGCCCCTCGCGTTCGGGATCCTCACCGACCGCCGCGAGGATCTCCCGGACTGCCGCTTCGATCCTCTCAAGATCCACAGTCAGCTCCCGTCGCAGACAACGTCAACGCAGAGAAGGCGACGACCAATGCTCGGATAGTTGATGTTCGCTGGTCAGCCGGGCAGGTACCCAGGCACCAGGCACCCGCCGTCGCATCCTCTCGCATAAGTAGTCCTGCGGCGGTCACCTAGGGTAGTTGCCCGTTGTAGCGGCGAATACACGGCAGGTTCCGGTAGCGCTCGGCAACGTCAAGCCCATAACCGACTACGAAGTCCCTCGGGATGTGGAACCCGATATAGGAAAGCTCGGGCGCCGTAACTTCCGTGTCTTTGACGAGCAACGCGCAAACCGCAAGGCTCGCAGGTTGCCGAGCGGCAAGGTTGCGCAGGAGAAAAGCAAGGGTCAGCCCCGAATCGACAATGTCCTCCACAACCAGAACGTGACGGCGGGCAAGGTCCGTGTCGAGATCTTTCACTATCCGCACGACGCCGCTCGTTCGGGTGCTGCTCCCGTAAGAGGCGACGGCCATGAAGTCGAACTCGACGGGTAGGGCGATCGCCCGCGAGAGGTCGCTCATGAATACGAACGCTCCCTTCAGCACCCCGACCAGCAACGGGGGCCGGCCCGCGTAGTCGGCTGTTATCCGCGCACCGAGCTCTCTGATCTTGTCTCGGATTTCGTCCTCGGTGACGATCACCTCGCCAAGGTCAGGGTCGTCCTGGGCAAGGCGCTCACCCGGGATCTCTGCCACTTGGGGGACACCCGAAGCCGACGTGACGTCAGGGCCCGGGGAGCTCAGGGGTGCCATGGACCAGTCAACCTTATACTGCCATTACCGCTGCTGCGACCCGTCAAGTCTCAGGCGACCGGCGGACCGGCTGAGCCGCCTCCCGCCTGACAGCTCGCAGGCGACGGCTCGACCAGTCACCACCGCCCAGGTTCGCTCAAGGTCTTCGTAGGACGGGGGGTGGTGCTCAGGGCCCTCGTCTTCACGGAGCCACCTGCGCAGTGCTCTGTTAGCTAGCGGCCGCGGTGCCGCCGCCAAAGCACGAGTGTCGGTCGGGTCGAGATCGCGGGCCAGGGAATCAAGCAACTCCGCATCGTCGGCCAGCAGTGCCGCGGTCCGGGCCAGCAACGGGACGGGGTCGCGCCCTGCGACATCTGCCAACAACGGCAGGAGCTCGTGTCGGGCCCGGTTGCGCCGAAAACGCACCTCCGCGTTGGAAGGGTCGATGACTGTGCGGAGGCCCAAGGCTGTCACCAAAGCGCCGGTCTCGGACCGCCGCAAGGCCAATATGGGCCTGCGCACCTTCCGGAGGCCACTGGCGGTGGCTCGCATGCCGCGCAGGCCGTCTATACCAGCTCCCCGCATCAGGTTGAGAAGGAGAGTCTCAGCCTGGTCGTCGGCAGTGTGGCCGACCATGGTGCCCTCTGGCAAAACCTCGTAGCGCGCTTTGCGCGCACGTGCTTCGAGGTCTGGCCCGGGCACGACTCGAACAGTTAGTGCTTCGAAGTTCGTACCAAGCGTATAGGCCGCAGCTTCGACGACGGCCGCTTCTTCCGGGCCGCCTGGGCGCAGGCCATGGTCGACGTGGACAGCGCGGGCTGAACAACCCGCAGCCACTGCGAGGGCCAGCATCGCCAGAGAGTCGGCTCCGCCCGAAACGGCGCATACGACTGGCTCCTCTTCCCGCGGGAACGAACAACGACCGAGCAGGCCCTCGACTCCGGCAGGCCAACACACGCTAGGGGGGCTCATCTGGTCTTTGATGCCCGCGGCTGCAGCAAGGGCTCAGCGGGGCGTCGCAGGGGGGCCACCGCTCCGCAGCTCTCGTTCACGCGCAGCATCGGCTGCTCTGAGGGCCTGGACCAAGGCCGGGCCGGTCTGAAAATCCAGCTTGCTTGCCATCCGGCGCAGACGGGCATACAGGTAACTGCGGCTTACCTGGAGCCGAGCTCGTGCCTCGGTCAGGCTCTCGCAGGAGATCACCATTTCGAGTATTTCCTGGTCGCGGCGCGTCAGGATCTCCGGGCTCAACCACGTTGGCCAGTTGCCGCGCAGGCTCTGGGGGCCGTTCGTAAGCACGCCGCTCACCGGCTCGAGCCGGCTCATCTTGGGCCGCGCCCCGGAGTCCTTGGGGGCCCCGGTACCGCGCTCCAGTCGAGCCAAGTGGGCCAACGCGGCGTTCTGCGCGGCGCGGCGCTGCTCCGGTTCCGGCCCGCCCGCAACAGCATCGGCAACCGCCTGGCGCAGGTCGCTGATGGCAAAAGGCTTGGTGAGGTAACGGATAGCCCCTTCAATGCCGCCGCGTACCATGTCGAGGTCCTCAGCACGGGCCGTCAACATGAGCACGGGTATGGAGGAGATATCAGGGTCGGGGTCGGACTTGAGCGAAGAAAGCACCGTCCAGCCGTCCAGGCCGGGCATCATCACGTCGAGTACCACCACGTCCGGACGCTGCTCGCGGGCCGAGGCGAGGCCTTTGTGACCGTCAGAAGCCACGCTCACCTCATGGCCGGCGAGGCGCAGGCTCATGCGGAGCAGGTCGCGCAGGTCCGGCTCATCGTCGACAACCAGTACGCGCGCCACTCGCTGAACTCTACGGGTTCAGGCGGTGCGGCCCAGGCCCTCGGCTCGCTCTGTCCAGCGGGAAGGATCGCGGATCTCCGCCATGCTCGGCAACCACTCAGGCCCTTGCCAGATCCTCCCGAACAGGTCGCGACCACCCTCCTCTTCGACGGCCGCGATGAAACGCTCGCCCTGCTCGTACTGCTTGAGCTTGGCGTCCAAGCCGACCAGCGAGCTCACGACCTTGGCAGCCCCGCTGCGCTGCCTTCGTTGCTGGAGCACACGGGCAAAGCGTTGCGCCTGCGGTACCCGCCCCTGAGCGGCCCGGTTCATCACGACGTCCCCGTGGCCTTCCAGCAGGCTCATCAAACCCCCGATCCCGTCCAGCGCCTGGCGCTGCTCGGGCGAGGCCAACAACGCGACCAGACCGCCCTCGTCAAGAGGGTTCTTGCCCTCTCGCGCCTCCCCAGCGGCCCGTTTCAGAGCTTCAAGGAAGCGCTTTGGGTCGGGGTCGACCCCGTCCAGCAGCGACCGGACGAGGCCCAAGAAATGTGGCCGTAACCAGGGGACGCCGGTGAACTGTGCGCGGTGCGTGACTTCGTGCAGTGCTATCCAGAGCCGGAACTGGCGAGGTTGGAAACCGTAGCGGTCTTCGAGCTCGATCACGTTGTGGCCCACGTAGTAGACGATGTCCTGGTCCAAAGGTCGCTCGTCTTCGATCAGGAGCTGGTCGTACTGGCCCAGGACCCGAGTGGACATCCAGCCCAGCAGCAAGCCGAGCTGCACGCCACCGATGTTGCGGCTGACCTGCGTCGGAACTCGCATCGGGACCGGGCCCAACATCGGCGCCGGCTTCGACATCGCCGCTTCGAGCTTTTGGGTGAGCGGGCGCAACAACCGCTGGAAGGAAGCGACGTTCGCAGTCACCCAGCCGGGGCGGTCAGTCACACGCGGGCGCGCAGGCCCGGCGAGGGAAACCAATCCGGTCTCTTCGGCTACCAGCTCTTCCGCCTCAGCCGTGAGCTCAGCGAAGTCCTCTTCGAGAACGCTCAGGCGTCCCGGCGGCAACCACGGTTGGCGCGACGCGATGCGGGTAGCAACGCGCTCAGCCAGCTCCCAAGAAATCGGCTCTTGCGACGAAATGCTCATACGACAGGGCCCGCGGAGGCCCTTGGGCGCGGCTCCGGGCGCTCAGCTACGCGATCTTCTTGCCACGAGTACGGGGTACGGCCATCGGTTCGTGCTGGACGCAATATTTGCCGTTGTTGTACATCGACAGTTTGGTGTTGCAGCCGGCTTGGCGGCAAGTACGGTCCTGCCCAAAAGACTTGGACGGTCGTTCGCCACCGCTCATCATGTGCCCTCCGAGTGATCGTTCGCTCATATCTCCCACTAACGCTTGCTAAGCCTTCTTCCTTCCCAGACGCAAGGCCATCTACCCGAAAGCCTTCGGTGCTATTCAAGTTGGCACGTCCTCGGCTCGCAGAGCTTCAGCTACCCGTCGGCGTAGAGAATCGGGCACGTCATCCCGGCACTTGCGGGCGATGACCGCTTTCAGCTCGGCTTCGAAACCGAAGGCTGCGAAGCACGGCGAGCACTCTTCGAGGTGGTACTGGATCTTTTCCCGGCTCTCCGACGTCAGCTCGCCGTCGAGGAAGCCGTACAGAGTGGCGATAGCGTCCTGGCAGGGGTCCGACACCGAGCGGCCCTGCGTGGACAACTCGTAATCGTAGGCATCGTGACCTGGGCTCTCTGGTTGCCCCGTGCTCGCCGGTTCCTCGCGGTCCATTCTCTTCTCGATCGTTAGGCTTCGGACAGCTAGCTTGGTACGTCTGCCGGAGCGGTGAGACGTCTTTGCTCCGCAAAACTATGTAACGCCTTTTGGAGCGCCCTTCTTCCCCGGTGCAGCCGGCTCATAACGGTACCGATCGGCACATCCAGGATCTCGGCGATCTCCTTGTAGGAAAACCCTTCGACGTCTGCCAGGACGACGGCCAAGCGGAACGCGTCGGGCAGGGACTCGACTGCGTCCTTCACCTCGGCTTCGCTGAGACGGTCAAGGACCAGGTCTTCGGCACTGCGGCCAGCCGCAGCAGCTTCGAGGCCACCCAGCCGGTGGTAGAGGTAGAGGTCCTCCACGTCGTCCAATTCGGTCTCGGTCGGGCGGCGCCGCCGCGACCGGTAGGTGTTGATGAAGGTGTTTGTCAGGATCTTGTAAAGCCACGACTTCAGGTTCGTGCCCTCCTGGAAGGTCCCGAAAGCGCGGTATGCCTTCAGGTACGTCTCCTGCACAAGGTCTTCGGCATCTGCGGGGTTGCGGGTCATCCGGAGCGCCGCGCTGTACAGGGAGCTCATGTAGCCCATCGCCTGCTCGGCAAAGTGCTCCTTGTCAGCCATAACCAGCACCCTAGGGCTCCACAGGCCGGCCCACCGGTCAATTCAGCGAAGCTTTAATATGCGCCGTGCGATAGCAGGAAAAAGTGCTGGTAAGGCCCGCCGCAACGGTGCGTGGGCGGTCGCTGCCCGCGGTCACCGGCGCCGTTCAAACCGCTGGTACGGCTATGGCCTCCACCGTCGCGGTGCGTTCTCCGAAGGCAAGGACGGCCCCAGGGTGCACGACGTGCGGGTCCCCTGGCGAGAGGCGCTGCCAGGCCTTGGCGGCGTCGTCCCAGACAAAGGTGCCGTTGGTAGAACCTCTGTCCACCACCACGATGTCGTGCATGGACGGGCGCACCTCTGCATGGACCCGCGACATGCTGTCGTTCTGGCCCCCCGGGACTAGAGCCTCCAGCTCGCCGGACAAGACTGCTTCGTCGAGGGCCACGTCGCGTCCAACGAGGGCGGCTCCCACCAGCTCGTTGACCTCGCCGTTATCCCAGGTGAGCTTCACAAGAGGAGATGGCGAGCCGTTGACGACGATCGGCTGGTCGACAACTGTCGGGTCGTCGGCGTCCTGGCCGCCATCCTGGGAGGTACCGCCTTCGACAACCCCGACGTAGGAGGTGCCGGCTTCGTAGGAGGTGCCGGCTTCGACGGTGGCAACGTACGAGGTTGCGGCATCAGCGCCGTCCGAGCCGATTGCACCCACCGCGGCGGACAGTACAGCCGCCGAGCTCGCGGCTAAAGCGGAACTTTCCTCAGGGCTCAAGTGCTCTTCTACGGGCTCTGCTGCTTCTCCGAGCTCCACTGGCGCCGGGTCTTCGACCACCTTGCGCCCCTTTTGGGAAGCCTGGCGGGAAGAAGATTTGTTCCTGCGCCAGGACAGGATAAAGCCGCTTGCCCGTACCAAACCGTCGCGGAGCTCGGCTAGGTCGTCTTCGTCACCGCGTCTGCCGGCCCAGGCCGCCCGCGTACCCTTGACGTGACGGTTGAGCCAGGACCCCGTCTCTTCTCCGCCGTAAAGCGTCCGCTCGTCCCCGTCCTGGTCGACGGTCACTTGGACGGGCCCGTGAACTATCGCGACGAGCCCGGGATCCCGCGCCGCCAAGATTGCAAAGGCCGGCAACGGGGCCGACTCCGGGTCGACTAGGTGCGTACCGGTGCGCGCGAGGAGCTCGGTGGGGCTCGCCGCTGTCAGGCAGGCCGCTACCAGCTCTCTTTCATCTGGCCCGTCGCCCGGGATCCAGACAACAGCGCCCGGCAAGCGGGCAAGCCAACCGTCCGATCCGGCAACTGGGACCAGGCGGGCTGAGGAAAAGTCCGTGTCGCTCACCGCCAAACCGTACCCCGCCAGCGGGCCGATATCCATCGGTTCTAGCTTTGGGGCGCAATGGTCACGAGATCTCCTTATCTGGACCACCCAGGACCGCTCGCGTTCGCCCACCGCGGAGGCGCCGGCGAGGCGCCCGAGAACAGTTGGGCCGCCTTCGAACATGCGGTTTCGCTGGGCTACCAGTACATGGAGACCGACGTCAGGACAACGTCGGACGGGGTGGCCGTAGCCCTCCATGACCCATCGCTCGACCGGGTAGCGGACAGCCCGGGGGTCTTGCGCAAGATGAGCTGGGCTCAGGTGCGGGCCCACAAGTTGGCCGATGGTCGCGAACCGCCCCTGCTGGAGGAACTGCTCGGCGCGTGGCCGCAGCTCCGCTGGAACATCGATGTGAAACGCAGAGAAGCAATCAGCCCGGTCGTCGAGGCGATCAGGCGTACTGGCGCTGTTAACAGGGTGCTGGTGGCATCGTTCGCCGGCTCGCGAGCGGCACGGGCCCGGGCTGCCCTCGGCCCGGAGCTGGCCACGGGTGCCGGGCGATGGACGGTGGCGAGCCTTGTCGTAGCCAAGGTCGTCAGGTTCTGGCCGGTTTCGTCCGATGCTGTCGCCGCCCAGGTGCCGCCACGGGATGGGCTTATACCGATCGTGGACGCCGCATTCGTCCGTGCCTGTCACCGGGCCGGCCTGGCAGTACACGTATGGACAATCAACACATCGGCCGAAATGGACCGCCTACTAGACCTCGGGGTGGACGGCATCATGACCGACCGGCCCACCGTCCTCAAAGGAGTGCTCGAACGGAGAGGCCAATGGGCGTAAGCCACGGCGTTCATAAGCCCACGATTTTCGTAGGCGGAGGGCGGTCCTAAGCACGGGGTGGTTGGGTGTGGCGGTGGCGCGGCGGTGGCGCGGCGGGGCGAGAGGGCCGGCCTCCATGGCGTGGTCGTAGCTGGTGATTCTCGGCGTGGGCCGGCCTTTCTTGGTCTCAACGGACGAAGTTTTGGGCTCGCGGCACACCGAGGTTAACGGGCCCCGCCTAGATACGCAAACCGCGCCGAGATAGGGCGGCCGGGACACGAGAGGCCGAGCTCGGAAGGCAGTGGCTCGACTGCAGTGGCGCAGGGGCGCGGTGGCGCAG
>Ga0209415_10013110_pt1 | contig 13719 bp, 11 predicted proteins | sample PeaSoiSIISIP2007_FD_187696 | JGI IMG/M metagenome (GOLD analysis project Ga0209415, IMG submission 187696) | Peat soil microbial communities from Weissenstadt, Germany - SII-SIP-2007 (SPAdes) (version 2) | ecosystem: Environmental > Terrestrial > Soil > Wetlands > Peat | place: Germany... | reverse complement strand
GGAGCCGTGTCCCGGAAGGCATTGCGGGGTACGTGTTCCCCGTCGGCTCGGCCAACGACCTGCAGGACCGAATGGGCAGAGTCGCCCGGACACCCGGGCTCCGGCCCCCACCAGAACTCACGGCGACGAAGTCGGTCCAGGGCTATGCCACCGATTTCGAGGCCTTCGTGGCCGACGTCATGAGCCATGACCGGAGATCCGGCCTGGCCGCGGGGGTTTGCGCCCTGCTCGGCCACCTTGCCCTTCTTGTGGCTCGACTCCAGCGGTGGCGCCCCGCACCGTACGTCGACGGGCGCCAAGCAGGAGGGACGCGGTGAACTGGCGAGCGTCCTCCTTGCGCCGACTGCCGGAGATGGTCGTGGCCACCTACCGACGCAACCACCTGGCTCGCAACAGTGGTTGGGTGATCATCGCTACGGGGATGAACGGCTTGCTTGGGCTGGGGTTCTGGGCCGAAGCGACTCACGCCTTCTCCACCGCGAACGTGGGGTCGGCCAGCGCGGTGCTGGCCGCCATGACGTTCGCCTCGACGATGGCCATGATGGGCCTCGGGACGACGGCGCTGCAGATTCTGCCTCGCGCCGATGACGAGACGTGGTCGACCGCCGTCAATTCGGTGGTGGTGGGAGGAGCAACGATCGGCCTGGTCGCGGGCTTGGTCACGGCAGCGGTACTCCCGCACGTGTCACCGCGTCTGTCGTTTGCGAATCAGCCACAGGTAGCGGTGAGCGTGGTCTTCGGCACGTCGGTGCTGACGGTCGCGACGCTGCTCGACTATGTGTTCACGGCCGAGCGCCGGGCCCACTACATCGTCATCAGGGGAGCGACCTTCGGCGTTCTCAAGGTAGCCCTCCTGAGCCTGCTCCTGCTGCTTGGCGTGCGGAACGCGACGTTGCTCATCGCGGCGTGGGTCGGCGGGTCGCTCATCACGTCGGGAAGCACGCTCGTCTGGCAGGTGCGCCGACTCGGGCGACCCCACCGCTATGGCGTAGCGGGAGTGACCACGTACATAAGGAAGTGGTTGAAGATCCTGATTCTTCATCACATGACGTCGCTGGGTGACGTCATGATCCCCAGCCTGATGCCTGTTCTCGTGGTGGCCCGATTGTCGAGTGTAGCCAGTGCACACTTCTATATCGCATGGCTCCTTGCCAGTTTCCTTCTGGCCGTTTCAGCCGCGGTGGCCGGCAATCTCCTGGCAGAGCTCTCGTACAACGACGAACCGATGGCGCGGACACTGCGTAGGGCAGCGCGACTGATCGCCGTCCTGCTGCTCCCTCCGGTCTTCGTGTTGGCCATTTTCGGTCGGTCGGTTCTGGGAATCTTCGGCTCGACGTACGCCGCCCACAGCTACGGCATCCTCCTGCTCTTCGTGGTGGTGGCCGTACCGGATGCAGTGACCAACATCTACGTGTCCGTCCTGCGAGTGAAAGGTGAACCGCACAAGGCGGCGGCCATGAACTTCGGGATGGCGACCGTGGCCTTGGTGGGAGCCTGGTTCTTCATGGGCGTCTTCGGGGTCGCGGGTGCGGCCTGGGCGTGGGCGCTCGCCCAGGCCGTTGGCTGCGGTTATGTAGCCGTCGATGCCCACGCAACCCGAGGGCCGCTGGCGCCGGTATCGATCGGGGCGAGCAGATGGGTGAGCGATGGCCCGACAGCCAAGCTGGGTGACCAAGAGCGTGCCCGGCCGATGGCGACAGTCGACGAGATGCACGAGAACGGGACCGTCGACCGAGCACCGAACTGGACCCCGGTGTCCGAAAAGCAATGACTCTTCAAGCCGTGACCTGGGTGGCCGAACAGCGTCTGACTTGGAACGCATTCGGTTCGCTGCCGCTGCCGGTGCGTCGGCAGATCCTCTTCGTCGCGTATCACCAACGAGTCGCCAAGCTTCGCCATCCGCGGACGTTCAGCGAAAAGGTCAACTGGCGAATTCTGCACGACCGCCGGGAGATCCTGGCCTGGACCTGTGACAAGCTGCGCACGAAGGCGTTGGCAGAGGAACGGAACATCCGCGTCATCCCGACTCTGTGGGCCGGCACGGAGATCAACGAGCTCCCCGATGTCGATCTGCCCGACAACTGGGTGTTGAAGCCGAACAATCGGAGCGGCCTCGTCTTCTTCGGGCAGTCCCCGCGCGTGGACGCAGAATCGCTCCAACGGATCACCGAGACGTGGAACGCTGACGATCGGGTGGTCGCCAAGGGCGAGTGGGCATACACCCGGGCGGCACCGGGTTTCCTGGTGGAGGAGCGCATCGGGCCGGTCCCCGGAACACCCACAGATTTCAAGGTATTCGTGTTCGACGGCGCGCCGTACATGATCCTGGTCGACTTGGATCGCTTCGGCCGGCACCAAAGTCGTTTCTACTCCCCCGATTGGCGGCCCATGCCCTTTCGGGACCGGATACCCGTGTCAGATGAGGTCCCCAGGCCACCGTGCCTCGGTGAGATGCTCGACGCTGCCACCACCATCGCCGCCGGGTTCGATTTTCTGCGTGTGGACCTCTATGTCGAGCACGGACAGGTCTACCTGGGGGAGGTCACGCCCTATCCGGGGGGAGGCCTCGAGCCGTTCGAACCGCGTCGCGCCGACCTGGAGCTCGGCGACGCCTGGCGCTTGCCCACCGTGCCGCAGTTGCTCTCGTCCCCGAGGTCCTGAGCGCCAGGCCACCTCATCCCGGCCCGTGACGTCGGAACCCCGGGCGCCGTGATGCGGGACTGACCATCCACAGTCGGTAGGGATCGGAACCCCTGCTGTCGTCGGGCCGTACCAGCGTTGAGCGGTCGTATCGGGGCGGATTCCAGCCCTATCGGGTGGAAAGTCCTACGGGCAGCGTGTCCAGTCGCGACAGCTGAGTCCGTGGCCCAATTGGCTCCCAATTGAGGCCCGAAGACCTCATGCGAGTTCGGTACACCGTCGATCAAGGAAGGGTCATGGCGGCGGCCCCCAGCGACAGGTCTCACCCCGTGAAGCGGCCGTCCCGAACGGGGCGTCCGTCGCTCCTCGTCCTGTTCTTGGCGGTGCAGGTCTTGGGTATCGGCGTCGCCACGAGCGCCGGTTTGGTGGCACATCACACTGTGCTGTCCCAGCCGGCCCCCGGACCCCCCGGGTCCAGCGCAACGCAGCACCCGCCCTCGCCCGGACTCGCCGCGGCCGCCCATGTCTATGGGCAGAGACATCTGCCACCGGCCGGGCACACCCCTGCCACGACGACGACCACGGCTAAGGCTAAGCCCAAGACCACAACGACAACGACAAGGCCAACGACGACAACCCCCGTTGCACCTGGGGGGCAAGGCCCCCACCCGCTCGCCCTCGGCTTTGCCGTCTTTCAACCGACCGCCCAGTTCCAGAACTACCAGTCCGTGGTGGGCACGCTTCCCGACTTCTTGGAGTGGTACCAGTCTTGGCCCACCAGTGCCGCTGACAGTGCCATGGCGCCGCTGTACTGGGGCAGCCAAGAACAGCTCGTCGAGGCCGATCACCTGACGCCGCTCATCTCCTGGGGCACCGGCACGATTCCGCTCTCTTCCATTGTCGCCGGCGCTGATGACGCCATCGCCCTAGGTCCCGCCGTGGCCTTGGCCAAGAGCTACCCCGGCACGCTCTACATCCGTCTGGACTGGGAGATGAACGGGGCTTGGGCTCCCTACAGTCCGAACAACTCCGATCAGCCACAGGGCGAGACCCCGGCGACGTTCGTGGCAATGTGGCAACACGTCGTCAACTACTTCCGAGTCGCTGGGGTCACCAACGTCCGGTGGGTGTGGTCACCCAACGTCGACGGTGGGACGGGGACCATGGCCGCCTACTACCCTGGTGACGCCTACGTGGACGACGTTGCACTCGACGGGTACAACTACGCGTACACGCAGGGAGCGGAGTGGCAGACACCACAGCAGATCTTCGGGGCGAGCTACGCCGAGCTCGAGAGCATCACGCACAAGCCGGTGATCATCGCTGAGACCTCATCGGTGGAAGCCAACACCACGGAGGCTTCGGCAGGATTGAGCAAAGCGCTCTGGATACAACAATTGAGCTCCTACCTGCCGACGCTCAGCAATGTGATCGCCGTGTGCTGGTTCCACCAACCTGCTCTGGTCAACGGCTACGGGACCGTCGACTTCGGGGTCGACACCTCGAGCGCAGCTCTCAATGCCTGGGAGCAATACTTTGTGATGAACCCCGAGTACCTGGGAAAGCTTCCGTAAGAACGCTGCGGTACGCCTGAGGCTCCTGAGGCATTCGTGGCCCGCGTGAAGAAAGCGCGTCGAGTCTCACGGTGCTCCACTGAGCTTGCGCTCTGTGGTGCGGTGTCTTTAGGCGCGTCGTACGCCGCGGAGACCGAGACCACAACGAGCCAGATGGGACTGGCAAGTTGCGCACCGGCATCGCATACACTCACTTGCCGCCGGTGTCGTCAACTCGGGGACTGACTTATATTTGCTACCAAAGGCCTGGGCATTCCAACGGTCCGAATAGGGGGGCAGCACCTATGAATCGGCAGTCCACGACGGTGCATCCTCACCGTCTCGTGAAGGCCTTCGCAGCACTGTCTCTGGCCATCGTCGCCGCGGCCTGTAGCGCGGCCGGAAGTAGTAAGGGCGTGAGCTCGAGCACGAGCACCAGTTCAGTCGTGGCGAAGTCAGGTGTGACGGCCCAACTCGACGCCCTCAAGCTGATCAATTACCTGCCGGAAGACTCTCCCCACGACACGATGTGGACGAACTGGAACCCGGCGGTCTTGTCCACTGACTTCGCTCGCATTCGAAGTTTGCACGCCAATACCGTGAGAGTCACGGTGTTCCCGCCCCACGCCTACTACGGATATCCCCAGCCGACGACCGTCATGCTGCAGCGGCTCCACCAGCTGGTGCAGATAGCCAGCGATACCGGCATCAGGGTGCAATTGGCGCTGTTCGACTCGTTCACGACCTGGTCGGACATCGCCGGCAGCGAGCAGTGGGCTCGGTCGGTACTGCAGGGCTACGCGAACGACAAAGAGATTGCGTTTGTCGACATCCACAACGAGCTCGACCCGGATGACCCCCAGCAGGTGGCATGGGCGAAGACGATGCTGCCCTTCGTCAAGAGCATTGTGGGAAGCGTTCTCGTGACCGTCTCCAAGGACGACTATCTCGGGCCGGACGCATTCTGCAGGCTGACGCGGGAGTTGGCGCCCGTGACCCCCGATTTTTGGGACTGGCACTTCTACGGGGTGGAGGGATTGGCTGCCGGATTCTTTGAACGGGTCAAGGCCTGCGCGGCCCCGCTGCCGCTGTACCTCGGTGAAATCGGAGTTGCGACCTACCCCGATAGCTTCATCAACGAGCTACCCAACAGCACGGCTGCGTACGACGCCTACCAGGAGTACTACTTTCGTGTCATCGCCGACGCGGCGCGGAGGCTCGACCTGCCTCCGATCGGACCGTGGATCCTCACTGACCTGAACTCCTCCGGGGCCGCGCCCGACGAAATACTGAGGTACTACTACTTCGGCCTCTTCCGGAGCGACGGAACTCCTAAGCCTGCCGCGGCCTTCGTCTCTTCGTATTTCGCCGGAAAGCCCATTTCTCAGAGCTTCAACAGCAACTTCGAACAGAGCGTGACCACGCCAAGCGGGCTATTGCCCGCGTTATGGCGCATCTGGGACGCCGGCGACGGCAGTCTCGCCTGGGATGACAGCGTGGGCCATTCCTCCGCGGCGTCGTTGAAGGTCAGCAACACCGATGCCAACGGATCCGGGATGTGGGTGGTCCCGGTCAATGCTCACGTCGTGCCACGCCAGGTTGTCAACGCAAGTGTATGGGCAAAGGGAGAGAACTCAGCCGGGTACAACCTCCTGTCTGTGAGCTTCTTCGACTCGACCGGTGTCTACTGTGGAGCCGTCGAGTCGAAGTCACTCGCCAGCGGTTCCCGAGGTTGGACGCAGCTCACAGCCACGGGGAAAGCGCCGCGCTGCGCGAACTACGTACGGCTGTACCTCAAGTCCTTCTCGAACACCGGTGACGTGTGGTTCGACGATGTGAAGTACTCCGCGGAGCCCGCACCACCCGGTTGACGGGGTCCACGGCGCTTCGCCTGCATTGGTCGTCGCTCCCGCTCAATCCCGACGGCGCTCCACTGAGGGGAGAAGATGGGGCTGGGCTGAGCGCTCATTGCCCCTTCGGGCCTGGCCAGGTTCGGGAGCCGGTGGCACGCCGGGCCCGCCCGAAGGGGGCCTCACCGCGATCTACCCGGCGCCGTAGAACGGGGCGTCGAAGCTGAAGACGCCGCCGTCGGACGCCACCAGCCAGTACCCGGGACCGGAGGGATCCAGTGCCATCCCGACCGCCGGAGCGTCGAGCGTCGTTCCACCCATCGACCCGTGGAATGGAGCACTTCCCTCGGCGAAGATGCCGCCGTCGGATGCCACCAGCCAGTAGCCCTGCCCATCGGGGAGCGAAGCCATCCCGTTGACGGGTCGGCTCAGGTGGATGCCCCCCGTGCTGCCGAGAAACGGAGCCCCGAAGGAGAAGATCCCGCCGTCGGATGCCACCAGCCAGTAGCCCCCGGTGGCGTCGTCGGCGCTGATTCCCACGACCGGCTTGCTCAGGCGTCGGCCACCCATGGATCCGTAGAACGGAGCGTCGCCGAACGAGAAGATCCCTCCGTCCGCGCCCGCCAGCCAGTACCCGAGACCGTCCGGAGTGGGCGCGATGTCCACGACAGGGGCATCCAGGTATCGGCCACCCATGGATCCGTAGAACGGAGCGTCGCCGAACGAGAAGATCCCTCCGTCCGCGGCCACCAGCCAATAGCCGCCGCCGTCCCGGGTGGAGACGATGTGCGTGATGGGCGCATTCAACCGATGACCGGCCATCGAGCCGTAGTTGACGGCAGAGCCGTAGGCGGAAACGCCACCGGAGGCGTCAGCCAACCAGTATCCATTGCCGTTTGGAGTGGACGCCATACCGACCACAGGAGTGACGAGTGCCCCGGAACTGGCCCCGCTGTCCCAGAACCTCATGGCGCCGTCGTAGCTGTAGACGGATTGCAGATACGTCATCGTGTGCAGTTGGACCGGCTGATCGACGCCGATGGCATCCCAGACGCTCCCGTTGCCCGCATAGATCCCCGAGTGGGCATAGCCGTTGATGCCGCTCCCGCCCCAGAAGACGGCGTCGCCCGGCAGTAGCTCGGCTGTGTCCTGGGCGATCGTGGCCTGGGGGGCGATGAAGGCTCCCACGCCGCTGGGTTGCCCGTAGCCGGGCAGCACGATCCCGGTCGCCTGGTACACGGCGTACTGGGCCAATGACATGCAGTCGAATCCCTTGACGCCTGCCCCACATCCAGCTTCCACCACACCACCGTTGGTGGGGCCGTTGATGCCACCCCCTCCGTCGCAGTAGGGGACGTTCGCTTGTGAAGCCGCGAACGCCGCTATCTGGTCGCCTTGTGTGGCCGCCGCGGCGTGGGTGGCACCGACCGACAAAGAAACAAGGACAACAGACACCAGCAAGGGAAGGGCCCGGAGCATCGGGGCACGCCTCTTCACGGTTGCGAAATCCGAAGGCCTCGGTCGCCCCCGGTGCAGCCGCTGAGACTCCATCAGCACCGTGTATCGGAACGCTGGGCCTACAACTTTACCTTCTGTGCCTCGGGTGCCGGAGGGGACATGGCAAGCATGACGGAGGGTTCGGAATTCTGATTCGTTTCAACCAGAATTCCCTTCACGGTGTTGGTGGGTATCGGGATCGGTCTCGGGCTCGTTTGTGCCGTTGGGCAAACATTGTGTTCGGCGCACCAGACGTGATGGCAAATCTAAATCGTCCGCGGTCGGAGCAATCCTGGTCGGGGCCGGCTGATCCGGGTCACCCAAAGGGCGGAGGCAGGCACTGGTCGATAGCTGGTGGTCGGGCAGAGCCGGCCCGCTTTCCCTCACCGGATCTCGTGGACGACCTTGTTGTGCCAATCTGCCACACGTCGGGCAATATCAAAATCGCCGCTGACTCTGTGAAGTCCCAGTGCGCCGTCTTCTTCTTCGTGGGAACAGGACGGACAATGCACCGCCCAGCTCCCGTCGGGGTTTTGCACCGGCTCCGCGGCCATTTCCAACGGGACTCGAATGGAGGGCATGCCCAAGAGCGTAGAACGGGGGGCCATCGCAAACGGGGTTCATCAAGTTTGTCGCATCAGACTGACACCATGGCAACAGCACCTGTCACCGCACGACCCACCGGAGATCCCGATTGGCCCGAGCCGCGCCGGGGCTCCGGTTGAGCCGGTGAGGAGCGATTACCTAGCCGGCAGTGTGGACCTGGGCCCTCTGGTGCGTCGATCTCGACATTCATCGCATGACCACGGGAAGTTCCCGCGGCCCACGCACTTGCCCGCCAGCCCACAACACGGGCGGGCCCTCCTCAAGGTGGAACGAAGGAATCCGCGCCAGCCACTCCTCGATGGCGACCCGCAGTTCCATGCGAGCGAGGTTGGAACCGGCGCACCGGTGGATGCCCAGACCGAACGCCACATGGCGGTTGGCTTCGCGATCGAGCACCACCTCGTCGGCACGGTCGAACGCCAGTGGATCTCGATTGGCGGCGGGAAAGTTCATCAATACCTTGTCGCCCTCGCGCATCGGACAGCCCTGGAACAGCACGTCATGGGTCACGACACGGGCCATCGTCACCGGCGAATACGCCCTGAGGAACTCCTCGACCGCCATGGGCATGAGTGTGGGCTCGGCGACGAGCCGTTCGCGGTCGTCGTCGTGGGTAGCCAGGTGCCACAGCGCCGAGCCGATCGCGCTCCACGTCGTGTCGATGCCTGCGATCAGGGTCAGCATGGCCATGCCGAGGACGATGGTGGGTTCGATGGGCCTGTCGTCGACCTTGGTGTGCAGGAGATGGCTCAACAGGTCGTCACCGGGCGTTTCGCCGCGCACCTGCATCTGATCCCAGAGGTAGTAGCCGATGCCGTAGCTCCCGCGCCTGCGGCGCTCGGGATCGTCAGCGAACTCCAAGGAGTCACGAACCCATCCCGTGAAGGTGTCGGACATGTTCTCGGGGACGCCCAGGATGGTTGCGATCACACGGACGGGGATCTGCTGCGCATAGTCACGAGCGGCGTCGGCGCGCCCCTCCTCGATGACGGCGTCGATGAGCGACCGGCACAACGTACGCGTCATCTCTTCGTAGGAGTCGACCCTGTGGTGTGAGAACCAGGGCAACAGGAGCCGCCTCGTCCACGAGTGCAGGGGCGGGTCGGCCGAAATGGGCGGCATGCCGTAGGGGAGCTTGTCTTCGTCGCCGTCCTGCGGGACGACTGCGATCACGCTCACGTCGAGCGAGCTGAACGTGGAGGTGTCGTGCGCGATAGCGGTGACGTCCTCGTAGGTCGTGGGAAGCCAGGCGCGACCACGCCGATCGGTCACCGCGATCGGACACCTGGTGCGCAGGTCGTCCCAGATCTCGAACGGCTGCTGGACGTACCGATCGTCGAGGACTTCGAAATCGGTCGCCCAGTCCTTCACCGGCTTCGTGTCAGACATCCGCATACCCCCCGGGAGGCGCCGAAGGTGCCAATAGCGCCAGGTAACGACAAGTATCGCGCAATTCAACCACCTGCCCTGAGTCCCGAGCAGGCCGCTGGCATCGAGAGATGACCCCGGCCTTCGTCAGGAAGGTGACGCTCAATCACCGAGCTGCCCTCACACCCAACAACGGTTCCGATGCCGTAAGAGGCGGCGATCGGCTTCATTGTGATCCCTGCATTGTTGCGGGATGGACGGTGAGGAGCTCGACCAAGGCTCTCCCGAGACGGACTGAGGGTCGTGCTGGCTCTGAGCGATACCACCGGCCCGACGAACGAACCCTTTGTCGCCAACATCTGCGCTCGTTCACGCTGTCGCTTGACCTTCGGTCCCGGTGCGACTCCTTCTACGATCGTGACCAGATCGGCTACGACCACCGCTAGTTCAGCAAGATCCCTGCTCGATTCTTCGATGTGGATGCTGGAGAATGGCAACGCAACATTCACCCTGTTTGTCGCAGCAACGACCTCAGGTGCCGAGTGTGCCTTGGGATGCTCTACCTCTGGTTGATCATCGGCCATTTGAGCCACCTCCCTTGCGAGACAACTCAGGTCGCACATCGCGCCAAGGGTCGATCATGGACTTTCGCCCCTAGCGACCGGGGCCCAAGGGCGCGTCAGTAGTGCCATGGCTTCTTTGCGATTGTCTGCAAACACCGTGCTCCGAGGTGGAGGTATCACCGCCGGGGGTTTGGCGCTGGCCGGCAGTCTGGCCTTGGTGACCTATCCCCGCTGGCGGACCTGGTGCCTGACCTGGGGTGCAACAAGAGAGGAGGCAACACAGTCCCTTCCTGGTGACGACCTGCTGGCCGCTCCTGATGTGGTTTCTACTCGCGCCATTTGGATAGACGCCCCTGCCAGTGCGGTCTGGCCGTGGCTGGCCCAAATGGGCTCGGGTCGGGGCGGTGTCTACACCTACGACTGGATTGAGAACCTCCTCGGACTGCATATGCACAGCGCGGACGTAGTGCTCCCACAGTTCCAGGACATCAAGCACGGAGATGCCCAGCGCCTCGGCAAGAGCGGGCCGGTTCTGCGCGTCGCCGTGGCTGACCCCGAGCATGCCCTGGTACTCCGCTCGGACGACGGCAACTGGGTCTGGGCCTTTTGCCTTGCTGGCGCCGGCTCCGGGACTCGCCTGATCAGTCGGAACAGGATCGCCACGCCGGGAGCCTCATGGCCGGCTCGAGTCTTCTACCGCTACGTGATGGAACCAGGCAGCCTGGTCATGGAGCGCAAGATGCTTCTGGGGATCAAACAGCGTGCCGAGCGGATGACTGCGGGGTCTTCAGCTGATCCCACCATGAGTCGGTCTTATCGCAGTAGCAATTCCATGAAGATCACGGGCACCGGCACAACGGTGTAGGGCTCCGTATCGGTATAACCGAGTCGTCGATAGAGGTCGATGACGTGCGTTCGGCTCGTGAGCACGTCGAGGACCAGACGTCGTATGCCACCGGTGGCGGCCTGTCTATGAAGCTGCGCCATGAGCAGGCGTCCGATGCCCCCTCGCTCGCCAGGACGCACGTAGAGGTGTTTGACCTCCGCCGTTCCTGGCTCCCTCGCCTGCATGCCCACACCACCGATGGGTCGCTGGCGACGGTAGGCCACGAGGAACGTGCCCGGTGGAGGATAGAACGCAGCAAGGTCGTCGACCTCGCGTCGCAGTCTTCTGGAAGCTCCGACGGCCGCGCAGGAACTGGCCAACCGACTTCGTCAAGAGTCGCGGCCATGTACTCGAAGACGAGATTCGTCGCATCGGACAACTGGCGAACGGTGAGTGCATCGACGATTTCAAGGGTCGCGCGAGGGTCCACTGCGAATTCTGCCTCCGAGCCAGGGAATCACTCCCAACGTGCTGATTTGTCTCTGCGCGATGTTCTGTGAGCGACCCCTGGAGATATCAACTGCCCGAACGACCCGGGACTGGCAAGAGATTCCCCGCTGTCAGCTCACTGGAAAGCCCAGATAGGTCAGGCGTTGATGATCGCTTGCCGGAACCGATGGAGCTTCACTCAGACCTTGCGTCCGGCAAAGGCGAGGAGCCGGACGGTGGGCGTTGCGCCCTCAGGTGCCGGCTGCTCGGGGTCGAAGACTCCGGGCATCCGGAGATCGGGGCCGATCATCTGGTGGCCGACCTCCAACGCTGTCTCGACCAGGGCAGTGTCCTCGATCGTCTGGTTGGTTGCGCTCGCGATGTCGGCAGCGTGGGTGAGAACGTCGAACACGGCGATGTTCAATGCGACTCCGGCAGGCATCTCACCGAAAGGCAACTTCACCATCTTGTCGAGAGCTCCCGGTGCCTCGAACGCAGCAACGGCGCGGGACGAAGCTGCCTCCCAGGCTCCCACGTAGTCGGAGCCGAGGTTGTCGCCACTCATGAGCTTGCCCAGCAGGTCGTCAGGGACTGATCCCTCCTCGACGCAGACTGCGAACATCGTTGATCCGCCGGTGATGTGATTGATCACGTCTCGAACTGTCCACTCCGTGCAGGGGGACGGGAGTCCGAGTTGGGAAGGGTCGGTCCCCTTGACGACTTTGTCCGTGTTGGCGATGACCTGCTTCATGAGTGCAATGTTGTCCATGTCTGCCTCCCGTCCGCCGATGCGAGGATGTCAATGGCACCCCCGCTCTGGGTGCTGGCAGCATATCCGTAGGCATGCCGCCTGTCTCATGGGACAGCACTCAAGAAGTGCAGGTCAAGTTGGCCCGGCTGCGAAGCTGGGATTGCCTCTGAACCACCACCGGTGGTGGGAGAGGATGTGGTTCGCTTCCAGCGTCCGATGCAGTTGCGCTCGAGCAGCGGGAGAAACCACCGGTGACCACCCAAGCGGCTGAGGGAACGATCGGGAGCGGCATGGCCCATTTGCGCCTCGGCGACGGACCTCCGTTGGTGTTCCTGCCCGGCCTGTCCGCCCACCACCGGCCGCCTTAGGGTCTGGGCCGCTCGAGGTCCAGGTCAAAGAGATCAAGCCGTTAGCCGCCATCACGTGACGTGGTGGATCCAGTGGCCCGGTCGGATTCGACCCCGACACCACGATGTCCGACCTGGCCACCAACCATGCCGACGCCCTGGCCGAGAAGTTCGGGGGGCCCGGTGGACGTTCTCGACCACACGACCGGGGGAAGAGTGGCGCTTCCACTGGCAGCCGACCATCCGACCGCTCTCAAGCGGCTCGTCCTCGTCGGCTCAGGGTGTCGGCCACGGGCGGACTCGACGCACCGCTCAAAGTCGCCAGGCTGCTGCGTCGGGACAAGCCCCGTCGGGCGGGACCCGTGGTGATGTCGGTGCTCGCCGCCGGACCGGTGTCTCGACCGGCGATGGCGTACATCGGGCGGACCTCGGGGCGGTGGTGATAGGCACGGGCGACCCGATCTGCTCGCCACCATCAATTCCGAGGACGCTTTCGATCTGACCCAACGCCTCAACTCGGTCTGCACGCCGGTCTTGGCCATCGGCGGGGAGTGGGAAGCCTCCTACGGTGGCAGGGCTGGTGTCGTGCGCTGCGAGGGGAAGGTCACATGGCGGCGACAGAGTAGGGTTGGCACCAGGGTGATCCATCTGACAAGAGGACACCTCCGCGACGCCCTTGACCCTGCCGCCGCCAACGAAATGGACGGCATCGTGCGCGCTGAGTTTTCGCTTCGGCCAAGTCGGGATGCTGCAATTGATAGTCCCACAACGATTTCCGACCGCCACATGGTCGTCTCTTCGCTCGAAGGGCATTCGTGCAATGTCTTGGACCCCAATCCGATATGTGGTTCCCTATCAACCTCTCTTCGGCCCAACCACCGTCCGCTCGGATCCCCAGTAGGGTGCGCTCGATCTGATCCATCTCGGGCCAGCTCGCTTTGGCTCTCGCCACGTCAGAGCGAGCCGACCGCGTGTTGTCACCTGTGATGTCAATGGCATCGACGCAGCTGGGTGCCCACGGTTTTGGCTGTTTATGCACCTCGAGTTTGCACTGACCCAGTGACCCTGCTGACGCGACGAACGGCGATTCCCCGAGGTGGTGCACATGCGCACCGCTGGGCCGCGTTGGCGGTGGTCTGCGTCGCCGCTCTCATCATCAATATCGACAACACCATCCTCAACGTCGCCCTGCCCACCCTTGTACGGGATCTGCACGCCACATCGAGCGA
>Ga0209415_10013109_pt1 | contig 13719 bp, 7 predicted proteins | sample PeaSoiSIISIP2007_FD_187696 | JGI IMG/M metagenome (GOLD analysis project Ga0209415, IMG submission 187696) | Peat soil microbial communities from Weissenstadt, Germany - SII-SIP-2007 (SPAdes) (version 2) | ecosystem: Environmental > Terrestrial > Soil > Wetlands > Peat | place: Germany... | reverse complement strand
TTCCTTGCAGAGACTGTACCAGCTCTGCGGTTGGACCGACTACAGCGATGCGAGCGATCCCAGGCTTCAGAGGCAGCGTTTGGTCTTGATTCTTCAGCAGCACGATCGATTCCTGCGCCGCTCGCAGCGAAAGCTGCCGATGCTCGGGCGAGTTGACCTCGCTCATCGGGATACTGCCGTAAGCATAACTTGACGGCGGATCAAACATGCCGAGTTGGAATCGCGCGCGGAACAGGCGATGCAACGCCTTGTCGACATCAGCCTCGGTGATCAGGTTCTGATGAACCGCATCGACGAGGGCAAGATATGCCTGCCCTTGCCCGAAACCGCATTCGAGATCGGTGCCGGCTTTCAGCGCAGCCGCGGCGGCGTGGGCCATATCGGGTGCGAAGTGATGGCCGGTGTTCACATCCGCAATGGCAGCGCAATCGCTGACCACATAGCCATCGAACTTCCAGGCTTCGCGCAAGTGATCACGTAGAAGCATGGTGTTGGCGCAGGCGGGCGCGCCATCAATCGCGTTGTAGGCACACATCACAGATTGGGCGTGCGCTTCCGTTACCGCGGCGCGAAAGGCAGGCAGGTAGGTGTCCTCAAGGTCGTGCGGCGAGGCATCCACATTAAAGCCGTGGCGCAAAAGCTCGGGGCCGCTGTGCACCGCGTAGTGCTTGGGAGTGGAAACCAGCTTGAGATACTTGGGATCGTTCCCCTGCATGCCGGTGACAAACGCCACGCCCATGCGGCTGGTGAGAAAGGGATCTTCGCCGTAGGTTTCCTGGCCGCGTCCCCAGCGGGGATCGCGAAAGATGTTGATGTTGGGCGCCCAAAAGGTTAGACCGAAGAACATCTCGTGCTGGTCCTCCCGCATGGCTTGGTTGTACTTGGCGCGGGCCTCGGTGGAAACGGTCTCACCCATGATGTGGACTAGGTCGGCATCCCAGGTGGCCGCCATGCCAATCACCTGCGGAAAATTTGTCGCGTAACCCGCAAACGCGACCCCGTGCAGACCTTCGTTCCACCAGTCATACTTGGGAACGCCAAGCCGCGGGATCGCAGCCGCATGGTCACGCATCTGCGAAACCTTCTCTTCTAACGTCATGCGGCCGATGAGATCGTCAACCCGCTGCTCCAAGGGCAGCGCCGGATTCATGAACGGAAAAGCCTGCGCGGCGGGTTCCTGCTGAGCATGCGCTGAAAACGGCAGGAGAGCGAAGGCAGCAAGAAGGCCGAACAACCTGCAGAATGCGCGAGCGTCGAGATATGACATATAGATAACCAGCTCCTGCGGATGGGTTTTGAAGAGGACGTGACATTATATGCAGCGGAAGTTAAATTGCACATCCTGAAACATTCCGTGAATCGGGCAGGGGGCTCAAAGGGCCACTTGTGGAGGGCTTTTCCGGACGCGCGAGTCCGTCGCAACACTGCGTCCTCTGGGACAACCCAATCGCATATCTTATGACCCGGCTTTCGGTGCCGCTTGGATCACCGCGCCGAACGCTGGCTTCGGTTGAGCATCGCGATTAAACAGTAGTGGATAGTTTGTTCGGCCTTTCACGGGCCAATCGTTCTTCCACGACTCCTTGTCAGTAACGCCCCAGAACGTCACCCGGCTGACGAGTCCACAATGCTTCCCATAGGTGCCGAACAGGTCCGCGTAACGCTTGGATAGTTCCTGCTGAACCGGCTCCGGCAAACCTTTCGGATAGGGGTTGAGCTTCGGATCGGATGCAACATTCAGGGAAACATCGGCAGTCCGGCTCGGAGTGGCTGCTGGCAGTACATCGACATCGAGTTCGGTAATCATGACCTTGACGCCCAACTTGCCGAACTCAGTGATCGTGGTGTCGATCTGGTCGGTTGTCGGCCAGTCCATGTTAACGTGATCCTGCAGACCAACCCCGGTGATCGGGACTCCCTTTGCCTTTAGCTTCCGGACGAGTTCGAGCGCGCCTTTGCGCTTGGCTTCGTTTTCCAGCGAATAATCGTTGTAATAGAGTTGGGCTTGGGGATCGGCCTCATGAGCATAGCGGAACGCCTTCTCGATGTAATCGTCTCCGATGATTTTCATCCAGAGAGACTGGCGCAAGGTTCCATCTTCATTCAGGGCCTCGTTCACGACATCCCATCCGTTGATTCGGCCCCTATATCGTCCAACCACTTTGCGGATGTGGTCTCGCATCCGTTTCAGCAACACCTTGCGGTCGACCGGATTACGGTTCTCATCTTCAAACACCCATTGGGGAACCTGCGAATGCCATACCAGATTGTGGCCGATGATAAACATGTGGTTCTGCTGGCCAAATTGCACGTACTTGTCGGCCAAGGAAAAATCGTAGGTGCCGGCGAGAGGATGAACGACCTCCCACTTCAAGACATTCTCGGGGCTAATGGTGTTGAACTGGGCTTTGATAAGCGCGTCTTCCAGCGGATCCTCTCCCGAAAACTGCCCCGGATTCAGCGCCGCTCCGACCAGAAAACAACCCTTGTATGCATCTTTCAGAGTTGGTTGCTGCTGCGCGCTTGTATCTGTCTGAGAACCAAAAGCCAGCACGATCATCGCAAGAATGGTTGCGCGCATGGAGTCTCCTCTATTATTTATTACGCTGTTGCCACGGCCGGCGCTTTCTTGCGCCGCTCGGCAAGCTCATTGGCGATCGACTGGTTCTTCTCGCGCGTTAGCGGATAGAGAAACAGGCATGCCGCGGCTGCGAAGAAAAACAGGCTCGCGTAGAGGCTCGCCGTCAGTAGGATACCTGTCTGCGTGTGTACCGCCTGGACGTCGGCTTTGGATACCAGTCCATAGGCCGACAGCAGCCATCCAGCGATGGCACCACCCAGGGCGAGTCCCGCCCACAACGCGAAGACAATGCCGCCAGTCACGGCACCGGTGGCGCGACGCCCGTTCTTCCATTCGCCGTAATCGGCGACGTCGCCCATCATCGCCCACAGGATCGGGCCCGAGAGCCCGTACGAGAACTGGCGAAGCACTTCGGCAGCGATGATGACGTAGGTAGCGTGCGCCGGGATTACATATAGAGCCGCGGTGAAGATGCCCGTCAGCATCATGCTCGCGATGAAGAGTTCACGCTTGCCCACCCGGACGGACACGGCCGTAGAGTAGGCGACTCCCAGGAGCAACGCAGCCAGCCCGAAACCGTTGAACCAGGCGAAAAGGTTCACATTGCCCGCGATAAACCGGAAATAGGGCAGCATGACATTGCCCCGCACCACAATCGCGCTGAAATAGAACAAGGTCACGAGAAACAGCGCGACCCAAGCCCGGTTGCTGAAGAGATCCGAGAGATCCTGCCCCAGAGAGGTCTGCTGCTGTGGATCGGGCTGGATGCGCTCTTGCGTTGTGAAGAAAGCGATGATGAAGAACAGGACGCTGAGGACCGACAGTACCCCCATCGTAAGCTGATACCCACGGGCACTGTCGCCCCGCCCGAGGAACGCCACCAGAGGGACGGCAAGGCTTTGCACAATGAAGCCGGCGCTGTTCGCCGCGATCTGGCGGTAAGACGAGATGCTGGTTCGCTCGTCGGGGTCCTGGGTCATGACCGCAGTCAAGGAGGCGTAGGGCACGTTATTGACTGTATAAATCACGCGCAGAAGAACGTAAGTGATCCAGGCATAGAGGATCTTGGCGCCCGGGCTGAGCTGCGGTGTTGTGAACGTCAGGATGCTGATAATGCCGAATGGAACGGCCGTCCAGAGCAGCCAGGGACGGAACTTGCCCCACTTGGTTTTCGTCCGGTCGGCTATCACTCCCATCACGGGATTGAGAAAAGCGACGCCCAGCCCGACGACGAGGAAGAGGGTTCCTGCCTGGGCCGCGGTCAGGCCGAAGGTATGGGTATAGAAGTCCAGTTGCAGGGCCAGCATGGCCTGAAAGACGAAATTGGCGGCCAGGTCGCCCAGGGAGTAGCCGATCTTTTCGCCAATCGGAAGTTTCTGGATCATATGTGCCTCGTTGTGCCCTGCGGCGCTATCATCATCATGCCGTTACCTTGAGCGCGAGCTTCACCAGGTCGCTGTCTCGCGATGAATTGCCGATCATGATCGTGAAATCACCCGGTTCAACAACATATTTCATGTTCACGTCGTAGAAGGCGAGCAATTCTGGAGTGATCTCAAATGCCAGGGTTTTCGTTTCACCCGGGCGAAGCAGTACTTTCTGGAAGCCCTTCAGTTCCTTGACCGGACGCGTGGCCGAACTGACTACATCGCGAATATACATCTGCACGACTTCTGCGCCCTCGCGCTTGCCAGTGTTCGTCACCTCAGCTAGAACGCGGGTCGAACCGGTAGTCCGAATCTTTGCTTTCTCCAGGCGAACATTCTTGATTGCGAACGTCGTATAACTCAGGCCATAACCAAACGGGTAGAGCGGCGTTACGTCATCGAAAAGATATCCACGGCGGGCGGATGGCTTGAAGTTATAGAAAACCGGCAAGTGTCCCACCGACCGGGGAATCGTGATCGGCAACTTTCCGCTCGGGCTTACATCTCCGAAGAGCACTTCGGCAACGGCGTGACCGTTTTCCTGTCCCAAATACCAGCACTCAAAAATCACTGGCACATTCTGCACGAGAGAGTTGATCGAAAGAGGGCGCCCATTATAGAGAAATACGATTACAGGTTTGCCCGTGGCCAGCATTGCTTTGACGAGTTCTTCCTGCCGGCCGATCAAATCGAGACTGGCGCGGTCTCCCATGTGGTTCAAGCCCCAGGCTTCCCGCGACGTTTGTTCGTTGCCACCGATCGCGAGAATAATGACGTCTGCTTGCTTGGCCACCTCGACGGCCTCGGCAATCTGCTTCCGGTCTTCCTCAGGATTGCTGGCTACAACCTCGTCCTGGTTCCAGTTGCCGCCAATCGTAATCTTGCAGCCTTCGCTGTAGAGCACCTTCGCGCGGCTTCCGACTCGAGCCTTGATGCCTTCCAAAACTGTGACTTCCTGCTTGGGAATGCCGCTGTAACCACCCAGCAAAGTACGATTCGCATTCGGGCCAATGACAGCAATCGTCCCATACTTGCTCAAATCGAGCGGAGCCAGTCCACCCTCGTTTTTCAGCAGTGTTATGACCTCACGCGCCGCCTGACGGGCAAGCTTGCGGTGATCCTCGCAACCGACGATGCGCTCCGCCGCGGCCGGATCGACATAAGGATCATCGAAAAGACCAAATTTGAATTTCCACAACAGCATGGGGGCAACAAGCTCGTCGAGTTGCGATTCTCTCAGCACTCGTTTCTTCACCAGTTCGACCAGATGCAGATAGCAATCCGGATCGGGCAACTCGATATTCACGCCTGCCTCGACAGCCAGTCTGCAGGACTCCTTCTTGTCCTCCGCCACGAAGTGTCCGTGCGTGTCAGGTCGATATCCGAGTTCCCAGATCGCGAAATAGTCGGAGACGGTGTATCCCTCGAAACCAAATTCTTTGCGAAGAACATCGCGCAATAGCCACTTGTTGGCGTGGGAAGGCACGCCATCCACCTCGTTATACGAGGGCATCACGCTGATGGCACCGGCTTTCTGCAGCGTTTCTTGGAATGAATAAAAGAACGTCTCGCGCAGCACGCGCATGGAAACATTCGCCGGAGCGCAATTCATGCCGGATTCCGGCTGGCCATGTCCGACGAAGTGTTTCAATGTGGAGATGAGATGTTTCTTGTCGCGAAAGCTTGCGTCTCCCTGGAAGCCCCGCACGGCGGCAATCCCCATCCGCGAAACCAGGAACGGATCCTCTCCGTAGGTCTCCTCGACACGTCCCCAACGTGGATCACGGGCCACGTCGACGACAGGGGTAAGTGCCTGGTGGGCGCCTCGGGAGCGGGCCTCCAGCGCGGTCATGGTGAAGAGTGACTCTACAAGTTCGGGATTAAAAGTCGCGCCCAGCGCAATCGGCTGTGGGAAGCTGGTTCCATCGACGGCCGCGTGCCCGTGCAGGCATTCCTCGTGGAAGACCACCGGAATTCCCAGTCTCGTGTTCTCAACGAAGAACTTCTGAATGGCATTTGTAGTTTCCGCCATTTGGCGTGCATTCAGACCCTTGCCCGCATCACTCGGACGTCCAACTTGACCAAGCCCATTGCCATCTTTGAACGACTCGCGGGCCTTCGCTGGATCGAACTTTCCCGCCGCGTCCACCAGGGTCTGTGGTTTCTTCTGCCAGATGCACAACATCTGCGCGGCTTTCTCCTCCAGCGTCATGCGGGACAGCAGATCCTTGACTCGTTTTTCAGGTGACAGCGCCGAGTTGAGATACGGCAGAACGCCTGACTTGTGCGCGCCGCGTTTGCTGGAACCCGATGGTTTCGCAGCTTTCTTGCTCACGGCCTTGTTTTGAGCCACAGACAGCCTCCCCGGCGGACTAGCGCCTTTTTGTGCGAGTCCGAAACTCCATCACAACACGAGTCGAACGGTATTCAGTTGGAAACACGCAATGGTACTACACTCGCCCGAAACATCTGCGGTGACGTGAATCACACGCCGTCTTCTGGCGTTGGGCTTGTTTCTTTCCCAGATGGCTTTGCACTACAGCTGAAAGTCGCGAGTCCAGCTATGCTGTCCGGGCCAGGCGGCGACAACACCGGCGTCAATCCATACGTCACGACCGAGACGCGCAGCGCGACGGGCTCCGAACCAAGTTGAGGCCCAATCTGTCTCATCGCCATTCCAACTATGAACGGAACGAGTGAATGAAATGAAATGAAATGCTCCTCTCGTGCAAAGGTATACTCCAGCCTGGAGTGAATCGAGAGTCCCCGGAGACAACCATGGCACCGCCAACCAGACGGGAGTTCGTGCAAAGCTGCGCGGCTGCTGTGGCTTTGGGAACATCAGGAACAAGCTCTTTGACCTACGCCGAAACCTCCAGCGCCAACGATGCGGGATTCGCTTCATATCAGGAGCGCCGACGAAAAGAGCTTTGGGGCTTGCTTGGCGATCTCCCATGGCAGCACAAGGCAGCACCTCCAAAGTTGTTGAGAACTGAAAAGCATGAGGGCTATACTCTCGAACGCCTCGTCCTCGATCTGAACGGCATCGAGCCTGTTCCGGCGCTGCTGCTGATTCCCGACAAACGCCAGACGCATGCTCCCGGTCTTCTGTACATCCATTGGCACGGCGGGATGTATGGTCTCGGTAAGGAACAACTGCTCCGGGGTGTGGACGCCCAGCCTGCCTACGCCCCCGTCTGCCTCGACAAAGGCCTGGTGACACTCGCCATTGATAGCTGGTGCTTCGGAGAGCGCAGGCATGAAGATGATGGCAAAACAGGCGAGGAAGATGCGTTCAAGCTCATGCTATGGAAGGGACAGGTACTGTTCGGAATGATGATGTTCGACGAGTTCCGCGCTCTTGACTATCTTGCCAGTCGCCCCGAAGTCGATCCTCAACGTCTTGGCGCCCTCGGAATGTCGATGGGAGCAACCAAAGCGTGGTGGCTTGCGGCTCTCGATCCGCGTGTTCTTTCGTGCATGGATATTTGCTGTCTTACCGATTACGAAGAACTGATCAGAACTCGGGCGCTCAGCGCGCACGGGATTTTCTACTACGTACCTTCTCTGTTGAAGCACTTCCAGACGGCAGACATCAATGAACTGATCGTGCCCCGGCCTCGTTTGAGCGTGAATGGGCGACACGATCCTCTGACTCCCCCGCTCGGTGTCGAGAAGATCCGGGATCACCTGCTCCCACTCTATCGCAAGTACGGCAGGGAACCGGATTGTCGCATTGAACTCTTTGATTCGGCCCATGTGGAACTGCCGGAGATGAGGGAACTCATCCTCGAATGGATGGATCGTTATCTCATCGTCAAGAACCCAGCTACGGGATAGATGAGATTGCTAGATACACCTCAAAGACCACCTCGCCGCACCGCCTGATCAGGATCACGGGATCGGGAAAGCCAGGGACGTTCGAGGTGCGAAACAGGGACGTCCTAGACCGAATCATTGCTGTGTCTGGGGGATCACAAGCACGGCGCAAATCGTGAAGTGTCTGAATTACAATACATCCATTGATCCCTGAGTCGCCGTCTTAAATACAGGAGAACGATACGGACAACGGAGCTTGGCGGAATGCGCGTTAAGTTCCGAACATCCTTGCGAGACCTATTGCGACACGGTCAGTCTGCCTTGATTTCAACTCTTATGCGCTCCAGGTACTTTCGGGTATTCGCCCCGGCTACGATATTTTTTTTGCTGGTGGGGGCAGGCAGTGGGCAAAATACGACGCTGGTCAGTCTTGATCAGGCCATCGATCTGGCGCTGGCGCACAACCATTCCATAAGAGCCACGCGAACCCTGATTCTTCAGAATCAGGCCCAGGAGATTACCGCGAATCTGCGCCCCAACCCGACACTTGGGGCTGATAGCCAGTTCGTCCCATTCTTCAGTCCGCAAGATTTTTCTGGGGATAATCTGAACCAGACGCAGCAGTTCGATGTTGGGATTGGGTACCTGTTCGAGCGCGGTCGCAAGCGGCAACGGCGGCTGCAAGCCGCACGCGATCAAACCGCCGTCACTCGTGCCCAGGTCGGCGACGCCGAACGAACCCTGGCTTTCAACGTAGGCCAGCAGTTCGTCAGCGTTTTACTGGCCGAGTCCACTCTTCAGTTCGCGCTTCAGGACCTGAAGGGCTTCCAGCAGACGGTCGATATCAGCGAGGCACAACTCAAGGCGGGCTATATCGGTGAAGGCGATTACCTTAAGATCAAGTTGCAGCTTCTGCAGTTTCAGACCGACGTGTCCTCTGCCCGCTTGGCGAAGGTGCAGTCGCTGGTCGGCCTACGTGAGTTCTTGGGCTACAACGCTGTAGCGGCGGACTATGACGTGATTGGCGATCTGGCATACGAGCCGCTCAAGGCGAATCTAGAAGACCTGCAAATGAAGGCGATGCGCGAGCGGCCCGACTTTCGTGCTGCGGAATTGGGGATAACGGCCGCACGGAGCCAGGTCCTGCTGGCGAAAGCGAACGCCAAGGTGGATGTCAATGGCACGTATGACTTTACGCATGTTTCTGGGGAGAACACGGCTTCGATCTTTGTGAATTTTGAGTTGCCGATTTTCAACCGTAATCAAGGAGAGATCGCACGTACCGGTTATGCTCTCTCCCAGGCGCAAGAGCAGCAGCAGGCAGCCAGCGATACAGTCCTATCCGATGTTGCCAATGCCTATGAGGCGGTCAGGAGCAACGAAGAAGTGGTGCAACTCTACACTTCCGGGTACCTCAAACAAGCGCAGGACTCGCGCGACATCAGCGAGTATGCGTATAAACGCGGCGCCGCCAGCCTGTTGGATTTTCTCGACGCCGAACGCAGTTACCGGTCGGTCCAGCTGGCCTATCGCCAGGCATTGGCCTCGTATATGACCGCATTGGAACAATTGAAGGAAGCGGTGGGGACGAGGAACCTGCCATGAACCTGCTGCCTAAGGATCGTTGGCCGGGGTTGGCCGCACTCGCCACGGTGTCGGCGGCCATGCTGATGTTCGCGGGCTGCACGGGCCCAGGATCGAATGTCGCTGCTAACTCGGGCAACCCGAAAAACACAAACAATCCCGAGCTGTTCAGCATTCCGCCGGACCAGATGTCGCATGTGCAGGTACTGACCGTTCAGCCCACCACGCTCACTCGGTCTCTCCGGCTGACAGGGGCTGTGGCCTACAACAGCTTTCGCACGACGCCGGTTATCACCCAGGTGAGCGGACCGGTTAGCAGGGTCGTGGTCATTCCCGGGCAGAAAGTAAATCAGGGCGAGCCCATGTTGTATGTCTCGAGTCCGGATTACTCGCAGCTCCGCACCAACTATTTAAAGGCTAAGGATGCTTACGCACTGGCGCGAAAGGCCAACGCTCGAGCCCAGGACTTGTACCAGCATCATGCGATTGCCGAGCAGAACGTGGAACAGGCGCAGTCGGCGGAAGTGCAGGCGAGCGGCGACCTGGTAGCAGCGCAAGCTGCATTGAAAGTCATGGGAGTCACTGATCCTGACGCGCTCGTGCAGGCTCCGCCATCTTTTGAGGTGCCGGTAAAGGCGCCGATTGGAGGCTTGGTGGTTGAGCAAGATGTGTCCGCGGGACAATTCATTCAACCAGGCACGACTCAATGTTTCATGATTTCTGATATCAGCACCGTTTGGGTGCTGGTCAACATCTACCAGAAGGATTTGCCCTACGTGCGTGTAGGAGATCAGGTCACAATTCAGACGGATACTTATCCTGAAGTATTCCACGGGCGCATTTCTTATGTCGCGGCCTCACTGGATCCAAATACTCGTACGCTGCAGGCACGGATCGAGACCAGCAATCCCAGCGGGAAGTTAAAGAAGGATATGTACGTGGTTGCGACCGTAAAGGCGGGCACGATCCCCAATGCCATTGCGCTCCCGGATGCTGCTGTGCTGCGCGATACCGAAAATCAACCTTTTGTTTATGTCGCGGTATCCTCGAACCAGTTTGGCCGACGCTCCGTGACGCTCGGAGAAAGCTTGAACGGACAGACTGAGATTATCAGCGGGTTGAAGGCGGGCGACCAGGTCGTCGGAAATGGCAGCTTGTTCTTGCAGTTTGCCAACTCGTTGCAGCGTTAATCGGATCGTGAAAGCGTCGAACAATGTTCCAGGAACTCTGGCAAGGATGGTCTCTACCCCAAACTGAATGATCCACCGAATAGTTCAAGCGGCGCTGCGTCAAAGGTTTTTTGTGCTGATGCTGACCGCGTTCATCACGGTCGCGGGGATTCTATCTTTTCAGAGGATGCCGGTCGATGCCTATCCAGATCTCTCGCCTCCGCAGGTCGAAATCATTACCCAGTGGCCAGACCATGCCGCCGAAGAAGTCGAACGCCTGGTCACGCTTCCTCTTGAACTCGAGATGAACGGCGTTCCGCACATGGTGGTGATGCGGTCCATCTCGCTCTATGGTCTGTCCGATCTGAGACTCACCTTCGACGAAAGCACCGACGATTACTTTGCGCGGCACATCGTTTTTGAGCGCCTGGCTCAGGCCACCTTGCCCACCGGCGTGACGCCCAGCATGGCGCCCCTGTTCAGCCCCAGCGGCCTGGTGTATCGCTATGTGCTGGAGAGCCCCGATCGCTCACCTCAGGAGCTAAAGACGATTGAGGACTGGGTGGTGGAGCGGGCTTATCGATCCGTCCGTGGGGTAGCTGACGATTCAGGCTTCGGCGGGACCGTGATGCAATACCAGGTACTGCTCGATCCAGCGCGTATCTACGGGTATCACCTGACCATTCCGCAAGTCATGGCTGCGCTCGCGGCCAACAATTCGAATGCGGGTGGAGGGTTCTTTTCTCAAGGCGGGCAATTCTACTACGTGCGCGGCATCGGCCTGGTGAAGAACACAGACGACATTGGAAGCATCGTGGTCGGCGCCAACAAGGGAGTGCCTATCCGAGTGCGTGATGTAGGCGATGTAACCATCGGACACGCACCGCGCCTTGGCGAATTCGGCTTCCAGAAAAATGACGATGTAGTCGAGGGCGTCATTCTCATGCTGCGTGGAGAGCAGACGCAGACCGTTCTCAAAGGAGTTGAAGCAAAAACCGAAGAGCTGAACCGCCAGATTTTGCCGCCTGACGTCAAGATTCACCCTTATTACGATCGCAGCGAACTAGTTGACCTGACGACAGACACGGTGGAAGCAAACCTGCTTCGTGGCATGGTGCTGGTTCTGGTTGTGCTGATTTTCTTCCTTGTCAGCTTTCGGGCCGCGGTCATTGTTGCTATCACGATTCCGCTCTCGCTGTTATTTGCCTTCATTGTTCTCCACGCGCACGACGTTGCCGCGAATTTGCTTTCCATCGGCGCGATCGATTTCGGAATCGTCATCGATGGCACGGTGGTGATGATGGAAAACATTTACCGCGAGTTGGCATTGCGGGAGGGGCAGAAGTACAACCTGAACGAAGTCATTCTTGCCGCGGCGAAGGATGTGGATCGGCCGATCTTCTATTCGGTAGCCGTTATTCTCGCCGGCTATCTGCCGATTTACGCGTTGAGCGGAGCCTCGGGAAAGCTGTTCCACCCGATGGCGGAGACTATGTCGTTTGCTCTAGTCGGCGCGCTCATCCTGACCCTTACGCTAATTCCTGTCCTCGTCTCCTACTGGTTCAGGAAAGGTGTGCAGGAGAAGCCAAATCGCGCATTCGAATGGATGAAGCGGAAATACGCAGTTCAGTTGGATTGGGCGCTCGACCGGCCCAAAACCACCATTGCGATCGCAACCTTGATATTCGGGGCGACCCTGGTGCTGGTGCCCTTCATCGGCGGCGAGTTCATGCCCCACCTCGACGAAGGCGCGCTCTGGGTGCGGGCCACCATGCCCTATACCATTTCTTTTGAGGAGGCCAGCAGCATCGCTCCTCAGATACGGGACATCCTGATGTCTTATCCGCAGGTCACTGTGGTGGGCTCAGAATTAGGACGGCCCGACGATGGTACGGATCCAACGGGCTTTTTTAACTGCGAGTTCTACGTTGGTCTCAAGGCATACAAGGACAAAGCATGGACCGGCGAGATCAGCGATAAAAAACAGCTCATCGAATCGATCAATAAGAAGCTCACGGCTTTTCCCGGGATCATTTTCAACTACACCCAGCCCGCCGAAGATGCGGTAGACGAGGCACTCACTGGCCTCAAGAGTTCCCTGGCGGTCAAAATATACGGCGAAGACTTGAACGTACTACAGGACAAAGCGACGCAGATCAAGAACACACTCGCTGGTGTGCCCGGGTTCACCGACCTCACGGTAGTGCGCGAACTTGGCCAGCCCAGCCTGCTGGTCGACGTCGATCGCGACAAAATCGCGCGCTACGGAATCAACGTAGCGGATGTGCAAGCTGTGATCTCGGCCGCAGTAGGTGGGCAGGCAGTCACTCAAGTCATTCAGGGGGAGAAGTTGTTTGACCTGGTTGTCCGCATGCAACCCCAATTCCGCAGCAGCGCGCATGAGATTGGAAACCTATTGGTGGGAACCCCAGATGGGCAGCAGATCCCACTCAGCCAGCTCGCCAATATCACCCAGGGAAACGGGGCATCTTTTATTTATCGCGAGAATAACTCTCGCTACATCGGCGTGCAATATAGCATCGAGGGACGTGACCTGGAACGTGCGGTGCGAGAAGCCCAAGCAGCGGTCAGGAAGGTGGTCACACTGCCGCAAGGCTACCGGCTGGAATGGGGCGGCGAATACAGTCAGCTTCTCGACGCCAAAACACAGATGTACTTCATTGGCCCGCTTGCCGTAGTGCTGATTTTCATGATCTTGTTTGCGCTCTACGGAAATTTCAAATTCCCTGTCACCATTGCCCTGGGGGTAATCATGACGGAGCCGGTGGGCGCGCTGCTTGCGCTGAAACTCACGCACACTCCCTTCAGCGTTTCCTCAGCCTTGGGTCTTCTGGCGTTGCTCGGGGTTTCAGTCGAGACCGCCGTCATTCTCGTCTCCTACATCAACAAGTTGCGTCAGGAAGGAATGGACATCCACACGGCCACCAGGGAAGCTTCGCTTCTGCGGCTTCGCCCGATCATGATGACGGCTCTGGTTGCCTGCCTGGGATTGCTGCCGGCCGCCCTTTCCACCGGCATTGGATCAGATACTCAGAGGCCGTTCGCCATCGTCATCGTGGCTGGCCTCATCTCCCGCCTCTTCATCGGGTTCTTCGTCAATCCTGTCTTGTACGAGATG
>Ga0209415_10013108_pt1 | contig 13721 bp, 12 predicted proteins | sample PeaSoiSIISIP2007_FD_187696 | JGI IMG/M metagenome (GOLD analysis project Ga0209415, IMG submission 187696) | Peat soil microbial communities from Weissenstadt, Germany - SII-SIP-2007 (SPAdes) (version 2) | ecosystem: Environmental > Terrestrial > Soil > Wetlands > Peat | place: Germany... | reverse complement strand
TGATGGCACACCGGGACGGGCCGCTGCCGCTCGCCAGAGTGCAGCTGGCCAGCGATCTGCTGGAGGACTATCGGGACCTGTTGCCGGATCTGCCCCGCGACGAAGCGCGCCGCATCGGTGGCGAGCAGGAGATCATCGCCCGCTACGAGCCGGACAAGGCGGTCGAGACGCTGCCCGTGCTGTTGGCCAAACGCAAAGACCGCGCCCGCCTGCTCACCCTGTTGGAGCGCGTGCTGGCGGACAAGCGCGTGCAACTCATCGAGCCCTCGCCCGAGCAGAGGGCGATGCTGGCGCGAATTCGCGACGTGCTCGGCGCGTCGGATCGCCGCCTACCGCGTGCCGCGTCACGATGACCGGTCGCCAACGACCTTATGCACTGAAATTTACTCAGGAAGAAAGCGATGTCCTTCAATTCCGAACCGAAATATCCAAATCGACGCGCATACGTACTCAAACTGCGCAGCGACGCGAAGCCCGGCGCAATCGCCGGGCGGCTCGAAAACCTTGCCACCGGTCGCCAAAGCGAATTCGCATCGGACGCGGAGTTGCTAGCGTCGATCGCGCAAGACATTTCGCCCGGTGCAGACGATTCCGCGTCTTCAATTCCCAATCGGGGATGCCATGACGACACAGAGAACGCAATTTCCCCTCGGATGGTGGACCGACGGTCTCGAAGAAGTCGACCGTGAAATCGCGCGGATGGCGATGCTGTGCGGGGTGCATTTGCTCGAGCCGGGCATCATCGACCGCGTCCTTAAAAAAGACGCATCCGTGTGCGGCACGAGCAATCCATTGGCTTTCGCCAAGCTGCACGATCTGATCATGTTCCACCTGGCGATACGCGAAAAGTCGGCGGATGCGTTTGGTCAAGCGCAAACCGCGCGCGTCGAGGACTACATCGTCGAGCGCTTGAAGAAAACGTTTCCCGGTCTGGCAGGAAAGTGGCCGCCCGCGTGACGGTTTGATTGCTCACCGCTGCGAAGGAGAAATCATGGACATGACAATGGTCAGTGCGCTTTCCGGGGTCCTCGGCTCGCTCGTGGGCGGCTCCGCAACGATTGCGACCGCGTGGATCACGCAGAAGACGATGAGCAGGCGGGAGCTGATCCGGCTCGAGATCAAGAAGCGCGAGGCGCTCTACGGCGAATACATCTCCGAATGCGCGAAGCTACTGGTCGATGCCTACGCACACACTCTCGAAAAGCCGGAGGTATTGCTGCCCGCGTATGCGTTGATCAACCGCATACGCTTGTCCGCTTCACAGCCGGTGCTGAGCGAGGCGGAGCGCTTGCTGAGGCACATCACCGATCAGTATTTCGCAAGCAATCTGACGATCGAGGACATGCGCAGGCTAACGCATTCGCCGGATGCCGATCCGATTAAGTCGTTCGGCGATGCGTGCCGAACGCAACTCAAATCCATGCGCGCTCGTGCCTAGATCTTGGCCGAGACGTTGCGCTCACCAGTAATGATTAAACGCTGACGGAATGACGACGATTCGCTGACGACTTCTTGATTGATGTCAAGTTAACCTGACCACATCGAATTTTTACGATCCACTTTAACCATGCCGCTATTCAAATTTTTTCCCGGGACAGCGCGGGTTTCACCTATCAACCGGACCGCTCGTGCCGAACCTGCGCCGCGGGTACGTCCGCTCGTAGTCGCCATTGCGCTCGCGATGGTCGCGACAGCATGCTCAACACCCGTATTGAAGCAGTCCGTCGAAGTCCCCGCCAAGTACGCGGCGGCTACCGCATCGAAGGAAGAACCGGAGGCCGCGTGGTGGGAAAGCTTCGGCGATCCTGTTCTGTCCGACCTCATCAAACGGGCGGCTCGCGAAAACCGCGACGTGAAGATTGCTGCACAACGCGTGCGCGCTGCCCGCGCTGGCGAAACGATCAGCCGCTCATGGCTGCTGCCTAGCATTTATGGTGTCGGCGCCGGCGTTGACCAAAGGACCAACTATAGCTCGGCCATCAGGCAGGCCCTTCCGGACACGAAGGCCTCTGGCGCGGGCGTCGACGTCTTCTGGGAAGTCGACATCTCCGGTCGCCTGCGTGCCGGCGCCTCTGCTGCCACCGCCGAGGCGGTGGCGACCGAATACGGCGCAAGAGGCGTGCTTCTCCTGGTGCTGACCGACGTTGCCAGCAACTACTTCACGTTGCGCGGCGCCTTGCGCCAGCTTGAGACTGTACGCGCGATATCCGCCGCGCAGGACGAAACGCTGCGCCTCGTCACCGCCCGGGAACGCGTCGGCCTCGCTTCGCCATTCGACGTCGAGCGCGCGCAGACGGAGGCTTCGAAAACGCGCGCGGCGATTCCGCCGCTCGAGACGCTCGTGGCCGTCTCTCGACACCGCATCGCGGTACTCATCGGAGATCAGGCGTTCAACGCGGCAAGCGTCAAGCCGTGGAGCGGCGAGGCAACCGTTCCACCCACACATGCCGGACAACCGGCTGCGCTGCTCGAGCGCAGGCCCGATCTCCTTGCCGCGGCGGCGCAACTCGACGCCGCCAATGCCCGGCGCCAGCAGGCCGCAGCGGAATGGTTCCCGCGGCTCTTTCTCAACGGACTGTTCGGTCGGGAGAGCGTCGATATGAATGGCGTCGGCCTGGGCGCTGCGCGCTTCGCCAATGTAGCGGGCCTCCTCGCAATGCCGATTTTCAATGCCGGGCGCACGCAAGCAATCAACGACATCGCCAAGGCGGGTCAGAGAGAAGCGGTCCTCCGCTACGAAGACGCGATCGTGCGCGCGCTCGAGGATGTCGAGAACGCGCTTGCCACGCTCGGCGATGAGCGGCAACGGGCGCAATCGCTGCATAGCGCTTCAGCATCGGCTGAATCCGCGCTCGGCCACGCGCAATCGCTGCACGACCGCGGCGAAATCGACCTGTTGCCGCTGCTCGACGCCCAGCGCGCGCGATTGGCCGCGCAGCTCGGCGCCAACGACGCCGACACCGAATTGCTGCTCGACAGCGTGCGACTCTACAAGGCGCTTGGCGGCGGATGGCAAATATTCGAACCTGCAACCAAACCCGCAGCAGCGGACACCAAACGTTCGCCGCAATCGTGAATTTAAACATTAGAGGACGGCCGTGAAAAACTTTTTACCCAAAGCGCTGATTGCGATGACCGCCACCGTGGTCATCGCGGGCTGCGCGCCGGAGAAGCCGGCAACAGTCATTCGCCCGGTGCGCACTTTCGAAGTTCGCTACGATGGAGCCAGCGAAGCGAACCGGTACGTTGGCACCGTACAAGCCCGGCACGAAGTCGACCAGGCCTTTCGCGTGGGCGGCAAGGTCGTGCAACGCAAGATCGACGTCGGCCAGAAGGTGCGCGCAGGCGACGTGCTGGCGGTACTCGACGACGCCGATTACCGGCTCGCCGAAGAAGCAGCGCGGCAGGCGTTGATCGCGGCCACCACGCAGGCGCGACAGGCCGAGTCGGACCGCAAACGGCTCAACGCGCTGAAGAAGGACGGCTCGGTCAGCGTATCTGATGACGAGCATGCGCAAAGCGGCGCGACGAAGTCGGGGGCGGCGGCCGAGGCCGAGGCAAGGAAACTCGAACTCGCCCGCAACCAGCTGAGTTACACGGTCCTGCGCGCCTCCCAGAGCGGTGTCGTGACGAGCGTGCGCTTCGAGGTCGGACAGGTTGTCGCCGAGGGACAACCGATCGTCGCGATCGCCAACGAAGGCGAGCCCGAGATCGTCGTCGACGTTCCGGAAGATCATCTCGCAACATTCAAGACGGCGCGGTTCAAGGCGTCGCTCGCGAGTGCGCCCGACCAGATATTCGACGTAGTCCTGCGCGAGCTGTCGGCGCAGGCGGCGCCCCAGACGCGAACGTACCGGGCGCGCTTGAAGCCCGCAACCCCGCGGCGGCTGCCGCTCGGCGCGACGGCGACGCTCATCGCCTCCCGCACGGCGGCAGAAGCGCCGGTGGCGGCGATCCCGGCCGCGGCGATCACCCAGGACAAGGGGCAGCCCGCCGTGTGGGTCGTCCGCCGCGCGGGAAGCGAGCCCGTCGCCACGGTTGGCCTGATGCGCGTCGCGGTGCACGGGTATCACAACGACGAGGTGCTTGTCTCCGGGCCGCCAGCGGGCGAACTGGTGGTCACCGCCGGGGTGCAGAAGATGGCGCCCGGATTGCGCGTCGCGCTGCCCGAAGCCGCGCCGAACGCCGCCGCGAAGCAAACCGCCAAATGAAGGCCTTCAACCTCACCGAATGGGCGCTGGGCCACCGCGCCATCGTGCTCTTCCTGATCCTCACGATCGCGATCGGAGGCGCACTCGCCTTCACGAAGCTCGGCCAGCTCGAAGACCCGAACTTCTCGGTGCCGTCGATGACGGCGATGGTGATCTGGCCTGGCGCGACCGCGCAGCAGGTCCAGGACGAGGTGCTCAACCGGATGGAGAAGAAATTCGAGCAACTCGACCACTTCGAGAAGGTCAAGACCTACGCGCGCCAGGGCTACGGCGCCATGCTGATCACGGTGGTCGGCGGCACCTCGCACGCGGATCAGCGGGAGGCGTGGTACCAGGCGCGCAAGAAGTTCAGCGACATCAAGAACGAGCTCCCCGAAGGCGTCATCGGCCCGATCTTCAACGACGAATTCGGCGACGTGACCGGGCTGCTGTATGCCGTCAAGGGCGACGGCGTCAACCTCGCGGAGCTTTCCGACGTATCCGAGGACATCAAGCGCCGCCTGCTGAAGGTGCCGATGGTGAAGAAGGTCGACATCTACGGCAAGCAGGCCAAGAAGGTCTACGTCGAGTTCTCGCACCAGCGGCTCGCCGCGCTCGGCATCACGCCCTTCATGATCGCCGAGAGCTTGAGAAACCAGAACAGCGTGCTAGCAAGCGGCTCCATCGACACCCGCGGCGACCGCGTGCTGGTCCGCGTGAGCGGCCAGTTCGCTAACCTTGACGACATTCGGAACGTGCCGATCGCCGCCGGCGGCCGCTTGATCAAGCTCGGCGACTTTACGACGATCACGCGCGGGTATGAAGATCCGCCCACCTACACGGTGCGCCACAACGGCCAGCAGGTGCTGATGCTCGGCATCGTGATGACCGACGACGGCAACATCGTCGATCTCGGCAAGGCGCTCGATACCACCGTCGCCAAGGTCCAGTCGGAGCTTCCCTACGGCGTCGAGCTCGAACGTGTGGCCGATCAGCCCACCGTCGTCAGCGAATCGATCTGGGAATTCGAGCGCTCCCTGCTCGAAGCGCTCTCGATCGTGCTGGCGGTGTGCCTGCTCAGCCTTGGGTGGCGCACGGGCATCGTCGTCGGGCTTTCCGTGCCGATCGTGCTCGGTGTCGTCGCACTGGTGATGCTCGCGATGGGCTGGAATCTCGAGCGCGTCTCGCTCGGGTCGCTCATCATCGCGCTCGGCCTGCTGGTGGACGACGGCATTATCGCGGTCGAGATGATGGTCGTGAAAATGGAGGGAGGCTGGGACCGCGTGAAGGCCGCCGCCTTCTCCTACGAGGCGACCGCCTTCCCGCGCCTCACCGGGGCGCTTGTCACGGTCGCCGCGTTCATGCCGATCGGCTTATCGAAATCCACGACCGGCGAGTACGCGGGCGGCATTTTCTGGATCGTCGGCACGGCCGTGGTGTTCTCGTGGTTCGTGTCGGGGCTGATCACGCCGTACCTGGCCGTGAACATGCTGCCGGACTTTGCCAAGCACAACCACGGCGGCGACCCGTACCAGACGCCGTTCTACGGCAAGCTGCGCGGCTGGATCGACTTCGCCATCGAGCGGCGCTGGTTGGTCATCGGCGTTACCGTCGCAGCACTCGCGCTCGCGATTTTCGGGAGCAGGTTCGTGCCGCAGCAGTTCTTCCCCAACAGCGACCGGCCCGAACTGGTGGTCGAGCTGCGACTCAAGGAAGGCTCTTCCTTCGCCGCGACGACCGAGCAGGTCAAGAAGATGGAGGCGGTCCTGAAGAAGGACGAAGACGTGCGCTTCTTCACCGCGTATACCGGCGCCGGCTCGCCGCGCTTCTATCTCGCGCTCGATCCGGAGCTGCCGAACCCGGGCTACGCTGTCTTCATCGTCATGACGCGCGGCCTCGAGGCGCGTGAACGGGTGCGCTCGCGCCTCATGGCGTCGGTCGGTGAACAGTTCCCTGACGTGTGGGTGCGCGTCACGCGGCTGGAGCTTGGACCCCCGGTGGGTTTCCCCGTCCAGTTCCGTGTTGTCGGTCCGGACACGCAGAAGGTGCGCGAGATCGCGCGCGAGGTCGAAGCCGTGGTTGCTGCGAGCCCGAAGGTGCGCGACGTTCAGCTCGACTGGAACGATCCGGTGCGCACGCTGAAAGTCGAGCTGGACCAGGACAAGGCGCGTGCGCTCGGTCTCGCACCGGCCGACGTGGCCTTGGTCACCCAAATCGTGATGAACGGCGCGACGCTGTCCCATCTGCGCGAGCACGAGGACCTCATCGACATCGTCGCGCGCGCGGTGCCGTCCGAGCGCCTGGACCTGGACACGCTGAAGGACGTCAATCTTTTCACGCGCGGCGGCACGGTGGTGTCGCTGTCGCAGGTGGCGCGCGTCAAGTACGCGCTGGAAGAGCCCGTGCTATGGCGCCGCAACCGCGACATGGCCATCACGGTACGCGCGGACGTGAAGGACGGCGAACAAGGCGTATCGGCCACGCAGTCAATCCGGCCGCACTTGAAGGACATCGAAGCGAAGCTGCCGTTCGGGTATCGGATCGACGTCGGCGGCGCCGTCGAGGAAAGCGACAAGGCCAACCGCGCACTGATGGCGGTCTTTCCGGTGATGCTGGTTACGATCCTCACGATCCTGATGCTGCAGCTGCAGAGCTTCTCCCGGATGTTCATGGTGTTACTGACCGCGCCGCTCGGCTTCATCGGGGTGGTCGCCGCGCTGCTCGTCTTCCGGGCGCCGCTTGGGTTCGTCGCGATTCTCGGTGTCACCGCGCTCAGCGGGATGATCATGCGCAACTCGGTGATCCTGGTCGATCAAGTGCAATCGGAGATGGCGGAAGGCCGCAACCCCTGGAGCGCCGTTCTTGAAGCCGCGGTTCACCGGACCCGTCCAGTGATGCTTACCGCGGCGGCAACCGTGCTGGCGATGATTCCGCTGACGCGTAGCGTGTTCTGGGGCCCGATGGCGATCGCCATCATGGGCGGCCTCACCGTCGCGACGCTCTTGACGATCTTTTTCGTGCCGGCGCTCTACGCGGCGTGGTTCAGAGTCGAGCGCGCCGGCACACCACATCCGGCTGCAGAGCCGGCCACAGCATGAAAGGAGACATCCATGAGCACGACCATGAAGGCAGCCGTTGTCCGCGCATTCAAGCAACCGCTTGTGATCCAGGAGGTTCCCGTCCCGACTCCGGGCGCCGGGCAGATCCTCGTCAAGATCGCGGCGAGTGGCGTCTGCCACACTGACCTGCACGCGGCGGACGGCGACTGGCCGGTCAAGCCCAAGCTGCCGTTCATTCCCGGCCACGAAGGCGTCGGCCACGTCGCCGCCTTGGGCGGCGGCGTGTCGCATATCAAGGAAGGCGACCGGGTCGGAGTCCCCTGGCTCTACACAGCGTGCGGCCACTGCCGCCATTGCCTGGGAGGCTGGGAGACGCTGTGCGAGCAGCAGCAGAACACCGGCTATTCGGTGAACGGCGGGTTCGCCGAATATGTCGTCGCGGACGCCAACTATGTCGGGCACTTGCCCGGCAAAGCTTCCTTCGTCGAGATCGCGCCGATCCTTTGCGCCGGCGTCACGGTCTACAAGGGGCTCAAGATGACGGATACCAAGCCCGACGATTGGGTGGTGGTTTCCGGCATCGGCGGCCTCGGGCATATGGCGGTCCAGTACGCGAAAGCGATGGGCCTCAACGTCATCGCCGTGGACGTCGACGACGCGAAGCTCGAGCTCGCCACGCGGCTCGGCGCATCGCTCGGTGTGAACGCGCGCAAGGCCGACCCCGCCGCGTTCGTCAAGAAGGAAGTCGGGGGAGCGCAGGGCGTGCTCGTGACCGCGGTCTCGCCCAAGGCCTTCGAGCAGGCTCTCGGCATGGTCGCTCGGGGCGGAACGGTTTCGCTCGTCGGCCTGCCCCCCGGTTCTTTTGCGCTCCCCATCTTCGACACCGTGCTGAACGGCGTCACGGTGCGCGGCTCCATCGTCGGGACGCGCCTCGACCTGCAGGAGGCGTTGAACTTTGCCGGCGAAGGCAAGGTGAAGGCAACCGTTGCCACTGAACGCCTCGAGAACATCAATAACATCTTCGCCCGGATGCACGCCGGGGATATTCAGGGCCGTATCGTCATCGAGTTTTAGAAATGAAACCCACAGCGAAGGAAATGCTATGAATACCGGTCCACTCGTCATCGTTGGCCTCGCCCGCACCCCGATGGGCGCATTCCAGGGCGAGCTCAAGGGCTTTGCCGCTCCCGACCTCGGCGCCGCTGGGATTCGCGCGGCAGTCGAGCGCGCGAAGATCCGACCCAAAGAGATCGACGAAGTCATCATGAGCTGCGTGCTGCCGGCCGGTCGGGGCTAGGCGCCCGCGCGCCAGGCGGCGCTCGTCATGAACGGGACCCTGCTTCGCCGCGCAAGACGCAACCGGCGCGCAAATCGATGCGCGCAGCAAATGAGACGAAGGCACGCGCCCTGGACATGACGGCGCCATCGAATATCTGATTCAGTTTTTGCGCGAGCACCGCGAACGCCAGCGGCTGATCACGAAGCGAGACTCAGCGATTGTAGCCTGATGAAATCTTTCAAAACGCCGTAGCCTTTCAGGCATCGTCACCAATTACAGTTGCCACATAGTTCCAAGGGGCTCAGTCATTGCAATTTAGAAACCAGACGATAACAATCAGGAGACCGAAATGCTAAGAAAATCTTTCGCCGCATTATGTTGCATCGCTGGTATAGGCGCTTTCCTTGCCGGTGCCTATTATCTTGTGATGGACACCTTCCGAAATGGATGGCTAGTGACTACGTTGTTCACCGCTGGGTTAACTCTTGTAGTACTTTTTATGTTCTTGACCCGCCGCAACTAAGCGGCGCGACGAAAAATGCAAATGCCGTCCTCAACCATCCGCAGCATCCCGGAGCCCAGCATGAAAAACAAGCACGAGAAGTATGAGCGCCTGATCGCGCTCTGCAAGTCGCTGCCGCCGACGTCGACGGCGGTCGCCCATCCCTGCGATCAGAGCTCGCTGCAGGCGGTCGTCGACGCCGCGCGGGCGGGCCTGATCGCGCCGATCCTCGTTGGGCCACGCGCGCGGATCGAGGCCGTCGCCAAACAGCACGGCATCAACATCTCGAAGCTCGAGATCGTGGACGCGCCGCATAGCGAAGCCTCCGCCGCGGCCGCCGTCGCGCTGGTGCGCGAAGGCAGGGCGGAAGCGCTGATGAAAGGCAGCCTGCATACCGACGAGCTGATGGGCGCGGTGGTCAGGCGCGACACGGGACTGCGCACGGCACGGCGCATCAGCCACTGCTTCATCATGGACGTGCCCGGGCACGCGGACGCGCTGATCATCACGGACGCGGCGGTCAACATCGCGCCTACGCTCAAGGAAAAAGTGGACATTGTGCAGAATGCAATCGATCTCGCGCGCGACCTCGGCATGCCGGAAGTGCGGGTGGCAATCCTGTCGGCGATGGAAACGGTAAATCCTGACGTGCCGTCGACGCTGGAAGCGGCGGCGCTGTGCAAGATGGCGGACCGCAAGCAGATCACGGGCGCGCTGCTTGACGGCCCGCTCGCGCTCGACAACGCGATCAGCCTGCAGGCGGCCCAGATCAAGAAGATCGACTCGCCGGTCGCCGGGCGCGCCAACGTGCTGGTGGTGCCAGATCTTGAAGCCGGTAACATGCTCGCGAAAAGCCTGTCGTTTCTCGCCGGTGCGGACGCCGCCGGCATCGTGCTCGGTGCGCGTGTGCCGATCATCCTGACGAGTCGCGCTGACTCCGTGACGACCCGGCTCGCCTCCTGCGCGGTGGCGGCACTGGTTGCCGCCGCGCGGCGCGCAAGCAGCAGCAAAGCGGTCGGGTGATGCGATGGCGGACGCGATTCTGGTCCTAAACGCCGGCTCGTCGAGCATCAAGTTTTCGGTCTTCACCGTCCGCGCGGACGAGCTTGCGCTCGCCATGCACGGCCAGATCGAGGACCTCTATACCGCGCCCCGGTTCGCCGTGCAGAACGCGGCCGGGGCGCAGATCGATGCGCGCGCGTGGAATAAGGGCACGCGCCTTGGGCACGACGGCGCCATTGAGCATCTAGTCCAGTTTCTGAGCGAGCACCGCGAAAACCATCGCCTGATTGCGGTCGGCCACCGCGTGGTGCACGGCGGGCTCGATTATTCCGAGCCGACGCTCATCAACGCGCAGGTGGTCGCGAAGCTCGAGAAATTCGTGCCGCTCGCACCCCTGCATCAGCCGCATAACCTCACGCCAATCCGGGTCGTCCTCGAGCGCATGCCGCAGATGCCACAGGTGGCGTGCTTCGATACCGCGTTTCATCGCGCCCAGCCGGAGCTCGCGCAGGCATTTGCGCTCCCGTCCCATATCACCGAGCGCGGCGTGCGGCGCTACGGTTTCCACGGGTTGTCCTACGAATACATCGCGAGCGCACTGCCGGCACTCGATGCGAAAGCCGCTGCGGGACGCGTCGTCGTCGCGCACCTTGGCAACGGCGCGAGCATGTGCGCGATCAATGTCGGCAACAGTGTTGCGAGCACGATGGGTTTCACCGCGGTCGAAGGCCTGCCGATGGGCACGCGCTGCGGTGCGCTTGATCCGGGCGTGATGCTGTACCTGATGGACGAGATGAAGATGGATGCGCGCGCCATCGAGAAGCTGATCTACCAGCAATCGGGTTTGCTCGGCGTGTCGGGAATCTCGAGCGACATGCGAACGCTGCTGGAAAGCAAGGACCAACGCGCAAAGCTTGCGATCGACCTCTTCGTCTACCGCATCGGGCGCGAGCTGGGCTCGCTCACGGCGGCTTTGAGCGGGCTCGACGCGCTGGTGTTCACCGGCGGCATCGGCGAGCACGCCGTCGCAATCCGCGAGCGCGTCTGTCGCGAAGCGGGCTGGCTCGGCATCGAACTCGACGCGGCGGCAAACGGCAAGGGCGGCCCGCGCATAAGCACGGCGGCGAGCCGGGTTGCCGCATGGGTTATTCCGACCAACGAGGAATTGATGATTGCACGGCATACGCGGGCATTGCTCGATGCCGATGCACGGAGGCTACGGTCATGACACTCGAAATTCTGCGCCCGCCACTGAAGGACAAGAAAGCGCTGGTTGTCGGCGTCGCCAACAACCAGTCAATCGCCTACGGGTGCGCGAAAGCGTTTCACGAGCTCGGCGCCGAGCTCGCGATCACCTACATCAACGAAAAGACGAAGACCTACGTCGAGCCGCTCGCCAAGGAACTCGAGGCGCCGATCTTCAGGCTGCTCGACGTCGCCCAGCCCGGCCAGCTCGAGGCGGTGTTCGAGGAGATCCGCAAGAAGTGGAACCGGCTCGACATCCTCGTGCACTCGATCGCGTGGGCGCCGAAGGAGGACCTGCAGGGCGGGCTGCTCAACTGCTCGCAGGAAGGATTCAAGCAGGCGATGGACATTTCGTGCCACTCGTTCGTGCGGATGGCGCGGCTCGCCGCGCCGCTCATGGTAGACGGCGGGACGATGTTCGCGATGAGCTACCACGGTGCGAACAGAGTCGTGCCCAACTACAACGTGATGGGTCCGGTCAAGGCTGCGCTCGAGGCGTGCTGCCGCTACCTCGCCTACGAGCTCGGCGGCAAGGGCATACGCGTGCACGCGATTTCGCCCGGCCCGTTAAAAACGCGCGCGGCTTCCGGACTCAAGGACTTCGAGCAGTTGCTCAATGCCGCCGCCCAGCGCGCGCCGCTCGGGGAACTCGTCGACATCATGGACGTCGGCTTCACCTGTGCCTACCTCGCCACGCCGTACGCGCGCCGCCTGTCGGGCGCGACGGTGTACGTCGACAGCGGCGTCAACATAATGGCCTGACTTCCCCGTGCCTTTTGCGACGCTTATCTCCATCGTAGCATCGAAACTGCTTGCCGTCCCGCCGGCCGGCGGCACCCGCGCGGTCGAGCCGGAACTCGTGCAGATGGAGGTCGAAGATATCGTCGATGCCGTGGATCCGCGCCTGCGCGTGGTCTCGGGCAACCAGCGCAAGATCGCGCTCGGCGTGGCTCGCACGAGCACGCCTTTGCAGGCGCTTGCGCGCGATCTGTCGGAGCCGATCATGCTTTCGTGCGACGTGTTCTGGGGCCCGATGGCGATCGCCATTATGGGCGGCCTCACCGTCGCCACCGTGCTGACGATCTTTCTCCTGCGGGCACTGTACGCGGCCTTGTTCAGGGTCGCGCGCGCGGTTGAGCAAGCTCCTGCCGCCGCGTCTGCGTCTGCACACTAACTCGGGAAAAGTCGTATGGATACTTCAATGAAATTCGCCGCGGGCGCCTTAGACCCCTATTGCCCACCATACATCACCGCGGTAGCGCGTGTGATTGCGGAGCTGGACTAATGAATCAAGATCTCCAGGTGGTGCTGGAGCGCATGACCGTGCACTACCAGCCTATTGTCGATCTCAATACCGGCGCTATTGCGGGTTTCGAAGCGTTGTTGCGGATCGTCGACGCCGACGGCAAAGCGGGTTCGATCGGCCCGGTCATCGAGCCGTTCGAAAGCGATCCGGTGCTGCTCGACCGTCTGATGCGGCGATTGCTGGGCATGATCAGTCGCGATGCGGTGCCACTGATCGAACGCTACCCCGGTTTTTACGTCAGCGTGAACGTGGCGCCGGCGACACTCGGTGCGCGAACCGCGCTCGGCGATCCAACAATGCGCGGCATGCTCGCTGAATTTGCCTTGGAACCCTATCTCGGCCGTCTTGTTTGCGAGATAACAGAGCGGCAGGCGCTAAGCGCGCAAGGGCGCGCCGCGCTCGAACTCGCGCGGCAGGTCGAGATCCGGCTGGCGGTGGATGATGTCGGCACCGGGCATAGCGGCATCGCGCAAGTTCTCGGCCTCACCATTGATTTCCTGAAATTGGACCGCTCTCAGATCGTGCTGCTGACCAAGGACGTGACAGCCGAGCGGCTGGTGCGGGGCATTATTGTGCTGGCATCCATGATTCGCGCGCGGGTTGTCGCCGAGGGCGTAGAGTCAGCGGCGCGGGCGTTTTTTCTGCAGGCCGCCGGCGTCGACTACGGACAGGGCTGGTTCTGGAGTCCGGCGCTGCCGGCGGCCGAACTGCCGAAGGTGCTCGAGGCCGGGTTTCCGAATTGGAGGCGCGATCTGGTCGAGCGGCTCAACGAGGCACGCTGATGCAGAAATTGGCGCCTGTCTGCGAACGCCCCTTTAGATAGACTGTGAGAAACTCAAACACAACTCCATGAAGAAGTATATTAGATTCGGAAGAATGCTGTGCGTGCTATGCCTTGTTTTTTCTTGGCCGAGTCTCACTTGCGCGGCCGACAGCGACAAGGTCGTCTATTTCGATCAACCCGAAAGCGCGAAACTGTTCGACGAAGCTGGGGTAAAGGGGCAATTTTGGACGCTCGTCCGCTACTTTATTTCGGAAAAAATTGACACTTTCTGCGGCGTGGCATCGAGCATCATGGTGCTCAATGCATTGGAAGTGCCATCACCTGTCGCGAAGTTTACCTACCCCTATAATAAGT
>Ga0209415_10013107_pt1 | contig 13722 bp, 11 predicted proteins | sample PeaSoiSIISIP2007_FD_187696 | JGI IMG/M metagenome (GOLD analysis project Ga0209415, IMG submission 187696) | Peat soil microbial communities from Weissenstadt, Germany - SII-SIP-2007 (SPAdes) (version 2) | ecosystem: Environmental > Terrestrial > Soil > Wetlands > Peat | place: Germany... | reverse complement strand
TTCCAACCGAGTCGCAGGAGCAACCCTCCCGACGGCATCCCGCCAGTCGAGGGGCTGCGGATGCGCCAGGTGTTCACACACGATCCGGTCATGGTCGAGGAAGTGGTGGCACTGTTCGCCCCCGTACCGCCCGGTGTCGTCATCGACGCCACGGCGGGAGGTGGTGGGCATGCCGCCGCGCTGCTGGCGGCCCACCCGCACCTTCGACTGCTGTGCATCGACCGCGACCCCGATGCGGTGGAGGCGACGACACAGCGGCTCGGGCGTTACGGCGACCGGGTCTGGGTGCGTCACGCTCGTTTCGACGAACTGGACGTCGTGGCCCGAGAAGTGGGCATCGAACCCGGGACGGTGAGCGGTGTCCTGTTCGACCTCGGTGTGAGCTCTCCGCAGCTCGATCGGCCCGAACGTGGCTTTTCGTACCGTGGCGATGCTCCTCTCGACATGCGCATGGACCCAAGTGGGGGTCCCACCGCCGCGCACTTGCTGAACACCTGGTCCGAAGCCGACCTCGCACGATTGTTCGCCGACAACGGCGAGGGACGCTTCGCGCGGCGAATCGCTCGCTCCGTCGTCGCAGCGCGCCCGATCGCAACCACCGATGAGCTGGTCGAGATCGTCCGCTCGGCGCTGCCCGCCGCAGTACGGCGTCAGGGCGGACATCCCGCTCGGCGCGTCTTTCAGGCCGTGCGCGTCGCAGTAAACGATGAGCTCGACGTTCTCGCCGATGCGCTACCGATCGCCATTGACGTCCTTGCCGCGGGCGGTCGCTGTGTCGTCATCGCGTACCACTCGGGCGAGGACCGCATCGTCAAGGCGGCATTCCGGCAAGCCGAGACAGGCGGTTGCTCGTGTCCTGCAGGGCTCCCGTGCACCTGTGGCGCGGTGTCGTTGGGCAAGCTCGTGTTCCGTGGGACCCGCCGACCGAAGTCGGAGGAGATGGCGCGCAACCGGCGCTCGGAGAGTGCCCTGTTGCGCGCGTTCGAGCGGGACGCGGCCTGATGGCCGTGGCGACGGCACCAGAGCGGCTCAGGGCCGCCCCCGCCGCTGCTCTTGTCCCCGACACCTCGGCTCCGCACCGGCGTGCGGTCGAGGCACCGGGGCGGCGGGGTCCCCGGTGGTCGCTCCGCCGCAGCGCGACGATGTCCGGCGCCATCGTCTTGTTCAGCCTCTTGATGGTCGTGGCAGCCAGCGCGTACCTGACCCAGGGACAGGTCCGACTGACCCGGATGCAGGAGCAGTTGACCTCCGTGCTCGGCCAGCGCCGCGTTCTCGAGTACCGAATGGCGCGACTCTCCGACCCGTCGCGTGTGGTCTCTGAGGCCGAGAACGACGGCCTCGCGGCGCCCAGCAAGGTGACCGACCTGACCCCGCTGCGCGTGCCGAAGTTGTCGGTCACGCCATCGACGGTCCCGTTGGCCGGATCGAGCTCGGTCGGATCGACTGCGGCCCGGTGATCCGCTCACCGAAGGGGCGAGGCCGCGGCGCGCCCGGTCCGCGTCGCGTCCCCGCCAAGTCGGTTCGCGCCCGAAACATACGACCTGGCCCCACACGCGCCGCGGCGACTCGGTCGGGTCCTGCCCGTGGCACCGCCACCCGTTCGGGTCAGGCCCGGGCCGGGGCGACGCGGTCGGGTCCCCGGCCGGCCGCCGCCACCCGGCGACCCCTGGGAAGGACACCGAGAAGCGCCGGGTTGGGGGCGCGGCTCATGAGGCGCAGGAGAGACGCCGCCGCGATGCGGAACATGGCCAAAGCACGCCGCATGCCCAGCCCTGTGGCGCCGTCGCGGCGGGCACCCGCTCGCCCCCGCGGCTATGAGCGACGCGTCGCGCCGACGCCGCCGCGTCGAGAAAGCCGGTCGAGCCCAGTTACCGGTGGAGTGCAGCGGCGACGGGTCGGGGTCATGCGGGTCGTCGTGGTTCTCGTGTTCGCGGCACTCGCGCTTCGGCTCGTCGGTGTCCAGGTGTTCTCGAGCGGACGCTATGCGGCCATCGGTTCGGCTGAAGTCGATACAACGGTTCGTGTTCCGGCGGTGCGTGGTGGTATCTACGACCGCGACGGCGCGCCCCTGGCGCTGTCGGTGCCGCGATCGAACATCGTGGCGGACCCGTTCCTGATCCACCATCCCGCCATGGAGGCGCGTGCGCTTCGGCCCGTGCTCCACGTCCCGACGTCGACGCTACGGGCAGAACTGTCGGAGCATTCGGGGTTCGTATACCTCGCCAAGGAGGTCGCCGGCGCGGTAGCCGACAAGGTGACCTCCCTCGCCCTCCCGGGCCTCGACGTGCTCCCGGTGACCGAGCGTGTCGACCCCGCCGGTCCGTTGGCCCGACCGCTCATCGGAGCGGTGGGTTCTCAGGATCAGGGCCAATCAGGCCTCGAGTACAAGTTCAACTCGCTGTTGGGGGGCCGGAACGGGTTTGCCACCGAGGAGATGTCCCCCGACGGGGTCCCGCTGCCGGGAAAGACGACCCGGAGTTCGCCCACCGTCCCGGGAACCGGCGTCGAGCTCACGATCGACGAGCCGTTGCAATACGTCACCGAGCAGTCCCTCGGCGCCGAGATCCTGGCGTCACACGCCAAGAGCGGCATCGCGATCGTCATGAACACCCACACCGGCGAGATCCTGTCCATGGCCAACCTGGTGGCCAAGACCGTCCAACCCCCCACCCCGAAGCTGGCGCCGGCTCCCGCTGCGACACCTCCGGCCCCGGGCTCGTCCACGCCGTCGACCACGACGACCACCGCACCGCCTCCGCCTCCGCCCCCGCCCATCACCACCGTGGTGCAGGCTCCGCAGAACCTCGCCCTCACCCAGGTCTACGAGCCGGGATCGGTCTTCAAACTCGTGACCTTCTCGGCTGCCCTCCAAGACGGGATCATCTCGCCCGACGAGGAGTTCACGGTGCCCAACTCGCTGACCATCGACGGCTGGGTCTTCCACGACGCCGAGAGCCACCCGACGGAGCAGCTCAGCGCGACCACGATCCTCGCCCAGTCCTCGAACATCGGGACCATCGAGATCGCTCAGCAGCTGGGCGAGGGGAGGCTGGCCGCGCAGATCGCCACGCTCGGGTTCGGCCGCACCACGGGCCTCGGATTCCCCGCCGAGTCGGCCGGGCTGGTCAAGAGCGACCCTGCTACGTGGCGCGTATCAGACATCGGTTCCACGCCCATCGGCCAGGACGACGCGGTCACCGCGCAACAGGTACTCGACATGGTCAACACGGTCGGGACCGGGGGAGTGTTCGTGCCGCCCCGGCTGGTGCGGGCCACCGTCGCGCCCGATGGCTCGGTCACGCCGACGCGCTCGCAAGCCACACACCGAGCACTGTCGCAGGAGGTCGCGGCCCAGTTGACCACCATGATGGAACAGGTGGTCCAGGACGGCACGGCCGTGACCGCCGGTGTTCCGGGGTACACGGTTGCCGGCAAGACCGGCACCGCCCAGATCCCCGATCCGGTGCACGGTGGCTATATCCCGGGCGCCTATGAGGCCACCTTCGCCGGGTTCGCGCCGGCGGAGGATCCGGCCCTGTCTGCGATCGTCGTCCTCGAGCGGCCCTCGCCCATCTACGGCGGCATCGTGGCCGCCCCCGTGTTCTCCCAGATCATGCGGTACGCGCTGCATCGCTATGGCATTGCGACCTCGCCCGGGGGCGGATCAACGGGCGGGACGCCCTTGACGGTGCCGTTTCCTCAGGTCGCGCCCCCGACGGCACCCGTGACCAGCACCCCGAGCACCACCACCACGACGACTACGATCGTCGCTTCCACCGGGAAGTCTGCGGAAAGGCCGTGACCGCCCCGGCGGGTCCCCCACTGTGCGAATGGACCGGTTGCTCCAGGAGGTCGAGGTCATCGAGGTACGTGGGGACCCCGCCACCACCGAGGTCACCGCCATCGAATTCGACAGCCGAAGGGTGGGACCGGGGGCGTTGTTGTGCTGCCTTCCCGGCGCTGTTGACGACGGTCACGAACATGCCGCCCAAGCCGTGGCGAAGGGCGCGACCGCTCTGCTCGTCGAGCGTCTTCTGGCCCTGGATGTGACCCAGGCTCTCGTGAGCCCCGGCACAGCTCGCTCGGCCATGGCCCACATGGCGTGCGCGTTCTACGGGCAACCGGCGCGATCGCTTCTCACGGTCGGGGTGACCGGCACCAACGGCAAGACGACGGTGACCCATCTCTTGGCTGGCATCTTCGATGCCCACGGGTGGCCGACGGCGGTCGTCGGCACTCTCGACGGCGCCCGGACGACTCCGGAGTCCCCGGTGCTGCAGCGACTGCTGGCCCAGGCGCGCGACACCGACCGTCGTGCGGTGGCGATGGAGGTGTCGTCCCACGCGTTGGCGCAGGCGCGTGTCGACGGGATCCGCTTCGACGCCGCGGTGTTCACGAACCTGTCCCACGACCATCTCGACTACCACCGGACCGTCGATGCCTACTTCGCTGCCAAGGCGTCGCTCTTCAAGCCCGAAAGGACTGCATTGGCCGTGGTCAACGAGGACGACCCCTGGGGCCGGCGCATCCTCGCAGAGTCAGAAGTGGCCGGCATCGGCTACTCCATGAGCGAGGTGGCCGCCATCGAGAGCGCGCCCGACCACACATCGTTCTCGTGGCGCGGCCGCCGGGTCGAGCTGGCTCTGGTGGGGTCGTTCCATGTGCCCAACGCTCTGGCGGCAGCCACGACAGCTGCAGCGCTCGGGGTGCCCGAGGACGTGATCGTGGAGGGCCTGAGCCGAGTCGCCCGCGTGCCGGGCCGCTTCGAGGTGGTCCACAGCGCCGCGCCGTTCACCGTGGTCGTCGACTACGCCCATACCCCCGACGGCCTCCGGGTCGTGCTCGACAGCGCTCGGCAGCTGGCGGCCGGACACCGCGTGCTGTGCGTCTTCGGGTGTGGTGGGGACCGTGATCACGAGAAGCGCCCCGCGATGGGTGCGATCGGCGCGAGCCACGCGGATGTGGCGGTGGTCACGTCGGACAATCCAAGGAACGAGGACCCCGACACGATCATCGCCGAGATCGTCGCCGGGGTGGCCCCGGGCTCCGACGTCATCGTCCGTCCCGACCGCGCTCAGGCCATCGAGCTCGTCATCGATCTGGCCGAGCAAGGCGACGTGGTGGTCGTGGCGGGCAAGGGCCACGAGCGCGAGATCGAGATCGGGGCGCGACGTCTTCCCTTCGATGATCGCCAGGTCGCAGCCGACGCCGTCGCCCGGCGTCTCGGGCGAGCCGGACCGAGCCCGGCGGCGAGCCGCCCGTGATCAGCCTGATGACCTCGGGCGGCATCGCCCTGTGGGCGGCGGCGCTCGGGACACCCCTGCTCATCCGGTGGCTGGCGCGCAAGCGCTTCGGGCAGCAGATCCGCGAAGACGGTCCGTTCATGCATCTGGCCAAGGCCGGGACACCCACGATGGGGGGTATGGCTCTGGTGGCGGCCGCCATCGTCGGGTACCTGACTGGTCACGCCGGGACCCACGTGGTGTTCAGCCGGCCGGGTCTGCTCGTGGTCGGGGTGACGGGGTGCGCGGCCGCAGTGGGATTCCTCGACGATTGGATCAAGGTGCGTCACCGTCGCAGCCTGGGGCTCAACAAGCGGGCCAAGCTGGCCGCGCAGGTGGTCATCGCCGTCGCCTTCGCGCTTCTGGCCGAGCACTGGGCGGGCGTGAACACACATCTGTCGTTCACGCGGTGGAATTCACTCGGGATCGACCTGGGCCAGGTGGGATGGATCGTGTGGGCCGTCGTGGTCGTCGTGGGCACGGCGAACGCGGTGAACCTGACCGACGGGCTCGATGGCCTGGCCTCGGGCTCGGCCACGTTCTGTTTCGCGTGCCTCGCTGTCATCGGCTACTGGCAATTCCGCCACTACTCGATCTACCACGTGTCGGCGGCCCTGGACCTGGCCCTGGCCTCGGTGGCCCTGGCCGGCGCCTGCCTGGGGTTCTTGTGGTGGAACGCGGCGCCGGCGCGGATCTTCATGGGTGACACGGGATCGCTCGCCATCGGGTCGGGCCTCGCCGCGCTGTGCCTGCAGATGAACCTCCAACTCCTGTTGCCGGTCATCGGCGGCCTGTTCGTCATCGTGACGCTTTCGGTGGTGATCCAGGTGGTGAGCTTCCGCGTCTTCGGTCGGCGCGTGTTCCGCATGGCGCCGTTGCACCACCACTTCGAATTGGTGGGCTGGCCCGAGACCACGGTCATCGTGCGGTTCTGGATCGCCGGTGGCCTCTTCGCGGCCCTCGGGCTCGGCGTCTTCTATGCCGACTTCCTGTCGGTCACCGGACTGCACTGAGCGCGCCATGGCACCCGATCGCGTCCTCGTCTACGGCCTCGGTGTGAGCGGCCGAGCCACCGCGGCCCTGCTCCTCTCCGAAGGAGACGTCGTCGTGGCCGCCGACGACGACGCCGGGGAACGACCCCGGGCCAGCGCGGCCGAATTGGGCATCGAGCTGGTCACCTCGCCGGACGGTCCGGCCCTCGCCGCCCTGGCGTCGAGCGTCGACCAGATCGTCGTCAGCCCGGGGGTGCCGGCCTGTCACCGCGTCTTCTCGTTGGAAGTGGACGTGCCGGTCATCGGCGAGGTCGAGTTGGCGTGGCGCCGGTCCCGGTGCCCGATCGTGGCGATCACCGGCACCAACGGCAAGACGACGGTCACCACGTTGGTGCACGCCATGCTCGAGGCATCCGGTCGCAGGTCCGTTGCCGCGGGAAACATCGGCCTCCCGTTGCTCGACGCCGTCGGGGGTGAGCCCGAGGTGGTGGTGGCCGAGGTGTCGTCGTTCCAATTGGCGCTCACGGTGTCGTTCCATCCGTCGGTCGGGGCGTGGCTCAACTTCTCCGCCGACCACCTGGACTGGCACGCCTCGGAGGAGGACTACCGCCGGGCCAAGGCCAGGTTGTGGGCCAACAGCGGACCCGGTGACGTGGCGGTCGCCAACGTCGAGGACCCCGTGGTCATGGCGGCTGCGGCCGTGCCTCGTGACCGGGGCGCGTCGGTGCACACCTTCGGTCGGCACGACGGCGACTACACCGTGCGGGCCGGTGCACTCGTAGGCCCCGACGAGGTCGCGGTGGTCCGCGTCGACGAGCTCGCCCGGTCGATGCCCCACGACGTGATCGACGCATTGTGCGCCCTCGCGACGGCCCGGGCCGCCGGGGCGAGCCTCGAGGGGTGCCGCCGGGCCCTGCTGGGTTTCCGTGGGCTCCCCCACCGAGTCGAGCTGGTAGGGGAGGCTAACGGGGTGCGGTTCTACGACGACTCCAAGGCCACGACGCCCGGCGCCGTGCTGGCGGCGGTGCAAGGGTGTGCCCCGGCGGTGCTGATTGCCGGGGGGCGCAACAAGGGCCTCGACCTCTCAGTGCTCGGTGCCGCCGCGCCCGGCCTGCGTGGCGTGGTCGCCATCGGGGAGGCGGCCGAGGAGATCGTGGCCGCCTTCGCCGGCGCCGTACCGGTCATGAGGTCGCCTTCGATGGCCGGTGCGGTCCGGACCGCCGCGACCATGGCCGGGGCGGGCGACTCCGTGGTGCTGTCGCCCGCGTGCGCGTCGTTCGACTGGTACGGGTCGTACGCGGAGCGAGGCGACGACTTCGCCCGCTGCGTGCGCGCCCTTCCGGGGTTCCGCCCCCTGGCCGACGGAGGGCCGCGGTGAGCCCGGGCGCCACTTCGGTTCCTGCCCCGCGTCCCCGACGCGACGTACTCCCCGCCGCGCATCTGCGGCTGGTGGAAGGAGACGCGAGCCGTCCCCGGATCCCGGCACCCGCCATCGGTGGTCGCTCCCTGGTGTCGACTTCCGCCGCGCTGCTCGTCGTGATCGTGGCGCTGTGCGGTGTCGGGCTCGTGATGGTCCTGTCGGCTTCGGCCTATACGTCGTTGCAGTACTACGGGTCGGTGTGGACGATATTCGAGCGCCAGCTGCTGTGGATGGGACTGGGTGCCATCGCCTTCGTCGGCACGACGCGCGTGCGCTACGACCAGTGGCGCCGCCTGCGCGTGGTCCTGCCCCTGCTGGCGCTGGTGCTGCTCGTCACCGTCTTCGTCCCCGGCATCGGTGAGGCTCCCGCGGGCGGATCGAGCCGGTGGATCGGTTTCGGGCCCATGCGCATACAGCCTTCGGAGCTCATGAAGCTGGCGATGGTGGTGTTCGCGGCCGACCTGCTGGCGAGGCGCGCCGACCGACTGGAGAAGACACGCGCCGTCGTGGTCCCGCTCCTGGGTCTGTTGGCGGTGTCGGGTGTGCTCGTGTTGAAGCAACCCGACATGGGGACGGCCATGGTGTTGGCGTTCATCACCTTCGCGCTGCTCTATGCCGGGGGTGTGCCGCTGCGCCCGGTGGTGAAGGCGCTCGGTGCCACGGCCGTCATCGGGCTGATCGTGGGGCTGGCCGAGCCCTATCGCCGCGCCCGCCTGCTGTCGTTCCTCGATCCGTTCGCCCACGCCAAGGGCTCGGGCTACCAGGTGGTGCAGTCGCTCGTCGGACTCGGCTCGGGCCATCTCTACGGCCTCGGCCTCGGCGGGGGGCGCGAGAAGTGGGGGCTGCTTCCCAACGCCCATACCGACTTCATCTTCTCGGTCATCGGCGAGGAGGGCGGGTTGGTGGGGACGCTGTTGGTCCTCTTCCTCTTCGGTGTGTTGGCCTGGTACGGGCTACGTGCCGCCGACCGTGCCCCTGACCGCTTCGGCGGCTTGCTGGCGGTCGGAGCGACATGCTGGATCACGAGCCAGGCGGTCATCAACATCGGGGCTGTGATCGGTGTGCTGCCGGTCACGGGAATCCCACTTCCGTTCATCTCCTTCGGGGGTTCCTCGTTGGTCATCACGCTCGTTGCGGCGGGAATCCTCGTCAACGTGGCATCACACGAGAGACCTCCGGGTCTGGCCGGACCCGCGGGACCGGTGGGAGGGAAGCGGGCCGGACCTCCGGCCGCCAGCCGGGCTGTCCCGAGGGTCATCAAGACGCTGCGTCGCCGCGACCGCGGGTGAGTACCCGGCGCTACGCGCTGGTGGCGGGGGGAGGGACCGGTGGCCATCTCGTTCCCGCCTTGGCGCTGTCTGAGGCCCTGGGCGAGGGCCGCGGACCCGGCGCGGTCGAGCTGGTGGGTGCGCGTCGCGGCCTCGACGCCGAGCTGTTGGCGGGGGAGGGGCTGCCGGTGACCCTGCTCCCGGGTCGGGGCATCGCCCGCCGGGCCGACGCGCGCTCGTTGGTCGCCAACATCGGGGCCGTCGCGGGTCTGGCCGTCGCGTTCGTGGAGGCCGTCGTCGTCGTCGTCCGGCGCCGGCCCTCGGTGGTGGTGGCGATGGGTGGCTATGCCTCGGTGCCGGTCGCGTTGGCCGCAGCGGTCCTGGGTGTGCCGGTGGTGCTCGTGAACGTGGACGCCGTGCCCGGTGCTGCCAACCGGGTGGTGGGTCGCTTCGCACGCGCCAGCGCAGTGGCATTCGAAGGGACGGCCCTACCCCGATCGGTCGTGACGGGCGCGCCCGTCCGGGCGGTGGTTGTGCGCAGCGCCCACCCCGACGGGGCGGCCCGGTCGGCGGCGCGCCGGGCATTGGGTCTTCCCGACGACCGGATCGTGGTGGCCGCCGTGGGTGGATCGTTGGGGTCCAAGCGCCTCAACGACGCGGTCATCGAGCTCGCCCGGTCGTGGGCGTCACGAACCGATGTGGCGCTGTACCACGTGGTGGGGAGGCGGGACTGGTCGTGGGCCGGACGGGCCGCGCCGGGCGGTACTTCGGATGCCGGCCACGATGGGCTCCGTTACGTGCAGGTCCCGTACGAGCAGCAGATGGAGCTCTTCTACCAAGCCGCCGACATCGTCGTCTCGCGTTCGGGCGCCAACACCGTGGCCGAGCTGGCCGTTGTCGGGGTACCCGCCATCCTCGTACCGCTGCCGGGGGCGCCGGGCGACCACCAGAACGCCAACGCCGAGATCCTGCGCCGCGCCGGAGCGGCCGTGGTGATCCCGGATTCCGAATGCGATGGAGCCCGCTTGGCCAAGGAGATCGACGCCGTGGTGACCGAACCAGGCCGGCTCGGTGCCATGGCCCTCGCGGCGCGAGCATCGGGCCGGCCCGACGCCACCGCCGCGGTGGCCGCCCTGGTCCGGTCCCATGCCCGCCCACCTCACCGGGGAGTGCAGGCCGCGAATGCCGTCTGAGCAGGCAATCGGCTTCGGTGGGTCCGACGACGGCGGGACCCTCGACCTGTCACGCCCCCGGCGCGTCCACGTGGTGGGAGCGGGGGGCGCAGGAATGAGCGCCATCGCGTCGGTGCTCGCGGCGATGGGACATGTCGTCACGGGGAGCGACCTCAAGACCTCGGCCACCCTCGAGCGGCTCGCCGCCAGTGGTGTGCGGGTCTTCGTCGGCCATGACGCGCAGCACGTCGACGGGGCCGAGTTGGTGGCGGTGTCGACGGCGATCCCCGAGACCAACCCCGAGGTGACCGAGGCACGCCGCCGCCACCTGCGCGTGCTGACGCGGGCCGAGGCTTTGGCCTCGATCGCCGCGTGCCGACGGAGCATCGCGGTGTCGGGTACCCACGGCAAGACCACCACGACCTCGATGCTGGCGCTCATCCTGATCGAAGCCGGTTTGCGGCCCAGCTTTCTCATCGGCGGAGACGTCAACGAGATCGGGACCAACGCCGTGTGGGATTCGGGCCAGTGGATGGTCGTCGAGGCCGACGAGAGCGACGGCACGTTCTTGCACCTGGCCCCCGAGATCGCGGTCGTGACCAACGTGGAGCCCGACCACCTCGACCACTACGGGGACTTCGACCACCTCGTGGCGGCCTTCGAACGCTTCTTGACCTCGGCGCCCGGCGGGGCCCTCGTGGGCGCCGATGACCCCGTCGCGGCGCGCCTGGGTCGCGCTCACGGCGCTGATCTGGTGGGCACCGCGGCCGATGCCACCTATCGCATCGAGGACCTCGAAACGGGAGAGGGTGTGTCGTTCGGCCTTCGGGCCCGCGGGGAAGTCCTCGGGCGCATCGCACTGCCGGTCACCGGGGCGAACATCGCCCGGAACGCGGCGGTTGCCGCGGCTACGGCCCTGCGGATCGGAGCACCCTTCGACTCGGCCCAGCGCGCGCTGGCGCGCTTCGCCGGAGTCGCACGGCGTTTCGAGGCGCGAGGCGAAGCACACGGGGTGCGCTTCGTCGATGACTACGCCCACCTGCCCACGGAGGTGGCAGCCGTGATCGAAGCCGCCCGGAACACGGCGCCGGGACGCCTGGTGGTGGTGTTCCAACCGCATCGCTACAGCCGGATCGCGGCGTTGGGTGAGCATTTCGCCGACGCCTTCACGGCGGCCGACGTCGTGGTCGTCACCGACGTGTTCCCCGCCGGCGAGGCACCGCTCCCGGGTGTGACGGGTCGGGTCGTGGCCGATGCCGTGCGGCGGGCACACCCTTCGCTCGATGTCACCTACGTCCCCGGGCGCGCCGAGCTGTGCGCCCATGTGGCGGGCCTGCTCGCACCGGGCGACCTGTGCCTGACGTTGGGCGCGGGCGACCTGACTTCGCTTCCCGACGAGCTCCAGGCGACCACGCCGTGGTGAGCCGGAGCGGGGGCGGATCAGACGAGGCCCGAGCCTCGGTTCTCGACGCCATCGCCGACGGACTCGGCCATGGCGCCACGCGCCACGCGCCATTGGGGGCGCGTACCACCTACCGCGTCGGGGGGGAGGCCGGTGTGCTCGTCGACGTGCAAAGCGAGGACGATCTGGTTGCCGTGCACGACGCGCTCGCGAGCGCCGGTGCCGAAGTCCCGGTGCTGGTGCTGGGCGAGGGCTCGAACCTCCTCGTCGCCGACGCGGGTTTCCCGGGCGTCGTCGTGCGCCTCGGCGCCGGTTTCGACTGGGTCGAGGTGGGTCCCACAACGGTGCGGGCCGGAGGGGGCGCCAAGCTTCCGGTCGTGGCCAGGAGATCGGCCGCGGCCGGACTGCACGGCCTCGAGTGGGGCGTGGGCGTCCCGGGATCGGTGGGCGGCGCGCTCGCCATGAACGCCGGTGGGCACGGTTCGGACGTCGCCGCGGTGCTCGGTGGGTGTCGCGTCTTCGATCTGCGCACCGGCACGGGTCTCGAGGCGGCCCCGGCCCGCCTTGCACTGGGATATCGCACGTCGTCGCTCGAGGCCGGGGATGTCGTGGTATGGGCCGAGTTCGTGCTGGCGGCGGGGGACCGGGCACAGGCCGAGGAGACCGTGGCGGACATCGTGCGCTGGCGCCGGGAGAACCAGCCGGGGGGATCGAACGCCGGCTCGGTGTTCGTGAACCCCGTCGGCGACTCCGCCGGTCGCCTGGTCGAGTCGGCCGGCCTGAAGGGACTGCGGCTGGGAACGGCGCAGGTATCGACCAAGCACGCGAATTTCATCCAGGCGGACCGGGGTGGAGCGGCCGACGACGTCTTCAGGCTCATCGAGCACGTCCGGACCCAGGTCCTGGCCCGGACGGGCGTGCGGCTCGTCCCCGAGGTGCGCATGGTCGGCTTCTCCGATGGAGCCTCAACCTCTAGGGGAGGTCGAGGCCCATGACGGACTCGCCGCGCTCGGCTCCTCCGGTCTCCGAGTCGTCGTCGGGCCCGGCCGGGTCGAACCGGCTGGAGCCGCCCCGGTCCGACGGGCCGGGGACCGGGGGGAAACCGACCGGCCCGGCGAGGGCGGCAGCAGCTCGTGACGATCGTGGTGCGGGCGGCCCGAGCGCCCCGGCGTCAGAAGTCCATCCCCGGCTGTGGCAACGCCGGATGGCGGTGCTCCGGGATCAGGGTCGTCGTCGACTCCGCTGGGTGGTCGGCGGGGTAGTGGTCCTCATGGCGTTGTGCGTGACGTTGCTCGTCCTCCACACCCCGCTGCTGGCGCTGCGCCATGCCTCGGTCCGGGGTGCCGAGCACACTGGACGCGACGCCGTCTTGCAGGCAGCCGGGCTCCTGAAGCACCCGCCGCTCATCGACATCGACCCCAAGGCGGCCGCCGCCGAGGTGGAGCGACTGCCGTGGGTGGTCCACGCCGTGGTGGAGCGGCATTGGCCCGACAGCGTCATGGTCGTCGTCACCGAGCGAGTCCCGTTGGGGTCGGTGGCCCGGCCCGGAGGTGGCGTAGCCGTGGTCGACGCGTCGGGCCGCGTCTTGGCCTGGCAGAAGGCCACCGCCGGACTCGTGTTGGTGGCGCCGGTGACTCCGGGGCGTCCCGGCTCCGTTCTCTCCCGCGCGGCACGTCCGGCGCTGGAGGTGGCCTCGGCGCTCCCGTCGACGTTCGAGGCCCGGGTGCAACGGGTCATCACCGACGCCCGGGGCACGGTCACGTTGGATCTCGGAGGAGGGGAGAGAGCACTGTTGGGATCGACCGCGGAGTTGCCGGATAAGCTCGTCGCGTTGGCGAGTGTCCTGTCAGAGGTCCGCACGACAGGACCGGCGTCGATCGACGTGACCCTTCCCGACGAACCGACGGTAGGACCCCCTTCACCAGGGTCGCGACCTCAGCCAAGAGGCCGGTGACCTGGGTTTGGGCACAGCGAGTGACCGTTGCCCTGCTTGACCGGTTCGCGGTGCCGCCGTATCGTGAGGTCACCTCGGCAGGCCCCGGAACGCATCCCAATGAAGCTGTGGTCGAGGGTGAGGTCACCCGGTGTTCGGAGCCTGTTCAGCTCGACCACCTGGCGGGGTTCCACGATGAGGCTCGAGGTTCGGGTCGTGGCGAGGAGGGTTGATGACCGGTCCAGCGCAGAGC
>Ga0209415_10013106_pt1 | contig 13722 bp, 11 predicted proteins | sample PeaSoiSIISIP2007_FD_187696 | JGI IMG/M metagenome (GOLD analysis project Ga0209415, IMG submission 187696) | Peat soil microbial communities from Weissenstadt, Germany - SII-SIP-2007 (SPAdes) (version 2) | ecosystem: Environmental > Terrestrial > Soil > Wetlands > Peat | place: Germany... | reverse complement strand
GGTAGGCCTGGAGGGATTCGAACCCCCGACCCACGGTTTAGGAAACCGTTGCTCTATCCGTCTGAGCTACAGGCCCAAGTGGTTTATTTATCAGCTACTTACAGAGAGTCGACCTCGTTCAAAACCGTGGGTCGACGACTCAGACAATGAAGAACTGGGGCCGTTTTTCGCATACGCAACCACGTCTGGAGAAAGAGGTTATGCACTTATTTGCCCTCGACGCGACCGCGTCCATTGCCCAAGCCTGCGACAGTAGCATGCGACCATATTAGCACAGACCACCATCACAACGTTCGCTCTCAGATTCGATGATTTCGAGTGTCCGGGGTGCCAGGAGGAAATTTGGGGGAATCCATCGGAACTCTACTGAATACCCATTCCGGCACGCGAACGGCCACCCAGTTGGGAAGACCTGTGGGAGTAGGCTCTCGGGGGAACTCCAAGGATAGGGCTCCTCGGCCGGACGAAATCGTGGTCGCGGGTAATCTGCTTGCCCCAGTACTGGTTCCGAGGCGCACCTTGCTCGTTGATGCCTATATGGCTGGAGGTGTTTCACTAATTTGACCCATCGCGGCACAGATGGCGCTCACACGAGGGGCGTAGCTCAAAGTTTCCGTTGGGCCCAGGGTCACTTCCCGTTAGCTGTTGCCGGCCCCCCACTCCTCACGGCTCAGGACGACCGTCGGCCACGTTCCGAAGAACCTGAGTAATGCCATAGGACAGACCGAAGTCGTTCAATTCCGAGGTCGCCGTGCGCACGGAAGTTACTCTACGGTTGTCCATTTGGCAACTTAATCGCTCGCCTAACCGCAAGTTGCAGCCGCCAGGATTCACGCGTGGGAGGGGTCGTAATAGCGCCCATTAACCTCTTCACCCATGATCGCGAAATCGCACTTTGAGGTCTTCAGCGGATCTGACTCCCACGAGAATCCTATGGAAGGAACTTCGATCCGCGCCTCCATCTGGCAGTCGGCGCGGGTGCCGGTGAAGCGGAAGTGCTTGCTCGCGTCTTCGTACACCGCGGGCTCCCCATTGGATTTCCAAACCATCTTGAACGACATGCGCGCCGGCGTCGCAATAGAGTCGAGAGCGGGCCAGCGCGGCTGATCGATGATGGGAACGTTCTGCATCTCGAGCGTAAACACTTTCCCATCGGTGCTGACCGTAAGTCCATTCGCTGGTGCAGGCACCATCCAGTACAGTCCCGAGGGGGCAATGGGAGGGTGCAAATCATGGATTTGGTTGGCAGGAACCAACTTGCGTGCGTGCTCTGCGGGCAAGTTGCCGCAACACCTGTCTCGTGAACACACCACTGCAGCGGAACTTGACCCCTTCGTTCATCAGCGCAACTAGCAGGTTTTCACCCTCCTGGCTGATGACTGTCAGGTTCTTCAAATCGACAACGAGTTCAAGGCCCTTCAGATTCTGCCTGGCCTTTTCGCATGTGCTTCTGAGTTCCGCTGTCCAGGGCGCCATGAGCTTGCCTTCTAAGACCAGACGCCGCTCGTTACGCCGCTCAATGATGGAAATCCTCAACAGTGCCGTTTCCTCGCACTTAGAGTAAGGCAACGCACGTGCCAAACGCACGAGTGTGCAAGTGATGAGTTTTCAATGCGGGATCGGAAGAGGATGTGTTGACAGTCAATTATGTCAAAACACGATTGACAGCTCGTTAATTAGAGGGATTCGGGAGTGGGTTGCTGGGTGCGCTCATCAGAGGATCATTTGGCACGGCGCAGTCTGAGCGCGAAGAGGCAGGCGTTTTCAGGCATACTGTCGGGGGTCTATTCCGAACTTCTTCATTCGCGCAAGTAAGGTCGTGCGATTGATGCCCATTCGTGCCGCAGCTCCCTCTGCACCACCAACCCTCCCGTTGCTTTCAGTAAGTGCGCGCACGATTTCTTCGCGCTGCTTCCTGGCAAATTCGCCGGCACGATCTTTCCTGCCGTTTAGAGCACTGATTGTTTCTTTGACGATTCGGGCAATGTCGTCTCCCGCCGGGTGTGCGGCAGTCGCAGCCGGCGTGTCTGCGATCGGCCTGCGCAGCTCTGAAAGCGGCGCCTCCAGCGACTTGCCGCGCGTAAGGATCACCGCGCGCTCAGTGAAGTTCTCCAGTTCGCGGATGTTGCCCGGCCATTCCCAAGCCGTTAGTCCCTTCATTACGGCTACAGGGATGGCGTCGATTCTCTTCTGCATTTGTCTCGAAAACTTCTGGACGAAGTAACTCACCAGTAGGGGAATATCTTCACGGCGGTCCCGCAGCGGCGGAATGCGAATCGGAAACACATTTAACCGGTAGAACAGATCGCTGCGAAATTCGCGGTTCGCGACCATCTTCTCCAGATCGCGGTTCGTTGCCGCGATGAGGCGGATGTTCACTTTGCGGGTATGAGTACTGCCCAGCCGTTCAAATTCCCGCTCCTGCAGCACACGCAGCAGCTTTGGCTGGATTTCGGTGGGAATGTCTCCTACTTCGTCCAGGAACAGGGTGCCTTGGTCTGCCAATTCCATTCGCCCGACCTTTTGGGTGATCGCGCCCGTGAAGGCACCCTTTTCATGCCCAAACAGTTCGCTTTCCAGCAGGCCTGTCGGTATGGCGGCGCAATTCAGCTTAACAAAGGTACGCTCCTTGCGCCGGCTGCGGTCGTGGATGGCGCGGGCAATCAATTCCTTTCCTGTTCCGGTTTCGCCCAACAGTAAGACTGTGGAATCGCTGGGTGCCACGGTCTCGACTAGTTGCAGGACGTGCTTGAGCGCGGGGCTCGACCCCACGATCTGCTCGAAATGCATCTCGCTGCGGATTTCATCCTCCAGGTAGACCTTCTCCTGGGCAAGCTTGTCTTTGAGCTTCAAAATCTCTTCGTACGCCAGCGCGTTGTCGACGGCGATAGCAATTTGTCCCGCCGCCTGGCTGAGAAAATCGACTTCGTCCTGCGTAAACATGTCTTCGCTCACGCGCGCAAGCGACATGTATCCCAGTGCGCGGCCGTGATTCACCAGCGGAATGAAGCAGACCGTGTTCAGGCCTTCTGCGGCTGCGCGCGTAGAAGTCACTCGCCCGCTCACCGGTTTCAACGTAGCCAATGCACGCTTCGGCGGACTGTCGTCGGTCGGAGTGACAATCTGCTGTTCCTTGAAGAACCCCTTGCTGCCGGGAAAATCCAAAGCGAGGAGGCGGAACATTCCCGGTTCCGCGGCAGGCAACGCAATGTTCGCCGCATCGCAGCGCATCACCTCACGCACGTTCGACGCGACTGTATGTAGCACCTCTTTTAACGTCAGGTTCGCGGTGATGCTGGTCGTCAGATTCAGGAGCAATCGCAGCCGATCGTTCTGCTGTTGTAAGCTCGCCTGTGCAGTCTGAGCTCGCTTCAGATTAAGACCGTCATCGATGGCGAACGCGACGACGCGCGCAATCATTCGCAAGAAGTCGATGTCTTCGGGGCTGTAGGTAGTACCGGCGTCACTGATAATCCCCAATGTGCCTAACCGGCGATGCGGTGTGGTCAGAGGAACGCGAATGGCTGAACCAAATTTTTGGTTATCCGCGCCCCTTGCGGCAAGCAAGTGTTTCAGGCGCGAAAATCTATCAGCTTGATTCAAATCCTGTATCTGTAGCGGTTCCTGGCTATTGTAAACGTTCCAACCGGGCAGGTCTTGGATGGGCAAATCCGGGTCTGGCAATGGACCCTTGCCCCAGGCGTGCCACTCGATCTCGTTCGAGCCCTCCTTGAGGACGGCAATGTGGAGATGATCAAACGGAAGGAAGTTGTCAAGTTCAGCGGCGAGAGCAGTCGCCAGCTCCTGAGGTTCACGACATGTTGAAAGTGCCTCGCTGATGCGAACCACGGCTGCATAGCGTAGCGTGCTGCCTTCCGGCTTTTCCACCTGTTCGCTCATATATCGTTCGGAAAGAGCCCGTCCTGAGTGCTTGGAAAAAGTCTACCACAACAAGGATAATGATTCATCTTGTCCCGCCCAATCTTCCTTCGTTCGCTGGTTGCGAACACAAAGCCCCCGCCCGGCCGCTTCAACTGTCAACGAGCAATTGACACTGTTGACGTTCAACACCTCTTCGCGGACTGACACCCCCATTCACCCTTGAATTTCAAGAACTTAGCGGGCGCCGTTGTTTGGCATGGCAGTTGCCATTTCAGGAGATCGAAAGGGCGATGGTGCTTGAGGGACGCGGCCACGCGGCAGAAACACAAGCACCCAGGAGAAAACAGCAATGAGTGAGCTACAGACAATGACACTGGTATCCGCTTTACCGTCCGAGACTCAGAAGAAGGCTCCGGCGGCGCCTCGGCCCAAATGGATGCGTTGGCTGATTTGGCTTGTGGTGCTGCACGTACCCATCGCCGTCGCCGGATATCTGGTCTATCGATTCTACTTCGCGCACCCCGCCACGCCGAAAGTCGTGGCCTTGTCGGGCCGCATTGAAGGTGACGACTCGGCCGTCGCGCCCAAAGTCACTGGAAGGATTCTCGAGATCCGGTTCCGAGAAGGCGATTCGGTCAAAGCGGGCGAGGTGGTCGCGATACTCGATGATCCCCAGGTGCACGCCCGGGAGCAACAGGCGCGCGACCAGGCAACGGCAGCGGAAGCGCAGTTGTCGTCGGCGCAGCAGCAGATCGCCGTGCTGAACGATCAGCTCAAGCAGACAGAGCTGCAGACCAACCAGGCTACGACCGACGCCGGAGGGCGGGTCAGCCAAGCGGAGGCGGAGCTTGCGCACGCAGAGGCGCAGCTCGCCCAACAGGAAGCGTCGCTCAAGCTCGCGCTATTCGACCGCGACGCATACACGAAGCTTGCGGCAGACGGCGCAGTATCGGAGCGCCAAGGCAAGTCGGCACAGACCACGGCGGAAACACAGCAAGCGTTGGTGGCGGCGGCGCGGCGGGAGGTGGAATCGGCGCAGGGGTCGGTCAATGTGGCGAAGGCGAACCTGGCCAATCCGCAAATCCGCTTCGCGCAGCAGGCCCAAATCCGAAAGCAGATCGCGCAGCAGCAGGCGACGATCGCCAGTTCGCGCGCCGACGCGGACCGCGCCCGCTCGCAGCTCAAAGAAGCGCAGGAGAACATTCACGATCTCACCGTTGTGGCCCCGTTTGACGGCACCATCGCCACTCGCACCGCCGAACCGGGCGAAGTCATTCAGGCAGGGACGGCGATCGTAACGCTGATCGATCTCACCAAGGTTTATCTGCGCGGATTCATTCCCGAAGGCGAGATCGGGCGTGTGCGGGTGGACCAGCGGGCGCGCGTGTTTCTGGATTCCGACCGGAACAAGCCGCTTGAGGCAGTGGTTTCGCGCATCGATCCGCAAGCGACGTTCACGCCTGAGAACACGTACTTCCGCGACGATCGTGTGAAGCAGGTCGTGGGGGTGAAGCTGTTGCTGAAGGCCGGCATCGGCTATGCCAAACCTGGCATGCCGGCCGATGGAGCGATTGAGGTGGACGCCCGATGAGCGCCATTGCAGTTGAGGGTCTGACAAAACGGTACGGGGCGGTGGAGGCCGTTCGCGGCATCGGCTTTAAGGTGCGGGAAGGCGAAATCTTCGGGCTGATCGGGCCGGACGGCGCGGGGAAGACGTCGACGTTCCAGATTCTGGCAGGCGTCATGGAAGCCACCGGCGGCAAGGCCCAGGTGTTCGGCGCGCCGGCACGCGATGCGCGTTCCGAGACCGGTTATCTGACGCAGTCGTTCAGCCTGTATCCGGATCTGACGGTGGAAGAGAACATCCGCTATATCGGCGATCTGCGCCACGTGCCGCCGCGGGAGATCGAAGAGCGTGGGCATCGTTATCTCTCGATGTTCGACATGGACCGTTTCACCGAGCGGCGGGCCGATCGGCTCTCCGGCGGGATGAAGCAGAAGCTGGCGCTGGCGTGCGCGCTGGTGGCGCAACCGAAGGTGCTGCTGCTGGATGAACCGACGACCGGTGTGGATCCGGTTTCGCGGCGCGAATTCTGGGACACGCTGGCGCACCTGGCGATGGACGGGCTGACCATTCTCGTGGCCACGCCCTATCTCGACGAAGCCGAGCGCTGCCATCGCGTGGCGCTGATGCATCTGGGCGAGATCCGGGATATCGGCACGCCTTCGGAACTGCGCGGGAAGGCGGGCACCAAGCGGCTGGAGATCCACACCAGCGATCTGAGCAAGGCGGAGCAGATTCTGCTGGAGGAATCGCAGCAGCGCCCGGAGATCGTCGATGCGCAGCGGTTCGGCGACCGACTGGACGTGATCGCGCTGGACGCCGAGCGTGGCAAGCAGCGGGTCGAAGCGGCGCTCGGTGCGGCGAATCTGGACGCGAAGGTTTTTCGCATCGATCAGCCGACCCTCGAGAACACTTTCGTGGCGACGCTGCGGAGTTTTGGCGATCGCGAAAATGCGCCAGCGTATCCGAGCCGGCGCGATCACCGGAACCTGAAAGGGCAGATCGCGATCGGGGCAAAAGACCTCACCAAGCGCTTCGGAGCGTTCACGGCGGTGAAGGACGTAAGTGTTGAGGTGCGCTACGGCGAGATTTACGGCCTGCTGGGCGCGAATGGCGCGGGCAAGACGACCACGATCCGCATGCTGTGCGGCCTGCTTGCGCCGACCCTCGGATCCATGGAATTAGCGGGCGAGCACGGCAGCCTGCGGTCGCGCGAGGTGCGGCGCTCGATCGGCTACATGTCCCAGAAGTTTTCCCTATATGACGATCTTTCGGTCGACGAGAACCTGAATTTCTTCGCCGGCGTATATGGTGTGCCGGAAAAGGAGATCGAAGACAAGAAACGCTGGGTGCTGGAATTTTCGGGGCTGGAGGGGAAGCAGCACCTGATTACAGGGAGCCTGCCCGGCGGGTGGAAACAGCGCGTCGCCTTTGGCGCTTCGATTCTGCATGAACCGAGCGTGCTGTTTCTGGATGAGCCGACCTCGGGCGTGGATCCACTGGCGCGGCGGGCCTTCTGGCGCATGATCAACAGCCTGGCCGATCGCGGCACGGCGATTCTCGTGACCACGCATTACCTCGAAGAGGCCGAGCAGTGCAATCGGCTGGGCTTGATGGTGGCGGGCGAGTTGGTGGCCGAAGGTACGCCTCGGGGGGTGAAGCAGGCGCAGGGCGGGCATCTGCTCGAATTCCTGCTGGATGAGCCGCAGAAGGCGGCGGATCTCCTGCGCCGGAAAGAAGACCGCTGGCGCGTTTCGCTGTTTGGCGATCGGCTGCACGTGATCGTTGACGAAGACGCGGAAACGGGCAAGCGCGACACCATCGCGAAACTCGCGGCGGCCGGCATCCGGGTGCACGATGCCTACGAACAACCGTACTCGCTCGAGGACGTATTCATCGTGGTCGTCGAAAAAGCCCGCAAGCTGGGCAAGGTAGCGGAGGAGGCGTGACATGCGACGCGTGTTCGCTCAAATGCGAAAAGAGCTGACGCAGATCGTGCGCGATCGGCTGGCCCTGGTTCTGGCGCTGGTATTGCCGCTGTGTCTGCTGATGCTGCTGGGGAGTGCCGTCTCGCTGACGGTCTCCGGTTTGCCGGTCGTGGTGCAGGATCTCGACGATACCCCGGCCTCGCGTGATTTCATCGACGCGTTTCGCGCTTCGCTGACGTTTCACATTGTCTCATGGCCGTCAGGGCGGCAGCCGGCGGATGCCTTTCTGACGAATACCGCCCGAGCGGCGCTGGTGATTCCCGAACATTTCGGCCGCGACATGGCGCGCGGGATGAACACCGAGGTGCAGCTTCTAGTGGACGCGACGGACGCCAACACGGCGAGGCTCGTGCAGGGCTATGCGAGCCAGGTGGTGTCAAATTACCGGCCCGCCGCTGCGCCCGTAAAGGCCGACATCCGGCTGTGGTTCAACCCGGGGCGCGACGCGAAGAAGTTTTACGCACCCGGGTCTTTCGTCATGGGACTTTCGATGTTCCCGGCACTGCTCGCCGCGCTCGCCATGTCCAAAGAAGGCGAGCAGAAGACGATTCTGCAGGTCTATGTTTCGAGCATCTCGGCGCACGAGTTTCTGCTGGGCAAGATCCTGGCCTTCGCTTTGATCGCAATGGCGGAATGGTTCCTGTCCCTCATTCTGCTGTTTACCTACTTCGGGCTTCATTTCGCAGGCGACCCTTCCGTGTTTATCGTGGCCACGATTCTCTATGCGTTCTGCGTAGCTGCCTTCGGTTCGTGGGTCGGAGCGGCCATTCCGAGCCAGGCGGCGGCGATTCAGGTGATCGCGGTGGGCGGCTTTCTGCTGACCTTTCTGCTCTCCGGCCTGATCTTTCCGGTCGAGAACATTCCGGCGAGCCTGCGCTGGATCTCGGGGCTGGTGTGGAGCCGGTATTACATCGAGATCGTCCGCGATGCCCTGTTGCGGGGCGGCGGATGGCCGGCCATGTGGTTTAACGTCGTCATGATCGCGCTGATTGGCGGGGTCTTTTACGCGCTGGGCTGGAAAAAGCTACGGAGGATGCAACTGAGCATATGAGTCGACTTGTCGCACTGATTAAAAAGGAATTCGGGCAGATCCGGCGGGATAAGCGCTTGCTGATGTCGCTCGTCGTGCCGCCCACGATCCAACTGCTGCTGTTTGGCTTCGCGCTGAACGCCACGGTCGATCACCTGAAGATGGGCGTGCTCGATCTCGATCCATCGCCTCAGAGCCGCGATCTGATCGCCAACATGACCGAGAGCGGCGCGTTTCGCCTGGCCAACACGTACTTTTCGGAGGATCAACTCGGACAGGCCCTTGAGCGCGGCGACCTGGAGGCGGGCCTCGTGATCCCCTACAACTTCGCGCGCGACATGGAGCGCGGCCGGCAGCCCGACGTTCAGATACTGCTGAACGCGATGAACGCCAACACGGCGGCCATTGCGCAGGGGTATGCGGCACGCGTACTCCAGAGCTGGAGCCAGGTTTACTCGCAACAGGGTGGCGTGCACGCTCAGTATCGGCCCATCGCGGCCAATGAGGTGAGCCGGAAGGGGAATGTCCTGATGCATCCGGCGTTTCTGTTCAACCCGGGGCTCGTGACGTCGTGGTTCATCGTGACCGGGGCGTTGGGCGTGCTGCTGGTGCTGAACGGCTCGATCATCGCCTCGGCCGCGCTGGTAAAAGAGCGCGAAGCTGGCACGGTCGAGCAGCTTCTGATGACGCCGGCGGGCACGGGGGAAATCATCGTGGCAAAGATCACGCCGGTCTTTCTGCTGCTCTGCATCACGATTCTGTTCGCGACCGCGCTGATCAAAGTGGTCTTCGGCGTGCCGTTCCGCGGCAGCTTCGTGCTGGTACTGGTGGGCGCGATGCTGTGCGTGCTGTCGGGCATCGGCATCGGTACGTTCATCGCCACGTTCACAAAGTCGGCGCAGCAGGCGCAGTTGATGGCTTTCTTCGTCAACCCGCCGCTGGCTTCGCTCTCGGGCGCGCTGACGCCGGTCGAGGCGATGCCGCACTGGATGCAATCGCTGACGGTACTCAATCCGATCCGGCACTTCGGCATTATTACTCGGTCGGTATTGTTGAAAGGCAGTGGCTTCACGGCCGTCTGGCCACACATGTTCGCGCTGGCTGCTTTCACGGCGGTGCTGCTGACGCTCAGCGTCATGCGGTTCCGGAAACAACTCGCGTAGTGGGGATGTGGCATACATGTGAGGGCACGTGCGGCAAACCCTTGGGTCACGGGAGGATATGAAATGCGAAGCAAGAGCACCTGGGGCGGGGTACGCCTTATGTTCCTGATTACGATTCTTGCGCCGGAGATGGCACTGGCGCAGTTGGGGCCGCGAGCGCCTGCGGCATCGACGTCCACGGCTGCGCAGCTCCCCCTTTCGGAGCGGAGCGCGAGTTCGGGCTCGGTGGCGACCACGCAAACGCCGATTCCAGGCGCAACCACGAGCGTCAACACAATTAACACCACCATTCAAGTCAGCGGGACGTATGCGGGCAGCTCGCCGAGTGTCCCGGCAATGCCGTTCAGCGGCAAACTTTCGTTCAATGACGCGATCCAGCGCGGGCTGAAGTTCAACCTCGGGGCAACGGGGCAGGCGACGGCGGTGCTGCAGGCGCGTGGGCAATCGAAGGTTTCGCGCAGCAACCTGCTGCCGAATCTGACCGGCGCGTTTAGCGAGCATTACCTGACCACGGATTTGGCTACGACCGGTATCCAGGGCGCGATTCAGGGTGCGGTTGGTAATCGCATTCCCATTCATCTGCCCACCGTGGTGGGGCCGATCCAGTATTACGATCTGCGTGTGACTCTGACGCAGAATCTCTTGGATCTGACTCTGCTGAACAACTATCGGTCTGCCAGGGATATCGTGCGGGCGAACGAAGCGTCGATGGACGACGCGCGCGACACGGTGGTGCTGGCGGTGGGCGCTTCGTATCTGCAGGTGATTGCAGCAAAGGCGCGCGTGGCTTCGGAACGCGCGCAACTCGAGACCGCGGAGGCGGTTTATAAACAGACTGCCGAGCGCCACGCCACGGGCCTGGCGGCGCAGTTGGACTTGAATCAGGATCTGGTGCGGGCGCAGACCGAGCGGCAGCGTCTCACGACGATGGAAAACGATCTGGCTCGGCAGAAAATCAATCTGGCTCGGCTCACCGGCCTTCCGCCGAATGACAAATATGATATTTCGGACGATTTCGATTATTCTCCGGCGCCCGCGCTCTCGGCGGATGAAGCGGTACAACAGGCGCTCGCGGGGCGCGCGGATTTGCAGGCCGCGGAAGCGCAGTTGAAAGCGGCGGAGAGAACACGCGCGGCGGCGCGCTCCGAGCGGTTGCCCTCGCTTTCGGCATCGGCGGACTACGGGGAAATCGGATTGCACTTCAATCAGGGGCGCGACACCTACACGGTTACCGGTACTCTGAACATCCCCATCTGGCAAGGGGGGCGCGTCGGCGGCGATGTCGCACAGGCGGAGGCGGCGCTTCGTCAGCGGCGTGCGGAGCTGGCCGACACGCGCGGGCGGATCGAGAGCGATGTTCGGAACGCATATCTGGATATGGAAGCGGCGGCGAGCCAGGTGGAGTTGTCAAAGAACAATCAGCAGGTGGCGCAGGAGAATCTGCGGCTGACGCTGGAGAAGTTTGAAAAAGGGGTGTCGGATTCGGTGGAGGTGAGCCAGGCGCGCCAGGCGCGGGCTTCGGCGGAGCTGGATTACATTACGGCGCTGTTTGCGCATAATCTTGCCAAATTGAACCTGGCGCGGGCGCTCGGCGGGGCGGAAGGGCGTTTGGGGGCGTATTTGGTGGCGAAGTAGCCCCTATCAGGTGGTCGCAGAAGGATCTACTCGCTAGTCACACTGCAAGCTATAGCTCCATAGATAGTTGCAGCACTGTTGGGGATTCGGCCTGGATAGTCGGCTTCATGGATAGCATCGTGTCTGCTGCGTCGTCCTTCGAGCCTTCCCCACGAGCTAACGGCTGAGGGCCAAATTCTCAATGAATTCGATATCGGTCGGGTTGTCGCCAAACCTGGTGCAGCCTTGGAAGAATGCTTCCTGCTAGAGTGGCAGCCTTCGCGGGAACCAACGGGTTTATTTGGTGTCTGTTTGGTGTCTATTTCTAAAAGGCAAGAGCGAGAATCAGCGGGAACTAAGAGAACTAATAGAAAGGCGATAGGACTCAGTATTCATGCTGGTCCCGAGGTATTTCGTCGATTCCATCGGCAGAACTGATAGATAAGATCTGGAATCCCACCTTCCGCATATCAACCTTTGTTTCCAGTCATTTAGGTGCTGGTTCGGAATTATATATTCCGCCCCGTGCATACGACAAAGCACTTATAGTAATAGAGTTATCCGAAAATATGGCGTCCATTGTTGGACTAGAGCAGACACCAAGAAATGGAACCTTCCTTGCCGGTACCCTCGCCAAGCCGTAATCGGCTTGGAGTGTAGCTGCAAAAGGCCGACTTCTTATAGCGTGCGCGCTCCGAGACACGTTTGCCATCCGCAATAGGCGTTTCGTTCCTAATCCTAGTCAGTCTATTTGGAACGCGCACGCGATCTAGTATTCCCGTGTTCGGGCCTCTATCCTTTGGTCCGGCGATCCGAGCGCCATGGGCGCGGTGAGGCTGCGCGAGACGTGCCTGGACAACCCCCGCACCTCCTGCTCTCAAGACAGCACTATCCGCACACGTCTGGGCCGGAGGGAAGGACACTGTCGTTTTGAAGTGGTGCTACTGATTCGCCAATCAGTGACCACGATGCCGCTCGTGCCGTGATTTGATGTGTTTACGAGTCAAATCATCGAGGGTTGTGTGCGCATCGTGTGCGTGCGGCTAGCCGGAGCGGGGCATCGCACCGGCCGACTCGCGCGGTCGCTACCGCAACTCGGGATGGTAGCGCCGTCGCGTCTGATAGCGGGGGCTCGGCAAATAGGAAGATGGCCCAGTCTGCTTCACGGCCCGATTGCTGGGAGATATCAAGACAGATTCTCGGCATCGTGTCCGAATCAGTCTCCGGTAGATACAACATAAGCCCAGTCTTGCCGGTTTCAAGCTGACTTCGCCCCGCCCTTGCATCATCGTTAAGGCGGTGTGGTTCAGCCTCCAAAGACGATAAGCACAGGCTTCTCATGCCGAGAGTGAGCCCCGAGTCTACGGGCTTCCAATCGCTGACTTCTTTACCCCTGGGGAGCCGGGGCACAAAGTGTGAGACTCCCCTAGTCAGAGCACGTTAAAGTGGTCATGCGGCTTCTCGGATGAATAGACCAGGCTCTTGAGACCGGCGACTACTCCACCCACCAGAACAAGTCCACCAAATACTGCGATGATAACCATGGCTTCCTCCTCAACCTATGATTCGAGCAGGTCCAGCCGCTCGGGCCCTACTCATTAGTTCCTCTACGATGTGTTCGTTACGAACGCCCCTAGCAACCAGCTTCGCACCTTGGCCGGTCATGTTCATGCGAATCGCCTTTCCGTTCGGGTCGATGAACGTCATCCCGCTGAGATCAACCACGATCGTCTTACCAGAAGCTGCTTGGTGAGCCGGTTCCCAGGCCGATTCGAGTTTCGATACCCAAGGCGAGAACAACCTTCCCTCCACCTTCATCCTGCATTCTGTCCCGCCACTGAGAACCGTGACCTTAAGCATCTGGCACCTGCCAACGACAAATAGTGAAGGCAACCGTGTGGCCAAAGCCGCTTCCACTGCTGGTTCCGTGCAACCTATTGAGCCAATTTGGAGATTCACAAAATGTCAACTCGAGGGAACTCACTAAAACGTCGCAAATTCGCGAAAATCGCGAAAAGATCACGCGTGAGTCCACGTGTTTTCAGTAGCTTATGAATGGACTCTGTCTTGCACCGTGCAGAGTCGGGAAAGAATGTAGTGAGCCGAGTGCAATGATTTTCTGGTCAAAATCTCGAAAACGACCGGGCGGACGCGGTGCTTCTCGAACTTTTGGCGTCCGAGTTTCTGTAACACTGATCCTCTTTTCACTCGCCTTCATTCCCGTCGTGGCGACCCATGCGGAACAGTGGCAGCAATTCGATGCGCATGGGTACATCAACGATTTTGCCGGTGTGCTGGACGCGGCAACCGTGGAAAAACTGACGCGACTCTGCGGGGAAGTTGATCAGAAAGCCAAGGCCCAGATCGCCGTGGTCACGATCAAATCCTTGGAGGGCGATTCTGAAGAAGACTTCGCGAACCACCTTTTCCAGAAGTGGGGCGTGGGCTACAAGGGAACAGACCGAGGCGTGATGGTGCTGC
>Ga0209415_10013105_pt1 | contig 13723 bp, 10 predicted proteins | sample PeaSoiSIISIP2007_FD_187696 | JGI IMG/M metagenome (GOLD analysis project Ga0209415, IMG submission 187696) | Peat soil microbial communities from Weissenstadt, Germany - SII-SIP-2007 (SPAdes) (version 2) | ecosystem: Environmental > Terrestrial > Soil > Wetlands > Peat | place: Germany... | reverse complement strand
AGGCCGCATGGCGGCGCTGGCCGGAGGATCCGCGCGGCCTTCTGCCAGCGCGGGAGCATCGACGCCCGCCATGTCAGGTCAGCCCGGCCTGCTGGAGCAGGGACGCCGCCGGGAGGTCGTCGCCGAGGCTGACGACGCTGAGGACCGCCGGCTTGACCTGCGACAGGGGCGTCAGCTGCGGATTGGGCGCGATTCCGGGCCGTACCGGGTACTCGTAGGTATCGCCCGCGGCAAGAATCCGCTCGGCCTGCGCGGAGATGAGGAACGACACGAGCTTCTCGGCGGCGGCCTGGTGCGACGAGGAGGCAAGCACGGCGGCACCGGAGATGTTCTCGAGCCCGCCGACGTTGCCGTTCGGGAAGTAGTACACCTTGCTGTGCGTGTTCCCGGCGCCTAGCTCTTGCTTGAGGCGGTACCAGTAGTACTGGTTGATGATCCCGACGGCGTCCTGTCCCTTGTTGACCGCGGCGACCACCGATTCGATGTCAGCGAACGTGGCGGCGTTGGCTTTGAGGCCCTTGAGCCAGTTCAGCGCGGCCTGCTGGCCGTAGGTGGCGATGACCGCGCCGACCAGGGGCACGAAGTCGGAGTCGGTCGGCGCGATCGCGACCTTGCCCTTCCACTTGGGCTGGGCGAGGTCGAGGATGTTGGCCGGAAGCTGGCTCGGCGAGGTGAGCGAGGTGTTGTAGGCCAGGGCGCTGACCCGCACCGAGATGCCCGCCCAGTTTCCGGTCGGTGAGTCGTACTGGGCCGGGATCTGGCTGGTGACCGACGTGGGCAGCGTCGCGAGGAGGTGGTGCTTGGTGAGCAGCATCATCTCGGGGGAGTTCTCCGTGAGGTAGACGTCGGCGGGCGAGCGCGAGCCTTCCTGCAGGATCTGGTCGGCCAGGACGATCCCGTCATCGCTGCGGACCTTCACGTGGATGCCGGTCTGCTTCTCGAACGCCTTGACGATCGCATCGGTGAGCTGTTCATGCTGCCCGCTGTACAGGGTGATCGTGCCGCCGCCGCTGGCGCTGCCACTGCCTCCGCTGCTCCTCGTGTCGGCGGCGGCCCCGCCGCACGCGGCGAGGGCCGGCACGGAGATCAGTGCCACCGCGGGAATGACGGCCCACCGGAGGGCACGCCGCTTCCGTGCCGCCTCGTCCTGTCTGCTGCGCCCCATGTAGTTACCCTCTCCTTCCTCCGGCCGGCCTCTAGCTCGTCCGGGAAATTTGGTTAGGCTAACCTAACTTTCACTGACCATACAGGCCCGCACAGGCTTAGGGAAGGCTTACCTAACTCGTAAGGATTTGATAAGCGCGAGTGGCCCGGTCAGTCGCTGAGGCGAACCCCCGGCGTGCCCGCCCCAGGCCTGTCGCCGACCGTTCCTGCCGCCTGACCAGCCAAGGCATGGCGCGGTGCCGACGCAGCGGCACGCGAAGAAATAGTTACTGATCACTTACCGGCCCGGTACGCGGCCGGGTAGCGCGGTGTTGTGATCCGGAGAGCGGCCCGCCGGGCGGCGACGTCGGCGAGCGGCGCGGCCATATGCGATGTTTCGGTAATAGCGCGCCCCTCATCGAGACGCTGTCCGGCGGGACCTGGACGGCGGCTAAGGCGCCCCTGCCGGCCGGCGCGGTCTCCGGGAGCGGGCAGGCAAATGCCGCTTACCTGGAAATGGCCGCCTGTCCCGCGGCCGGCCACTGCCTGATCGTCGGCAGCTACCCGGCCACGGACGGCACCGTTGAGGGCCTGATCGAGACGGCGGTCCCGCGTCACGGCTGACCGCAAGTCAGCGGAACGTGAAGCTGGCGTTCAGCGCTCCAGCGCGGAAGCGCTGGACGAAGGAGCGGGGACGGCCGGCCGGGGCCGCGCACGTCCGGGGCCCCGGGGTTTGGGCCACGACTGCGCGCGGGCAGACCACCTGCTACCTCTCCCCCACGCCCTGGCAGGTCACGGGACGCGGACTACGAGGAACACGAACCCGTAGTGGATGATCATGGGGCGGCCGGATAGCCCGGTCAGGACTGGATGAAGGCGAGCAGGTCGGCGTTGATCGTCTCGGCCTGAGTGGTGGGCATGCCGTGCGGGAACCCCTGGTACGTCTTGAGCGTCCCGTGCTGCACGAGCTTCGCGGACAGCGGGCCGGAGTCGGCGTAGGGGACGATCTGGTCGTCGTCGCCGTGCATCACCAGGACCGGCACGGTGATCTTCTTGAGGTCCTCGGTGAAGTCGGTCTGGGAGAAGGCGACGATGCCGTCGTAGTGGGCCTTCGCCCCGCCCATCATCCCCTGGCGCCACCAGTTCTGGATGATGGCCTCCGAGGGCTCCGCGCCGGGGCGGTTGAAGCCGTAGAAGGGGCCCGACGGCAGCGCCCGGTAGAACTCGGACCGGTTGGCGGCCAACTGGGCCTGGAGGTCATCGAAGACGCTCTTCGGCAGGCCGCCGGGGTTGGCTTCCGTCTGCAGCATGAGCGGGGGCACCGAGCTGATCAGCACCGCTTTCGCCACGCGGCTCTCCCCGTGCCGCGCGATGTAGTGCACGACCTCGCCGCCGCCGGTGGAGTGCCCGACGTGCACCGCGTCATGCAGGTCGAGGTGGGCGGTCACCGCAGCCAGGTCGTCGGCGTAGTGGTCCATGTCGTGGCCGTCGCTGACCTGGGCGGAGCGCCCGTGCCCGCGCCGGTCAGACGCGACGACGCGGTAGCCGTGCCGCAGGAAGAACAGCATCTGGGTGTCCCAGTCATCGCTCGACAGCGGCCAGCCGTGGCTGAACACAATCGGCTGCCCCGAGCCCCAGTCCTTGTAGAAGATCTCGGTGCCGTCGGCTGTCGTGACAGTACCCATGCCGCTACCTCCGTTGGTCTGCGTCGGTGCCAAAACGCCCTTTGACAGCAGCCTAACTAAGCCTTCCGGCGGCGCACTAGGCTACCCCGGTACCACCGCAGTGAACCCTCGGCCAGCACTGCGCGGACCGCAGGCGACCGCGGCCGGGCGGGAGAACAAGCTCGGCCGCGGCTTCTACTATGTCCCGGCCACCTAGACGCGCAACCCGGACAGCGAACGACTTCACCTGACGGACGCAGCAGATCAGGCCGGCCGCCTCCGGCTCTAACCACGCGGCCAGAGTAATGTGCCGGCGCCACGAGGAACACGGGCCCGTTCTGGATGATCCTGGGGTTGATCTTCGGGGGTGGCTTTAGACCTCGACGACCACCGGGATGATCATGGGGCGGCGGCGGTAGTTGTCGCTGACCCACTTGCCGATGACCCGGCGGGACAGCTGGCGGAGGGCGTGAACGTCGGTGACCCCCTCGCTCGCGGACCGCTCAAGCGCCTCTATCAGCTTGGGCAGCACCTCCGTGGAGAACGCCGTGTCGTCGATGCCCGCGCCGCGGGTGTGGATCTCCGGGCCGCCGACGATCTTGCCAGTTGACGAGTCGAGGACCATGATCACCGAGATGAACCCCTCGTCGCCGAGGATGCGCCGGTCCTTGAGCTGAGCTTCGGTCACCTCGCCCACGGTGAGCCCGTCCACGTAGACGTAGCCGCAGTCCACCGCGCCGCTGATGGCGACCTTCCCGTCGATCAGGTCCACGACCATGCCGTCCTCGGCGATCACGATCCGGTCGTCCGGGACCCCGGTGAGCGACGCGAGCCGCGCGTGCGCCTTCAGGTGCCGCCACTCGCCGTGCACCGGCATGAAGTTGCGCGGCTTGACCAGGTTGAGCAGGTAGAGCAGCTCGCCCGCCGGGGCGTGCCCGCTCACGTGCACCAGCGCCGACTCCTTGTGCACCACGCGCGCGCCGAGCCTGGTCAGCCCGTTGATCACCCGGTAGACGGCGGTCTCGTTGCCGGGGATGAGGGACGATGCCAGGATGACCGTGTCGCCGGCGGCGATGCGGATCGGGTGATCACGTCCCGCCATGCGCGACAGCGCGGACATCGGCTCACCCTGCGAGCCGGTGGAGATCAGCACGACCTCGCTTGGCGGCATCTCCTCGGCGTCGCGCAGGTCGACGGTCAGCCCGCCGGGCACGTGCAGGTAGCCGAGGTCACGGGCGACGCCCATGTTGCGGACCATGGACCGCCCGACAAAGGCCACCTTCCGCCGGTGCTTGACGGCCGCGTCAAGGACCTGCTGCACGCGGTGGACGTGCGAGGCGAAGCACGCGACGATGATCCGCTGGGCAGCATTGGAGAACACGTCGTTGAGGACCGGCGCGATGTCCCGTTCCGACCGGACGATGCCGGGGACCTCGGCGTTGGTCGAGTCGGCGAGCAGCAGGTCGACGCCCTCGCCGCCGAGCCGCGCGAACCCGGCCAGGTCGGTGAGCCGCCCGTCGAGCGGCAACTGGTCCATCTTGAAGTCGCCGGTGTGCAGCACCACGCCGGCCGGGGTCTTGATCGCCACGGCCAGCGCGTCTGGGATCGAGTGGTTCACCGCGAAAAACTCAAGGTCGAAGGGTCCGAACGAGTGGTGGGTTCCCTCCTTGACCTCCGTTACTTCCGGGGTCAGGCGGTGCTCGCTGAGCTTGGACTTGACCAGGGCCAGTGTCAGCTTGGACCCGACGAGCGGGATGTCGCGGCGCTCGCGCAGCAGGTAGGGCACCGCACCGATGTGGTCCTCGTGCGCGTGCGTGAGGACCAGGGCCTCGACATCGTCGAGGCTGTCTTCCAGGTAGCGGAAGTCCGGCAAGATCAGGTCGACGCCCGGCTGGTCCGGCTCGGGGAACAGCACGCCGCAGTCGACGATGAGCAGCCGTCCGAGGTACTCGAAGACGGTCATGTTCCGGCCGATCTCGCCGAGCCCGCCGAGGGCGACGACGCGCAGGCCGTTGCTCGGCAGCGCGGGCGGCGGGTTCAGGTCAGGGTGCGGAAAACTCACCGGGCAGCTCCATTGGCTGTGTTGTTTGGCAGCTTTACGCCGCCGGCGGTCAGGTCTTGGATTAGTGTGTGCCGCTCGGCGTCGCTTGCCGGGAGCAGCGGGCCGCGGACTCCCCCGCCGGGCAGGCCGAGCAGGTCAAGCGCGGCCTTGGTCATGACCGCGGCCTGGTTGCGGAACAGGCCGACGTTGACCGGGAGCATGGACAGGTGCAGCCGGGCCGCCTCGGCGTTGCGGCCGGCGGTGAACGCCTCGAGCATCGCGCGGATGCGGTCACCGACAACGTGCCCGGTCACGCTGATGCAGCCGACCGCGCCCAGCGACCACAGCGGCAGGTTCATCGGGTCGTCGCCCGAGTAATAGGCGAGACCGGAACGCGACAAGACCTGCGAGGTCGCCGCGAGGTCACCCTTGGCGTCCTTGACCCCCACGATCTTCGGGTGCTCCGCCAGCCGGACCAGGGTGTCGGTCGCCACGGCCGTCCCGGTCCGGCCGGGGATGTCGTAGATGAGGGACGGCAGGGCGGTCGCGTCGGCGATCGCGGTGAAGTGCGCGGCCAGCGCGTCCTGGGCGGGCTTGCTGTAGTACGGGGTAACGACGAGCAGGCCGTGCGCGCCGGCCTTCTCGGCCTGCCTGGCGAGCTCGATGCTGTGCGCGGTGATGTTGGTCCCGACCCCGGCGATGACCGTCACCCGGTCGCCCACCGCTTCACGCACCACCTTGATCAGGCGCGCTTTCTCCTCGTCCGTCGTCGTCGGCGCCTCACCAGTGGTGCCGTTAACGACAAGACCTTCGTTGCGCATGTCCGTCACGAGGTAAGCGGCCAGCGTGGCCGCGCCATCGTAGTCAACCGCGCCGTCCGAAGTCATCGGAGTGATCATGGCCGTCATCAGCCGGCCGAAGGGCGCCGTGGTGGTGGTCATGCCTGAACGTTACCCCTACCCGCGTGGCAGTGCATGCGCCCGCCCCGGCGGCGGCGGCCGCACTCGGCTAGCCGAGCGGCTGCTAGCCGAGCAGCTTGTAGACGGCGGTGAGGTACCGGGCGGCGACGTCGGACCCCACCAGGCCCGGCTGCATCTTGTTCATCAGGTAGGAAATGGTCGTGCGGCGGGCTAGGTCCATAGTGCATGCGTCCGCCCCGGCGCCGGCCCGTGCGGGCTGGCGCCGGGGCGGCCGCTGGCCGGCCGCTAGGCGACGCTGCCCGCGGGGGCGACCAGCTCGGAGTTCCAGGTCGTGGAGCCGTTGGCCTCCCAGAAGAACCGCAGGTCGCTGCCGATGCCTGCCACGGTGATCAGGTTGCCGACGAAGTTGTACGAAGCGCTCGGCGACGAGAGCGCGTTGAAGATGGGCGCGACGCCCTGAGCGTTCCAGGCCGGGCCGCCGAGAGGCTGCTGCCAGTAGTCGGCCAGACTGGAGAGGAACCCCCTGGCGACCACGTTGACCCGGGCGGGGAACACGCCGGCGTTGACCGAGATGGACGGGTCAGAGGTCACGCCGCTGGCCTTGACGGTGCTCGCGACGAAGAACGGGAAGACGCTTGACTCGTAGACCTTCAGGCTGCCGCCAGCACCCTCAGCGGCGACCAGGAGCGTGCCGCCGTCCGTGGCGGCCGACGGCGTGCCGACCTCCGAGCCGGGGCCCGCGACGGTCTGCGGCACCCAGGGGCCAAGGCCAGCCTGCGAGTAGAGGTCCAGGGATTCTCCCGGGCCCTGCGCCGCGATGACCATCCGGTTCCCGTACTTGGTCATCGACGGCGCGGAGAACGTCGTGCCGGGGCCCGCGACGGTGCCGGAGAACCAAACCGGGCCGATGAGCTGCCAGTAGTAGCGCAGGCGGTTGCTCGCCCCCTCGGCCGCGATGGCGACCGTGTTCCCGTCCGCGGCGATCGACGGCGCGGAGAACGTGCTGCCCTGACCAGCGACGGTCTCGCCGTGCCACGGACCGTTCCCGGTCTGGTAGTAGAACCGCAGGCTGCCATTCGGCCCTTCCGCCGCGATGACGGTACGGTTGCCGACGTGCGTCACCGACGGCGCGGAGTACGTCGAGCCGGGGCCCGCGACGGTTTCGCTGAACCACGGCGTGGTGCCGTTGGCCTGCCAGTAGACCTCGAGGCCGTTAGCCGGCGTCTCGACCGCGAGCACCGCCGCGGTGGTGTCGGTGATGGCCGGAGTGGTGGCGGCGTGGGCGGCGGTGCCGACGCCCAGCGTGCCGAGGGCCGCGGCGGCGGCCACCGTGCCCAGCATCCGGGTCTTGACGGAAATACGAGACATGAGGTTCCCCTTTCGGCGGGCGCGGCGCGCCCTCCCCCTGGTGCCTTGTGCCGGGCCTCACGCTGAGGTCCGGCCTCGCTAAGAAGGGTGCGTCGCGCGGGGCGGCGCAGGCATCGGGGAACTCCCTACGCACGACGCGGGGCCACCCTCGGATTTACGGGCCGCCGGTCAGGGCAGGTTGTGGCGCGCGAGGTCGACCCGGCCGCGCAGGCCAAGTTTGCGGTAGATCCTGGTGAGGTTGGCCTCGACGGTCTTCACGCTGATGAACAGGCTGGCGGCGATCTCGGGGTTGCTGTGGCCGGCGGCGATGAGCTCGGCGACGCGCCGCTCGGTCGGGGTGAGCATGGTGTCTTTATTGAACACCGTGTCGTCCTGGCCGCCAGCCAGCCGAGCGCGCTGCGCGGCGGCTAGTTCTTGCCAGCGCGCCGCGCCCAGGTCGCGGAACAGCGCGATTGCCTCGTCCAAGGATTCGGCCGCTTCGCGGCGGCGGCGGGCCTTGCGCCGCGCGGTGCCGAGGACGAGCAGGCACCGGCCCGTCTCAAGGGCCAGCCCGAGCTCGCGCGCCTCCGCGATGGCCGGCCCAATCGCGGTGATGGCGCCGGCCGGGTCACGCCTGGCCAGGAGGAGCACCGCCTCCGCACGGCCGCTGGTGACCCGGGCCCACGGGTGGTCGAGCCGCCGAGCCGCTTCTTGGAGCCACTTGAGCCGTTCGGTGGCGGCATCGAGGTTGCCCGTCGCGGCCCACGCCTCGATGAGGTCGGGGGTGAACGGGCAGTAGCCGGGATCGGCGATGCCGCTCGCCTGCAGCATGTCGGAAATCGGGTCGAGCCAGCGCAGGGCGGCGTCCGCGTCGTCGGCGGACAGCTCGGCCTGGCCGAGGATCCAGCGGCAGTTCGCGGCCGCCTGCCAGTCGCGTGCGGCCTCGGCGGCGCGCAGACCGCGTTCCGCCAGCGCGCGCGCTTCCGCTACGTCGCCGCGGCCCGCCTTGACGGCGGACAGGACGAAGTAGAGTGGCCCTTCGCCGCCGACGCCGGTCTCTGCGTGCATCCGGGCGGCCGCGGCCGCGTGCGGCTGGGCGGCGGTCCAGTCGCCCGCCCGCTGCTCGATGTCCGCCAGGGCGATATTCGCGTTGAACAGGCACGCGCTTACGTTGAGCCGCTCGGCGAGCTCCGCGACGGGCCGCATCAGTTCCCTGGCCGCGCTGATCTCGCCGCGCATGATGTGCCAGGCGGCCAGCGCGGTCTCCGGCGTCTCGTACGGGAGCGGCGACTGTTCGAAGCCGGGTTCCCTGACGGCGGCATGCAGCCGCTCCCCCGCGCCCTCTTCCCCGGCGAGCGCGGCGAGCAGCGCGTCGGCGCCGAGCACGCCGCGAATCAGCGGCTGGTACCCGGTCGCGCGGGCGAGCGGAATCGCGGCGGCGGCGAAGCGGCGTCCCTGGTCGAGCCGTCCGAGGAGAGCGCCGCAGATGATCGCGGCCTCGGCGTAGGCGAGCGCGGCGATCGCCGGGGCGGGCCCCGCGAGATCCGCCACGGCCGAGATGAGCAGCTCATAGTGCTCCTCGGTGTCGGCCTCGACGCGCGAGCGCACGACGTCAAGCATGCCGCGCAGCGGCGCGGGCACCTCCGTCACCCATTGCGCGCCCTGCCGACGGACCTGACCGATCTCGTTGGCGTGGATGAGTGCGAGCAGCCACATCAGGCGGCGGCGCCACCCGTCTAGGCCGTCCTGGTCGGGGGTGAGCTCAACCATGGCGCGGGCCAGCGTGGCGGCCCGGGTGAGCGCCCCGCGGACCGAGGCGTCCTTGAGGGCATCTTCCAGGCGCCTGGCCAGGGCCTCGTCCGGCTCTTCGGCCCCGCAGGCGAGATGCCAGGCGGCCTCGTGCGGGTCATCGAGCACCGCGCCGATGAGCCGGTGCAGTTCGCGGCGGCGCGCATCAGACAGCATGGACTCGGCGGCCTCCCGCAGCAGCGGGTGGCCAAACCGGAGCGCGGGGCTCAGTGGCACGGACACGAGAACGCCCGCGTCCAGGGCGGCGCTGACGCGCTCGTCGACGGGACCGCCGGCGACCGCGCGCAGCAGGCCCTTAGTCGGCGCGGCAACCAGCGCGGCGGTCTGGACCACGGCGAGCACCTCGGCCCCGAGCCGTTCCAGGCGGCGGCGGACGGCGGTGTCCAGGCCCGGCGGGACATGGGCCACCGTGCCGGCCCGCTCGCCGCGGGCGACGGTCTCCCTGGCGATCTCAAGGCCTGCGTAGGGGTTGCCCGCCGCGAGCGTGATCACCTGCCGCAGCACGCCGACCGACCACTCGCCGGGGAACCGGGACCTGATCAGCTCCGCCAGCGCGCCGTCGGCGAGGCCGATGAGGTCAACCCGGACGGCACCGGGACCGAGCTCGTGCGCGAGCACCTGCGCCAGCCCGTCGTCGGCGCTGTCGGCGCGGACGCTCACCAGCCAGCGCACCGGGGCCTCGGCGAGCCGGACGGCGGCGGTCGCAAGCAGCCGCCGCGAGTCCTCATCCAGCCACTGCTCGTCGTCGATCGCGAGCAGCAGCCCGCCCTCGGCCAGGCCACGGCAGAGCCGGACGATCGCGCGCTCCAGGAGCACGTCCGTCACTGGCGCCCGAGGGGATACCTGGCCGACGGCCGCGAGCAGGGCATTCGCCAGCGGAGCGGGCAGCGCCCGCACCGCGGTCTCGGTGACCGGGTCGAGCAGGTCGGCGAGGCCGGCCAGCGCGGTCTCGGCCCCTGGCACGCCCGTCGTGCGCAGCACGGCGCCGGTACCGGACTCCTGCTGCTCCGCCGCGACGGCCCGCCACAGGCTCGTCTTACCCATGCCTGGCGGCCCCACGACGATCGCCGCCGTCGCGCGCCCGTGATCCGCGCCGAGCGCGTCCCTGCAGGCAGCCAGTTCCCCAACCCGGCCAACCAGGTCCACTTGCTAAGAATAGGTGCGGGAAGGCCGGCCGCGCCACGGAAATACCGTGCGATACCGAGTCCCTCGGCTGCGAGCCCGTCCCCAGCCACGATGAGCGCGTGCTGGCGACCAGGGTCTTCGGCTGAGCGGTCCCCATCGGCCATTGACGATAGGGTTCGCTGGTGATTGACAACGCGCAGGCGTTTCCGCTTTACCACCAGGTCGCGGGCATTCTCCGGCAGCGCATCGAGGACGGGATCTATCACGCCGGCGGCAAGCTGCTGAGCGAAGACGAGCTGGCCGCCGAATTCGAGGTGAGCCGCGCGACGATCCGGCAGGCCGTCGGTGAGCTGGTGCTGGAAGGCCTCGTCGTGCGCAGGCAGGGGCGCGGCACCTTCGTGGAAGCGCGGGACGCGAACATCCTGCAGCAGCGCTTCCGCGGGTCGCTCGGTGACCTGATCAACGAGTCGCAGCGGGCCAAGACGCGGAACGTCGACGTGACTCATGACGCGCCCATGCCGGTGCATATCGCGGAGGCGCTGCGACTGGACAGCCCGGCTGGCACGGTCGTCAAGCGCACCCGGATCATGGACGGCCAGCCGTTCGCGCTTACCATTACCTACCTGCCGCCAGACCTCGGCAAGGCGATCACGCCTGCCGGACTGCGGCGCAAGGCGCTCATGGAACTGCTGATGGACGGCGGGATCAGCCTGAGCAGCGCCTCGCAGTCCATCAGGGCGCAGCTCGCTGACCTCGAGGTCTGCTCGCAGATCGATGTCGAGGTCGGCGCCGCGGTCCTGTTCGCCGAGCGGATCGTGCATGACGCGGCGGGGCGACCGGTCGAGTACGTGCGCTCCTGGTACCGGGGCGACCGCTACGAGTACGCGGTGACCCTCGACCTCGGCCCCGGTGCGGACGCCGACTCCTACCGCAAGCTCGCGTTACGGCCATCGGCGCGTTCATGCAGCGCGACGCGTTCGTTACCATCGATCCGTGATGGCAGCGTGCGTCGCAGCGGTGCCCGGGATCAATGGCGGTGACTGAAGATGGTGCAGGAGGCGCTCGCGCCCCCGTTGCGCAGCCTTGCTGATACGGCGGGCGACGGGTTCGGCCGCAACCGGGCCGACAATTGCGCGCTTGCCGCGGAGCTGCGGGAGAAGCTCGCGCTCGCGCGGCTCGGCGGGCCCGCGCGGGCCCGGACGAGGCACGTGGCGCGGGGCAAGCTGCTCCCCAGGGACCGGGTTGACGCGCTGCTCGACCCCGGTTCGCCGTTTCTTGAGCTGTCGCCGCTCGCGGCGGACGGGCTCTACGACGGGGAAGCGCCCGCCGCGGGCATCATCACCGGGGTGGGCCGGGTCAGCGGGCGCGAGTGCGTGATCGTCGCCAACGACGCGACCGTCAAGGGCGGCACCTATTACCCGGTAACGGTCAAGAAGCACCTGCGCGCGCAGGAAGTCGCGCTGCACAACCACCTGCCGTGCGTCTACCTGGTCGACTCGGGGGGCGCGTTCCTGCCCCGGCAGGATGAGGTGTTCCCCGACCGGGAGCACTTCGGGCGGATCTTCTACAACCAGGCGCAGCTGTCCTCGCTGGGCATCCCGCAGATCGCCGCCGTCCTCGGGTCGTGCACGGCCGGCGGGGCGTACGTGCCCGCGATGAGCGACGAGGCGGTAATCGTGCGGGAGCAGGGGACGATCTTCCTCGGCGGGCCGCCGCTGGTGAAGGCGGCAACGGGCGAAGTCGTCTCAGCCGAGGAGCTTGGCGGCGGCGACCTGCACGCGCGGGTGTCCGGGGTGACCGACCACCTCGCCGCCGACGACCTTGACGCGCTGCGGATGGTGCGGTCGATCGTCGCCACGCTGGCGCCGCGCGCCGCCTGCCCCTGGGACGTCACCCCGGCCGAGGAGCCGCTGTACCCCGCGGACTCGCTGTACGGTGTGGTGCCCGCCGACCTGCGGACGCCCTACGACGCGCGGGAAGTGATCGCGCGGATCGCGGACGGTTCGCGGTTCGCCGAGTTCAAGGCGGAGTACGGGCCGACGCTGGTGACCGGGTTCGCCCGGATCTACGGGCACCCCGTCGGCATTGTCGCCAATAACGGGATCCTGTTCAGCGAGTCCGCCATGAAGGGGGCGCACTTCGTCGAGCTGTGCGACCAGCGGCGGGTACCCCTGGTGTTCCTGCAGAACATCACCGGGTTCATGGTCGGGCGGCAGTACGAGGCCGGCGGGATCGCCAAGCACGGGGCGAAGATGGTCACCGCGGTCGCCTGCGCGCGGGTGCCCAAGCTGACCGTGGTCATCGGGGGATCGTTCGGGGCGGGGAACTATGCCATGTGCGGGCGGGCCTACTCGCCCCGCTTCCTGTTCATGTGGCCGAACGCGCGGATCTCCGTGATGGGCGGCGAGCAGGCCGCTTCCGTGCTCGCGACCGTACGGGGCGACCAGGTCGCGGCGGCCAGTGTCTCCACGGCCAGTGTCTCCACGGCCAGTGCGGCGTGGTCGGCCGCGGCGGAAGAGGCGTTCAAGCAGCCCATCAGGGATCAGTACGAGTCGCAGGGCAACCCGTACTACTCGACGGCGAGGCTGTGGGACGACGGGGTGATCGACCCGGCGGACACGCGGCGGGTGCTCGGTCTCTCCCTGTCGGCGGCGGCCAACGCGCCGCTCTCCCCCGTCGGTTACGGCGTGTTCCGGATGTGAGGGCGGGTCTTCAGTGATGTTCAGCAAGGTTCTTGTCGCTAACCGAGGCGAGATCGCGGTCCGGGTGATCCGGACGCTACGGGAGCTCGGCATTGCCAGCGTGGCGGTTTACAGTGATGCCGACGAGTCGGCCGCGCACGCCCTGGCCGCTGACGAGGCGATTCACATCGGGCCGGCCCTGGCCGCCGAGAGCTACCTGAACATCGACCGGATCGTCGGGGCGGCCCTGGCATCCGGCGCGGAGGCGGTGCATCCCGGGTACGGGTTCCTCGCGGAGAACGCGCGGTTCTCCCGGGCCTGCCGCGACGCTTTCCTGGTGTTCATCGGGCCGCCGTCGAGCGCGATCGAGGCGATGGGCGACAAGATCGCCGCCAAGGCCAGGGTCGCCGCCGCCGGGGTGCCGGTGGTGCCGGGCGTCGGTGCCGCGGGGATGCCGGACGAGGAACTGATAAGTCGACTCAACGGGTTCGGGTTTCCCCTGCTCATCAAGCCGTCCGCGGGCGGCGGGGGGAAAGGGATGCGGGTGGTCTCCTCCCCGGCCGAGTTGCCGGACGCGCTGGCGGCGGCGCGGCGGACGGCGGTCGCGGCGTTCGGCGACGGGACGCTGCTCGTGGAGCGGTACGTGCCGGCGCCCAGGCACATCGAGATCCAGGTGCTCGCGGACTCCCAGGGGAACGTGGCGCACCTCGGGGAGCGCGAGTGCTCGCTGCAGCGGCGGCACCAGAAGATCGTGGAGGAAGCCCCGTCCCCGCTGCTCAACGATGCGCGGCGCGCGTCGATGGCCGCCGCCGCCGTATCCGCCGCGCGGTCAGTCAGCTACGTCGGGGCCGGGACCGTGGAGTTCATCGTGGCGGGGGACGCACCAGACGACTTCTACTTCATGGAGATGAACACGCGGCTGCAGGTCGAGCACCCGGTGACCGAGCTTGTTTACGGGCTTGACCTGGTCGAGTGGCAGCTGCGGGTAGCGGC
>Ga0209415_10013104_pt1 | contig 13724 bp, 9 predicted proteins | sample PeaSoiSIISIP2007_FD_187696 | JGI IMG/M metagenome (GOLD analysis project Ga0209415, IMG submission 187696) | Peat soil microbial communities from Weissenstadt, Germany - SII-SIP-2007 (SPAdes) (version 2) | ecosystem: Environmental > Terrestrial > Soil > Wetlands > Peat | place: Germany... | reverse complement strand
TGGGTGCGAATCGACGTTACGATTCTAACACGGCCCCACGGAGGCAGCCAGGTCCTAAGTCCGACAGGCTGCTAGTGGGGATGATGGGAATATTGCCGGCGGCTTACGTCGCCGGCCTGGCGGCGCTCGCCGTGCTGAAATAGCGGCCGCGTTGGCGACGGAACCTGACAATCCGGCAAACCGAGCCAAGACTGGCCGCGGGCTGTCCGACCAGCGCGTCAGGGCTGAACTGCGTGCCGCGTTGTCGAGAATACCAGGCGACATCATCTGGGCGGTCCCCATGTTCAACTTCCAATGGATTGCCGGCCTTGTCGCGTTCCACTTCCTGAAATAGACCCCCGGTTCGACTTCCTGAAATAGACCCCCGGTTCGACCCGCAAGGAGACTTCATGCCGTCCCGCCCTTGGCAGGCCGAAGTCTATGCCGCGCTGAAATCCGCCGGCGTTCGCCTGATCGGCTACGTGCCGGATGCCGGGCACGCCCACCTCATCGAAGCTGCCCATGCCGACCCCGATATGCTGGCGGTCGTGCTCACCACAGAGGAGGAAGGCATTGCCCTCGCCGCGGGTGCTTGGCTCGGCGGCCAGCGCGCGACGCTGCTGATGCAATCCTCCGGCGTCGGGAACTGCATCAACATGCTGTCGCTGCCGGTGAACTGCCGCATGCCGTTCCTCACCCTGGTGACCATGCGCGGCGAGTGGGCGGAGTTCAATCCGTGGCAGGTACCGATGGGCACGGCGACGCCGGCCGTGCTGACCGCCGCCGGCGTGCATGTCCGCCGCGCCGACCGTCCGGAGGACGTCGCGGAACTGGTCGCCGCCTGCGCCGCGTTGGCGTTCGACAGCCAGGTGCCTGTCGCGGTGCTGTTCTCGCAGCGGCTGATCGGCGCCAAGGTGTTCGCGCCCGGGGAGCCTGGGAAATGAACCGCCGCAATGACGGAACGCTGGACCGCCGTGCCGCCGTTGCCGCGCTGCTGCGCGATCCCGGCGAGCTCCTGGTGGTCACCGGCCTCGGCGCCCCAAGCTACGACGTGGCGGCCGCGGGCGACCGGCCGCAGAATTTCTACCTGTGGGGCGCGATGGGCGGTACGGCGATGGTTGGCCTGGGTATCGCGCTGGCCCAGAAGCACCGGCGGGTGCTCGTGCTGACTGGGGACGGCGACATGCTGATGGGCCTGGGCTCACTCGCCACCATCGCCGCCACCGGAGCGCCGAACCTGGCCATCGCCGTGCTCGACAACGGGCGCTATGGCGAGACCGGCGCGCAGCGCAGCCATACTGGCCTCGCTACCGACCTCGAGGCGGTCGCCGCCGGTTGCGGTTGGCCCGTCACCACCACCGCAAGCAGCATGGCCGAGGTCGAGGGCTTGCGCGAACGCCTACGCCGCGAATCGCTGTTCGCCGTGCTGCGCATCGCGCCCGAAGCACAGCCGCGGCATCTGCCGCCGCGGGACGGTGCTTACATGACGGATCGCTTTCGCCGCGCTCTTGGAGTTGCCGCGCCGTAATCCGCCGTTAATATTGCGTGGGATATTTCATAGTGTATCGACCGCTCGCACGCACCCGGATACGACAATTTGACGCTAGCGGACCGGGACGAATTCGCCGACAATGCGACGCTTGGGGAGATAACGGTCAGTTTATCGAGTTGTCATGTGCCGAGGGCCTGGGAGTTTATTGTGCAACGCAGTATCGACGATGGCGGCCCGAAGCCGGAGAGTTGCGGGACCCGGGCTGTGAGGCAGGCCTCCATCCGCGCCCTGTGGCACCGTGCGCTGCCGTTCAGCGCGGTCTTGCTTCTGGTTGCCGGCGTCGCCTTCTTCCCGGCGCTACAGCCCGGCGCACAGCCCGCGCCGCCGGCTGTCCAATTACCGGCGGTGCCGGTCAGCACCACCAAATCCGAGCGCCAGGACGTGCCGGTCTGGCTGCGCGGCCTCGGCACCGTGCAGGCACTCAACACGGTCACCGTGCGCGCCCGGGTGGACGGCACGCTCGACAAGTTCCCCGTTACCGAAGGCCAATTGGTCAAGCAGGGCACCCTGCTCGCGGTGATCGATCCCCGCCCGTACCAGGCGGCGCTCGACCAGGCCGTTGCCAAGAAGGCGCAGGACGACGCGCAGCTCGCCAATGCCAAACTGGACCTGCAGCGTTACTCCAACCTGGCGAAGAACGACTTCGCCTCACACCAGCAGGTGGATACCCAGGTCGCGATCGTGAATCAGTTCGCCGCAGCGCTGCAGGGCGACGTGGCGGCGATCGGGGCGGCCCAGCTCAACCTCAGCTTCTGCTACATCACCGCGCCGTTCGACGGACGGGTCGGGCTGCGTCTGGTCGATCCCGGCAACGTCGTGCATGCGACCGACCAGGGCGGGATTGTGACCCTCACCCAGGTGCGGCCGATCACCGTGGTGTTCACCCTGCCGCAGAACGACCTGCCTGCGATCGTGGACAGTATGGGTAACCGCCAGTTGGAGGTCGTCGCCTGGTCGAGCGACGACAAAACGCCGCTGGCCCAGGGCATGCTGCTGACCCCGGACAACGCGATCGACACCACCACCGGCACAATCCGGCTGAAGGCGACCTTTCCGAACCAGGACGATAAGTTGTGGCCTGGGCAGTTCGTCAAGGCGCGGTTGCTGCTGTGGACCGAGCCGCAAGTGGTCACCGTGCCGACCCCTGCCGTGCAGCATGGACCCAACGGGCTTTATGTGTATGTGGTGCAGCCCGATTCCACGGTGCAGCGGCGGCCGGTGGAGGTGGAGGATCGCGGCCCGGTCATGGTGGTGACCAAGGGGCTGGATGCCGGACAGCAGATCGTGCTGGACGGCCAGTCGCGGCTGGAGAACGGCACCCACGTCGCGGCGAAGGACGCCGCCGCGCCCGCCAGCCGGGCAGGCGGCTGAACCGATGAGCATCTCCCTACCCTTCATCAAGCGTCCGGTTGCCACCTCGCTGCTGATGGCAGCACTGGTGCTGGTGGGCGTCGCCGCCTATCCGCTGCTGCCCGTCGCGCCGCTGCCGCGCGTCGATTTCCCCACCATCGTCGTTACCGGCAAGCTTCCCGGAGCCAGTCCGGCGACCATGGCAAGCACGGTGGCGCAGCCACTCGAGTACCAGATCGCGCAAATCCCCGGCGTCTCCCAGCTCACTTCGGTCAGCGTTCTGGGCGTGACGCAGGTCGTGGTGCAGTTCGATCTCGACCGCAATATCGACGGCGCGGCGGGCGACATCCAGGCGGCGATCCAGGCCGCCAGCGGGCAGTTGCCGAAGACGATGCCGGCACCGCCGACCTACCGCAAGGTGAACCCGTCCGATTCGCCGATTATGATCCTCACGGCGCAGTCCGACGCGCTGCCGATGATCGAGACGGACGACTACGCCGACAACGTGCTGTCGCAGCAGATCTCGCAGATCGCCGGCGTGTCGCAGGTGCTGATCGGAGGCGAGCAAAAGCGCGCGGTGCGGGTGCAGGTGGATCCGCAAAAACTGGCCGCGATGGGCATGACGATCGAGGACGTGCGCAGCCTGCTGGTGAACGCCACGCTCGACGGTCCCAAGGGCATCATCGATGGCCCGCAGCAGTCATACACGGTGTTCGACAACGACCAGCTCACCCGGGCTAGTCAATACAACGACGTGGTACTGGCCTATCGCAATGGCGGCGCGGTGCGGGTACGCGACATCGGCCAGGCGATCGACGCGGCGGAGAACATGCAGACCGCCGGCTGGCAGAACGGCAAACGCGGCATTCTGCTGGTCATCTTCAAGCAGCCGGGCGCCAACGTGATCGACACGGTGGACCGCATCAAGGCGGCTCTGCCGCACCTCGAGGCGTCGATCCCGCCGTCGATCCATGTCAGCACCATCATGGACCGCACGCTCACCATCCGCGCCTCGGTCTCCGACGTGCAGTTCACCCTGATGCTGTCGGTGTGCCTGGTGGTGATGGTGATCTTCCTGTTCCTGCGCAATGTCTGGGCGACCATCATCCCCAGCACCACGGTGCCGGTTGCGCTGATCTGCACCTTCGCTGCGATGTTTGTCCTCGGCTACAGCCTGGACAATCTGTCGCTGATGGCGCTGACCATCTCGGTCGGGTTCGTCATCGACGACGCGATCGTGATGCTAGAGAACGTCTTCCGTCACGTGGAGGAAGGGATGAAACCGATGGAGGCCGCGATCAAGGGATCGGCCGAAATCGGCTTCACCATCGTGTCGATCAGCTTCTCGCTGGTGGCGGTGTTCATTCCGCTGCTGTTGATGGGCGGCATCGTCGGGCGGTTGTTCCGTGAATTCGCCGTCACCGTCACCGTCGCCGTGCTGGTTTCCGCGTTCGTCTGCCTGACGCTCACGCCGATGATGTGCTCGCGCTTCCTGCGCCACCATAGCGAGCAGCACGGCTGGCTGTATCGCATCATCGAGGGCATGTTCACGGGGTTGATCAGCGGCTACCGGCGCACGCTGGATGTCGCGCTACGCCACCAGTTCATCACGCTGCTGGTGTTCCTGGGGACCATGGGCCTGAGCGTCTACCTCTACATCATCATCCCCAAGGGCTTCTTTCCGGCGCAGGACACCGGCGTGGTGATCGGCATCACCGAGGCGGCGGAGGACATTTCGTTCCGCCACATGGCCGATGTGCAGCAACGCCTGGCCGCGATTGTTGGGAACGACCCGGATACGTCTGGCTACGTCTCGTCGATCGGAGCCGGCATCTCCGGACAGACCGCCAATATCGGCCGGCTGTTCATCACGTTGAAGCCATGGAATGAGCGCGTCGGCGGCTCGGTGCAGAACTACATCAGCCGGCTGCGGCCGAAGTTCGCCGCGGTGCAGGGCGGCAAGCTGTTTCTGCAAGCGGCGGAGGACGTGCGTGTCGGTGCGCGGCTGTCCAAGACCCAATTCCAGTACACGCTGCAGGATGCCAACCTTGGTGAACTGTATGAATGGGCGCCGCGTATCCTGGCAGGGATGCAGTCGCTGCCGATGCTGCGCGACGTGACGACGGACCAGCAGGAGGGCGGCACCACCGCGACGCTGGTGATCGACCGCGACGCCGCCGCGCGCTTCGGGATCCAGCCGCAAGTGATCGACGACACGCTGTACGACGCGTTCGGCCAGCGACAGATCACCCAGTTTTTCTCACAGGTGAATTCTTATCACGTGGTCCTGGAGGTGCTGCCCGCGCAGGCCGGCGATCCGGCGACGCTGGACAAGCTGTATGTGAAGTCCAGCACCGGCCAGGCGGTGCCGATGTCCACTTTCGTGCATTGGAGCACCGCGCCGGTGCAGCCGCTGTCGGTCAGCCACCAGAGCCAGTTCCCGGCAGTGACGATCTCGTTCAACCTGGCGCAAGGCGCAGCGCTCGGTCAGGCGGTGGATGCGATCCAAGTCGCGGTGCGGCAGATGGGCATGCCGGCATCGCTCAGCGGCTCATTCCAGGGCACCGCGCAGGCGTTCCAGTCGTCGCTGGCCAGCCAGCCCTATCTGCTCGCCGCCGCGGTGATCTCGGTCTATATCATCCTCGGCATCCTGTATGAGAGCTACATCCTGCCGCTGACGATCCTCTCTACGTTGCCGTCGGCCGGCGTGGGTGCCTTGCTGATGCTGCTGGCGGTGCACTATGACTTGTCGATCATCGCGATGATCGGCGTGATCCTGCTGATCGGCATCGTGAAAAAGAACGGCATCATGATGGTGGATTTTGCCATCACCGCCGAGCGGCGCGACGGGTTGGCTCCGTTCGATGCGATCCGCCAGGCCTGTCTGCTGCGGTTCCGCCCGATCCTGATGACCACCATGGCGGCGATGCTGACCGGCTTGCCGCTGATGCTGGGAACCGGCGCGGGTTCCGAACTGCGTCGGCCGCTGGGCTATGCCATGGTCGGCGGGTTGGCGCTGAGCCAGTTGCTGACGCTGTACACCACGCCGGTGGTCTATCTGTATCTGGACCGGCTGCAACATTGGCTGGTGCCGAAGCGGCATCGGGTTCCGATACTGGCGCAGAAGATGGGATCGGCAGCGGACTGACGACCAAAACCCCTCCCGTCTACGGCGGGAGAGGTTAGGTTGTCTCCAGCCAGCCCGCCGCGGCCGCGTATCCGGCCCGCTGGCTTGGTGGCGCCGCACGGGTGGCGGTTTCATGCGCAACCATATCCGCCACTACGTCGCGCCTGCCGGCGTGCATTGCCGAATCGATCAGGATCTGCAGGAACAGATCGCGCTGTGCGTTGCTGCCCCCCAGCAGCCGTATCTGCGCCCGTCGCGGTGCCAGCAGATCGACCACGCGCGCATGCTCTCCGCGCCGGTGCGCCAGCGCCGCCTCGCATGCCGGAAGGACGACATCGGCGATCGCCGGCGCGGTCCACAAAGCGCGATCCGCGGCGCGCTCGCGAAGCGCGGCGACGAAACGCGCCGCCGCCGCATCCCGACCGGTCGCTGCCAGCGCCAGCATGAGATGCGGCACCAGCAGCAGATGCCCGACATCGCCGTTGCGCGCCTCCGCCTTGTCCGCCAGCTCCTGCCAACGGTCGCCGACCGGCACGCCCAATTGCTCCAGGCGCCACAGCAGCGACGCGGCGTTCTGCAGGTCGTTGTAATGGTCCGGCGCCGCCCGGGTCATCGGCGCTGCAAGGTTGCGGATCTCCCCATCGTAGCTTTGTAGCACCGCGTCGCGCTCGCCCAGATCGAGCAACATCAGCGCCCGATGCCACCAGAGATGGTGCACCAGGTTGTTGCCGAGATGCCAGTGCGGCACCTGGCCGGCCAGCCAGTCGCAGCCTTCGAGCGGCCGGCAGTTCATCTCCAGCACATGCGCCTTGACGTGGTGGGCGAAGAAATTCGTCGGGTCCTGCGCCAGCGCCGCATCCACCGCGCGTTCGGCGCCGGCGTAGTCGCCGGTCTCCTCATGCGCGAAGGCCCACACCGTGTGGAAACAGTCATAGCCTTGCATGTTTGGCGACCAGGCCGGCGCCAGTCGGTCCGCCTGTGCCAGCACTTGCTGGGTCTGGCCATGGCGGAACCACGTGGTGTCGCTGATGCGCACCGCCAGCAGATCGGTCGGGTGCGCATCGAGAAGCTGCCGCCAGATACGGAACGATTGGTCCAGCGCGCCGCGCGCCCAGGCGGCGCAGGCGGCCAGGTGCATCTGTTCGCGCGGGGTCGCATACGCCGCGCCAGTGTCGGCTTTGGCCAGACTGGCGGCAATGGCGGCGGCGTCGGCGGGGTTCGACGCCGACAACAGCAGATAGCCCTTGAAGACGTGGCCCATGACGAAGGCGGGGTCGGCGGCCAGTGCATCGTTCAGCACGGCCATCGTGTCGGCGTGGAATTTCAGATAGTGCTCCACTGCGCGGTCGAACAACGTGGCGGCTGCCGCGCTGTCGGTGGTAATCGGCAAACCGCGTTCATCGCGTTGCATGGGCGAGCCCTCCCGATCCGGGCAGTGTAACCATTTCCCGCCGTCCGGCAGCCGCTCCGCCGCCCCTTACCGATTGTCAGGTTGCCAGGGCACGGTTGCCGGATGGGCGCTCCGAAGTTCCACGACATGGTCGAGGGCCTGCGCGCAGCAAGCAAGCCTTTAACACGGAGCACGCGCGAGAACCACGGAGCACCATGGAGGATTATTGATTGCGCTTTGCGCCGGCAGATGCTTCTCCGCGGCGCGCCGTGGTCCTCGGCCTTCTCCGTGTTGCAAGCATGCCGGCTGCATGCAAGGCGCCCATGCAGCACGGGTTGTGCGCCAGGGATCGCGCGCGGACAGGGCCTGCACCAATGCGATCGGCCTGGATCGCAAACGGCGGCGATGTGGCGGATGCGTCACGAAGGTAGTTGTCGCAGCGTCGCGTCTCCCGCAAACTGAGCGCACCAATATGGGGAGGTTCACATGGAAGTCCGTCTCGACGGCCGCGCGGCCATCATCACCGGTGCGAGCAAGGGCCTCGGCCTGGCCATGGCGAAGGAGTTCGCGGCATCCGGCGCCGACGTTGCCATCCTGGCGCGCCGGCCGGAGGTGCTGGAGGAGGCCAAGGCCATCGCCTCGAAGGGCGCCAGCGGCCGCGTTGCCACGTTTGTCTGCGACGTCGCGAAGGCCGACCAGATCGAGAAGACATTCGCCGCGGTGGTCTCGACTTTTGGCAAGGTCGATATCCTGATCAACAACGCCGGCGCATCGCGCGCCATGCCGTCGGAGCAGATTACTGACGAGCTGTGGCATGAAGACCTCGAGCTGAAATTGTTCGCGGCGATCCGACTGAGCAGATTGGTGTGGCCGGGTATGAAGCAGCGTCGCTGGGGTCGCATCATCAGCGTGCTGAACCTGGGCGCCAAGGCGCCGCGGGCCAACGGCGCACCCACCGCGGTGTCGCGCGCGGCGGGCATGGCGTTCATGAAAGTGCTCGCCGGCGAGGGCGCGCCGCATGGCATCCTGGTGAATGGCATGTTGGTGGGGCTGATCGACTCCGACCAGCATGTCCGCCGCCACGCGCGCGAAGGCTCCAACGTCTCCTACGAGGATTTCCGCGCCAAGATGGGCGCGAACGTGCCGCTGGGCCGGATCGGCAAGGCAGAGGAGTTCGCCGCGATGGCCTGCTTCCTCTGCTCTGATCTTGCGGGCTTTACCACTGGGACCGCGATCAACATGGACGGTGGCGCCTCCCCCGTGGTGTGAAGTGTTATAGTCCCTCTCCCGCTGCGCGGGAGAGGGACCCTGAAGGGGGTGCGGCGATGGCAAAGATCATTCCGGTGGCGGCGTTCGATTGCGTGGTGTTCGGCGCCACCGGCGACCTGACGTTGCGCAAGCTGCTGCCGGCGATGTACTACCGCTGCCGCGACGGCCAGGTGCCGACTGACTCGCGTATTATCGGCGCCGCCCGCTCCGACCTCAGCGGCGATGACGGCTTTCGCAAGCGTGCCGTGCAGGCGCTGCACGATCACGTCGCTGCCGCCGATCTCGATGCCGCCGCGGTCGAGCGTTTCTGTGCCTGCCTGCACTATATCCGCCTCGACGCCACGCAGCCCGACGCCGATTGGGGCGCATTGCAACAGCTTCTCGATCCGGCGCGGGTACGCGTGTTCTATCTCGCCACGTCGCCCGACCTCTACGGTCCGGTCTGCCGCAATATCGGCCAAGCCGGCCTGGTAACGCCAAAGTCGCGCGTGGTGCTGGAAAAACCGATCGGCCACGACCTTGCCTCGGCGCGCGAGATAAACGATCGCGTAGGCGAGGTGTTCACGGAAGCACAGACATTCCGTATCGATCACTATCTTGGCAAAGAAACCGTCCAGAACCTGCTCGCGCTACGCTTCGCCAATTCGATCTTCGAGCGGCTGTGGAACACCGACGTCATCGACCACGTGCAGATCACCGTCGCGGAGACGGTCGGCCTGGAAGGCCGCGGCGGCTACTTCGACCGCGCCGGCGTGCTGCGCGACATGGTGCAGAACCACCTGTTGCAGTTGCTGTGCCTGATCGCCATGGAGCCGCCGGTCTCGCTGGAAGCCGATCGGGTGCGCGACGAAAAGCTGAAGGTGCTGCGTGCGCTGCGCCCGATCGAGCCGCACGAGGCTGCCAGCTTGACCGTGCGCGGCCAATACATTCAGGGGGCGATCGATGGGCAGCCGGTGCCGGGCTATCTCGTCGATCTGGGCACCGACGAACCCAGTGGCACCGAAACGTTTGTCGCGCTGAAGGCGGAAGTGCGCACCTGGCGCTGGGCCAACGTGCCGTTCTACCTGCGTACCGGCAAGCGGCTGCCGAAGAAGGTCTCGGAAATCGTGGTGCAGTTCCGCGCGCTGCCGTTTTCAATCTTCCCGCCAGATGCGGCGGAATGGCAGCCGAACCGGCTGATCATCCGGCTGCAGCCCGAGGAAGGCATCAGGCTGGAGATGATGACGAAGGATCCGGGTCCGGGAGGAATGCGGCTGTCGCCGACCGGATTGGATATCCGTTTTGACGCCGCGTTCAACATCCGGTTCCCGGACGCGTATGAGCGACTGCTGATGGACACGGTGCGCGGCAACCCCACACTGTTCATGCGGCGCGACGAGGTGGAAGCCGCGTGGACCTGGGTCGAGCCAATCCTGGAGGCCTGGGGTAGCCGCCCGGATCACCCGCGGCCATATTCCGGCGGCACCTGGGGCCCGACCGCGTCGATCGCCCTGATCGAGCGCGACGGCCGCACATGGCATGAGGATATCGGTTGAGGCGAGCGGCAAGGACGGGCACGCGACGCAATGCGTGCGGGCTGGTCCAAATACCCGGCCTGGGGAGCAACTGCTCGCCAAGCCGGGGGATTGCGTGGTCGCTCCGCTTCTAGCAATGACGGGTGATGGCCAGCGACCCTCTCCCGCAAAGCGGGAGAGGGTAGCAAGTAGAGCTACTTCGCAGTCACCGCCCATTCGTGGTTGTGCACCAGCCCGTCATCCTCGCCGCGATGCGTATGCAGCACCGGCGTATGCTCGTCGAACTGAGCTGTCTCGGTGCTGCCGGACAACGCCGTGGTGGAGGACTGGCCGCCCCCCGCCGTCGTCGCGACCATGTCGAAATAGCCAACGCCCACCTCGCGCTGGTGCCGCGTCGCGGTGTAGCCGTCGTCCTCGGCGGCGAATTCGGCCTGCTGAAGCTCTGAGTATGCCGCCATGCCACGCTCGGCATAGCCTCGGGCCAGGTTGAACATCGACAGGTTCAGGCTGTGGAAACCGGCCAGCGTGACGAACTGAAACTTGTAGCCCATGCGGCCGATGTCGCTCTGGAAGCTGGCGATCTTCTCCGGCGCCAGCTTCTTGCGCCAGTTGAAGCTGGGTGAGCAATTGTAGGCCAGCATCTTGCCTGGGAACTGCCGGTGGATGGCATTGGCGAAGCGTTCGGCGTCCTCCAGGTTCGGATCGCTGGTCTCCCACCACAGCAGGTCCGCATAGGGCGCGAAGGCCAGGCTGCGGGCGATCGCGTAGTCCACGCCCATGCCGGGCCTGATGCGGAAGAAGCCTTCCGGCGTGCGGTCGTCCGAGATGAAGCGACGGTCGCGCTCATCCACGTCGGTGGTCAGCAACTGCGCCGACTGCGCGTCGGTGCGGCACAGCAGTACGGTCGCGACGCCCTCGGTGTCGGCCGCCAGGCGCGCCGCATTTAGCGTGCGGATGTGCTGTGCGATCGGCACCAGCACCTTGCCCCCCAGGTGGCCGCACTTCTTTTCCGATGCAAGTTGGTCCTCGAAATGCACGCCCGCCGCGCCAGCGGCGATCATCGCCTTCATCAGCTCGAATGCGTTCAGTGCGCCGCCGAACCCGGCTTCCGCGTCGGCCACGATCGGGGCCATCCAGTGGATCTCGTCGCCGCCCTCGGAGTGCGCGATCTGGTCGGCGCGGCGTAGCGCCGCGTTGATCCGCCGCACCACGTTCGGCACGGAGTCGACCGGATACAACGACTGGTCCGGGTACATCTCGCCCGCGGTATTGGCGTCCGCCGCGACCTGCCAGCCGGACAGGTAGATCGCCTCCAGCCCCGCTCTGACCTGCTGCACCGCCTGGTTGCCGGTCAGCGCGCCCAGCGTCGGCAGATAGGGCCGCGTCTTCAGCAGGTGCCACAGCCGGGCGGCGCCCATCTCCGCGACCGTGTGGCGGATGCGGAAGCTGCCGGACAGGCGCGCCACCTCCTCCGGGGTGTAGTCGCGGCGGATGCCGGCGAAGCGCTCGGGATCGCCGGGGCTGCCGCCGCCAGAACCGTCGGGGGTGTGGGTCGGGGTAGGATGGGGACGCATCGGGTTACTCCTGGTTCGGGCTTGCACTAAGTGAATAATTGACATTGCGAGTGCGAACGTCATCCTTAATCTCGCGGCACGCCGCGCAATACCGTCGCCGACTTCACGCCGAGGGCGGCGAATTTGTAAAGGATGTAAATCATGGCCCGCGCCCTGATCGGCCGCACGGTGCGGCGGTTGCGCATTGAGCAACGCCTGTCGCAGCAGGCGCTGGCGGCGCGGTTGGGGATTTCCGCCAGCTACCTGAACCTGATCGAGCATGACCAGCGCGCGGTGACCGCGTCGCTGCTGATCAAGCTCGGCGAGACGCTGCGGGTCGATCTGGCGACGCTGTCCGGCCGCGACGAACGCCAGCTCGAGGTGGGGCTGCGCGAGGCCTTCGCCGATCCCCTGCTGTCGGCCGACGCGGTGCCAGAGGCAGAGATCGCCGAGCTGGCCGCCGCCGCGCCGAACGCCGCGCGCGCGATCCAGGCACTGTATCGCGCCTGGCGGGTGGCGCGCGAGGATGCCGGCGGCATCGCGTTGCCCTCCGGCCGGCGGGTGTTGTTGCCGAACGAGGAGGCGCGCGACTTCTTCGACGACCGTGCCAACCATTTTCCAACATTGGAGACCGCCGCCGAAGCGATTGCTGGCGAGCTGCGCGTCGCACCCGCCGAGATGAACCACGCCATTGCCGACCGTCTGCGCCGGGTACACGGCTTGACAGTGACAGTGCAGCCGCTGGAGGGCGCGCTGCGCCGCTACGATCCGGCCACGCGTGGGCTGGCGTTGTCGGAGACGCTGCCGCGCGAGAGCCGCGGCTTCCATATGGCGTTCCAGCTTGCGTTGCTGGAGGCGCGCGAGACGGTGGAAGCGGTGCTGACCGACGCCGCGCCATCCTCGCCGGAAGCTACCATGTTGATCCGCGTCGGATTGCTCAACTACGTCGCGGGCGCATTGCTGATGCCATATGTGGGGTTCCTCGACGCGGCGCGCAGGCTGCGGCACGACATGGAGGCGCTGGCGGCGCGCTTCGGCGTGTCGTTCGAACAGGCGTGTCATCGGTTGTCGACGTTGCAGCGGCCGGGAGCACGGGGGGTGCCGTTCTTCTTCCTGCGCGTTGATCCGGCGGGCAACGTGTCGAAGCGCTTCTCGGCCGCAGGATTTCCGTTTGCCCGATATGGCGGATCGTGCCCGCGCTGGGTGGTACACACGGCCTTCGCGCAACCGGGCGGGGTGCAGGTGCAGGTGGCGGAGCTACCGGACGGCGCGGCCTATCTGTGCTTCGCGCACACCGTGACGCGGCCGTCGCGCGGCTGGGGCGAGCCGCGGCCGGTGCACGTGGTGGCAATGGGCTGCAGCGTGGCGCACGCGGAAGACGTGGCCTATGCGGACGGCATCGACCTGGAACACGCCAAGGTGGGAATTGGGTTGTCGTGCCGGCTGTGCGACCGGCCGGACTGTCGCAGCCGGGCGTTCCCGCCGTTGGAGCATCGGCTCGCGCTGGATCCGAACTCCGCCGGCGTGACGCCGTATCGGTTCGAACCGCGGAGGGGGTGATCTTGGGCCGGCCAGCCCAGCGGCTACGGCGGCGACGGCTGCCAACCAAGCCTGGCAAGTTCAGCACGGCAGGCTTCGGCCAACCGTGGCAGCGCAACCTTCACCGTCTGCCAGACAATCGCACTTTCCCGAATGAAGTATTCATGAGCAAGGATGTTCCGCAGGCCGACGATCTGACGCCATGGAATTTCCGGGTGTCGCGCCTTGACGCTGTCATCGAGGCCTTTCGCCGCCTCGCCGATTGCTAGGAGCCGATAGGCAGTGGCGTCCTCGACATCCGCGTTTTCGAGGAATTCTGTCTCGGAGAGATTGCCGGTCTGCCGCTCAATCCGTTCGATAAGCTCGAGTATGTCTAATACCAACCCGCGTAAAGACTGACTCTCCGACCGGGGTCAAAGTCGTGCATTTTCAATGACATGGATGCTCACTC
>Ga0209415_10013103_pt1 | contig 13725 bp, 13 predicted proteins | sample PeaSoiSIISIP2007_FD_187696 | JGI IMG/M metagenome (GOLD analysis project Ga0209415, IMG submission 187696) | Peat soil microbial communities from Weissenstadt, Germany - SII-SIP-2007 (SPAdes) (version 2) | ecosystem: Environmental > Terrestrial > Soil > Wetlands > Peat | place: Germany... | reverse complement strand
CCGCCGGCCGCAGGTGACGGATTGCCCGGCTGCCCCGTGGTCTGCGCCGCCGCGCTCATGGCCGTGGCCTTCTCGCGTTCGCGCCGGCGCTGCTCCTCGGCGGCGCGATGGCTGCGAAATGCCGCGTCCGACCGCATCAACTCGGGTGCGGAAAGCGCAATGGCGCCGCGATGTTGCAGCTGGCCCTTGACAAAGCCCCTGGGGTCGGCCGCGATGCGCGCGATCTCACCCGGCGATCCGCCGAGCGCTCCGAGACCGAACCGATGCAGCGCCGCGAGCGCCAGCCTGGGATCGTTGGCCATGATGGGTCCGTGCCCGCCGCCATCGAGAATGGCGGAATTGTAGCCGGTTCAATGTTTTGTGTCGTTTCCCCAACACCAAGATCGTGACCGGGGCGTTATCGACGCAACGCCGGGAAGCGACTCGTCACTTCTGCGCCGCATTCATGGCCGTGTCGCGGCAGCCGGGTCGCCATGCGGGCTTCCGGCCAATTTGCATTGCAGACAACTCTGCATTCAAAATTATCTGCCGGTTCGACGACAGGAGGATCCCATGGCGGCTCGAGACGCAGCGATGACTGTCCCGATTGCCGGCATCGCACGTTCGGACGGCGCGGTGACGACCCCGACACGGCCCGCCGAGCAGTCGCGACGTGGCGACCTCCGTCGCCGCCTCGGGCGTGCGATCCAGGCGGTCGTGGCCGACCGCCTCCGTGTCCCGATGGTCTTGACCCTCGTCTCGGCGCTGTCGGCTCTGCTGCCGGCGACGCCGGTGCTGGCCGTCGGCTTCCAGCAGTTCACGGTGCCGGATCCCGAAGGGGCGCCGCTCGAAGCCGGCATCTGGTATCCGAGCGATGCGACTGCGTCGTCGCAGCCGCTCGGGCTGTTCCGCCAGACCGTGGCGTCAGGCGGCGCGGTGACGGGCCGGGACCTCGCGCTCGTCGTGATCTCGCACGGCACCGGAGGTGCGTTCTCCAGCCATTACGACACCGCCCTGGCGCTCGCCGAGGCCGGGTTCGTGGTCGCCGCCGTCACCCACACGGGCGACAATTATCGGGACCAGAGCGAGTTCGGCCGGGTCGATAAGCGGCCGCGGCATATCAGGCTTTTGATCGACTATCTGCTCGCCGCCTGGCCCGACCACGGCCGCATCGATCCGGCGCGCATCGGCATGTTCGGGTTCTCGGCCGGCGGCTTCACGACTCTGGTGGCGATCGGCGGCACCCCGGACCTCGGCCGCGTGGCACCCCATTGCGCCGCACATCACGACGACTGGGCGTGCCGCAAGCTCGAACGAGCCGGCGCCGACAGGACCCACCCCGCCGCTCCCTTCATCTGGGTCCACGACCCACGCATCGCGGCCGCCGTGGTGGCGGCGCCGGCGATCGCCTACACGTTCACGCCGGAGGGCCTTGCCGGGATTTCGGCACCGATCCAGCTCTGGCGCGGCGACAGTGACGAGATCCTGCCGCATCCGTTCTTCGCCCAGGTTGTCTTCGATGCGCTGGCGACCAAACCCGAATACCATGTGGTGGCCAATGCCGGCCACTTCGCGTTCCTGGCGCCCTGCTCGGCGGCGCTCGCCGCGATCGTGCCGGATATCTGCCGCGACCCTCCGGGCCTCGACCGCGAGGCATTCCATCGCGACTTCAACGCCGCCGTTGCAACGTTCTTCGAGGCGCACCTGCCGCATCGGCAGTAGCTCAACGGATCGCGGTGCGCCGATAGAGGTCCTCGACGCGGCAACGCAGACCGAACGCCGCAAGTGCCAGCCGCACGCTGCGCTGACGTCGGACCGACCAGCGACCCGAATCGTCACCCTACCGAACGAAACGCCGCCTGGGTGCGCCCGCTCCGGCGGTGTGCCATTCCTGCTCGCCCGCCCCTGACTCGCCCGCCGAGGCGCCAGCGCTGGGCACGAACGGCTATCTTGCCATCGATCACGTCGGCGGGGGCGATGGACGCCATGGCACGACCCGCTGGAGGGTGCGCCCGAGGCCCAAAAACTTGCTCTCACCCGCGATTCACTTCTCGGCTGCCTGATCCTCGGTTGTGAATCCCTTGAACGCCCAGGCGGCCGCGACGCCGAAGATGAACAACGCGACCGGCGGTCCGAGCAGCAGCACCGGGATGGCCAGAATGTCGCCCGGCGGCATTCCCTCGCGAATCGCGAACGCCAGCAGGTAGATAATCCACCCCATGATCCACGAGGCGGAGAACAGAACCCACAGCCGGAAGAACCCGCGGCGCCAGTTGAGCGGCGTCGGCTCCTCGCGCTCGCCGAGAACGCGCCGTCCTCGATTGTAAAGCGACATGCGATGCGCTCCTGATGGCGCGGGATGCAGTGATGGCGTCGGTCCGTGACCGCCGGTCGAGGGAGCGGCCGGCCAATCATGACCGATTTGCGGACGTCTGCCCATTACATCCGGGGTGGCCCGGCGGCAAGGTGGTGACTCCGGTGGTGACGCGCGACATTTTTGCCGGAAGTCTCATCAATTGACCTGCCCGTCTCTTGCCTGACCGGTCGGTCAATAAATTGACTTGTCAGTCAAAATTGATCTGCTATCGTCCCGAAAAGCCTGACGAAAACGGCCGGGGGGTGCGCCCTTGGATTTCCTGTTGAGCGAGGACCAAAAGAAGCTTCAGGAGACGATCGCGGCGTTCGCGCGCGCCGAGATCGCGCCGCGCGCCGCCAGCCTCGACCGCGAGGCGCGTTTTCCGGTCGACCTCTACGTGAAGCTTGGCGAGCTCGGCATCACGGCGATCCCGTTCGAGGAGAAATGGGGCGGCCTCGGGCTGGGCGCCTTCGATGCCGTGATCGCCATCGAGGAGATCGCGCGCGCCGACCAGTCGCTGGCCGTCAGCGCCATGGTGAGCATGGCGACCGGGCTGACGTTGAGCCGCTTCGGCACCGAGCAGCAGAAGGAGCGCTTTCTTCCCGACATCGTGGCGGGCAGGAGGATCTGCGCGATCGCCGGTACCGAGCCCGACGCCGGCTCCGACACTGCCGGGTTCAAGACGACGGCGCGACGCACCGCCAACGCGGGCTGGTCGATGAACGGGCAGAAGGCCTTCATCACCAATTCGGGCACCGACATCACATCGTTCGCCCTGGTGCTGGCGGTGACCAGCGCGCCGACCGCCGAGCGCAAGTCGTTCACCTTGTTCGCCGTTCCGGCCAAGACCAAAGGCTTCACGGTGGGCGAGGCCTACCGCAAGATGGGCTGGCGCTCGTCCGACACCCATCCGATGTTCTTCGACGACTGCGAGCTTGCCGACGCCGACGTGGTCGGCGAGGTCGACAAGGGCCGCATCGTCCTGCATCGCGGCTATCAGCAGGCGCGGCTGTTTCTCGCCACCTGCTCGCTCGGGCTGGCGCAGGCGAGCCTCGACCACGCGGTCGCCTACGCCAAGGAGCGCCATGCGTTCGGCGGGCCGATTGGCAGGCTGCAGCTCATCCAGGACATGGTGGCGCGCATCTCGGTGCGGGTCGATGCGGCGCGCCTGCTGGTCTACAAGGCGGCATGGCTGGTCGACCGCGGCGAGGTCGCCTTGAAGGAGCTTGCCACCGCCAAGTACTACGCCACCGAAATCGGCTCGGAATGCGCGGATCTCGCCATCCAGGTCCACGGCGGCTTCGGCTTCATGGAGGACTGTCCGGTGTCACGCTACTACCGCGACAACCGGGTGTGCACGATCGGCGACGGCTCCAGCCAGATCCAGCTGCTGCTGATCGCACGCGAGCTCGGCCTCGACGTCGGTTTCAATTGAAGCGGCGGACCCTCGAAGTAAGCAATGTCTTGCCATCGCGATGACTCGAATGACATTGCCGGCCACTCGAGAGCCGCGGCGCGCGGCCTTTGCTCACATGGCGCATGGGATTGGCGCAAGCGCCTACAGCCGGTGGAACCCTACGAAAAAGGCGGTGGCGCGCTTGCGGACGAGCGCGGTCGCCGCCGTGTGGACCTCCGGCGTCATGTCACCCATGGTGACCGAACTGCCGGCCGTCCCGTCGATCGCAGTTTGCATGGCTTTGATCGTCGCCGCCGAATTGGTGCTGGAGGCGATGAGGTGCGCCGCGATGGCGAGCAGGGCCAGCCTGCTCGCCGCCAATTCGATGAGCATCGGGTTGACGGGATTGTCGGCGTTCGGCTTCGTCGTGACTCTGTCCCCCCCTGTCTCGCCTACCTCACAACCAGTTGCGAGTTCGCTAAAGGCGGTATCCAGCAAACGACGCATCGTGAATCAGCGTACGCCAGGAACATCTTGCCGTGACGCGCGCCGCGAGAGAGGACCCGCGCAGCCGGACGCGCCCGCCGTCAGGCCACCGGCTCGGACTCGTACTGCTGGTCGGTGACGTGCTCGAGCCAGGTCACGTGCACGCCGTCGAGATTCTCCTGGAACGCCAGGTGCACCATGGCGGTGGTCGGGCCGGCGCCGTGCCAGTGCTTCTCGTTCGGCGGGATCCACACCGTGTCACCCGGACGGATCTCGCGTACTCCCTCGCCCCAGGTCTGAACCCGCCCGAGCCCGGTCAGCACGTGCAGGGTCTGGCCGAGCGGGTGGGTGTGCCACGCGGTGCGTGCGCCGGGCTCGAAAGTGACCCGGGCGCCCCGGATCAGCGCCGGCGCCGGAGCCTCGATGATCGGGTCCTGCCACACGGTTCCGGTGAACCAATCGGCTGGCATGCGGCGCGACGGAACCGTTCCGGATCTGGTGATCTTCACAAGGAGCCTCCCGGTGACGCCACCCGGCCGCTACTTGTCGAGCTGCTTCGAGTTGGCGATGATCCAATCCAAAGCCTCATTCTCGGTCGCGAAGCCCTCGATGCGGCGCTCGGGGCTCTTGTGATACCTGATGACGACGTGCCATCCGGTACCCTCCCGGTCGGGGAAAGGTAGTACGACGGGTGCTTCTTCGGGGTCTGTCATGGGCGCATCATGCACCCGGTCGGGTCCGGTTTCCAGTTTTGTTTAGCGTGCATCCGCCTCGAGCCGGCCTCGATGTCGCCGAACATCGGCAGCTCCAGCTAAAGTGCTCCATGTTCGGCGATCCGAGGGAAGCCCACGATGGATATCAAACGGCCCTATCTGATGTTCCTGGGCGATGTCGCTGACGCGCTGGCCGCCAAGACGGCCCATGGCATCGCCGACTGGCGACCGGACTGGTGTCTCGGCCAGCTGCGGCTTCCCGGCTGTCGGGCCGATCTCGGGATCCCGGACCTCACCGTCGCGGAGGCAGGACGCGGCGGAGCGCGCACCATGATCATCGGGGTCGCCAACGCGGGCGGAAAGCTTCCCGAGCCTTGGGTGCCAACCATCGTGGAGGCGCTCGAGACCGGATTGGATGTCGCCAGCGGGCTGCACGCGCGGCTGACCGGCATCCCGGCGGTCGCCGAGGCCGCCCGGCGTCATCGGCGGAGCTTGTTCGACGTGCGCCATCCGACCGAGCGGTTCGAGCCCGGAAAGGGAATCCGCCGCCCGGGACGCAGGCTCCTCACCGTCGGGACCGACTGTTCGGTCGGCAAGAAGTACACGGCGCTGGCGCTCGAGCGCGAGATGCGGGCGCACGGGTTCGACGCGGACTTTCGTGCGACCGGACAAACCGGATTGTTCATCTCCGGGCGCGGCGTTGCAATTGATGCGGTCGTCGCCGACTTCATCTCGGGCGCCGCGGAATGGCTGTCGCCGGCGGCCGACCCGAGCCACTGGGACGTCATCGAAGGGCAGGGCTCGCTGTTCCATCCCTCCTTTGCGGCGGTCACGCTCGGTCTTCTCCATGGCGCTCAGCCGGATGCCTTCGTGGTCTGCCACGAACCGACGCGCACCCGAATGCGCGGCGTCGAGCATCCGCTGCCGACCATCGATGCGGTGATCGACGCGACGGTCGGGTGCGGACGCCTGACCAATCCGGCGATCCGCTGCGTCGGAATCGCGGTCAACACCCAGGCGCTTGCCGCCGGCGACGCGGAGCAGCTGCTGCGCCGGTTGTCACAGCAATACGGGCTGCCTGCGGTGGATCCGGTCCGATTCGGTGTCGGGCCGATCGTGGACCTGCTGGCGCAGACCTTCGCGATCGCCGGCGCCGCCGAGCCCGGCAGGGCGGGACGCTGATGACCGGCGTTGCGCCGTCTCGCGCCGCCGTCGATCGCGGACGCCGGCGCCGATCACGCGACCGTCGCGTCGCCCGCGCGGGGCCGGCGAGCCCGACGCCGGGCGGGTCACGATTCACGGCTGCGGGAGCAACAGAGCCGCGCGCCCTACCCCTCCGCCCTACCCCGCCTCCTGGGCCTGACACTCGGAGGCCAGCAGGCCGTCGACGAGCTCGCGCAGCGAGCGGGTGAGGCCGACGAACAGCATGAGGCGCTCGCGGCATTCCGACAGGCCGTGGATCTGCTCGCGCAGGAAGCGCTCGATGACGTGCGGCTCGAGCCCGCGCTGCCTGTCGTCGATTCGCGCCTGCAGCTCCTGCCGGCGCGCCGTCACGGCCGCGGCCGCGGTCGACCAGGTACGCGACAGCCGGTCGATGAGCGCCGCGACGCGGGCGGCCACCTCGCGATCGGCGACCACGCCGAGCTCATTGGCGACGTCGAAGAACTCCACGGTGAGCACGCGCTCGAACTCCGCGATCGTCTCCTGAACGCCCGGTTGCCATCGCCGCCATCGCGACCACAATTTGGGATCGATGTCGAAGGCGTCGATCCGGCTCAGCGCGGCGAGCCGCGGATAGATGAAGGATCCCGACGCCCGACCCGACCCCGCCGCGGCCGCCAAGCCCGGCAGCTCCGCCTCGGTCAGCCGCAGGAGTTGCCCGGCGGCGCTCTCTTCGGCCTCGATGAGGGCCTGATGAAGCTTGCGGACGTGGGCGACGAACGTCTGCTCGAGCAGCCCGCGCATGCCCGACATGTCGAAGCGCATCCCGGTCTTGCGGACCTTCCGATCGAGCGCGACCACGATCGCGGTGCGCTCGCGCTGGACGTAGTCCTTGACGGCGTCCGCGAGCTGCCGGCGCAGGTTCATCGCGGCATCCGTCCGCAGCCGATGCAGCGCGCCACGCCGACCCTCGAAAACGCAGTCGAGCCTGTCGAGCACATCCTCGAGCCGCGCGATCTCGCCCTTCAGTCGATGCAGCTCCCAGCTGTCGGTCATGACATCGTGATGGGCGGTCCTGACGCTCTCCTCGAGCGCCGTGAGCTCGCCGCGCACGGCGCCCTCGCTCTGGCGGACAATTGCCGAGAACGCCGTGGCCGCGTCACGCACCCCGCCGGTGAGCGAAATCTCGTGCGACAGCTTTCCGATCTCGCCGTAGACCTGGTGAAAGCCCGACATCGCATGCAGCAACGGTGCGAGCCGCGCGGCCCGCGCGGCGACGGGACCAGTCAGGATGTCGTCCAGCTCCCTGGGCGCGACCACCCCGATCGCCTTGGCGTACGACCACGGCGCATCGTCGAGCCCGGCGCCGGAAGCGGCCGATTGCAGCGCGACGGCGGCCCACCGGGTGCTGCCGGCGATCACCGGGATGTCCACCTGAAGCTCCCGCAGCAGCAGGGCGCGCATGTGATCGAGGGCGCGCGCCGCCTGCCGGGTCGGCTCGTCGAGTGTGTCGATGCCGTCGAGGAAGACGAGCAGACGGTCCTTGCGCAGGGCATGCACGATGCGCAGCAGGTCGCCGTCGACATTGGACAGCGCCTGGCGCACCGGGACCACCAGCACGCATGCCTCGGCACCCTCGATGCTGCCGAGCGTGATCTCGTCGCGCATCAGGAACGGATCACTGACCCCAGGCGTGGCGATCAAGGTGAGCGGGCAGACGAAGCTCTCCGCGCCGAGATGGACGTCGGCGCTCTCGAGGATGTCCGCGAAGCCTTCGATCGGACGCAGGGTGGCGCTGCGAGACCGCTCGTCCGACAGGTTGAAGTGCACCCGCGTCACCGACGTGGCGCGGGATTCGCCCGCCGTCGGCAGCAGGTCGGGACGGCCGGCAAACGCCCAGACGAACGTCGAGGCGTCCGTCTTGGTCTCGCCGATGACGGCGATGTGCAGGCGCCACGATTCGAGACGCGCGGCGAACTCGCGCACCAGTCCGGCAGCGGGCGGGGCGACCCGGTCGACGAGCAGGTGCCCGACATGGATCAGCCGTGTCCGAGCCTCCTCGGCCTCGTAGCCCATGCGGCCGGCGAGATCGACGAACCAGCCGGGGAGCTGCGCCGGCGTTGCGCCAGCACCGCCCGCGATGACATCCATGATGTCGATGTCGACGTCGACCCGATCGATCATGGGGCGACGGCCTTCCGGATCCTCGCCGGCGCGTCGGCGAGCACGAGTCCGCGGCCACGCGGTGCGCACAGACGGCGCTCGCGGACATTGGGTGGCGGCAAACGCATGATCGACCGCCATGCCGGACGCCGGCGGCGGCGCACGCGAGCGGCCAGCTCGCGCAGCGGCGACGCCGAGCGGCTGCTGACGATCACCGTCATGCCGTCGCGGACGATATGGTTGGCGATGCGGTAGGCGGCGCGGCGACGGCGCTGCGCGATCGCCGCCAGGCTCTCCTCGATCCGCCGCTCCAGCTCGAGGAGGCCGCTGCCGCCCGGCGCCTCGGCCGGCTGCCCGTCATCCGCGCCCGCGCCGACGAACACGGTCGAGCGGAAGCAACCTTCGGTCTCGATCGCCAGCCGCCCGGCAACCTTGCCGACGTCGTCATCCCGCAGCGCATCCCGGTGCGTCACGACCAGGATGGCGTGCCGGCGATGTCGGGCCGGCAGCGACATCCACAATCCGCGCTCGCTCGCTTTCCAGGCCTGGGTCGCGATCGTGCACCACAGCGGCAGATCACTGGTGCGCAGATCCAGCGGATCGAGCTCGTCGGCCTCGGTGACGCCGGGGGTGTCGACGAGATCGAACCTCAGCAGGCGATCGCTCGGCAATCCGACCTCGAGCCGCTCGATGCTGCCGACCTCGGCGATGCCGGCCTGCCCCGAGAGCAGGTCGATGCGGCCCCGAGGTCCGACGCCGACCACGCCGACCGTCGCGGAGTGATGCAGCACCAGCGGCCGTCGGGTGTTGGTCACGACGCTGTCCGGCAGCACCGCCTGGTCGAGCAGCAGATTGGCGATCGATGTCTTGCCGACGTTGCTCTCGCCGACCAGGATCACGCGCGGCCGCACCGACGCCAGGGCCTGTAGGCGCGCGAGCGCGTCGGCGTGCGCGAGGAGGCCGGGAATGCGCTCGGCGCGCCGGCGGAGATGGCGTTCGGCATCCCCGAGGTCTGCCAGCAGTTGTTTCATCACGCCCCCCGCCGGCTATTCGGCGGCGGAGGGCAGGTCTCGCGCGATCTCACCTTCGATGCGCTCCAGCCTCTGTCGCAGGGTCTTGCAGATGTCAAGGCGCCGGGCCACCGCGTCCATGTACTCGCGCTGCTCGGTCACATTGCGCTGGCTGGCGCCGCCGTCGATCTCGTGCTCAAGTTTCTCGTAGTGCTGCACCAGCCGCTCGCGGCGCTCGCCGATCGAGCGGGCGATGCTCTCGCAGATCCCGAACGACCATTCGGTGGTGCGCACCACGTGATCGCTCAGGCTGTCCTCGCAGGCGTGGATCAGCCGTTCCACCACGGCGCGAAATTCGCTCTTGACCAGCCGCTCGACCTCGCGGCCGCGCTGCAGCGGCGCCGGACGCGCCTTCCACAGCAGCGACCACCACGACTCCTCGAGGTCGAGCGCCACGTAGCTGCCGAGCGACGACAGTCGCGGCTGCGGAACCGGCCGTTGCACGATATTGGCCTGCATCAGGGCGCCGGCATTGGGCACCAGCAGCGACAGCAGGCCGCTCAGGTGCGGCACCACCTCGTGCTGGAGGTCGAGCAGCTGCGCCTCAGCGCTGCGGAAGCCGTCGACGAACTCCTCCGCCAGCACCCGGCGGATTTTCTGTGGATCGAACTTCCAGGTACGCACCGCCCGGCCCTTGGCCTGCAGCTCGCTGACCAGCAGGTCGCGCTCGGCGATCGCGCACTCGTCGACCCGCTGCAACAGACGCCGCCGCAGCGCGTTGAGCTCGGACGTGACGATCCCCATCTGCCGGTCCTGATACCGGGTCGCCGAGCGCTCGATGATATCGGAGACCCGCTGCAACTGCTCGAGATCGCCGCGCACCCGCGCCAGCTTCTCCTCGGTCTTCTCTGCGGCGCCCTCCTTCGTGGCAAAACCCTGCGCCAGCGCATCGAGCTCCTGGCGCGTGGCGTTCTCGGTGGCGCGCCCCATTTCGGCGAAGCACGAGCCCATCTGTCGCAGCAGATAAGCATCGTGGCTGGTACCGAGAAGGTCGTTCAGCGCCTGGTAGACGCGCTTGAGACCGGACGCCGCCAGCAGTGCGGCGCGCATGCCGGCATGCCGGTCACCGCCCTCGGCGGGGCGCACCACCTGCTCGCGCAGCAGCAGGCCCCGGTTCTGCAGATAGTTGACGGCGCGACCGCTCACGCAGCGCTCGCCGGGAAATTCGCGGGCGAGCGCGCAGTTCGCCCACCAGGCGCTGCCTTCGATGAGCGGAATCTCTGCGCCGGGAAACTCCAGGCGGAGTTTGCGTCGCACCGAATCCGCCACCTGCTCGCAGTCCTTGCCGATGTCGGACAATTCGTCGATGCGATTGAGGAACACGATGATGCGTTCCTTCTGCAGACCGCGCAGGATGCGCAGCAGCGCGACGTCCGATGCGGCGAGCGCCTGGCGCGCGGTGAGCACCACGACGTAGATATCGGCGGACTCCAGGCACCGCCGGGTGATCTCGTCGCGCACCAGGAACGGATCGTTGGTGCCCGGCGTGTCGATTACGGTGACCGGATAAGCGAACGGCCCCTCGGGCAGGACCAGGTCGGCCGACTTGGTGATGTCGGAAAAGCGGCCGATCGGCTGATCGCCGGCCATCAGGCCTGCCATGTCTCCCTGGCAGACGTACTGCTGCAGGATGTCGGGCGCCAGCTTGGTGAAACGGTGGCTCTGGCCGAGCAGACGCTGGAACTCCGGACCGAGTCGGGCGGCGGCGCGCGAGCGCAGCGCCATGACGTGACGGCGCAGGAGATCGCTCTCGAATCCCGGCACGAGGCGCTCGGTCAGCTCGCGCAGCTTGCCGCCGCCTTCCGCGAGCTTGTCCCATTCCGACGCGGTGAAGAACTCGAACACCGCCGGGTCCTCGCCGGCCCGGCACGGGCGGAAGTGCAGATTGGTGACCGCGGTCGTCCACGGATTGACGTCGGTCGGCAGCAGCTCGGGCTGCTGGACCAGCGCGTTGATGAACGAGCTCTTCCCGGCCTTGATCTGACCAATCACCGCGATCCGGCAGACCTGCCGCTCGAGCATCGCCATGGCGTCGGTGACAAGGCCGGTGCCCGCCGGCTCCAGCACCTCGCGCAGCTGATTGCCGGACTCGACGAGTTCACGCTTGAGCCTGGCCAGCGACTTGCCGACGCGCAACTCGGGGTCCGCATGTCCGAACACGACAGCGTCTTCCGAAGGTTGTGCGAAGGAGCGCTGCCGCTCTCCGTTCTGACCGCCCATAACCGCCAACTCCCAACAACAAAGCGGTTGCACAAACAAATACAATAGTACTGAATGTGGCCAAAATGTATTCCTTTCTGTATGCGTATATTTGCTCAGGCGAAATCGCAACGCGTCACACTCGGTGGCGCTCGCCAGCAAAATCAACTCGGTGCTGTGTTCCTTGCCGGATGAGACGTTGCAGCGCCGCGCCGGCACAGCAGCGGCGAGTGCCGCCGAGCCGGCGGCCGCGGACGGCGGTTGCGCGAGCCGGCCGGCACACCCCATTCGAGAGATAACCCGAGATGGAATTATTTGTTGCGCCGGCATTCGCACCGACGTTGCGATCATAGTTTCGACAGACTCCCGCAATATCAGCGATACTCATGATTGTGCGCGCCTCCGAGTGTTTTCGAGCTTCACCATGAAATGCTCGTTGCAATTCCCGTGTTCGTGCACAACGACCGCGGCATGGGTCCCATTGATTGCGGTGTTCGCAGCCGACGCTGACAGTTCGCACGAACCCGCCATCTCGCGCTACTGGCAGATCTCACAGCGCCGGATGTCCGAGCGCGACGCCGGCGGTCCGACAGTGCGACTGTTTGTCTCCGAGACGCGTAATGTCGCGCCGCCGCTGCAGTCGCCGCTGACCAACGTCAGTTTCTCCGTCACCGCCGACACCACGTCGGGGCTGCCGGGCGCCGCGCGAAGCAATTGACCTGGGGAACGCCGCTGTCATGGCATCTCGCAAGATCGCGAAGCTGCGGAAGATCGCACTGCGGACGATCATCTTGCTCACCGCCGTCGCGGGGGCGGCCTCCGCCGCCGCCCAGGAGACCGAGGCCCGCCCGACGCCGCCGCGGCAGGAGCGGGCCGCACAAGCGGCTCGCGAGAGCTCCCGCGAGCAGATCAACGAGAACGTGCTTTTCCTGATGTCCGGTCGGCCGGGCGCCAGCTACGAGACGATCGCCGACGACATCGCCGCCGTCGTCGACGACGGCCCCCGGATGCGCGTTCTCCCGGTTCTCGGCAACGCGGCGGCGCAGAACGTCAGCGACGTGCTTTTCCTTCGTGGCGTCGATCTCGCGCTCACCGTCATCCAGGTGATGAATGAGCTCAAGCAGACCAAGCGGTATGGGCCCAGTCTCGATCGTCAGCTCGCCTACATCACCACACTGTCGAACGACGAGATGCACATCGTCGCCCGGCCCGGGATCAACACGATCGAGGATCTGCAGAACAAGAAGGTGAACTTTCACGCCGTCGGCAGCGCGTCGGCGCTGCTCGGCCCGCGCGTCATCAAGGAGCTGCAGATCGACGTCCAGCCCTTCAACTTGCCGCAGCGCGACGCGCTGCAGCGGATGCGTGCCGGCGAGATCGACGCCACGGTGTGCATCTGCGCCAAGCCGGTGACCATTTTCGCGGATCTGCCGGCCGATTCCGGCTTCCGGTTGATCGCGGTGCCCTATGCGTCGGCGCTCCGGAACGACTATCTGCCGGCGACGATCGGCACCGAGGACTATCCGAACCTGCTTCCCTCGGGCGCCGAGGCCGATACCATCGCCACGACGACGGCGCTGATCAGCCTCAACTGGCCGCGCGGGTCGGCCCGATACAATCGTATCGCCAGGTTCGTCGACGTCATGTTCTCGAAGTTCTCCGAATTCCACCAGCCGCCGCGCCATCCGATGTGGCGATCGGTGAACCTCGCCGCGGTCATTCCGGGCTGGCACCGCTTCCCGGCCGCGCAGGAGTGGCTCGACCGCCACGAGTCCGCGACCGCGTCACTGCGTCCAGGTCTCGCGAGGATCCTGGGAGATCAGGCAACCGGGCGGGTCGGCGGTCCGACGGCGGCCGACAACGACAAGATGTTTCGCGAGTTCATGGATCACATGCGCAAAGCGCGGAATTGAGTGCGACATCATGCAGAGCAGATTGGCCGATGAGCTGAAGCAGTTGCTGCGCCGGATCGAGGAGGTCCCCGTCCCGCCGGCACCGGCACAGGCGCCGACGGGCGCCGACGGGCCCGGTGTGCAGACGCGCGCCCTGCCGCCGGCGCGCCCGGCCGGGCCGATGCTGGTTCGGCACCGGAAGGTGGCGGCGCTGCTGCTGGCCGTGGTCGTCGCGATCGCCGGGATCGCGGGCGTCCGCTGGACTCCATGGTCGAGTGAATCGGCTGGCGAGATCCGGCCCGTCGACGAC
>Ga0209415_10013102_pt1 | contig 13726 bp, 13 predicted proteins | sample PeaSoiSIISIP2007_FD_187696 | JGI IMG/M metagenome (GOLD analysis project Ga0209415, IMG submission 187696) | Peat soil microbial communities from Weissenstadt, Germany - SII-SIP-2007 (SPAdes) (version 2) | ecosystem: Environmental > Terrestrial > Soil > Wetlands > Peat | place: Germany... | reverse complement strand
GCTGCGACAGAATCTGCCCGACGTGACGGCCTTCAACAAGATGGTCGGCATAAAGCGGGCCTACGGGCAGGGACCGCACGACCGGTTTCTCTTGCACTACCAGCCCTGGCTTGAAATTGCGCCGCCGTGGAAGGAGTTTATCGCCGAGCTCAAGGGCGAGGGCTATCAGTCGTTCTTGCGGCGGACGTTGGGGCCGCACAAGTTCATCCTCACCTTCGAGTGGTACTTCGCGTGGGAGGGATGCGCGGTTTCTCCGCACTGCGACGCGGCGCGCAAGCTGGCTACCCACATCTTCTACTTCAATACGGAGGGCGATTGGAATCCCAAATGGGGCGGCGAGATTCTGATTCTCGACAGCGAGCGGCGTTTCAAAACGCATTCGGGGCCGAGCTTCGACGACCTGAAGGTGGCGGCGGCGCTGGAGCCCTGGGGCAATGAGAGCCTTCTCTTCGAGAGGACGCCGCACTCCTGGCACGGCGTGCGGCCGCTGCGCTGCCCCAAGGGCCAACTGCGCAAGCTGTTCCTGATCACGATCAATATTCCCAGCTTTCAGGTGTGGTGGCGCGGCGTGCGCGGCAAAGACCCGGATGGGTACTACCTGAAGGAACGCAAGGCCGCGGTGTAAGAGCGGCGAAGAGGCACGGCCAGCAGCCAATGGATAATAGCTAACTGCATTTTATGGCACCTGTGGTAGAAGGACTTCATGACGGTGGAGGAGTTCCGCGCTTCGTTGCGCCAGGCCGAGCCGCCTAGCGACTTACCGGTGCCGCCGGCCGCTGGCAAGATCCGGTCGATACACTTGAACGATGCGATGGACGGAACTCGCGGATAGATACGCAACACTGCGCAGCAGAGTCTTCATCAGATCGGGGATTCTCATTGGGCTGTTGCTGCCGCTTGCGATAAGAGCGCAAACGCGGGCCGTCGCCATCACCGTGGATGACCTTCCCTACGTGGGCAGCCCGAAGCCTCCAAGTGCAGCCGATGCGAAGCGCGCAGTCGCGATCAATCGAAGGATTCTTCACGCTTTTTCGCGTCATCGCATTCCCGCTACAGGATTTGTCGTCGAGAGACACGCCGAGCAGATCGGAATCGGCACGGCAACGAAGATCCTTGAGAGATGGCTGGCGGCGGGATTCGATCTCGGCAACCATACCTACTCGCACGCCGACGTGAACTACCTAACTGTCGCGCAGATCGAGGAAGAGATTCTGCGCGGGGAGACAACGATCGGGCCGCTGCTCAAGAACGTTTCTCGCAAACCGCAGTTCTTCCGGTTTCCCTATAACCACACGGGTGATACGGCCGAGAAACACGATGCCATTGCGGCCTTCTTAAGCGCGCGCGGATATCGGCTGGCTCCTTGCACGATCGACAATTCCGACTGGGAATTCAATCGGGCGTATGTCGCAGCCCTTGCGCGAAAAGATAAACAGACTGCCGCGAAGGTGCGTGCGGAATACGTTACCTATTCTGCCGCGGAGATTGACTGGTACACCAAATTGGATGAGCAGGTTTTCGGTTACGAGGTTCCCCACATCATGCTGTTGCACGACAACCAGCTAAACGCGGATACGGTGGAGGCGACTCTTGCGCTTTTCGTGCAGCGTGGCTATCGGTTCGTCACGCTTTCAGAGGCGGAACAGGACCCCGCCTACGCGACGCCGGAAACCTTCATTACCAAGTTTGGGCCGATGTGGGGATATCGTTGGGCAAGGGAATTGAATGTGAAGGTAAATGAAAAGGAAGAGCTCGATCCTCCGGCTTGGATCAACCAATATCCGGGTGCGAGCGAGACCGGAAAGAACTGAGGGCGTGAGGGGCGCAGGCGAATCTTAGGTAACGGGAATTTCTCATATTTTCCATTGCATACTTATCCAAATCAAGTGTATATTTATTCAAGCGCGGTTTCCGGCCGGGGACCGCGCCTTTGCTTTGCCCGCGAGCCGGGTTTCAAGGACCGAAGCCGGGCGATACGGTATAGACGGTGAGAGGCGCGGGCGAGGACGCCCGCGCGACAGCCGGCCAGGAGGCCGGCGCTACGAGAGACGATGCGAGTCGAACGCCTCAATGCGATACGGGATGTGCTTACCAGCAGCCGGGTGGCCAGCCAGGACGAGCTGCGCCGCAAGCTGCGCCGGCGCGGCATTCACGTGACGCAGGCTACGCTCTCGCGCGACATGCACGAGCTTAGGCTTTCGAAGGGCCCGGCCGGTTACCGGCTGCCCAACGGCAACGGCAGCAACGGCGCGGCGGCGGCCGCGGCCGAAGACGATCAGCCGCCCTCGCTCTCGGAAATGGTGGAGAGCTTCGCGCTGCGCGTGAAGCAGGCGATGAATCAGGTGGTGGTGGCGACGGCGATGGGGGGCGCGCAGCCGGTAGCCGCGGCGATGGACCGCGAAGGATGGGACGAGGTGGTAGGCACGATCGCCGGCGACGACACGGTGCTCGTCATCTGCGCCGATGCGCGGCACGCAACCGAGGTGGCCTCGCGCCTGAGGACGATGCTGGAGTCATGACAAAGAAAGTGCAAACCGCGGTGGTGGGAGTTACCGGCTATGCCGGGGCGGAGCTGGCTCAGCTCTTGCTTCGGCATCCGCGCCTGCACGGCACGCCGCCCGTTTTTGCCGGGCGCGTTGACGAAAAAGACGCGGCGCGCGGCGGCGTTCCGCTGGTGGAGATTCATCCGCAGTTGGCCGGACCCAACGGCAACAGCAAACTCAAGCAGGAACCGTTTTCGTGGGAACTGCTGGAAGAGCGCGGCGTGGATGTGCTGTTTCTCGCCACGCCGCACGAGCAGTCGCGCGAGTGGGCGCCCGAAGCGCTGAAGCGCGGGATGCGCGTGATCGATTTGAGCGGCGCATGGCGACTGACTGAGGCAAGCAATCGTGCTGTTTACAAGTTTGACGATGAAGGAACCGGGCTGGCCGCGGCCACGCAGGAGCGCGCGGTTTACGGCATGCCGGAATTACATCGCGACCGGATACTCGATGCGCATCTGATCGCCAACCCCGGTTGCTACGCGACCTCCGTCATTCTTGCGCTCAAGCCGCTGGTCGCTGCGGGCGTTGTCGATCTCGAAGCCGGCATTGTGGCCGACGCGAAGAGCGGCGTGAGCGGCGCGGGCAAGGCGCCGACGGCGAAGACGCACTTTATGTCCGCGGCCGACAATCTCTCGGCCTACGGCATTTTTTCGCATCGCCACACCGGCGAGCTGCTGGAGCAGATTCCCGTGCGCGCCAGTGAGATCGTTTTGACGCCCCACCTGCTGCCGATACCGCGCGGCATCTTGTCGACGATCTATGTGCGGTTCAAAACGCCGCAGACGCACGAGAGCGTGCTTGAAACCTATCGCAAATTCTTTATGGGCAGTCCAATGGTTCGGATCTTCGAGAAAGCGCTGCCGCAGATTCAGTACTCGGTGCACACCAACTACGCCGACATCGGCTTTCAACTTGACGCGAGCCGCCGCCGCGCGGTGATCGTGAGTTGCCTCGACAATCTGTTGAAGGGCGCTGCCGGACAGGCCGTGCAAAACATGAACGTGATGCTGGGCTGGCCCGAATCGGAGGGGCTGGTATGAAGCTCGCCGCGGAGGGCCTCGAATGAAGTACGTGATCAAACTCGGCGGCGCGGGTCTGGAGACTCCGGCGTTGCTGGCGGGCTCGATGCGCGCCATTGCCGACCTGGTGCGCGATGGCAACCATGTTGCGGTGGTGCACGGCGGCGGCGTGCAGTTGACGCGCACGCTCAAGGCGCTGGGCAAGCAAAGTGAGTTCATCGACGGCTTGCGCGTGACCGATGCCGAGACGCGCGACGCTGCGCTGATGGTCTTTGCCGGCCGCGTGAACAAGGGGTTGGTGGCCGCGTTGGGTTCGCTTGGCCAACCGGCGATTGGGCTTTCGGGCGGCGACGGTTTGCTGTTTCGCGCGCGCAAGAAGCGCACCGCGCCCGATCTCGGATTTGTGGGGGAGATCGCCGCCAGCGATCCGCGATGGATCGAGGCCATTTGGCAGATGAACGGCGTGCCGGTGCTGTGTTCGATGGCGCTAGGCTTTGACGGCGAGTACTACAACATCAACGCCGACGAGATGGCAGCGGCCTGCGCCATTGCCTGCCGCGCCGACGCGTTGGTTTTTCTAACAGATGTGCCAGGCGTGAAGGGCGCCGATGGCGAGGTTCTGCGCTGGCTTTCGATCGACCAGATTGCGGAGATGGCCAAGGGCGCAATCATCTCCGGTGGCATGCTGCCCAAGCTCGGCGCCTGCCGTGAGGCATTGCTGAACGGCGTGAAGCGCGTGCGCATTCTGCCCGCCGAGGCTGCGGGTACATTGCCCGACCTGTGCAGCTCGCGTGTCGCGCAAGGGACGGAAGTGATGGTGGCGTGAGGGATGCACGTGAAGGAGGTCTTTGGATGACGAAACTGGATCAAATACGCGCCGCGGAGGCAAAGCTGCTGCTCTCTACTTACGATCGCAGCCCAATCCTCTTTGTCGGCGGCGAGGGCGTTCACGTTATTGACGAGAATGGTGCGAAGTATCTCGATCTACTCAGCGGCATCGGCGTCAACGCTTTGGGCTACAACCATTCGGCGATTGTGGAGACGATCGCGCGCCAGAGCCGCTCGCTCATCCACGTCTCGAACCTTTTTTACCACGAGGGCCAGGCAGAGCTCGGCATGCGATTGACGGAGCGGACGGGGCTCGACCGCGTGTTCTTCGCAAACACCGGCACCGAGGCTTGGGAAGGAGCGTTGAAGCTGGCGCGCGCCTACGCCGGGCTCAAGCGCAGCGAAGGCGTGAAGATCGGGACGAAGTTTCTCGCGCTCGAACAGAGCTTTCACGGGCGCACCTTCGGCTCTATGTCGACCACGTACAAAGAGAAGTACCGCGAGCCGTTCGGGCCCGTGGTTCCAGGCGTGGAATTCGTGCGCTTCAACGATGTCGCCGATCTGCGCGCCAAGTTTTCGAATGAGACGTGTGCGATTCTCGTTGAGGCGATTCAGGGCGAGGGCGGCGTGCGGCCGCTGACGCAGGAATTCTTTGCCGAGGCGCGCGCACTAGCCGATTCGACCGGGGCGCTGCTGATTGCGGACGAGATTCAGGCTGGGATGGGCCGCACCGGAAAGTGGTGCGCTTATCAGCACTACGGCATTCAGCCGGACGTGACTACCCTGGCGAAGCCGCTGGCCGGCGGGCTTCCGTTGGGTGCAGTTTTGTGCACCGAAGAAGTGGCTCGCGCGATGCACGCCGGCATGCACGGAACGACCTTCGGCGGCGGGCCGCTAACCTGCGCCGTGGGCATCGCCGTGATTGATGCAATCGAAAAGGAAGGCTTGCTGGCGCGAGCAACGGAAGCGGGGAATTACTTTCAGGAGCGCTTGCGCTGGCTGGCTTCGCGCCACGAGGCTGTCGTCGACGTGCGCGGCAAGGGCCTCATGCTCGCCGCCGAGCTCGATTCGGTGGAGTTGGCCAAGCTGACTGTCGCCGAGATGCTTAAGCGCCGCATCGTGATCAACTGCACCAGCGACACGGTGCTGCGCTTCCTGCCGCCGTACATTCTTGAGCGCTTCCACGTCGACACGGCCATCGCCGCTCTCGACGAAATCTTTACCGAGCACGCCGCCGCGCACAGCGCGGCAGCGCCGTCACTTGGAGGACATCATCATGGCTAGCCGCGCAACCCTGGAACGCAAGGCTCTCGACATTCCCGTGCAGAAAGATCCGGACGTGCAGACCGCGGCCGCGCGCATGGCCGGAGAAGATTTATGCTCCATCGCCAATCTCTCCAGCGCCGAAGTGCGCGCCATTCTCAAGCTCGGCCACGAGGTGAAGCGCAATCCGCGCGAGTTCCGGCATGCTCTGGACGCAAAGCAGATGGTGCTGATGTTCGAGAAGGCGAGCCTGCGCACGCGCCTCGCCTTCGAGACCGGCATCAACACCATGGGCGGCAACGCGATTTTCGTTGACCATGCCAACTCGCCCCTGGGCGAGCGCGAGACCATCGCCGACGTGGCGCGCAACCTGGAGCGCTGGGTCGATGTGATTGTGCTGCGCACCTATGCGCACGACACGATCACGGAGATGGCGGCCAACTCACGCGTGCCGGTGATCAACGCGCTCTCCGACTTCGAGCATCCCTGCCAGGCGCTCGCCGACTTCATGACTCTTGAGGAGCACTTCGGCAGGGCCGCGGGTCTCAACTTTACCTATGTCGGCGACGGCAACAACGTGTGTCACTCGCTGATGCTCACCGGCGCGCAGCTGGGCGCGAATGTTACCGTGGCCACGCCGCGCGGCTACTCTCCCGACATCGAGATTGTGACCATCGCGCGCGAGATGGCCGAGAAGAACGGCTGCGAGATCAAGCTGCTGCAGGATCCGCAGGCTGCTGTTGAAGGCGCCGACGCGGTGTACACCGACGTTTGCGTGAGCATGGGCTTCGAGCACGAATCCACCAAGCGCGCGCCGATCTTCCGGCCGTTCCAGGTGAATGAGGCGCTGATGTCGAAAGCCGCGCCGAATGCGGTCTTCATGCATTGCCTACCGGCGCGGCGCAACGAAGAAGTGACCGACGCCGTGATCGACAGCCTGCAGTCGATCGTCTTCGATCAGGCGGAAAATCGGCTGCACGCGCAGAAGGCGCTGCTGTTGTTGTTGCTGGGCGGGCTGGCGAACGTTGAAGGTTTTCAGATTTAGTAGACTCGGGAGCGGACGTGACGAAGATGTGGTCGGGGCGGTTTCGCGAGCCGCTGGATACGGAGTTCGAGGCGTGGCAGCGCTCGATTGTTTTTGACTGGCGGCTTCTCGATGAAGAGGTGGCCGCCAGCAAGGCGCACGCGTCTGCGCTTTGCGCCGCCGGAATCCTGACGGAGGCCGAAGCGGAGGAGATTCGCGTGGCTCTCGATGCGATCGCGGCAGAATACTCCTCCGATGCGGGCAAGGCGCTGGTGCGCGACGATCCCGCAGCCGAAGACATTCATCACTTTGTCGAACTTCGGCTCACGGAGAAGCTCGGTTCTGTCGGGCTGAAGCTGCACACTGGCCGCAGCCGCAACGAGCAGATCGCGACTGACCTGCGGCTCTATGTGCGCGATTGCATCGAGCGTGTCATAGACGGCCTAGCGGCCTGGGCTTCCGTGCTCCTTGAGCAGGCGCGCAAGGCGGGCGACGCCGTGATGCCCAGCTACACGCATTTGCAACGCGCCGAACCCGTCCTCGTCGCGCATTGGCTGTTGGCATATGTCGAAATGACCTTGCGCGACGCCGGCCGCCTGCGCGATTGTTCCACGCGGCTCAATTACTGTCCTCTCGGATCAGGCGCAGTTGCCGGTGCGACGCTCGCGCTCGACCGAACGATCGCCGCCCGCGAGCTCGGTTTCACCGCGCCGACCGCGAATTCGATGGACGCAACCAGCGACCGCGACTTCGTCCTAGAGTATTTGCAAACGCTGACCTTTGTTGGCCTGCATCTGAGCCGGTTTGCCGAAGAGATCACGCTGTTTGCCACAGCGGAGTACGGATTTGTTTTGCTGCCCGAGGCGTTTTCAACCGGTTCAAGCGCGATGCCGCAAAAGAAGAATCCAGATTTGACGGAGTTGATCCGAGCGAAGGTTGGGCGCATTCACGGGGCGGCGCAGGCCGTTGCGATGCAGCTAAAAGGGCTGCCCTTGGCCTACAATAAAGACATGCAGGAGACCCAGGAGCCGGCATTCGCAGTCAACTTTGTTCCGCAAATGCTGGAGCTCGTGGCACGGTTCACAGCCGCTCTCCAATTTAACCGCGACCGCATGTGCGAGGCCGCTCAGTCTGGCTATTTGAATGCGATGGCCGCGGCGACCTATCTCGTGCACAAGGGCGTGCCTTTCCGCACCGCCCACGAGAAGATCGGCAACGCCGTTCGCTTTGCGCTCGAAAAGGGCGTCGAACTCGACGGACTCTCGCTGGGAGAGTTGCGCCAGTTTGGCGATGAGTTTGGGGAAGACTTCTACGCCGCCGTCAATCTTGACGCCACACTCGATTGCCACGACGTGGTCGGCGGAACGGCCCGCGAGCGCGTGCATCAGGCGCTTACGGCAGCGGCAGGAAGAATCGCGGCGCTGCGCAAATCTCCGGTTAGGGAGGCAGCTCATGCTGGTGCGTAAGGCGCTGCTGCACGACGCTTCGAATATCTACGACCTGGTGAACTCGCTCTCGGGCGATGGAACGCTTCTCAAGCGGCCATTCGCCGAGATCTGCGAGAACATCCGCGACTTCACGGTTGCCGAGTCGGATGGAGGCGTCTTCTTGGGTTGCGGCGCGCTGCACCTCTACGGGCCGCACCTGTGCGAAGTTCGATCCATCGTGGTGAAGCCGGAAGCGAAAGGGCAGGGCGCGGGTGGCGGCATTCTCAACGCGCTGATTGAAGAGGCCGAGATGCATGGCGTCCAGTCAATCTGCCTTTTCACGCGCATTGCAGATTTCTTCTTCAAGTACGGATTCCGCACCGTGGAAGACAAATCCGAGCTGCCTGACAAGATCTTCAAGGACTGCCAGGCATGCCCGCGCCTGCACCGTTGCGACGAGGTCGCCATGGTGCGCGGCCGCATTCCGCGCATTGCGATCCTGGGGCCGAAGCACGAGGCGCAGGAACTGGTGCGGCTGTCAGGGTAAGGTGCGTTTCTGCACGATGGCCGCTGCCACAACGGCCTGCCCGTAACTAAGGCCGCCGTCACCAGGACTGACCCGGCGGTGCATGTAGACTTGGAATCCCTCTTCCTCGAGGCCTTCGCGGAGCAAGCGGGCGAGGCGCCGATTGTGCATGCAGCCACCGGAGAGGGCGACGCAGTTGATCCCTGACTCTATCCGCGCGTTGGCGACGGCATTGATAAACCCCTTCGCCACCCCTGCATGAAAGCGAGCGGCGACGCGGCTTGGGTCCTCGCCGCATCGCAAATCACTAAGGAGGGCCTTCCACATTCGGCTGGTCCGAATCGCGTTGGAACCGCCCCTCTCTCCGCCGTCCCACAACTCGAGGGCGTATTCGCCGCGACCCGTGTCATCGGGCTCGTCGATTGCGATTCCCTCCAGCTCGATTGCCGCCTGCGCTTCGTAGTCGCCCCCCCGGCGATTAAGGATCAGCGCCGCGGCGGCGTCGAAGAGCCGCCCAAGGCTCGACGTGAGCGGTGTGTTGAGCTGACGGGCAATCATCTGCTCGACTACGCGCACCTGCTGGGGAGTCGCACCGGTCAGCTTCGCGACGAGTTCCGGGTCGATGCCGGCGGTGGTAAGAGCGCCAAACGCCATGCGCCACGGCTCGCGGATCGCGGCCTCGCCGCCGGGCATGGGCACATATTCGAGGTGCGCGAAGCGCTTGAACTTCGCGGGATTTGGGCCATCGAGGCGGCAGATTAGCACCTCGCCGCCCCAGATGCGGCCGTCGGTTCCGTAGCCGGTGCCGTCGAGGGAAAGGCCAATGACCGGGCCAGTGAGATTGTGCTCTGCCATGCAGGCGGTGATGTGCGCGTGATGGTGCTGAACGGCAACGGTGCGGAGGCCGCGCTCGGAGGCCCACTCCTTGGCCCAACTCGTCGATAAGTAGCTGGGGTGCAAGTCGTGCACGACAATTTCCGGTTCGATCTCGAAGGTGCGCATCAGATGCGCGAGGGCCTCGCGAAAGAAGTCGAGGCCAGTGATGTTTTCGAGGTCACCGAGATGTTGGCTCTGGTAGGCGAAGCGCCCTTTGACGAGCGTGAAGACATTCTTCAGGTGTCCGCCGACGGCGAGTAGCGGTGGCACGTCGCCAAGAAACTGCGGCAACTCGACGGCGAGCGGAACGAAACCGCGTGCGCGGCGAATGATCTGGGGCGCGCCATCGACCAGTGTCATCACCGAGTCGTCGCAGCGCTGCAGGATTTCGCGGTCGTGCATCAGGAATGCATCGGCGATGTTACCGAGACGCGCCGGGGCTTCGTCGTTGTCGATAGCGATGGGTTCTTCGCTCAAGTTGGCGCTCGTCATTACTAGGGCAAGGACGCGAGGATCGGCGAAGAGCAGATGCTGCAGCGGCGCATAAGGCAAGAAGATGCCGAGCCAGGGAATCCCCGGCGCCACACTGGGCGCGATACCGTTGCCGACCCGGGCTCGGGTGATCACGATGGGACGCGCCGGCGTCAGCAGCATCGCCTCATCCGCATCGGTCAGTTCGCACACAGCGCGCACGGCGTCGAGATCGCGAACCATGATGGCAAGCGGCTTGCCGTAGCGATGCTTGCGTTCGCGCAGTCGCGCGACGGCGGCTTCATTGGTGGCGTCGACGGCGAGATGGAATCCGCCGATGCCCTTGATAGCGAGGATCTGGCCGGAGAGCAAGCGGTTGATGGTGTCGGCGATCGGATCGGCGGCAGTGATCGCGGAGCCATCTGCCGCGACGAGCCACACGCGCGGACCGCAGACTGGGCAGGCGTTGGGCTGCGCGTGGAAGCGGCGATTCGTGGGATCGTCGTACTCCGCATGGCATGCCGCGCACATTTTGAACGTCGCCATCGAAGTCTGGGGACGGTCATAGGGGATGCGGCGTGTGATGGTAAAGCGTGGGCCGCAGTTGGTGCAGTTAAGGAACGGATAGCGGAAGCGGCGATCGGTCGGATCGAAGAGCTCGCGGAGGCAGTCGGCGCAGGTGGCCGCGTCGGCGGGAATGCCGGTCGATACCTGGCCGCGCGCATCGCTGGCGACGATACGAAACTCGTTCTCATGTTTTGGCGGGATGCCCTGAGAAACGACCGAATCGATGCGTGAAAGTGGCGGCGCTTCGGCGCGCAATCGGCGAAGGAAGGCCTCAACCCGCGCGGATGGTCCTTCGATCTCGATGGTGACGCCGCCGGTGGAGTTGCCGATGAAACCGGCAAGGCCCTCCTCCGACGCGAGGCGATAGACGAAGGGGCGGAAACCGACGCCTTGCACGACGCCGCGGACTTCGAGGATTTCGCGGCGAAGAGGCTCTTCAGGCGGGATGGAATGCGGATCAGATCCGAGCAGCAATGCGGTCCCTCGTCCAGGCACCCAGCATAGCGCATGAAGGGGACGCGAATAGAAGGATTGAGAAGCGGACGATTTAGCATAGAGCTCGTCGAGGCAAAGGTTCCTTAGGTGCGATTGACCGCCATAAAACGAAAGAGCTGTTTATCGAGGAGAGACAACCGCAGATCCTTCGACTTCGTCCGCCTATTGCGGACTCCGCTCAGGATGACAGCCGTTGCCGTGTTGGCCGGATTGAGCGTCGCGCCGGCGCAAGCGCCTGACGCCGGCGCCATCGTCAATAGTGTGGATGCCGCAGTGACCGCGCGCGCGGACAGCGTTTTGGGATTTACTGACACTGAGCATTACGCGGTTTACAGGGGGAGCGACGAGACGCATCCAGCGGCAGAGATGACGGTGACCGACACCTATACGAAGGGCGTGGGCAAGAGCTACACGGCGCAGTCGCAGAGCGGATCGTCGATCCTCATCAAGTTCGGGATGGAGCCGCTGCTCGAGAACGAGAAGACCATCAACTTGCCGGGAAATGTGGAGAAGTCGTGGTTTGTCTCAGCCAACTACGAGATGAAGCCAAGGCCGGGAACCGTGCAGCTGAACGGGCGCGCCTGCTACGTTCTCGACGTTACCGCTAAGAGAAAGGCGGCCAACACGATTAATGGGAGCATCTGGGTGGCTGTGAACGACGGATCGCTGGTGCAGATCGATGGCATAGCCACCGCGGCAGCGTCGATCCTTTCCGGCCCGGCGCAGATGATGCGGCAGTATGCCAACGTGAATGGGTTTGCCATGGCGATGCACGCACGCGCAGTTTCCGACAGTGGGCTCTTCGGGCGCACGGTCGTTACTGTCGACTACAGCAACTATCAGTTGCAGGTGAAGGCGGGGAAATAGGGACGAGGAATCGGGGATCAGGGACAACGAATCTCTGAGCGTCGCGGAAAGAGCCAGCGAGCGAGTGACTAAGCTGACTCGCGTGCCAAGGTTGCTCCTCTATACTGTGTTTCGTGACACCGATCCTCGGCGACTGGAAGCTCGATGCCGCACTAGGCTCCTGCCTGCTCCTGGGATTGCGTCACGGTTTCGATTACGATCACCTCGCAGCGATCTCTGACATTACCGCCGTGCAACGCAGTTGGCTGAGCGGGCTGCGGCTGGGAATGACCTACGCGTTGGGTCATGCGCTCACCGTAGGCATGCTTGGCGTGGCAGTGCTGGAGTTGCATGTCGGGCTGCCGCAGGGGCTGGACCGCTGGACGGAGCGCCTGATCGGGCTGACGCTGATTGTGTTGGGCGTGGGTGTGCTGGCTGGCATCCTGCGCCAAAATGGCCACGGCCACGCGCATGGCCGTATCGAGAGCCGGCTCGCGATCGCCATCAACGGAGTTTTGTGGCTGGCCTGGCAGATTCGCCGTCTGTGGGACCGAGAGGCGCCGAAACCGGAGCGTTTCCAGTGGCTTTACACGGGCAAATCGGTGTTCGTCATCGGCATGTTGCACGGCGTGGGCGCGGAGACGCCGAGCCAGTTGGCGCTTTTTTTTCTGACAGCGAACCTAGGCGGCACTTCGCGCGGAATGCTAGGCCTTGCCGCTTTTGCCATCGGCCTGGTGGCCATGAACGCGCTCATGACTGCGTCCATGGGCGGCGCGTTTCGCGCCAGCGGGCGTCATCCGCGCTTTTACTACGCGATTGCCTGGGCGGGTGCGGCTTACAGCTGTGTGATCGGCGCGATCTTTCTGTTCGGGATGTCTGATCGGCTGCCGCCGCTGGGGTCGTGAGAACGAGCTTCTAGCCCCTACGGCTTCGCTGTGAGGACGCCCCGAGCACTGCGGCCTTTGTATTCTCTAATAAACCGCTGGAAGACTCACTCAGAACAGGCTAGAAGCTGGGAGCAAGAGGCTAGAAGCTGCTATTTACCTGCCACATAAGCCCGTGACTGCGGTCACGGTTTGCCTAAACCCCTAGCACGTACAACAATGGTAGGCGTCTCATTGCGTTCCCGCGGAAGCAGCGTGCCCGCGGCCGGAATTGCCGAAGCGATGCCAGTTTCGAGGGAGGAATCGTGTCTGTATTCACACCACCGCCTCTACCCAGCGAAGACAAACGATGGAAGATCGTGAACGGCACCATGCGCAAAAACGGCTTTGCCCGTCACGCGTTGATTGAGACGCTGCACACGGTGCAGTCGTCGTTCGGCTACCTCGATGACGACGCGATTCGCTTTGTGGCGCAATCTCTGCGCGTGCCCTTGAGCCAGGCCTATGGCGTGGTCACCTTCTACCACTACTTCAGCCTGAAGCCGCCAGGCAAGCACACGGTGACGGTGTGCGCGGGCACTGCGTGCTACATCAAGGGCGCAGACAAGCTGATCGAGACGGCAGAGAAGAAGTTGTGTGTGAAGCACGGCGAAACCACCGCCGACGGCAAGGTGAGCCTGATGGTGGCGCGCTGCGTGGGAGCATGCAGCCGCGCGCCGGTCGGCCTGTGCGACGGCGAAGTGGTGGGCGAGATGACGGAGGGTCAAGTGCTCGAGCAACTGGAAAGGTGGACTGCGGAATGACAATCGAGGAGCTCGACCAGATTGCAAAAGCGGCGCGGCAGGAGCGCGAGAAGTACGACTACGAAGTGAATGTGTGTATGGACTTGGCTTGCGCCAGCCAGGGCGCCGGAGCGCTGAAAGACGCACTGGCGAAGGCTGCGGAATCGTGCGGCAA
>Ga0209415_10013100_pt1 | contig 13727 bp, 15 predicted proteins | sample PeaSoiSIISIP2007_FD_187696 | JGI IMG/M metagenome (GOLD analysis project Ga0209415, IMG submission 187696) | Peat soil microbial communities from Weissenstadt, Germany - SII-SIP-2007 (SPAdes) (version 2) | ecosystem: Environmental > Terrestrial > Soil > Wetlands > Peat | place: Germany... | reverse complement strand
GTCTTGCCACGGTCGGCCTCGCCCATCTTCCCGCCGCTTGGGACGGAACAGCGATTCGAGAAACGCCCACTGGGCGTTGGTGAGGTCCATGCACCTCATTTACTCTGTTTCGCATAACTCGCAACCGAGCAATCGCTTAAATGTGTTTATGAGATAACTTCTAGTCTCTAGCGGGTGGTGGCATTGGCAGTCATGGCGAGTCCACCGCTCGCATCCGTAGCCCAAAGCGAGATGGTTTCCCCATCGCCTTCCGGCTTAGCAAAAATCTTGAAGTGCGAAATGTCGAAGAGAGGACTGACGGCCCGGAATTCGAATCGCGCGACATCTGCGGCCGGCATGTGTCGCCGCAAAAGATCGAGCAGCAGCGTGGCGATCAGCGGGCCGTGCACCACCAGCCCCGGATATCCTTCGGTGACGGTGGCATATCGGCGGTCGTAGTGAATGCGATGTCCGTTGAACGTGAGGGCGGAGTAGCGGAAGAGCAGCACATCGTCCGGTTGCACCACGCGCTCCCATGTCGCACTTGAGGGCGCGGGCCGCAACGGTGGCGCGGGATCGCCGGGTTTGGCATGGGCGCGATAGACGAGATCCTGTTCTTCCGTGACCGCGATTCCATCGGCATTTCCAATTTCGTGGCGGACCAGTACGAAAACAAGTGTACCGGTGCGACCTGTTTTCTCTTGTACCTCGATGATTCGCGAAGTCCGCGTGAAGGTTTCGCCGACGCGAAGCGGACGGCGGAATTCGAAGCGTCCGCCGGCCCACATGCGTCGCGGTAACGGAACCGGCGGCAGGAAACCTCCTAGTTTTGCGTGCCCATCAGGACTGAGTTCCGATTGCCTGTGAGTCTCCAGAAAATAGAGCCAGTGCCAAAGCGGCGGCACCGGGTCGCCCGCTAGTGGATGGGGCGCTTCGACATCGAGAGTGGCGAATAGCGCGGCGATCGGCTTAGCGGTGATCTGATCCGACGCGCTCTCGGTTTTTCCCACCCATTTCTGCAGATGAGCGATTTCCATTCTTGCGATCCTCGGAAATTCCGCGCCGTCGCGCGTTACCATCGGGGACATTACCATGCTTCTGCTCGCCGCGAAGCGTGCGTGATACACTCCGGATTCTTCAGAGAAGGGCTGTGAATAAAATAGAATGCCAGGCAGCGCCTCCATCACGACCCCGCCGCTAGCTGACCCCGCGTATCCCCTGGCTTCATGCTGGCGGATGTGGGTGCCCGTCGTCGCTATGATGACCTGCTCGTGCCTCTCCTACATTGATCGCCAGGCTCTCACCGTGATTTCGCCCATGATTCTTCGCGACACCGGACTGAGTGCTACGGCGTACACCGGCGTCGGCGCGGTGTTTTCCATCGTGTACATGTTGGCGAATCCTCTCTGGGGCGCCTGGATCGACTACATTGGGCTGCGGGCCGGCATGCTTCTCGCCGTTGGCATCTGGACGCTCGCGAGCGCATCGCACGTCTTGGTCGTCGGATTTTTCGGTTTTGCCGCCGCGCGTGCGCTGCTCGGCTTCGGCGAGGGGGCCACGTTTCCCGGGGGGCTGCGCACCGCGGCGAATTCTTTGCCGCTCAGCCGCCAGTCGCGCGGAATGGGGATTTCCTACAGCGGTGCGTCGGTGGGTGCGATTTTTGCGCCGCTGATCATCGTTCCGATCGCTCTCAAATTCGGATGGCGAGCCGCATTCCTCGTCACCGGCGCTCTCGGGGCGCTTTGGTTGATTGTTTGGGGGTTCGTCGCGCGCCCGCCGCTGGTGCGCGCCGCCGAACGGAAACCATCCGGGGTCGCCTGGCCCAATCTGTTCGAGCGCCGCTTTTGGTTGTTGGTCGTCGGCATGGGCCTCGGCGGCGCCGCGCTGGGGCCGACGCTCTATCTCTGCCCGCTTTATCTCAATCGCGTGCTGGGCCTGACGCAAGGCCGGCTCGGGGAAATTTTATGGATTCCGGCGGTCTGTTGGGAGCTCGGTTACTACTTCTGGGGCTGGGTGTCGGACCGCTGGGTTCGCGATAATCCTCGGCCCGTGCGCCTTTACGTCGCGCTCACGTTTCTGGCCCTAATTCCGTCGGTTGTCGCGCGAATGACTTCGTGGGTTGCTGCACTGGCGCTATTTTCCTGGGGAATGTTTATCGCTGTCGCGTTTATTGTCGTGTCGCTGCACGTGGCCGCGCGCGCCTATCCGCGGGACGAGACCGGGAAGGTTGCAGGAATCGGCTCGGGTGCATGGTCCGCCGCTGTCGCCCTCTTGCTGCTCGCTTACGGTCCATTGTTCGACCGACACATGTACTCCGCGATTTTTGTTTCGCTGAGTCTTGTCCCGATTCTGGGCACTGCGCTGTGGTGGTGGATTGGCCGTCCGAGGGCGAATCAGAGTCGACTTGCAGTGTAGCGATTCGAGGTGAGGAACCGCCGGGCTATCGCACGCGGCTCGGCTGACCATCGGCCAGAGCTAGTTCGGTAATTCGCAGGCCCGCGACGGTGGCCCTCGACGGATAGTGATCCTTCAGGCGCTCTTCGTGGAACGGGATTACGCGTTTGATGTCGCCGTCAACGTGCTTCACCATCGCTTCCGTGGTCATCACGAGATTGTACTGGCTTCCGACGGCAAACCCGATCGGCACGTATTCGGGATCCTCGGGTTTCCAGCCGCGCAGGTTCTCGTAGGTATAAACGAGATCGCCCGCGAACACAAAACTATCTTTGGATTTTGCCTCGAGGTCGTTGCGGAGCCGGACGTACATTGATCCCCACGCGTGTGAATCGGGCGCGGCGTGCAGATCAATTCCCGGCAGAACGTTTTCACGGTCGCCGTCCACGCAGACGAGCCGATGATCTCGCGCTAGTTCGACCGTGCGGAGAATGTCGGCCGGATCGACGGCAAGCGTGAGCCATCGGAAACGCCGCTCGAGCGACATCGACCAAACCCATTTCGAAAGCTCACGCTCTTGAATGTAAAACGTCGCGTTCGGAAAATCCTCCATGTTGCCCATGTGATCGAAATGGGCGTGCGTGAGGAAAATCGTCGAAACGTCGGCCGGTTTCAGGCCGCACTCGGTGAGGATCGTCACCGGAGGATGCCAGCCCTGCACGCCAAAAGTTTCGGCGAGCACTTTGCCGTAGGCTTTGTGGTTGTATCCAACATCCACCATCGCTACGTGGCCCTGCCCCTTGATCACAATGTAGTTGTAAGGGAAGCCGCCGGTGTCCCTGATTGTGAGCGCCGTAAATCAGTCCGCTGAGCGGATAGTTAGGTACGTGGGCATATTCCATCGCCCACACGGAGTAAGCGGTCACTTCGTCGCCCTCGCCTCGCTGTGCCTGTCGATGGGAGTGCGGGTCGCGTGGATCTGAGGCCCGCAGCATGCTTGCTCAAACGAGATCATTTCGAAGCCTGGCAGCGCCCCGGCTGCCAGACGAAGCTGGGCATACGTCGCTTGCAGCGGATTGAGAATCGGCTCTATTTCAGCGCCGCGTCCCGCATGCCACAAGTGCGTTTGCGCGGAGGACAGCGCGCATTCCAATTTCGCCGCCGCCCGCGAAAGGTAATCGCGATGCGCGCTTGCACGCGAGGTTGCGCGCAAACCTCGAATACTTTCCGCGGCCGATGCGTGAAGGCGCTCCGCAGCCTCGAGCATCGGGTGGTCCGGAGTGGCACTTTTTCCTCCGGCTGCGGCTAGCACGAGCAAACCCGCCAATTGCGCCGCCACCTGCCGCAAATCCTCGAAATACTTTTGAGCTAGCAGAATGTAGGCGACGGTTTCGTCGTCGATGTTTTCCCTGCTGCTCGCGGCCTTCACGGTGATCCCTTTACGCACTTTGGCGCGCCTCCGGCCGACCTATCTCATGATGAATGGATTCGGTGCGTTACCCGCGATGTCGATCCAGACGCTCTTCGTCTGCAAATATTCACGGATCGCATCGATGCCGCTTTCTCGCCCGATACCAGACCGTTTGTATCCGCCGAAAGGAGACATGTAACTCACGGCGCGGTACGTGTTCACCCAAATCGTCCCCGCTTCCAGCCGCTCGGACATCGTCAGCGCGCGCCGGATGCTGGTGGTCCAAACTCCCGCGGCGAGGCCGTAGACGGTTCCGTTTGCGATGCGAACCGCTTCATCCTCGGTGTCGAACGGAATAATCGAAAGCACGGGGCCGAACACTTCCTCCTGGGCGATCCGCATGTCTGGCTTCACGCCCGTAAAGATGGTCGGCTCGACGAACCAGCCGGGGCCGCACTCCGGACGTTGCGCAGGCGCGCCGCCGAGCCGGCAGACCGCGCCTTCTTCCTTCGCGATTCGTATGTAGTCGAGAACCTTCTCGTACTGGGAGCGAGTCGTAATCGGTCCGACCTGCGTGCCCATATCGAGCGGATCGCCCATGCGCGCGGTTTTGGCCAGAGCCAGAAGCTGTTCGACGAATTTATCCAGGATCGGGCGATGGATCAGCGCTCGCGATCCAGCGATGCACGTCTGGCCGGTAGCGGCGAAGATGCCCGAGACGACGCCCTTGACGGCCTGTTCGATATCGGCATCGTCGAAAACAATGTTCGCGGATTTCCCGCCAAGCTCCAGAGTCACGCGCTTCAGCCCGCGCGCCGCCAGTTGATAGACATGCTCGCCCGTCTTGTCTCCGCCGGTAAACGCAATCTTGGCGACGTCGCGATGCGTGATCAGCGGCTCGCCCACTTCCGCGCCGAAACCCGTCACAATATTGACGACTCCCGGCGGGAAACCGGCGCGCTCAAATAGCTCTCCGAATGCGAGCGCCGAAACGGACGAGAACTCCGAGGGCTTCCAAACCACCGTATTCCCGGCAGCGAGCGCCGGAGCGAGTTTCCAGGTAGCCAGCAGCAGCGGCGAGTTCCACGGCGTAATCGCGGCGACCACGCCGAGAGGTTCTTCGCGCGTGAAATTGAAGATGCCCGGCTTATCAATGGGAAGCACGCGGCCTTCGATCTTGTCCGCGAGACCGCCGTAGTAGCGAAACCACTGCGGGATGTAGTTCAACTGACCGCGCATTTCGGCGATCAGCTTCCCGTTGTCCGTGGTTTCGATCTCGGCGAGCTTGCCCGCTTCGGCGGTGATGAGGTCGGCGAGACGAGAGAGCAGAGCGCCGCGCGCGGTGGCGGTCAGCTTGCGCCACGCGTCGTCGTAGAACGCGGCATACGCCGCCGCGACCGCGCGGTCCACATCCGCTTTCGCCCCGCGCGGGATCAACGCCCATGCCGCCGCCGTGAACGGGTTGACAGACTCAAACCATTTGCCGGACGCAGGCTCGATCCACTGGCCGCCGATAAGCATGCGATGCTTTTTTAGTTCGCTCATTCGTTTCCTCGACGGCTAGGACTTGGGCGCTTTTTCCTTCTGCTCTGCAAACACTTCGCGCGCGATTCGGAACGAGTCCACGGCCGCCGGCACGCCGCAATAGATCGCCACCTGCAGCAGGACTTCTCGTATTTCGACGGGCGTCACGCCGTTCACCAGCGCACCCTTGATGTGCGCCTTCAATTCATGCGGCCGATTCAGCGCGCTGATCATCGCCAGATTGAGCATGCTGCGCGTCTTCTTATTCAGTTCTTCGCGGCCCCAGATCGCGCCCCAGCAATATTCCGTCACCAATTCCTGCAGGGGGCGATTGAATTCGTCCGCTGTGTTGAATGCGTTGTCCACGAACTCCTTGCCAAGCACCGAACTCCGAATTTCGCGACCGCGGTCGAAGGTCTTCTTATCCATGTCAGTGGTCCTCTCTTCTTTGGGTGAATTTCCTGGGTAACTCTGTTGGGTATGTTGCTTCGACAACTACGCCGATCAAGACATCGACAACTGGGCGCCCAGCATGCCCACGTCTCTATGGGTTTCGAGCGCGTCAATTGTCGCCTCGATCGCGCTCGTGGCCTTCGCTCCGAGAACCTTTTCGGACGCCGATCTGAATCTCGCTCTGATCTCGCTCGGGCTGGCCTGCACCAGATCACGCATCCTCCTCCGCCGTGTCAGGCCATCACGCAGCATCACGCTAACCTCCGCGCCTTGCGCGGCCGGATAGTCCGCCGTGAAGTTAGCGTCTTCTTCGAGCTTCGTCGCGGCCAAGAGGCGGTTCACTTCGGAATCCGAGAGCAGGTGATAATTCGCTTCTTCAATCTTGCCCTGCGCCAGCGTCGCAGCCACGCAATAAAGGATGCTCATCTTCGCCTGCAGAATGCGATCGAACGGGCCCGCGAAATTGCAGCCGGGATACGCCACTGCCGCAGCCGAGCACTTGATCCGAATTCCAACGATATCGCGGCTCTTCACGCCATCCTCTGCCGCTAGCGCCAGAGCAGCCTGGCACGCGGTCTGCGCGTAGTTACAAGCTGGCGCCGGCTTGTGATACACGGACATGATCTCCAGCGCCCCACCTGAGAACGGGGTCACTCTCGAGACGCGCTCGCTTCTGCCCAGCGCAGCGAACAGCCCCGACCGCCCTTCGAGCGCCGTTTCGGATGTGACGGCTCCCAGTTCGGCGAGTTCAACCGACGTGACCGCATTCCTCGCAGCGAATCCGGGGTGAAAAAACATCTCGTCGCCACCGCTGTACGGCCATTCGTTCAGCCCTCCGGTCGTGTTAGCCGCATGTCCCACCGCGCTTACCGTTGCGTTCTCATCCAAGCCGAGCAGTACGCTCCCCGCGACTGCGCCCCCGATGGGGCCCGTGGTTCCCGTCGGCCGGTACAGCCGCACGAAATCCTGGTCAACGAGCGCTCGTCCCACGCTCGCGCCGACTTCGTAACCGCAGATTGCTCCCAGAATAAATGCGTTGCCGGTCACGAGTTTGCGCTGCGCCAGAGCCAGCAGGGTGGGAAAGACGACGACGCCCAAATGGCTCACCGAGCCCGTGTGCGAGCGTTGCATTGGCGAATGCCGCATCCGAGCCCGAAACGCGATGCGGCGTCCCGATCACGGTCGCCTTACCGCCAGATGCCCTGCTGGCAATTTCAATTGCTTGCCTGCCCCAGGGGAGTTCCCGCGCTTCGAACGCGCATGAGAGCATGTCCAGAAGCGAAATCTTGACCTTTTCGACAGCCTCGCGCGGAAGCTGCTCCGCGCTCAGTTGGCGCGCACACTGCGCAATCCTGCGCGAGAGGGTTGCGGCCTGCGTCATCGTGGCTGTGGTGACCCTGTCCACGTGTTTTCCTTATTTCCCGCCGACCTGCACGCCCGCCCATCTCTCCACGGTCTTAGCCATGGCCGTCATATCGGCATCGAGCCCTTCCGTCTGCGTCGCAATCGACAGAAGCTGCCTCACCGCGCTTCCCACGACCATCGGAACGCCGAAGGCGTCGGCTTCGGCCATGCACAACCGAATATCCTTATTCAGCAGCCCGATTCCGAAACCGTAACTGAACGAGCGCGAAATCACGTGCTGCTTGATCTTGTCCTGCGTGGCGCTGTTTCGCGCGGTCCCGGCGTTGAACACGTCAATGACCAGGGCGGGATCGAGTCCTGCCTTCACACCCATCACCACAGCCTCTGAAGTAATCGCCATCGCAGTCGCGGACAAGAGATTGTTCAGCAGCTTCATCGTCTGGCCCTGGCCGGGCTGGGTGCCGACAAAGAAAATCTTCCCAATCACCTCGAGCATCGGCTTGATCGTCGTTAGCACATCCGTGGGGCACGAGACCATGACGGCGAGCGTCCCTTTGTCCGCTCCCGTAATCCCGCCGCTGACCGGCGCATCCACCGCCTGAATGCCCTTCGTTGCCAGGCCTTCCGCAACCACTCGGGCGACCGTTGCTCCGGTCGTTGAAACATCGATGAAAATCTTCACGCGGCTGCCTTCGATCACGCCTTTCGGGCCAAGAGCCACGGCCTGCACGATGGGCGGCGTCGGCACGCTCGCGAATACAATCTCCGCGGCCGATCCCACCGCGGCGGGCGAGTCAACGCGCTTGGCCCCCAATCCCAGCAGGGGCACCATCGCGTCAGCGCTCGTGTCGTAAACCGTGACCGGGTAGCCGGCTTGAATCAGGCGTCGCACCATGCGCGCGCCCATTCTCCCGACTCCCACAAAACCAATATTTTCCTTCGCCATGCGTCTTTCCTCTTTCTACGCGGTCGCGTCCGCTTGTTCGGGGACACTCATGCCGGCGGTGTTTGAATCCCGCTGCGGTGTCGCTGATTTCGCCGGATAGACGTTTTCCGACGCCGCATTATGCCCTATGATAGCGCCCTCTCACAATTGACGTTCCGCCCAGCGCTCGGTCATGCGCTGCGCCCGGCGGAGCAGGGTAGTGTGCGAGGTACACGTGGCGATCGAACCATTTGAAGTGCTGGCCCTCCGGTATGCGCATCTGGGCAACCGGCATCCCGGCGAAAATTTTATTCTGGCGGACCCTCACGAGGCCGCTTCCGACCTGGACTATTTCGTGTGGGTCCTGCGTAGGAGCGACTGCACTTTTGTCGTGGACACGGGATTTGCCAAAGAGGCCGCCGTTCGCCGTAAGCGCGATTGGATTCGCTGCCCGATGGAGTCGCTGAGACTCCTCGATGTTGATCCCGATAACGTAACCGATGTTATTGTGACCCATCTGCATTACGACCACGCCGGGAACCTGGACAAATTGCCACGCGCGCGTTTCCATCTGCAGGATCGCGACATGGCCTATGCGACGGGCCGTTCCATGTGCCACCAGACTCTTCGCAGCCCGTTCGATCTCGAGAACATTCAAATCATGCTGCGGCTCATCTACTCGGACAAGGCCGTCTTTCATGACGGTGATACCGAGCTAGTGCCCGGGCTCACCCTTCATCGCGTCGGCGGTCATTCGGCTGGGCTGCAGGTCGCGCGGGTTTGGACGCGGCGCGGCTGGGTCGTTGTCGCGTCCGATGCCTCGCATCTCTACGCGAATATTGAGCAGCGCCGTCCGTTTCCGGTTGTTTACAATGTCGCCGAAATGCTGGAGGGATTTGACCTACTCTACCGGCTGGCTGACTCGCCTGATCACATTGTGCCTGGCCACGATCCGCTGGTGATGAAATATTATCCGGCGGTCAAGCCCGAGCTGGAGGGAATTGCCGTCCGGCTCGACGTGCCGCTCGCGCGCTAAAAGAACGCCGTCGCTCGCCCTGCGAAGATCAGCGCAATCCACAGAAAGAGCGACACGCCGGCCCAGCGCCTCGCGCTTGCCGGCGCCACGGCAGCCTCGTCCCACGCAGCCACGCTGCGATAGATGCCGTAGCGAAAAATCGCGGCGTTCAGCCCGGCCACCAGAAGGACGCCGAGTGAAATCCAGAACATGATGTTGTCGCGGTACTCCATGGGATCGGACACGGCAATTAGTGTGCCCGAAATGAGCAGGATCGCGAACGCGACCCATTTCCAGGTCCGAAATTGGCCGATCACCTGCGAGACGGGCACATTCCGCATCGTTTTCCCCAGCACGCGCAGATTGCCGATCACCACCACTCCCCCGAAAAGAGCGATGCTCATCACGTGAATGATGATCAGGATCGGAAATGGGTAAGCAGCCTCGCGGAGCCACACGCTCAACGGTGTTTGGCCAAGCCATTGGCAAAAGCTCAAGAAAGACATGCCGGAAACTCCTCCCGCGCGTCCCAATCGCCTTCGCGTTCGCTACAAATTTCCAATCCAAAGTCCAGCCAGCAGCACGCTCACCCAAAGCCCCAGCGAGACGACAGCCGCCGGCCTGCGCCATGCGAGCGAGGCGGAGTCCTGCGCAGCAGCTGTTGCCTTCCGGATTACCGTGAAGTGAAAGATCAGCGCCAGCAAGAGCAGCAGCATCTTGGTGCGGAATGCCGCGATCTGCACGTATTCACGGGGATCTCCCGAGAAAAGATACGCTCCCGTGATCAACTGGATCAAGATGCCCATGTTTATCCACGGGGACAGATTCTTAGCGACCTGCGAAATAGATAGCTGCCGGAAACAGAGACCGAGCAGGCGCAGATCCAGGATCGCAGCCGTTCCGACCAGCAACGTGAATCCGCAGATGTGAATGGACTCGACGACCGGGAAGACCCACGTCCAGCGCGCGATCGGATTTACCGGGATCGCTTCTGGAAGTCCCTGCAAAATGATCTGAGCCAGGAGCATTTAGCCCCGCCTTTCATCCAGCTCGACGGACCAATACGCTTGGTCTGTCCGGCGACGCGGCCGCATACGAAATCGTCCCGACGTCCACCTCATGGCAGCAGGCTACTCACGGAACTAACCGAGGTCGTCACGTAGCCGAGGGCACGGCCGCCAAGCCCCACGCCTGTCCACAGGAGCAGCGAAATAATCGCGACGATGATTCGCACGGCGGGAGCCACTCGAGACTGGTCCGCCATCACGACTTTGCGATGGACCGTGAATGTGAAAATCACCGCTGCGAGCAGAAAAAGCATCTTCCCCCGAAACGCCCAGTTCCCGTACATTTTCACGGCTTCCGTCGAAAATAGCAGGAACCCTGATACCAGCATCACGGCGAGGCTTCCGAGCATCCACGGCCGCACGTCCTTGGCGAGCTCCGAGACGGGTTCATTCTTGAATCGCAGGCCCATCAGCCGCAGATTCAATATCAAAATAGTTCCGCCCAGCACTCCGAGAGCAAGGAGATGGAAAATCTCCACGAAAGGAAATAGCCACGTCGAATTGCGTATACCGTGGCCCCAGAACGAGTTGTTACACCACTGGCAGAAAGGGATCAAGATCGATCTAAGCGACATTCGAGCGGGCCCTCCTCATGGCGGTGGCAGCGCGTAGGCGATCCAGCGGCCCGCGGAGATGATAAACACCCACAGCACGAGGGAAACGACGGCCGCCAGTTTCGCCCCACCTGGCGTTCTTGGATTCAAATCCCATTCGGCGACCTTCCGGCCAATCGTAGCGTTGAAGATCAGCACGTTCAAGCCCGCCAGAACCAGCAAGATCATTTTGATTTTGAAAACCATCGTGCTGTAGAACGCGATCGGGTCGCCGCAGAATAGGACGACGCCGGTTACGATCATTACCGCGAAGCCCCCAAACAGCCATGGGTTGAGCTGCCCGAGAACCTCCGACATTCGCCTCCGCTTCATGGCCACTCCCAGCAGGCGCATGTCGAGCAACACAGCAAATCCGAGGAACAGAGTCAGCGTCAGCACATGAATCGTCTCGACGATGGGCTCCGCCCACAGCGACTCGCGCATCGTAGTGCTGAATGGAGTGTTGTATAGCCAATGCAAGAAATTAGCGAGAGACATCCATCACCCTTGCGAGATCCGCGGCCGGTCCATTGATTGCCAACTGGCTTATTTCGCTGCGCACGGTGTGGGATTCCAGCCCGTAGCGTCTGGAAGCTTCTTGAATTGCGAGCTCGTGATGAACGATTGATCCATATACTGCGGATCGGTGACGACAGTTGTCACCACCAGCCACGTGATTCCAGATTCTGTAAAGCTATCGAAGTACTCTTCCACGTTCGTCTTTGTACCGTAGGGAAGTCCGTTCTTGCGCAGGTATCCCGGCCGCAGGTCGGTCGTGATGACCTTCAAATAGCCTTCTTGACCAGGCCGCGCACCTCCGCTTCCCGCGACCACGGGCAGAACAAATCCTCGCGGCCGAAGTCCTTGCCAGCTGGCCATCGAGAATCCTTGCCATGAAGGTGTCGCGTTCGCCGGCGGAGTGGCGTCGAAATGGAACTCGCGCGTCTGCGTTCCAGCATCGGTCTCGACCTTCAGGATGGTGTCGCCCACCCAAGTGATATGCAGGCGCGTCGGCACGCGCATGATCGCCGCCGCTCCGTAAGACTTGCATTGCTCGCCGCTCGCTTCATCCTTCGCCGGGTCCCATTCATTAGCGATTCGACGACCCTCGGTATTGAGAGGCACTCCTGGAAAATCGTTTTTGTCCGGAGTGAGCATGCGGTAGCGCCAGTCTTCGGTGACTACCGAGACCCAGTAGCCAGTTAGGTCCAGTGGTTCCTCAGTTCGGGCGTTCATCTTGGGTGGTGCGGGGGGATTGAACACGGACGGTCCGACCGGGCCGCCGCCTTGCGCGCCCGCGTGAGGCGGCGCCATCAGCGACACCACCACCAGCAGTCCGAGCGGTACGCTGATCCCCCGAAGAATTCCGCAACTCATTCGTGTCCCCCCCAATTAGCCCTTCAGTCCCCAATCTGCCCTTCAGCCGTCGAATCCTGCGACGGAACGCCGCTTACATGATCACGCCTTCCCACTTCCATCCGTCCGACGGCCGCACGATTTTGTGCAGGCGAATTCTGTGCTCGGAAGGATCGCGCCCCGGATTCCCGGTGACGATCACATGATCGCCCGGCTTCAGCGTGTCACGCGTCACGTGCTCCTGCGTTAGCTGCGCGCCGCCGCCCCATTCGACCGACCAGGTTTGAGCTGGTCCGCCCTTCGGATCCGGTACATCCACCTTCACGAACGAATGTGGATTGCGGTACATGAACTGGGTCAGCGTCCCTTCCACCGTGATTTCCTGATCCACGAAATATGTCGCCGCAAACGAGTGGTGGGCGTACGCCGTGCCGCCAGTCAACATCGCGGCGGCGCCAATCAACAGAATAATCAGTGTGCGCTTCATTGGGTCTCCTCCAAAAATCTGAAAAATCTTCTTTCTCCGAGCTTCCCGCGCGAACTAGCGTTTCGGACTCAGGCTCTTGTACACGGCCTCGACGAACATATCGGTCGTCCAGAAGCCCGTGTCCTTGCCGTACCGTGGATCGTAATCGAGCGTGGGCTTTGCCGCCTTCACCTGTTCCAGCGTCATGCCCTTGTTGACCATGTCCTGGACTCGGTCCCTGATGATCGTGACCATCTCCTGATAGAAGACTACGTCGGCAACGTCGCATAGCCGTCCGTGTCCCGGAATAACCTGCGTGCCGCCTTCCTGCTCGTCGGCGGGTATGGCGAGCTCGATGATGCGGTTCAGTCCGTCAATCACCCCTTGGATATTGCCCCCTCGCGCCAAGTCCACGATGGGATAGCCGGTGGTCACGAAAATGTCGCCCGTGCTGATCACATCGGAGCGGCGAAAGAACACGATGGTGTCGCCGTCGGTGTGCGCCGCCGGCACGTGAATCATCAGAATGCCCTCGCCGTTGAAGTAAAGCTTTCTTTCCGGTGTCGTATAGGTTTCCGTCGGCCACGCGGCCTGCGGCGCGGCTGGCTGCGTGCCGTTCGTGGCGCTCATTCGGTCGAGGACTTCTTGAGCCGCGATTACCGTCGCTTGATTTCCCGCGCTCGCACCGATGTCGCCAACTACGTTTCCGCCCGCGATCGTATTGCCCAGCTTGGCGAGCGCTTCGTTACCCCCCACATGGTCCGGATGGATGTGAGTATCAATGATGTAGTGGATTGGTTTGGTGGAGAGGGTTCGAATCGCCGCATAGACCTTGTCACTCGTGCCGGCGAGGCCCGTGTCCACCAGCAACACGCCGTCGTCGCCCACTTGCACGGTAATATTGCCACCTGCGCCGACCAGCATGTACACGTTGCCCTGTACCGGCAGCACGTGGATTTCTGCGTCGGCTGGGTTCCTCTGCGCGCCGGCCGCATTCCCTTGCGCGGATGCCGAACTCGCCATGCCTGCCAGAGTGGCAGCGGCGAGCATCATGATCAGGCCCAGATTTTTCGAGGACTCGAACGCTTGTTTCGTCAGGGCCCTCATCGGTTTGTTACTTTCTTCACCGGGCGTGGCAGCCTCGCCATGGTTTTCATTTTGATTTGGTACTCCGGATAC
>Ga0209415_10013099_pt1 | contig 13727 bp, 13 predicted proteins | sample PeaSoiSIISIP2007_FD_187696 | JGI IMG/M metagenome (GOLD analysis project Ga0209415, IMG submission 187696) | Peat soil microbial communities from Weissenstadt, Germany - SII-SIP-2007 (SPAdes) (version 2) | ecosystem: Environmental > Terrestrial > Soil > Wetlands > Peat | place: Germany... | reverse complement strand
AGCCGGAGCAGCTCGTCCTGCTGCGGGCCGCTGCCAGCGATGAGCAGCTCGCCCGGCACGCGGTCGAAGGCGCGCAGCAGCACGTCGAGCCCCTTCTCGGGCGCGAGGCGGCCGACGTAGAGGAACGTGCAGCCCTCGCGCGCGCGCCGGTCGGGCTCGACGCTGAAGATGGACAGGTCGACGGCGTTCGGCGCGATAACGATCTTCTGCTCGGGCACGCCGAGCGACTGCACGTACGCGCGCGCCGCGCGTCCCGGGACGAGGAAGCCGGACGCGGCAGCGACCGCGCGCCGCTTCAGCCGCTCGAGCACGAGCGAACCGCTGCGCTCGTCGTGCAGCGTGCTCTCCACCCATAGGACGACGGGCCGGTGATGCCGGCGCGCCCAGCGCAGGCCGGTCCAGAACGCGGGCTGGTTCCAGCCGCCGAGCAGCACGACGTCGGGTGCGAACCGGTCGAGCTCGCGGCGCGTGCCGCGGTTGAACATCACCCACCGGCCGCGCGCGAGCGCGCCGACGCCGGGGAGGACGCGACGATCGAAGCGGAACTCGGTCTCGTACACCGGGTACTGCCGCCGAGGGTCGCGCTCGGAGAGGAAGAGCACGCGCAGCTCGACTCCCGGCGACGCGGCGAGCGCGTTGAAGAGCGGGATGCGGTACGGCGCCGGAATCTCCGTGAGCAGCCCGATGCGCTGGCGGCGCCCGGCGGGCGGGAGCGCGTGCGTGCGGACGAGCTCGAGGACGCGCTCGGCCCACACCTCGCCGGTGTAACCCGACGTCAGCTCGCGCGAGCGCTCGCCCGCGGTCAGCCGCCACTCAGGGTCGGCGGCGACGCTGCGCAGCGCGTCGGCGAGCGCGTCCTCGTCCTCGACGGGAACGCGGTAGCCGTTCACGCCGGGCTCGATGAGGTCGTAGCCGCCGCCGGCCGCCTCGGTGGCGACGAGCGGCAGGCCGGCCGCGGCCGCCTCGTTCAGCACCATGCCCCACGCCTCCGAGCGCGACGGGAGGACGAGGCAGTCGGCGCGCGCGTACAGCGCCGGCAGCTCCTCCCGCGGCACGTGCCCTAGGAGCTCGACGCGCTCGTCGGCGAGCGCGCGGATCTGGTCCTCGTCGGGGCCTGTGCCTGCGAGTACGAGCCTGCCGGGGACGTTCCGGAACGCGCGCACGAGCACGTCCGCGCCCTTCTCCTGCGAGAAGCGGCCGACGTAGAGGAACGTGCAGCCGTCGCGTCCGCGGCGGTCGGCCTCGACGCTGAAGATGGAGAGATCGACGGCGTTCGGCGCGACGACGATGCGCTCCGGCGGCACGCCGAGCGACTCGACGTACTCGCGCGCCGCACGCCCCGGCACGAGGAAGCCCGCGGCGGCGGCGACCGCACGCCGCTTGAGGCGCTCGAGGAGCGGGTTGCCGCTGCGCTCGTCGCGCGCGGTGCTCTCCACCCACAGCAGCACGGGCCGGCCGCGGCGGCGGGCCCAGCGCAGGCCGGTCCAGAACGCGGGCTGGTTCCACCCGCCGAGCAGCACGACGTCGGGGTCGAAGCGGTCGAGCTCGCGGCGCGCGCCGCGGCTGAAGACGACCCAGCGCCCGCGCGCGAGCGCGCCGCGACCGCGGAGCACGTGACGCTTGAAGCGGAACTCGGTCGAGTACACCGGGTACTGCCGGCGCGGGTCGCGCTCGGCGAGGAAGTAGACCTCGAGGTCGACGCCGTCGTTCGCCGCGAGCGCGTTGAAGAGCGGGATGCGGTACGGGGCCGGGATCTCCGTGAGGAGCGCGATCTTCATCGTCTCGTCTCGAGGATACGGCGCGGGAGCGACAGTCCGAGCAGGCGGCGGGCGAAGCGCGGGTGCAGGAGCAGGGTCGGCTCGGAGGCCGCTGCGGCGAGCGCCTCGCGCCGACCTTGCGCGAAGTCGCCGAGGCCCCAGAGCGCGTCGATCCGCCGCTCGAGGATCGCGCGCCGGTCGGCGCCGTGCAGGCCGGGCAGGTGCTTCTCGGTGAGCGCGAGCGTGCCGCGGTACAGCGCCTCCGACGGCGTGTTCCCGCCGTGCACGCGGTAGGCGGTGACCGGGCCGCCGGGGCACGGGACGATCGCGAGCGTCCGCGCCAGCCGGAGGTAGAGGTCGAGGTCCTCGTGCGCGTCGAACGCGGAGTCGAACCCGCCGGCGGCGAGGAACCCGTCGCGCCGCACCATGGTCGCCGACGTGTACAGCGGACCGCCGAGCGACGCGATCGCCGCGTACGTCGATCCGCTCGCCGCGAGCCGCGCGAAGCCGTCGGCGAGGCGCGCCGTCTCGGCGGCGACCGTCCGGCCGCCGGCGTCGACCGTGATGACCTGACCGTACGAGAGGACCGCGTCCGGATGCGCATCGAGCGCCGCGCGCTGCCGCTCGAGCCTGCCGGGAAGGCAGAGGTCGTCCTCGTCGAGGAAGGCGACGAACGGCGTCGCGGCCGACTCGACGCCGGTGTTGCGGGCACGCGAGCGGCGCACGTGCGGAAGGCGCAGCAGGTGGGCGCCGCCGAGCGCCGCCTCGTCGACTCCTTCGGTGCCGTCCTCGACGACGAGTACCTCCGCGGGCTCCTCGGCGAGCGCGCTCGCGACCGCCTCGGCGAGAAACGGCCCGGGCCCGTGCGCCGGGATGACGACGGTGACGTCAGGCGACGGCGTCGTACACCTCCAGCACGCGCCGCGCCATCGCAGCCTCGGAGAACTCGCGCTCGACGCGTGCGCGCCCGGCCGCGCCCATCGTATGCGCCTCGTCCCCGTCCGCGGCCAGTCGCGCGAGCGCCTCGGCGAGCTTCGCCGGGTCGCGCGGCGGCACGAGGACGCCCGTCTCGCCGTCGACGACGAGCTCGGCGGTACCGCCGACCGGCGTCGCGACGACGGGCTTCGCGTGCGCCATTGCCTCGAGCACGACGACGGGCAGTCCCTCGATCCACGAGGGAAGCACGAGCACGTCGAGCTGGTCGACGATCTCGCCCGCGTCCGCGCGGTAGCCGAGGAAGTGCGTCCGGCCGGCGACGCCGCGCTCGCGGGCGAGCGACTCGAGGCCGCGGCGGTACGCGCCGCCCTGCTCGATGTCGTCGCCGACGAGCGCGACGTGCAGGCCGGGTACGAGGGCGGCCGCCTCGATGAGCTCGCGCTGTCCCTTCACGTCGCACAGCCGTGCGACCTCGCCGACGAGCGTCGCGCCATCCTCGATTCCGAGCTGCGCGCGCAGGTCGTGACCGCGGCGCGCCGCCTCCGCGTCGACGTCGATGCCGTTGTGCACGACCTCCACGAGCGCTGCGGGATAACCCTGCGCGACGAGTGAGTCCTTCGTCGCCTGCGACACGGCGAGCACGCGCGCCGCGAGACGCGCGCTCGCGTTGTCGAGTGCACGGTGGACGGCGCGCGCGAGCCGGTTCGGGCGGAAGTGGTTCTCGATGTGCAGGTGCGACACGACCGCGACGCCCGCGACGCGCCCGGCGACGCGCGAGAGGACGTTCGCCGCGAGCGCGGTGTGCGTGTGCAGGATGTCGACGCGCTCGCGGCGCAGCAGCCGGACGAGCCGAAAGGCGCCCCCGGCGCGGTACGTGCGTGCGACGTCGACGTGGTGCACCGCCACACCCTCGCGCTCGACGAGCTCCGTGAACGGGCCGCGGGTCGGCGAGAGGAAGAGCACGCGGTCGCCGCGTGCGCGCGCCGCGCGGGCGAGCTGGAGCGCGACCATCTGGCCGCCGGCGACGTCGCCGCCGATGACGAGGTGCGCGACGGTCACGGCCGCCGCGGCCGGCGGCAGACGGCGACGAGCACCGGCGCGCTGTCGAGGTGTGCGCTCTCGATGACGAGCCCTTCGAGGCCGACCCTGTGCTCGGACTCCGTGCCGGTGGCGACGCGGCCGACCGGCCGGAGGAAGTCGAGGCGCTTGCGCAGCCCGAGCACGTCGAGCCGCTGCAGCAGCCGGTGCCGCCGCGTCTGCAGCCGCCGCTGCCCGTACAGCTCGACGTCGTCGAAGTGGCGGCGCAGCAGCGCCTCGAAGTCGGCCCGGCTGTACTCGACGCAGTGGAACTCGTTCTCCGGCTCCTCGGTCGTCTCGTCCGTGCGCGGCGTCGACACGAGGTAGACGCCGTCGGGCCGCAGCACGCGCGCCATGTGCCGGAGGTACGCCTCGCGGTCGGGCAGGTGCTCGAGCGTCTCGAACGAGCACACGACGTCGAAGTCGTCGTCGTCGAGCCCGGGGTCGACCAGGTCGGCGACGCGGAACTCGACGTTCGGGCGGCCGTAGCGCGAGCGCGCGTAGGCGATCGCCTGCTCGTCGCGGTCGACGCCGACGACGTGCTCCGCCGAGTCCGCGAGCAGGGCGCTGCCGTACCCGACCCCGCAGGCGGCATCGAGGACCCGCCTGCCCGCGCAATACGGTTGCGCGAAGCGATAGCGCTTCTCGTGGATCGCCACGGGGCCTGGCGGGGTCTCGTCCGGGACGATGCGCTCAACGTATGCCATCGAACAAAAGTATCCTTGCAGCCGCCTTGGGCCTCCTTCGACGCCTGCCCCTCGCCGTGGGCATCGAGGTCCTCCTCCCGGTGACGGTCGTGCTGTTCGCGCTCGGGTCGACCTCGGTCCCGGGCCTCGTCGCGGCCGGCCACCGCTGGCGGTGGGTGGCGCTCATCGCGCTCGCCCTGGTCGCCGTGGCGGCCGCTGCCGCCCGCTCGAGCCTGCCCAGGGCGATACCTGTGGCGTGGCTCGCCGGGCTCGCGCTTCTCGGGCTCGGCGCCGTGTCGGCGGGGTGGTCGGTCGACCGGCACGCCACCATCGGCCGGATCTTCACGCTCGGCGTCCTCTTCGCCGCCGCCGCCGCGCTCGCGGTCGGCGGGCGGAGCCGCCGGGAGGCGGCCGCGCGCGTCCAGCGCGGCCTGCTCGTCGGCATCGCGCTCGTCGCCCTCGGCAGCCTCCTGCTCGTCGCCGTCCACCGCTCCGAGGCGGTGCTCGGCGCGACGGCCGGCTCGGGATGGCGCTTCCAGGGGCTCGAGGAGAACCCGGACACGCTCGCGATGCTCCTCGCCATGGGCCTGCCGCTCGCGGTGGCCCGCGCCGTCGCCGGCACCGGGCGCGAGCGGCTCGCCGGGCTCGCCCTCGTCCTCCTCTTCGCCGGCGAGACGGCGTCGTCCGGCTCGCGCGGCGGGCTGGTCGCCGGCATCGCCGGCGGGATCGTCGCGGCCGCCTTCGCGACGCGCACGTCCCGGCTTCGGGCCGGCGCGATCGCCGCGCTCGTCGTCCTCGGCCTCGTCTGCGCCGTCACGCCGAAGCTCCAGGGAACGGTGCAGGCCGTCGCGGCGCCGCCGTCCGCCGGCGCCTCCGCCGCGCACGCCACCCGCGGCATCGACGCGGAGTCGGCCTTCCGGCTGCAGGACGAGCTCGGACACCCGCCGCTCGGTGTCTACCGGCCGCCGGTGCCGCGGACGTTCCTCGGCTCGAGCGGCCGGGTCGAGGCCTGGGACGGCGCCTTCCACCAGGGGGAACAGCGGCCCGTCCTCGGCTACGGCTTCGGGACCGAGGACAAGGTCTTCGTCGACCGCTTCTACTCGTTCGAGGGCAGCTTCCCCGAGAACAGCTACGTCGGCCTCTTCCTGCAGCTCGGTGCGCTCGGGCTCGCTGTCTTCCTCGCGCTGCTGCTCCTGCTCCTGGGGAGCGGCGTGCGCGCCGCGCGCCGCTCGCCTGAGGGCGCCGCCGCCCTGGGCGTGCTCGTCGCGGCCGCGCTCGTCGGCATGACGCAGTCCGGCCTGCTCTCGGTCGGCAATCTCGCCGTCGCCACGATCTGGCTGTCGGCGCTCGCGCTGCCGCTCCTCGCGGAGGAGAGGTCGACGTGAGCGAACGCCGGCTGCGGCTGCTCGTCTTCAACCAGTACTACTGGCCCGGCGTCGAGGCGACGGCGTACCTGCTGTCGGAGCTCTGCCGCGAGCTGTCCGACGAGTTCGAGATCACGGTCGTCACTGGCCGGCTGCGTGGCGTGCACAACGAGAGGCGGCTCATGCACGAGGGCGTCGAGGTCCTGCGCGTCCCCTCGACGTCGTTCTACCGCGCGAACATTTGGCTGCGCGCGCTCAACTACGTCACCTACCTGCTCGGCGCGATCCTCGTCGGGCTGCGCGCCGAGCGTCCCGACGTCGTGCTGTGCATGACCGATCCGCCGGTCATCGCCGACGTCGCGCTGCTCGTTGCGCGCCGCTTCCGCGCTCCGCTCGTTGTCGTGAGCCAGGACCTCTTCCCCGAGATCGCGGTCGAGCTGAAGCGGCTCGAGAACCCCATCGTCATCGGCTTCCTCCGCCACGCGATCCGCTACTACCTCCGCCGGGCGGACCGGACGGTCGCAATCGGGGCGAAGATGCGCGCGCGGCTCGAGCAGAAGGGCGCGCCGGCCGAACGGCTGCGCGTCATCCCCAACTGGGTCGACACGGCGACGCTCACGCCGCAGCCGCGACACAACGCGTGGAGCGCCGAGCACGATCTCGACGGCCGCTTCGTCGTCATGCACTCCGGCAACATCGGCCATGCGCAGAACCTCGACGCGCTCGTGCGGTCGGCGACGTTCCTCCGCGATCTCGACGACCTCACCATCGCGCTCGTGGGCGACGGTGCGCGCGTCGGCTCGCTGCGCGAGCTGGCCGAGCTCCTCGAGGTCGAGGACGCGGTTCGCTTCCTGCCGTACCAGGAGCGCTCGGTCCTGCCGCTCTCGCTGTCGTCGGCCGACGTCCACGTCGTCGGGCTCGCGCGCAGGCTGTCAGGGTACGTCGTCCCGAGCCGCACGTACGGGGTCCTCTCGGTCGGACGGCCGCTGATCGTCGCCGCCGACGAGGACAGCGAGACGGCGGAGCTCGTCCGCGTCGCGGGGTGCGGCGTCGTCGTGACGCCGGGCAGGCCCGAGCTGCTCGCCGAGGCGATTCGCAAGGCGTACGACGGCGGGCTCGACCTCGCGGCGATGGGTGCGGCCGGACGCGCGTATGCGGTCGGGAACGCGGATCGATCCGTCGCAGTTCGCAGCTACCGTGCCCTTCTGCACGAGGTCGTCCAAGCGAGGCGGTCCGGATGAGCACGTGGTGGCAGAGGCGGAGCGTTCTGTGGGCGGCGGCGGCCGTCGTGGCGCTGCTCGCGCTCATTCCTCTCGGCCGCTGGGAGGCGCGCCGGCACGCGCAGAACGAGATCCGGGGTATCCGCTCGGTGCTCGCAGCGATCGGGCCGCTCGACCAGCCCTCGCTCGACGCGTACCGCATCGGCGTCGGCCCGGGGCTCGACTGCCTGTTGTACAAGCGCGCGGCGAACCCGTTCGCGCTCGAGATCTGCTTCGACGGAGCGGGCCGCGTCGTCGAGGGCTACGACCGCCGCGGCGGCTCGCCTCGCATCTGGAGCCTGCGCGAGGATCCATCGGCCTCGACCGTGCAAATCGACGGTGCGCGCGCGCTGGCGCTCGTGAAGCGGTTGAGCCAGCCGAGGCCGTGACCCGGCTGTCGCGCGAGCGCCTCGACCTGGCCTCGGCGAGCGTTCTCGCGCTGCTCGTGTTGGCGGGCGCCTCGGCCTCGAGCAACGAGCACCTCCTGCGCACGGCCGGCAGTCCGGCGCGCCTGCTCCTGCTCGTCGTTCTCGGCGGCCTGGCGCTCGTCACGGCGCTTCGCTTCCGGTCGGAGTGGAGGCTGCGGCCGTGGGTGGCGGCGGGCGCTGCGGCGTTCTGTGCGCTCGCGTTCGTCTCCACAGGCTGGGCCGTGCTGCCGATGTCGACGCTCAAGCGAGACCTCTCGCTCGCAGCCGTGCTCGTCGTCGCCGTGCTCGTCGCCGGCTCCACCGCGCACAGCCCGCGGACGACGCGGCTGCTGCTCGACGGGATCCTCGTCGCCGCAGCCGTCTTCGCCGCAGGCGGGCTCGTGCTCTGGCTGTTCGACGCGTCGAAGGCCGTGCAGCCGGCGACGACCGAGTACGCCGCCCGCTTCCAGGGTCTCGGCGACAATCCGGACACTGCGCCGCTGCTCTTCGCGATCGCGATGCCGATCGCGCTTCAGCGCGCCCTGGCGCCGGGCGCGCGCCGGGCGCGCGCTCTCGCGCTCGCGACGCTGCTCGGGCTCGCGGCGGCGGTCACCGCCTCCGGCTCGCGCGGTGGACTGCTCGCCGGCTTCCTGTCGCTGCTCGTCGTCGTGTGGCTCGCACCGATGACGCTGCGCCGCCGCGCAGCCGCCTCGGCAGCCGTCGTCGCCGCACTCGCGCTCTGCGCATGGGTCACGACGGTGCCGAGCGCGCTGCCACAGCACGGGACCGCGGCGCCCGCGCTCGCTCAGCCGCACGGGCACCGTGGGATCGACGCGGAGAGCGTGCTTCCGCTCGAGGCGGAGATCGGCTCGCCGTGGTGGACGCACAAGGCGGCCGGAGTCCACCGGTCGCTGTTCGGCGCGAGCTCGCGCGTCCGGGCTCTGCAGGGAGCGATACACCAGGCGCTCGGACGGCCGCTGCTCGGCACCGGGTTCGGGGCCGAGCTCTTCGTCAGCCGCTACTACGGCTTCCACTCTGGCAACCCGGAGGACGGGTATGTCGGCCTGCTCATGCAGGTCGGTGCGATCGGCCTCGCCCTCTTCGTCGCGTTCGTCGCGATCTGCATGGCGCCGGCTCTCCGGCGCAGGGCGCTCGCCTCCGCGGCGGTCGGCGCCGTCGCCGCCGGGCTGCTGCTCGGGCTCAGCCAGTCGTTCTTCCACGCGGCCGGCGACATCGTCTTCGTCCCCTTCTGGCTCCTCCTTCTGCTCGGGTCGCAGCCGGCGGAATCGACGTGACGGCCGTCGCGGTGGTCTTCTGGGTGTCGCTCGCCGCCCTCGCCTGGACGCATGCGGTGTACCCGCTCGTCGCGACCGCGCTCGCGCGCGTGCGACGGGCGGATCCCGCCGTCTCGGCGACGCTCGGCGCGGTGGCGGCGGCGCTCCTCATCGGCCTGAGCCAGTCGTACTTCCACGCCGCCGGCAACATCGCCTTCGTCGCGTTCTGGGTCGTGCTCCTCCTCGCGAGCGTCTCCGGCCTGTCGACGCGCACGGCATGAACGTCGCGGCGCTGGCCCGGAGACGGTGGCGCATGGCCCGGGCGCAGGCGCCGGGCCTGCGACTCCCCTTCCTGCTCGCGCCGTTGCAGCGGCGCTCGCGGCGCCTGCTCCTGCGCAGGCTGCGCCAGCTCGGCGTGCGCCGCCCCGAGGCGTTCGTCGGCGAGCCGCAGCGGGCGTCCCTCGCTGCCAGGCTCGGTGCTGCGGAGGCGGAGTACCTCGCGCTCGCTCCCGGCTATGCCGCCGGCTCGATCCATCCCGCTGAGGGCGCGCTGCTGTACGCCCTCGTCCGTGCGCTCGCGCCGGACGTGATCGTCGAGACCGGCACGGCGAACGGCAGCTCGACCGCGTACATCCTCGCCGCGCTGCACGCAAACGGCGCCGGCCGTCTCGTCTCCGTCGACCTTCCGTTCCGGGTGTCGGAGCAGAGCGAGCTTCGGCCGATCGTCGCCGGGACTTCGATCGACGGCTACGACGCGAGCCCGGTGCCCCCGGGGAAGGAGCCGGGCTGGATGGTCCCGGACGACCTTCGCGACCGCTGGCAGCTGCGGCTGGGAGACGCCACCGTGCTCCTGCCGGATCTGCTTGCCGAGCTCGGCGAGATCGACGTGTTCTTCCACGACAGTCTGCACACGCACGAGCACATGCTGTTCGAATTCGGTGCCGCGTGGCCGCACCTGCGCCCGAGCGGCGTGCTCGTCGCCGACGACGTCTTCCAGCGCAAGCACGAGGCGCTACCCGCGTTCGCACGCTCGGTCGAGCGGCCGTTCGCGACATTCGGCAACTTCGGCTTCGTACGGAAATAGACTCGACCGATGCTGCCGCTCACGATCCTCTTCTGGGCGTCGCTCGGCGCGCTCATCTGGACGCACGCCGTCTACCCGCTCGTCGCGGCCGCGCTCGCGCGCGTGCGCACCCGGCCGGTGCGGGCAGGCGACGCGCTTCCCGCCGTGACGGTGATCGTCGCCGCGTACAACGAAGAGGCGGTGATCGAGCGGCGCGTCGAGAACCTGCGCGCGCTCGACTACCCGGCCGAGCTGCTCGAGATCGTCGTCACGTCGGACGCGTCCACCGACGCGACCGAGGCGCTCGCAGCGCGCGCGGGCGCACGCGTCGTCCGCAACCCGCGCGGCGGGAAGGTCGCGGCGCAGGACAACGCCGTGCGCGAGACGTCCGGCGACGTCGTCGCGTTCACGGACGCGAACTCGACGTGGGCGCCGGATGCGCTCCGTCGGCTCGTTCGCGGGTTCGCGGACCCCGACGTGGCGTACGTGTGCGGCCGGCTCGACGTGCAGGCGGACGGCGAGCGGAACAAGGAGGGCCTGTACTGGCGTTACGAGCTCGGCGTGCGCGCGGCCGAGTCGCGCATCGACTCGATCACCGGCGGCAACGGCTCCATCTACGCGGTGCGGCGCTCGGACTACGTCGAGGTCGATCCACGCTTCGGACACGATCTCTCGCTTCCGTACCTCATGGTCCAGCACGGCCGGCGCGCCGTGTACGAGCCCGACGCGCACGCGTTCGAGAAGGCGACGCCGTCGACGGAGGACGAGTACCGTCGCAAGGTGCGCATGTTCGAGCACTGCTGGGCGATCGTGCTCGAGGGGAAGATGCTGCGGCGGCTGCGGCCGCTGTACCTGCTCGAGGTGATCTCGCACCGCCATCTCCGCTACGCGAGCGGCCTACTCCACCTCGTCCTGCTCGGCACGTCGATCGCACTGCTCGGCCACGGCACCGTGTACGCGGTCGTGCTCGGCCTTCAGCTCGGCGTCCTCGCCGCCGCGCTCTTCGGCGTCGGCGTCGCGCGCTACTACGTGCTCGTGTCGTGGGCGACCGTCGTCGCCCTCTGGAACTACCTGCGCCGCGGCGTCGCCGCGACGTGGGACGTGGCGGAGGGCACGCGGTGAGCGACGGCGGCGAGCCCGACGACCTCTGGGCTCTGCGTCGTCTGGCGCACGCCGAGCGCCTCCGCGCATGGATGTTCTCGCTGCTTCGCCCGACGTCGCCCGGCCCGGCCGCGGAGATCGGCGCCGGCATCGGCACGTTCAGCGAGCTCCTTCTCGGTGCGGGCGCGTCGCCGCTGCTCCTGATCGAGCCGGAGCCGATCTGCGTCTCCGAGCTCGAGCGCCGTTTCGCCGGCGACCCGCGCGTCCACGTCGCCGCCGAGACGCTTCCCGATTCGCCTGCGCTCGAGGCCGAGTCGGGCAGGCTGTCGTATGTCCTGTGCCAGAACGTCCTCGAGCACATCGAGGACGACGAAGCGGCGCTGGCGGCGGTTGCCGCGGCGCTCGCGCCGGGCGGTGAGGTCGCGCTGCTCGTGCCGGCGCACCCGTTTCTCTTCGGCCGGCTCGACCGGCGCTTCGGCCATCACCGGCGGTACACCCGCGGACGCGTTCGGCATATCGTCGCAGCGGCCGGGCTCGAGCTCGTCCGGCTGCGGAGCTTCAACCTGCTCGGCGTTCCCGGCTGGTGGGTCGCGGGTCATACGGAGCTGCTCGACATCAGTGACCGCTCGCTCCGGGTCTACGAGGCGCTCGTGCCGGTCGCCCGACCGCTCGAGGAGGCACTGCGCCCGCGGCTCGGGCTCAGTCTCGTCGCGCGCGCACGGAGGCCGCCGGGCTTTGGTGTAGAACCCGCCGAGTGAGCGACGCCGGTCCGGAGGTCTCGATCGTGATGCCCGTCTACAACGAGCGCGCGACGGTCGAGCAGGCGATCCGATCCGTGCTGGACGCGGACATCGGCGGCTCCTTCGAGCTGATCGTCGTCGACGACGGCTCGACGGACGGCTCCCGCGAGCTCCTCCGGGGCGGAGACTGGCCGCCGGCCGTGCGCACGCTCTTCCACGACCGGAACGGCGGCAAGGGCATGGCGCTTCGCACGGCGCTTGCGGAGGCGCGCGGCGTCTACACGACGATCATGGACGCCGACCTCGAGTACGAGCCGTCCGACATCCCGATGATGCTCGAGCCGCTGCGAAACGGACGCGCGGAGGCGGTGTTCGGCACGCGTGGCTTCAGCGCCCACTCGGCCTACAGCTTCTGGTACGTGATGGGGAACCGCAGCGTCACGTTCTTCGCGAACTTCCTGTTCAACAGCTGGGTGTCGGACATCATGACCGGGCAGAAGGCGATTCGAACGGATCTGTTCCGCTCGCTGAAGCTGCGTGAGAGCGGCTTCGCCATCGAACCGGAGATCACCGCGCGCCTGCTGCTCGGCGGCGTGCGCATCTGGGAGGTCCCGGTCGGCTACACGGCCCGCAGCCGCGACGAGGGCAAGAAGCTCACGGTGCTCGACGGCGTGCGCGTCGTGCGGACCCTGCTCCGCTGCCGGATCGCGTGAACCGCGCAGCCGACGTCGCCGTCGCCTGCACGGCGCTCGTCGTCGCCTCGCCGGTGCTCGCGCTCGCGTCGCTCGCCGTCAAGCTCACGAGCCGCGGTCCCGCGCTCTATCGCCAGACACGCGTGGGCAGGGACGGCGTCGACTTCGAGCTGCTCAAGCTGCGCACGATGGTCGTCGGCGCGGAGACGCAGGGCGCGGGCTACGCGGTCGACAAGGGCGATCCGCGCATCACGCCCGTCGGTCGCATGCTGCGCCGGCTCTCGCTCGACGAGCTGCCGCAGCTCTGGAACGTCGTGCGCGGCGACATGAGCGTCGTCGGCCCGCGCCCGACGCTCCGGTACCAGGTGGAGCGGTACACGCCCCACCAGCGCCGCCGCCTCGACGTGCGGCCCGGCATCACGGGGTGGGCGCAGGTGCGCGGGCGCGCGTCGCTGCCGTGGGCGGAGCGGATCGAGCTCGACGTCTGGTACGTCGAGCATCGCTCGCCGCTGCTCGACCTGAAGATCCTCGCGCGGACGCCGTTCGCGCTCTTCGGCGGGACGTACAAGGGTGCGACGGGCGGCTGGAAGGCTTAGCCCCGAGCGGGTGACGCTCTGCGTCGCCGCGCTCGCCGGGCTCCTAACGTTCTACAACGCGGCGACGTACCCGCCTGGCGCGGGCTACGACGCGGTCTCGCACATGCAGTACGCCGACTTCCTCGTCCACCATCTGCGGCTGCCCGTCCGGAACGAGACGGCGGAGTACTACTCCCCGCCGCTGTACTACGGCGTCGCGGGCGCGGCGACGTGGGTCGGCCGCCAGATCGGCCTCGGCGAGCCGCACCGGCTCGGGCAGGTCCTGAACGTCCCGCTCGTCGTCGGCGCCGTGCTCCTCGTTGCCGCGCTCGCGCGTCTGCTCTGGCCCGAGCGCCGGTGGCTCGCGCCGGGCGCGGCCGCGTATCTCGCACTGTCTCCCGTGCTCGTGCGCACGGCGGCGATGTTCCACCCCGAGCCCGCCGACCTCTTCTTCTCGGTGCTGTGCGCGTATCTCGCCGCGCGGATGGTCGTGCGCAGGGAGTACCGCGTGCGCTCGGCGATCGTGCTCGGCCTCGCGCTCGGCGCCGCGCAGATGATCCGCCAGTTCGAGCTGTACACGCTCGCCGTGATCGCCATCGCATGGATGGTCGCGGCGTGGACGCGCGGCGGCGAGCGCCGCGCACTCCTACGCACTGGTCTGATCGCGCTTGCCGCGTGCGCGGTCGTCGCGGGGCCGTGGTACGGCTACCGCACCGTCGAGTACGGGAGCAACCCCGTGTTCGACCGGCCGCATCCGGCGAATCCGCTGTTCGACCGCCGGCCCGCGTCCTTCTAC